>BNJU01001807.1_pt1 | contig 24678 bp, 27 predicted proteins | sample 8539281 | NCBI WGS metagenome assembly BNJU01 (sample SAMD00202456, study PRJDB9452) | human saliva metagenome | isolation source: human saliva | place: Japan
ATATTTCAGCATAAAGTTTGTACTGACAAGCTTTTATGCTGATTCTTTATAAGGCACAAAAAGAGCTCTCATAGCTCTTTTGAGTTATATCGCCGCAGCTAATAATACATTGATAGCATCTCCTTTCACACCTTTTATAAAAAGTTGTGAGATAATCCATGGTCTGCTTTTAAGATGTCCTATTGTTGGTTCTATACCCTGCTCGTTTACAAAATAGTTTGTGTTTCTTTTTCTTTTTGGTGGTAGCTGTCTTTAGCTTTAGGAACGTCTGGAATGAGTATCTTTGTCTGCCCAATCTGCTTTATACCTCTATATCCTCTATCTCCTGCTAACTTATCAACCTGCTTTCCTGTCATCCTTTGGGTTTGTTCCAACGTCTTTTCGATAGTATGTCCATCATATTCATTCCTAAAAGAACATGCACCAAGAATAAGTCCTGACCATGAGCGAAGAATAGATACTTTATTGCCAAACTCATATTGCTTATGTTCCTTACCTTTACTGACGCAAACCACATCTGGTTCGTGCAGAGAATATACTTTATTCTTTGACTTTCGATTCTGAGAAAGAACTTTGTAATATAGCTCAAACATATTCTCATACCCTTTCTTTCCCCCAAGATTACGCTCTAGCTCTCTTACTAATCTACCTGCTATGGTCTTGAGTTGCCTATCTGCCTTAAGAGCTTTCTTACGATTCTTGGGATGATTACGAAAACGTTGGGAACGGTAAATTCCTTTCAGCGTACGCGTATAACTCTGTCGTAGAGGAAGACTCTTGTCATGAACTATCTTCAGAACATTTTTGATTATCTTTTTATGCAACTTCGAATCTGTAGGATAGGTTATATTCTTCTCCTGTACAGTAGAATCAATGAAAGCAGTATCAAAATGGTCTTCGTTATCATGGTCGGTATTAACACGGATACTTTCTGCTAATATTAACTCCATACCTTCCTCGCCTATACGATTTCTGAAGTGAACTAACTCGGAAGCGTCACAGGGTTGTTTGGGCATAAATTCAAGTCCACCACAGAAGTATTGGTAGTAAGCATTCTCACTCCATTGAAAAACAACCATTTCATCCGACACATTACGCAAATGTTTTAAGATTAAAAGACCACACATCAGGCGAATAGGATGAGCAGGGCGACCGTTAGTGTTGCAATACAATGGAGAAAAAGCATTTTTCAAAACTCTCCCAATTAATCTTATTACTAAGTTGGAAAAAGGGGATAGTTGATGACTAAGCATGTCCTCTAAAGAAGAGAACATAGAGAGCTGTTTGGATGTACGTTTAAGCATAAATATCTGCAAAAATTATAGTGTAAAGGTACAAAAACTTGCAGATATTTGCAAATAATTTATAACATAATATAACGTGAGTTCGACGAATTATAAGTGTCTATAAATTTGGTGATTAGCGAAATTTGTTGTAACTTTAAAGAACTAATATACAAACAAAAATCACTATGATCACCGAGGACAAAGTTACTGAAATATTTTTGTATGTCAGATGACTTCTGCAAGTTTTTGATGCAATGACAGCAAAATATACGCTACATGCAGAGTCAACCAGCAAGTGCAAAATTACAAAAGGTGTTTAAAGAACTCGCAGTTTGGATTAGAAAAGTTTAATTTTTCTCTTGGTCTTTCGTTCAATTTATTTTTGTATGGACATAATTCTCTTGTCCGTATAGTTATCAAACGAATCCTTTTTAGGTATATACTGCCTGATTAATTTGTTTGTATTCTCAACAGTTCCCTTTTGCCATGAACAATATGGGTCAGCGAAGTACACGGGCACGCCTAAGTATTTGGTGATGTCCTTATGTGCCGCAAATTCAGGTCCGTTATCTGTTGTAATCGTCTTCAGGCTGTCCTTGTATGGCAGCAGTAGTTTCCTAACCACCTTTACCAGAGGCTTTGACAGCTTTCCAAATGGCAGTTTCTGCATAAGCAACATATTGGTGGATTTCTCCACCATTGTGAGTATGGCGTGCTGGGCAGGGTCGACGATCAAGTCCATCTCAAAATCTCCAAATCTCTTCCCGTCAACTTCCTTACTTCTTTCATGGATACTCACCCTGTCCTTTATTGGAAGATGTCCGCCTTTGGGACGATGCCTGTATTTCATCTTATGCCTTGTGTGCTCTGCAAGTTTCCCTGTTGTGTCATTGTGGATGATGTTATAGATGGATTGGTGTGACACCTCTATGCCTCATTCATGCGCAGATACCCTGATATTTGTCTTGGAGACCACTGGTCATTGGTAATATATTCTTTAATTCTCCAAACTAATTCGTCGGAGAGTTTGGCGTTAGTTACCGTGCTTTTCCTGCGCCGCATAGCTATATCATGCGCCTTCGTCCAGATATACTTTCCAGAAGGCGTGCTGTTGCGTTTTGATTTCACGTTGAGAGTGTTGACGACTAATACCGACGATGTCGGCAATTTCTTTTCTCGCTGTTTTCTTTTGGAGTAAGGCAAAAATTTGCGACCTTTGCTCCGAGATTAATTGATGATACATTTGCAATACAAAGTTAGTTAATCTTTGGGAGACTTCGGTCTCCTTTTTTTATTTGTATTGCTGGTTGTTTCTTTTTCCTCTCCGAGAGATGCACACAACCTCTCGCTACGCGTCGAGAACGTCTGCATCTCTCGGAGAGGGACCTCTTTATTGCACTTCGTTTTGGAACTTGCATACAACCTACAGGAAAAAGGAAATATCATCGAAATTCTACAATGTCAAAGGCAGAAGTTATGCTGATAATAATCCTTTTCCACGATTCTGGTTATCGTTGCTTTAAACATTTCTATCTTGAAAAAGTATGCAAGCAGCTTCGCCATCTGTTTCCCAAAGTTGTTTCTTATAACCGTATAGTAGAATTGGAAAGGGATGTAGCCATACCCTTAACCTTGTTTCTGTTGGGCAAATGCACGGGTATAAGCTTCGTTGACAGCACACCACTGCGTGTTTGCAAAAACCAAAGAATACATATACACAAGGTTTTCAAAGGCATAGCCCAAAGAGGAAATGCTCTATGGGTTGGTTCTTCGGTTTCAAGTTGCATTTGATTTGCAATGAGAAAGGAGAGCTTCTCAACTTTATGATAACGCCGGGAGATATTGATGACCGTAAGCCTTTGGAGTACAAAGCATTCATAGATTTTATATATGGTAAGCTATTCGGTGACAAGGGCTACATCGGCAAGAACCTCTTTCAAAGGCTTTTCGTTGACGGAATACAGCTTATTACCAAATTAAAAAGTAACATGAAAGGAGCGTTAATGAGTTTTTCAGACAGGCTTTTTGCTCAGAAAAAAAGAGCCATTATAGAAACGGTGAATGATGAACTTAAGAACATTGCGCAGGTGGAGCACTCCAGACATAGATGCTTTGACAATTTTCATCGTCAACTTATTAGGGGCATTGCTGCCTATTGCCTGTTTCCAAAAAAGCCGTGCATCAATGTACAAAGGATCATTGATACACAGCTTGCATTGTTCTGAATTCGTCGAACTCACGTTAATATACTATGAATCAGCGGAATATTGGGCTTTTTAAGGGTAGACTATTTATGTATAGCGATACAAAACATAGGTTATAGTTTGTTATGATATCTAATTTGCAACTGACAGATATCTGAAACACAAATGATAGATATCTGAAACGAAGTAACTATATTTAATATGTTTTTTCTGATTTTACTAGACACTTTTAAGTTATTTTTCTACTGAGTCTATAATAGTACCTTAGCATAGAATACTCATATAAATATACTTAGTCCTTAACAGCATATCATTCTTAGAGGAATATTTGATATATAGTTATTTAAACGTCATTAGTTTATTCTATTTCCTGAATAATTTGTGCTACAGTTTCTACAAGAGTTTTCTTTTTCTGTTATATTCAGTCATACCTGATGCAGATCCATGTATCTCGTTTGTACCAGTCGCAATAAGTATCTTCTTTGCATTTTGAGGAGTTACACCTCCACCTGGCAAAATTGTTAGTCGTCCTTTAGTGTACTCTACATATTCTTTCAATGCAGATATACCTTCCTCGGCACTACGTGCTTGACCAGATGTTAAAATGCGTGCAGTTTAATTCTGCAAGCGCATCAATAGCTCTCAAAGGTTCTCTGCAGACATCGAAAGCACGATGGAAAGTAAAGGGTTTTCCTTCACAGGCGTCAATCAGTCGGCGCGTGGTCGCAATGTCTATATCTCCATCTGCAGTTAATGCACCACAGACTATTGCGTCAGTATATGAAAGTATTTCTTTAATATCAGTCTCCATCACTTTTATTTCTCCTTCATTATAACAGAAATCTCCTTCACGCACTCTTATAAGTGTATGAATGGTGAGTTTTGGAAACATTTTGCGTACTGTTTTTATGAGTCCCAACGATGGTGTCAGTCCGTCGAGCGATAGGGCAGAGCATAGTTCTATGCGTTGTGCTCCGCCCTTTACGGCGTTTATGACACTTTGCAGGCTTCCTGTGCAAACTTCTAATATCGGCATAATCGTTATTTTTCTATTTCTATAATATAGTCTACGACGTTCCTATGGCTTCCAATGTGGGTGGTAAGCGTTTTTGTCTTCTTGTCATAATGGAACGAAAGTGGCTGTCGGGAAGCGAAATCTATGACGCGTTTAGGCTTTACCGACAATGCACACGAAATGGTTTTAGCATCTTGTTCCAACACGTGCAGATAGGTTTTCTTGCCCTTTGATGTGCTTACACCCCAGTCGGCTTCTGCCACATCGCCTGCCATGGTTTCGTAAATGGTTTCTCCATACCGTCGCATCCACTTGCCAATGCCTTGCAAACGGTTGAGTGCAAGCGCAGGAAGTTCGCCGTTTGGCTGTGGACCAATGTTGAGCAAGAGGTTGCTTCCCTTAGCTGCCGAGCGCACAAGGAGTTCTATGAGCTGGGAGGTTGATTTATAGTTAATGTCCGAAACCTTGTATCCCCACATGCCATTCATGGTCTGGCAGGCTTCGAGGGGTAGGCGACTGATGGCCTGACCGGACAGTCCAGCCTTGTTTTCGCCTGGCAAATCGCGTTCGAACATCTGGAAATCTTCTCCATCAATCGGAGCAATGTGATGGTTGTTACCTATTAGACAAGCTGGCTGAATGCTGTGAATGTAGCGATAAAACTCCTCCATGCGCCAGTCGAACGGAATGCTGTCGCTGTCGTGATCCCAATAACCGTCCAACCAAATGGCACCCACTTTTCCGTAGTTGTGGAGCAATTCGCTTACTTGTCCCTTCATAAAGTTGAAGTAAGTGCCATAGTTTGGCTTCAGTTTTCTGCCAGTATAGAGCCCCGTCCGGCCGATGGGATAGTCCTCGCGTATCCAGTCGAGAATGGAATAATATATGTGCAGGTCTATGTTTTGTTTGTGGCAGGCATTGGCAAGCTCTTTCAGTACATCGCGTTTGAAGGGTGTTGCATCTACGATGTTGTAGTTGCTTTCCTTTGTTTTGAACATTGAGAAACTGTCGTGGTGGCGCGATGTGAAAGTAATATACTTTGCTCCGGAGGCTTTGATGGCACTTATCCATGCGTCGGCATCAAAGTATGATGGATAAAAAGCTGATGCAGCCTTGGCATATTCGTCTTTGTTTATTTTGTTGTTCAAGTACCATTCGCCTTGTGCAAAGGTGCTGTAAATGCCCCAATGCAGGAATATGCCGAAGCGGAAGCCTTCGAACCGTTTGCGCGCAGCAAGGTTTTCGGCAGTGGGAATATACTTTTGTGGCACACTTTCAGTGGTTGTTGCCCTATTGTTGCTTTCCTGTTGCTGACTGTTTGTCTGTGCAAAGATAGGTATTGCCAGTGCAATGCCTAATAACGATGTGGTAATTATTCTTTTCATTATGTATTTCTTATGATTGTGCAAATATACTTAAAAATGTTTGAAATGCGTGCAATGATTATGTCTCTTTATACTTTATAGTATGACTTTTACGAAGTATTGATTAGCTCAAAAATAGGGAAAAACCTATATTAAGTTAGGGAAAATCCGTATATTTGCACACTAAGATGTGGTATTTTTGCATCAGATGAAAAATGAAATAAAGGGAAAACAAATAAAAGGGAGGTAATAATATGAAAAAGTTAGTTCTATTTTCAGTTATGGCTTTTGCTCTGCCAACCATCTTGTTGGCGCAAGACGATGTATATTTCACACCGTCGAAGGAGTCTATTCGTGAATATAAGGCAGCTAAAGTTGCTCGACGAGATGCTTATTATAGTGGTATAAACAAGTCGGACAGTGAGTATAACCGCAGAGTTTCTTTAGATAAAGTTTATAGGAAGATAGGTAAAGACTCATTAGGGAATGACATCGTTCAGGTAAAAGACCAGAATGGAACTTGTCAAGTAGACACAGTTTATCAGTTCGATCGTTATTTTGAAGATGCGGACAATGACTTTACGTACAGTCGTCGCATGGGTCGCTTCGATGATTTCTATGGTTATTACGATCCTTGGTACTATGGATATTCAGGCTTTGGCTTCCGTGCTTCGTTCGGTTATTGGGATCCTTGGTACATGAGCTATTATGATCCTTGGTACTATGGTTATTATGATCCTTGGTGGTATTACGGCTATCGTAGCAGATGGTACGACCCTTGGGGATATGGTTATTATGGTTGGGGATATCCATACTATTACTATGGTTATGCAAGACCAGGTTTCGGATACAGTTATCCTTCGGGACATACCGGCACAGCCAATCATTGGAGCGGACGTGGAGGCAGGTTCGGGAACAATAATTCGGTTTATTACGGACAGATGAACAGCGCAGGTCCAACACGCTCATTCGGCAGTATGAATGCCCGCAGCGGACAGTTTGGAAGGTCGGATGGTCGAGTTGTTATAGAAAGAGACAATTCTTTGTATAACAGAGGAGCCAATTTTGGAAATTCTTCCCGGAACAGTAGGTTTGAGAGTACCATCAGACGAGATTCTTACAACCGTGACAATTCATTCAACGTAGAACGCAATAGACCGCGAACTTATGAATCACGCCCTTCAAATACATTCAATGGAGGAAACTTTGGAGGCTCACGTTCGGGTGGTGGCACCTTCGGTGGTGAGCTGGCAGCTCCCGTTCGGGTGGCGGAAGCTTTGGCGGACACAGATAAGTTTTTGCTTCTATAGTAAAAGAGTTTGTTTAAATAGGTAAATAACAAGAAGATAGTTATGAAAATACAGTATTATTTGCTGGCAGCAACGTTGTTTCGTTGCCGGCAGCAGCACAAGAGACATACGAGAATGCCAATTTAACGAGTAGCGACCTTAACGGAACAGCACGTTATGTAGGTATGGGTGGAGCCATGGAGGCTCTGGGTGCGGATATTTCTACCATCAGCAGCAACCCTGCAGGTATTGGCTTGTTCCGTCGCAGTCAGTTTTCTGTGAGTGGTGGACTACTTATGCAGAGTAAAGGTAAGGAGTTTGGCGATGGAAAGAAGACAAACACCAGCTTCGACCAGATAGGTTTTGTTTATACAACACGTGCCCCTCGTGGTTCAAACATAAACTTCGGATTTAATTATAGCAAGAGCAAGAATTTCGATTTCCTGCTGAATGCAAGTGGGAAGTTGGGTAATGGTTCTCAAAACAACCAGTCTTACTTGAAACACGTGCTTGGTTCTGAAAGCTATGGAGGCTTCGATGTACGTCAGAAGGATAATGCTTATATAGGTTTTGCCAACCCACGAAGTAGCAATGTGTCTTGGACGTGGAATCAATTAGACTATTTGTACTTCAACACATTGTTGCCAGATGCCAACACTGCAGGCAAGTTTAATAGTTATCTGGCTGACTCTTACACATTCGACAAGGCTAATACGGGTTATGTAGGCAACTACGATTTCAATATTAGTGGCAGCCTTCACGACCAAGTCTACCTTGGTTTGACATTCGGATTGAAAGATGTGCATTACGATTCGGAGAGCAGATACTACGAGAAATTGTCTAATGGTGTAGGCAATGTAACGGTTCGAGACACCCGACGCATTACTGGTACGGGGTTCGATCTTACCGCTGGTATCATCGTTCGCCCTGTAGCCGACTCTCCTTTCCGTATTGGTGCTTATGTCAAGACACCTACATGGTACGATTTAACCACATCAAATGTAACTCGTATCGACAGAGTTACCAACACAGGAGGTAAGAACGATTGGGGTGAAGTGCCTAACAGCTACGATTATAAGCTATGGACACCCTGGAAATTCGGCTTCTCTCTCGGGCATACAGTAGGCAACTATCTTGCACTCGGTTTGACATACGAATATGAAGACCATTCTACTCTTGACACTCGAATAAACGATGGTGGTTATTATAGCGACTATTACGGTTCTTATTACGAGACTTCTTCATCAGACAAGGCAATGAACAAGCATACCAAACAAGCGCTAAAGGGTGTAAGTACATTGAAGATTGGTGCCGAATATAAGCCAGCCAGCAACTTGTCACTGCGTTTAGGCTACAACTATGTAAGTCCGAAGTACGATAAAGATGCACAGAGAGATCCTACAATTGTATCTCCAGGAAGTGCCTATTCTTCATCAACAGACTTTGTCAATTGGGAGTCTACCAATAGATTTACATTTGGTATTGGCTATCAAATAAACAAATTTAATGTTGATTTAGCATATCAATATAGTATGCAAAAGGGTACTTTCTATCCATTCTCTACAATGAATTTTTCCATCCACGACACTGCAACAGGCAACACTACATCATATTCAAATCAGGCAGTAGGAGCAAAGGTGGATAATAAGAGGGCAACTCTTATTAACAGTGAGCTACCGACTCTAAGATTAGTAAACTATAAATAATACCATTATAATATAAAATAAAGAAACACGGTAAACAAAATATGTTTACTGTGTTTCTTTATTTTATATTATGCTAATAAAGCATTCCTTTAAAGCCCAGCAGAAGATAAGTGAGAAAATAACAAACTAGTATTTACAATTTACTCTGCTATCTAATAGAGTATTTCAAGCGTTAAAAAGCAGTTGGCTGTTAGCTATTCTTGTTTCAGATATCGGTAACGCATGTCTTAGATGTTTGTTGATTTTACAGAGTATAGATATTGTAAAAACAGAATGTCAAGAGCGCTTACACATTGCATAATCTAGAATGCCTTATATCCAAAAATTTAAGAATGGTATAAAAAGTATTTCTATAGGTAAGAGGGGAATTTTACATACTTTTTACGAAAAAGGTCCTAATCGCAATTACGACAAGGACCTTTCTCCTATTCTTTAAAAAGTCTTAAGATATTCTGTACTTTTCTATTTAACCAATACCTTTATAATAGAGCCATTAGATAATTTTTACAATATTAATGCCACGTTGAGGACTGTTAATTTTACGTCCATCAATTGTATAACGTGCAATTTCTTTGAGCTCGCCCTTATTCTCAGAAATACCACCAATTCCAGCAGGATCCGATAAATAGAACTTTGCAGCATTATCAATCTTACCTTCATTATTAATTATCATAGCGACTACAGCAAGTTTATTGTAACCTGCTCTTGCAATAGCTTCTTTCAAAAGGTTTTTGTTTGGCAATTTAAGAGTATAAGTATTAGTAACCACTTGGTTAGCCTTAAGTTCTTCAAGTTTTGCATTGTTTTTATGGTCTGAACCATAAGAACTAGCAAGTAAAACATCATCATAAACTAACGTTACCTTACTATTACCATATTCACCGCCCTTACAGAAAGGAGATAGATATGAATCGTTTGAAACATTTTCGGGAGAATATTTGTAATAGTTGTTACTCTGTTTCCAAGAATTTTCTGTTCCAGTAAGTCCATCACCGATAAGCGCATATACTATTTCGTATGTCCCATTTACTAAAGGTTCAATGGTGGTAGTTGCTGTTACTTCTGTTTTATCAGTATTAAGTGTTCCTGTTACCGATACACCAACTGTCGCTATTTTTTTTAACTCTTGTTCGTAGTCGAAACTAATATCTTCATCGTTAGAACCATAGAACGGGTCTATAACATCGTTGCGATTTATTCTACAGGTTGGAGCTCCACCAAAATCAAGTATCGCATAATTCCTGCAGTACATAACATCAGATTCGTTGTATTGGTGTATTGCTATACCAACAAAACTGTCTGTAAATTTATCGCGCAATTTCTTCATTCCAGCCCAACCACGTGGACACCAACCACAGCCCGTTCCTGTATTTTCTTCTACAACGACATTTCTCTTTACCTGTTTATCTACGGTAGTTAATTTACAATTTACCGACTTTTTTTCAGCTTCATTAGCCTTGCCGTTTACCTTTGTTATAGTAATAACTTTCTCAGAAACTCCTATGTTATTGTCAGCCTGAAGTGGTAAGCTCGCAGTGCACGATGCACCCATAGTTTTAACAGGAGGATTAACCTTTGCATGTTGTTCTGCCCCTACAACCCCATTGGTTGTTATTGTATAGTCGATACTATTTATTCCATCTCTGCCACCATTGAATAGAACGAGTTTACTTTTTCCTGTTGTATTCTTCACAACAACAATGTTTTGTAAAGAGGTTGGAGTAACAGAGTTTTGAGCAAATTCACCTTCTACAAGAATTTCTAATGCCAATTGTCCGAATCCTTCTTCTGCTAAATTTGTCCACTCTGTTGCTGTTTCAGAAGAACGTATAAAAACCATTAAGGTCTGAACCACTATGATCTACAATAGGAAAACTTTGTTGTCGCTTCGGAAGCATCAGTAACGGTAAGAGTATAACCTATATATACACCGTTAGATCCAACAACGTATGGAATATTTAATGCTACATCGTTCACCTTTCCCTGTATATCTTCACTTTCATCGCCTGCATTGAGATCTGCTGATTCACATTCTGTACATAGTCTGCATTATTAATATCACTAGGCAAGCTTTTTTGAAATCCAAACCTTTACATTGTTTGTATGTGCTTTTATCGCGGAGATAAAAAAACGAATAGCTTTTGATAGTTTTTTTCCAACAATTATAGAATTGCTTTGGATCCACAAAAATAGCAGCATCGTATGTCTCTTTTTAGAAACACCAACAGAACTACGTTCTTCGTTTTCTGGTTGATATCCCCACCATACTTGGTTGGCAGAGGCTCTATTTTATTTGCTACTACCTTGTTTGTGGTTGATGCCTGTGTGGTTGTTAACTTTTGCGTAACCTCTTTTATTTAGGTCCGCTGGAATACACTCGTTTGTGCATAGACTGAGAAGCTCAGTACAAATGCTACAGTTAAAGTAAAAATTTTTCATATTCGCAGAAGTTTAAGTTAATGACCGACTTAAAAGTACGGCACTATTGGATTAAAATTACGTTTGTATGCAACAAAAACAAAAAGAATCGTTTACAGATTGGTCTCGTTTTTAAATTGATATTGAATTATGTGTACAAATATACATACTTATTTTGAATATATATACTTATATTGATTTTTCTTGAAAGCATTCAATTCTGCACTATAATATTTCTTTTTAGGGATTTCCCTATTGTAAAGTAGAGATATTGTGATCCATTCGTTTGTTGTATTGTGTTAATTTTGCAGTATTAATAAGAATAAGATATAAGAGACTATTGATTATGAGACAGATTACAAAAATTCTTGATGGTACTTACCTCATAGCTCTCCTATGGGTTTTTACAAGTTGCGATACAGAAGACGATTATTATCCTCCCTTATAGTAGCCTTGTAACGGAAGCTGTTCAAAAACTATTGGCATGCATATCCGGTGGTACAGACTATTATACTAGAGAATGGTTTTTGTACTATTACCCGATGGCTGCAGCTGCTGAACTTGCAGACTTTATGGATGCTGTAAATTATGATTATGTGGATAATTATAATCCATCAAACAATGATCCTTTATTAAATGAAGTTCAGATGCTTTCTGGAGAATGGGCTGGAAATATGATCTATTGCTTTTGATGAAAATGGACAACGACTTTTCACAAACTTTCCATGCTAATATGAAGTTCTTCCAATATGAAAGTTCAAAGAAATCACTGTCGGGACATGGAACAGAGGTTGATACTGCAAAACGATGGATCTACTCAGACGTTAGACTTTTCTTGGTACATAGATAAAAAAATGGTGATATTTATATTAAATATACTAAGTCTGGGACAATATTCAGAATGGATGCTAAATCAAGTCAGAAGCGATTCCATCTTGGGTATGAATCTCAGAAAGGGTTATGATACATTCTATGGTTATGAGGTTAGCATCAAACACAACCGACGAATTCTATATTGATTTAGCTCGACAGGCTACTAACAATGCAAAGGCAAAGATATTGAGAGCTTATACTACGACTAATAATATAGAAACTATGTCTTTGGTAATGCTACAAGGAATTATAATTCGTTAAACTTCAGCAAAGGCTATAGATGGATTACGTGCGAGATAAGAAAGTTTCTCATAGCATATTTACAAAGTCTCATTTAGTTTTTCTAAATGAGACTTTGTAATTTATCAGCATATACCATCGCTAATATTATTGAATAGGTGATAGGTGGAGATTTATAGCTACATCTACTAGTTATTTATCTTTCAGACAGAAAATCTTAGATATTTAGAAAAGGCGGCTAAATGTAGTTACTTTTTGTCTTAGATATCTATCATTTTTGTTTTTAGATATCTGTCATACAAGTCTTAGATATCTATCAGTTGCAAATTAGATATCATAACGAACAACAATCTCTATAGTTTTATTTCTATAATTCACGAAAGCTATTGAATGATATATGTGATAATCAAACAAAAATATTATCACTATATCAAAATATTGTGATTAAGATAAACATATAAACAAAACACCAATCTTAGTATTCAGCACTATAAGATTGGTGTTTTTTCCAATTACATAATTAAATAGAATAATCTTCTAAAGTTTCCTATAATCTTTTAAAATCTGTTCTCCCATATTAATAGTATAACCTTGTTGTACGTATACAACACTGATTGAAGCTATCGCAAAATAATGAAAAATTGGAAGCGAAGGGCTTATCAACTTCAATTGTTCACGTATTTCAGCTTACAATCTTCTTATCTATATCTCGTACCCCAAACAACATTAGAAGGCAAATTGTCGAACTCCTTAAAGTTGAAGCGAGACAAATTATCAGCATCTTCAAAAAGGAATATCATCTTACGCCCCCACTTCTCAAACTGTGTCTTATATGTACTGATATCGCGCAATGTGTGGTTGGTTGGTTCCTGGTTCGGGGCAACAATGCCCACCATATAATAGCCTCTTCCTGCCGTAGACAGCAAGCTCTTGTCGCTGTTGGTAGCCCCTATCGTAGTATATATCTTCTGCATTAAAGCTACCTATTACCTGTACAGCATTGCCGTCTTCGCGCATAGTAAACACCAAACGAGTATCTTTGCCTGCCTCTATCGTGAATAATTGAGTTTCAGCCAACACCTGGCCACTTGCCATACGCGTGCCTGTTATAAGCATATATGTTCCCCTCTTCTAGCTCCGTTCCTTAGAGAAATCGTCTTTCCATGTAGCTGTTTCTGGATAGGTAAGAAGCTGTGCAACGCCATTTTCTATTTTACTTATGGTAAAATGACTATAGTATTTAGGATTATCGTTATATTTCGTGGGTTTGTATACTAACAATAATGTCCCCTTTGGTACACTCTTTTCCGCCTGTTTACCGTCAAATTCTACATCTATCCAAGCTCCGTTGGCATTGTATTGCAGCTTTCGTTGATTTCACTGATACAGGCCGGAAACCCTAAACTGCGGGCAGCGTACCACAAAGAAGATAGCCCTGCCCTAACTTATCGGTCTTCCTTTTCGCGCCAGACACTCATGGGCAACATGCGCAATCGCTGTGGGTTGTAGTGTCATGTCGATGGCAATATTCGACTTACACCCAGGCTATAAGAGCCTTTTGGAGACCTTATGCCCTGCCATCTTTTAGCCAAGAAATGGCGATAAAGGCGACAGCCATTCTATCTCCACATCGGGGTTCATTACGTACTTGCAGTAAAGTTCCGAAGTGTCGGTCTTGGCAACTTCGTGGTCTTTCAGTACCGCCAATTGCACGTCACGAAGGTCTTTTTCCGAGATAACATCTAACAGACGCTTTGCCATTTCCTTGTTCTTTGCCTCGCGCAAGAAAGTCTGAATGGTGGCATAATTGCCTCGCGACCTGTCTTTCATCGTAGCTTCGTATGCCTGACGGATAGAGTCTTCGTGCGCCAAACGCCTTGTATTCTCTGCCCGTTGTGCAGCGGTAACATTCGGTAGAACCGTGCTTACAGGTGGCGGAGTTATGTCCCAAGTCTTTGTTTGAGGCAATCCGTCGCGCTTTAACACCAGGCGCAGCTCCTTGGTCTTGCCAAACGAAACTTTGTCGATGCCAACCTTGCCATCTTTAGACGCCCAGACTATCATGTCGCCCTTACCCGCTGTGAGTGTAGCCACGCCGTTATCATCGGTCGTTTTTCGTGCCACAGAGTAAAATTCGGCATAGTTGTAGAGCTTAAATTCCACTTTTGCACCTTTCACCCGCCTGCCTTTCTCGTCTACAACAACCACTTTTACCTCTGCCGTAGGGTGCATAATTGCTGATTACATTTATTTCCGTATAGAGCGGAGTCCTGCTCATTACCTCTTCAGGACCATCATAATCGCTGAACACTTTCGTGTGCATGAGCATGCCACGAGAGGCACTTTCGTTGAACCAACCCAAGTTTAGGATAGGCTCCGGCTCGCATGCTCCGAGGAAAAACCACTTGCCATCTGCCCACGCTTCCACCCATGCGTGGTTGTCGTCGGTGTGTGCCCAGCGTGGAGTATATACCTGTCGGGCAGGAATACCCACTGATCTGAGTGCTGCTACAAGGAAAGTGCTCTCTTCACCACACCTTCCGTATGCCGTGCAAACTGAAGCCAAGGGACTGCTTGTGCGCCCATCGGTCGGGCGATAGGTTACTTTTTCGTGGCACCAATGGTTCACTTCGAGAATGGCATCTTGCATAGACAGGTTCTTTACACGGTTCTTCAGTTCTGCATAAAAACTTTCCGGCTATCGTCCAAGTTCTCGTTGTTCACACGAACAGGTAACACAAAGTGCTTGAACTCGCGTTCGGGAACAGTCTTTCCCCAAGGCATTTCACGGCGTGCCTGCAACGACAGCGCAACGTTTTCCTCGTAAAAAGCTTTGCTGTAATCGGTTTTGTCGGGCAAAGCCATATGCTTATACGGAAATTCAAATAATTAATCTCGGGGTTTGTACCGCTTTACATTTCGGGCTTGGACGATTTGTAAAAACAGTTTTGCAATGCTGTCTGCTGTTCCAACATAGAACTATTGCGAGCAAAAATAGAATGTTCTTTCTCATGTTAGTAAAATTCAGAGAGCCCAAATAGACCCAAAATGATTTAGAAAAAATATTATATTAGGCAAAAATTACGTTTTTATTGAGTAAGAAAAATTATACTATACCTTTTTAAGAAACTTGATTTTACTACTCGTAGATTTATCTCCATAAAACGAACAAGAGTAGCGGTCTACAATTCCCATTTTATAATAAAGTATATTTTATTGATAGTTTCGAGCTTATATCATATATCTTATGCGCAATATAATATTTTAGAGTACCACATTATAACTATTTATACTTTCAAATGTAATCCTTCTTCTCTCAACCTTTTATTCAATAAGTTGGTAGAATTCATAATTCTTTAGTCCCCATTTCGGTGCAACCAGCATTTCTGATGGGCTCTGAGTTACAAACCCTCTAATACTAAATCCCTTCTCAATAGTCTTATATATTTTTGTGATAAGGTCAATATACTCCTCAACAGTATATAAATGAAAAAGGCTTTTTCTTTGTATATCTTCGCTAATCTCGTGCCTTTTTATAATCTGCATTTGGTGTATTTTGAGCATTGTCAGGGCAACGATGATATGATGGGAGCCTGTCTCAGGCTTTCCAAGCATCTTCACCAGGTAGTCCCATAATAACATGTCCACCCACATAGATGCCTCTTTTCGCAGTTTCTTCTACTGCTTTTGCGTGTGCAGGCAAAAAGTCGTGCCCACGGTTTATGAATCTTAATGTGTCGTCGTTGCAACTTTCCAATGCCGTATTCTACTATTAAGAATGTCCGTTTGTTAAGTTCTTCCAAATAGTCCAATAATTCACTGCTGACGCAGTCGGGGCGTGTTCCAATCACAATTCCTACCACATCTTCCACTTTCAAAGCTTCTTCGTAAAGCTCTTTTAGCTTATCCACAGTATCGTACGTGTTTGTATATGCTTGGAAATAAGCTAAGTATTTTCATATCTGGATATTTCTTTGCAAAAGAAGTGTTTTCCGTCTTCCAACTGTTCTGTTACGCTCTTTGTGTGGCTGCAATACGATGGATTGAAACTCTTGTTGTCGCAGAATGTGCAGCCTAACACCCTATTCTGCCGTCCCGATTAGGACAAGTAAAACCAGCGTCTATTGAAATCTTTTGCACTCGGAAAGGCAGTTGATTTCTTGTCCAAGTACCAAAAATCATGATAGTATTGTTCCATTGTTTTTGCAAATTTACTTCTGTACTTTTTGTTGCATTAAATCAATTTAATATACAATGAAAAATACTTCTATGTGTCGCGCTGTTATTAGCAACGTCTATTCATACGTTTGCGGGTGAGCCTCTTAAGTTAGAAGAGATGACAAAAAACACTTTCGCTGCGAAGACAATTTCTGGTATTAACCCATTGAAGGGGACGTCAGACTATGCGCAAATCTCTGCGGATAGAAAGAAAATAGTAACCTATTCTTTTGTTACCGGCAAAGAAACAGGTGTGCTTTTTCGACTTTACCAAGTACCATGATTCCAATCTAAAGTCGATAGAAGATTATGAAATCACAGACGACGGACAGTTTATCCTTATTCAAACGGGTACAAAACGCATTTATCGCCGTTCCTTTACGGCAGATTTCCTTCTATATAATGTAAAGAGCAAGTCGCTGAAAAAACTGTCAGAGGGTGGTCCACAGCAAATTCCGACCTTCTCGCCGAATGGAAAGTATATCGCATTTGTGCGCAGTAACAATATCTTTGTAACTGATGGAGCGACCGAAAAGCAGATAACGACCGACGGTAAGTTCAACGAAATAATCAACGGATTGCCCGATTGGGTGAACGAAGAGGAGTTCGGGTTCAACAATGCCTTGGCTTGGAGTGCCGATAGCAAGACTTTGAGCTGGATACGTTACGATGAATCGAAAGTTAAGACCTATTCGTTGCAAATGTTCGAAGGTGCAAAGCCCGCATTTAAGAACTACGAGGTTTATCCAGGCGATTATTCTTACAAGTATCCGAAAGGCTGGCGAGGATAATTCTAAAGTATCCGTTCACGCTTACTCGTTGGAGTCTGGCAAGACACTTACCTACAATTTGCCACTCGATGCCGATGGTTGCATTCCACGCATAAAGTCTACGAAGTTTGCCGACCGCATTGTTATTTATACGATGAACCGACATCAAGACGAGCTAAATCTCTACAGAGCCAACCTAACTACGGGCGAATGTAGCTTGCTAATCAAAGAGAAAGCCAACAAATATGTGAAGGAAGATGCGATGGGAGGTATTCTCGTGATGAACGATTACATACTTTTTCCCTTCCGACCGCGACGGTTATATGCACTTATACCTCTACACCATTGACGGAAAAATTCATTCGACAGATTGAAAAGGGGCAAGTGATGATGTCATCGAAGTTTACGGCTTTGACGAGAAAACAGGTGAGACTTACTTCCAGGGCTGCTGCAAAGACACCGATGCAACGTGAGGGTATATGTGGCTGACAAACACGGAAAAGTAACGTGTCTGACAACAAAAGAGGCTGGAACTCTGCTGTGTTCTCTGGCGATTATAAGTACTTCCTGAATAATTGGAGCGACCGCAATACTCCTTATTCATACGCAATCTACAACAACAAGGGAAAGGTTGTGCGCGAAGTTCTCAACAACAGATAAGCTCATAAAGGATATGGCAAAGTATGATTTGCCTGATCGCGACTTCTTCAGATTCACTACTTCTGAAGGTGTTCAACTCGAACGGCTGGATAGTAAAACCTAAGAATTTCGACCCCTACTAAGAAGTATCCTGTCATATTCTTCCAATACAGTGGCCCTGGCAGTCAGCAGGTTGTAGACCGCTGGGCACTTGTTCAATGGGTGCTGGTGGCATCTACGAGGCATATCTCACGCAGCAAGGCTTTATCGTAGCCTGTGTAGACGGACGTCGGAACAGGTGCACGTGGCTCTGAATTCGAGAAATGCACCTATCTGAAGTTGGGCGATTTAGAATCGAAAGACCAAGTTGAGGCTGCCCTTTGGGTAGCAAAGCAACCCTATGTCGATGCTAATAATATTGGTATATGGGGCTGGAGCTTTGGTGGTTTCAATACTTTAATGAGTTTAAAGCGAAAGGACACAATGCCTTTAAAGCAGGTGTTTCTGTTGCTCCACCAACTAATTGGCGTTGGTATGATACTGTTTATACTGAGCGTTATGCGTACGCCACAAGAAAATCCTGATGGATATGCTGTAAACCCCTATCGAACGTGCATCTAAAATGAATGCTAAATTACTCATCTGTCATGGTATTGCCGATGATAATGTGCATATTCAGAATGCTTACGAATATTCAGAAGCATTAGTGCAAGCAGATAAAAGATTTCAAAAAAGCTTCTATACGAACCGCAATCATAGTATTTTCGGTAGTAAAGCACATGTAACCATCTCTTCCGACAAATTACAGAATGGTTTGTGAAGAACTTGAAATAAAACAAATATAATTTATCAGTTGTTAGAAGTGCCCTGAAGCCATAACTTCAGGGTTTCTAAGTCGATGATTTATATTAAACAAAAAAAGTAACTACAATTATTTGCGAATTGTGCTGACACCATATTTGTTATAAAGTAAAAGGGCTTGTAATCGACAACAACAACGATTACAAGCCCTTTTTCATTTCAAATGTGCAGAGTATAACTCTACAAAACTATTTAATAATACCTTGATCTTGGAAAATCTGTTTTAGAATTACAACGCCACGCTCAACTTGTTCTTTCGTATGTGTTGCCATAAGTGCAAATCTCACGAGTGTATCTTGTGGAGCACATGCGGGTGGTATAACAGGATTAATAAATACACCTGCATCGTAAGCCAACTTTGTTACAATAAACGTCTTATTGATATCGCGTACATAAAAGTGGAATTATAGGACTAGCAGTATCACCTATCTCAAAACCTTCTTCACGGAAACGCTGCAATGCATAATTTGTAACTTCCCACAAATGTTCCTGACGTTCCGGTTCAGCTTGAATGATGTGTAAAGCTTCTAATGCCGCAGCTGTTGCAGCAGGCGTATTACTTGCAGAGAAAATGTAAGTTCTGCACGTATGCCGCAAGAAATTTATGGTATCTTTATCTGAAGCAATGAAACCTCCTATAGAAGCTAAGCTCTTTGAGAATGTTCCCATAATAAGGTCTACATCATCTGTCAAAACCAAAATAGTCGCAAACTCCTCTTACCCTGCTTACCGAAAACACCCAATCCGTGAGCCTCATCGACCATAACAGAACAATTATACTTATGTTTCAATCGTACTATCTCTGGGAGGTTAGCAAGGTCTCCTTCCATAGAGAATACACCATCAACAACTATAAGTTTTATAGCATCTTGAGGTAATTTTTGTAATACTCGCTCAAGATCTTCCATATCATTATGCTTATAATGTAGTTGCAGTAGCAAAAACCTCAGCGTCGTCCATCTACAATACTAGCGTGGTCACGGTCATCGCAAAAATAATATAATCACCACGTCCAACTACTGTTGCTAAAAACTCCTGAATTTACAGAAAATCCTGTAGAGAAACAAAGAACATCGTCTTTATGCATATACTTTTGCAAGTTCTTCTTCCAATTGTACATACAAGTCCAATGTACCATTCAGGAATCGGCTACTAGCACTATCCAGAACCATATTTGTCAAAACCTTTTTACCAGCTTCGATAACTCTTGGATCGTTTGTTAGACCCAGTATAAGCATTAGAGGCCAAACATCAAGATGTGATGTCCATCTATATCAGTTACTTCAGTGCCTTGCTTTACTTGTGATTTCGCGAAAAATATGGGTATACGCCCATTTTTCATAAACTTTTGCGGATCACGGTAACTCTTTGTATTTTTCTTGTAACTGTCCCATATTCAAATTAGGTGTAGCTAAGCTACGTTTTTCTTTAGGCTGCAAAAGATACAATTTTTACTGAAATATTGCATTAATTATTAATTGATTAACGAATTAAAAGTTTTTCACTATAAAACAATGATGGGATACTAATTAATATGTAATTTTGTTGTTTAATTCTTCGCAAGAAAACAAAACGTGATATATGAAGCTAAAATTCTATTCATTATAAATCCTAAGTCTGGAATAGGCGAAGTTCTCTTCCAGAATTAATTGATAAATGCATTGACAAAGAAATTTATTCGATTACCAGATTGTATATACAGAATATGCAGGACACGCTACAAAAACTAACACAACAGGCTGTAAAAGACAAGTTTACCATTGTTGTAGCCGTTGGAGGCGATGGTACCATAACGAAATAGGAAAAGCACTTATTAATACAGACACTGCATTGGGAATTATTCCAGTTGGATCTGGCAATGGGACTTGCTCCGGCACTTGGATATTCCCTATGAACGTGAAAAGAAGTCTTCAAATATTGAAATCAAGCATGTATTCATGAATTAGATTATGGTATAATTAACGATATGCCATTCTTTTTGTACCTGTAGTATGGGATTTGATGCTTTCATTTCTATGAAATTTGCAGAAGCTGGTAAACGAGGTGTAATAACATACGTTCAGAAAGTTTTGGAGGAAGGATTAAAATACGAACCTGAAACATACGATGATTGAAGATAATGAAGGAACTCACCATTACAAAGCATTCCTTGTATCGGTAGCAAATGCATCGCAATATGGAGAATAATGCTTATATCGCACCACAAGCTTCAATGAGCGATGGTTTGTTGGATATTATTATTATGGAACCTCTGATATACTCGATGCACCACAAGTAGCAATAGAGATGTTTAATAAAACACTCAATAAAAGTTCAAGATAAAAACATTCAAAGCAAAATATATTCATATCCATAGAAAAAGAAGGCGTAATACATTTTGATGGCGACCCGATTATGGCTGGGAAACGATGTTGATATTAGATTGTACCACGAGGAATTAAAGTTGTTGTTAATCCGAAAGAACACAAGGATAAACGAAAGCCTAATATGATACAAACTTCTTTCTCGCAATTATTCTCAAATATTGATTTAATTCGATTCCAATTTAATTAAACAAGGGTAGGAAGTTTCGAGGCTCTGAATAAAAACAATACTACGAAAAACTAAATATATAAATGGGCTTTACTTTTTAAACAGTTCCATATAGAACAAGATAGATATGTGCTGTGAAAGTGGGAACTGATGGTGTTCTATTAGGGTGCTGGGCAGACTGGAGGAAAATATATTCTTGATATTGGAACAGGAACTGGATTAATAGCTTTAATGCTGGCGCAACGGTTTCCTTCTTCTCATATTGATGCCATAGAAATAGATGCAAGGGCTGTAATGCAAAGCAAAGAGAAATGTAGACAGTTCTCCATTTGCAGAACAAATTACCGTTAAACATTGTTCGTTGCAGAATTTTTCTGAAAAACAAGGTTTATATGATGCTATAGTATGTAACCCACCCTATTTTGAAAATTCAATGAAAAATCGAAATAAAAATAAAACCATAGCAAGACACACAGACACGCTCCCCTTCAATGTTCTTATAAAATCAGCCTATAAACTACTTTCACCAAGCGGACTCTTTTCCTTAATTCTTCCTATTGATTCGTATCATATTATAGAACCTGAGGTAATTTCAAATGGATTCTCAATCTTAAAGGAAATATTTATACAGACCACTCCTTACAAACACCCTAAACGAGTGTTAATAGAATTAGGAAAAATTCCAAGCGAATACTACTCAACAACAGGAATGCTTGCAAGATTGTAATGGAAAGAAATCGGAATGGTATAGAGAATTAACAGATGAGTTTTATCTTAAATAATGATATTCATTTAGCTACATACGAGAATAGATTCTTTCTACAGTATTGAGAGAACTCATTCAACTAAATAGACTCTTGGTGAGTAAAATAGATCAGTAGAAAAGCGATGAAGATAAAAGAGTTATTATAAGAAATTCTACTTATATGCACTAATATTGAAATATCACATTATTACTCAGATATTTATAACAGTATTAAAAACAAAATATTCAAGAATAAAGAATTCATAATTTGCATTTAAATAAATTCCGTTCAAGCAATATAATATAGTAAGACCAGGAGTTTATTATTTCAACATAGGTTTTAAACTTGTGTTTAACTATTCAGTAGGCATAATAAGAAAGCGTCTACAGAAGTAGCTAATATAACCAAAAATTATCTAGTAAAATAAGGAGAAATAAAAGTCTCAAAGGCTGTAGTTTGTTATGATGTCTAATTTTGCAACTGACAGATATCTAATTTGCAATTGACAGATATCTGAAACGAACGTAATAGATATCTGAAAGAAGAGCTACTAACGTCTGGGTGAATTTTCTATACTTCTGATACACTCTATTTAGTCTATACGTAAAAGTAGATGCTGTTTATATTCTCTTTTAAAAACTAGCTATATAAAACAAATATGGCGTTGCATCTGTTTATATGCAACGCCATATTCGATAGGGGAATAGTAGTTTAATACTTTTTATTTTAACGAAAATTTATTATATAATAAGGCAGACTACTTAACCTTAAATAACGTGAGTTCGACGAATTATAAGTGTCTATAAATTTGGTGATTAGCGAAATTTGTTGTAACTTTAAAGAACTAATATACAAACAAAAATCGCTATGATCACCGAGGACAAAGTTACTGAAATATTTTGTATGGCAGATGACTTCTGCAAGTTTTTTGATGCAATGACAGCAAAAATATACGCTACAACCTACAGGAAAAGGAAATATCATCGAAATTCTACAATGTCAAAGGCAGAAGTTATGCTGATAATAATCCTTTTCCACGATTCTGGTTATCGTTGCTTTAAACATTTCTATCTTGAAAAAGTATGCAAGCAGCTTCGCCATCTGTTTCCCAAAGTTGTTTCTTATAACCGTATAGTAGAATTGGAAAGGGATGTAGCCATACCCTTAACCTTGTTTCTGTTGGGCAAATGCACGGGTATAAGCTTTCGTTGACAGCACACCACTGCGTGTTTGCAAAAACCAAAGAATACATATACATAGGTTTTTCAAAGGCATAGCCCAAAAGAGGAAAATGCTCTATGGGTTGGTTCTTCGGTTTCAAGTTGCATTTGATTTGCAATGAGAAAGGAGAACTTCTCAACTTTATGATAACGCCGGGAGATATTGATGACCGTAAGCCTTTGGAGTACAAAGCATTCATAGATTTTTATATGGTAAGCTATTCGGTGATAAAAGGCTACATCGGCAAGAACCTCTTTCAAAGGCTTTTTCGTTGACAGAATCAGCTTATTACCAAATTGAAAAAGTAACATGAAAAGGAGCGTTAATGAGCGTTTCAGACAGAATTTTACTCAGAAAAAGAGCCATTATAGAAACGGTGAATGATGAACTTAAGAACATTGCGCAGGTGGAGCACTCCAGACATAGATGCTTTGACAATTTCATCGTCAACTTATTAGGGCAATTGCTGCCTATTGCCTGTTTCAAAAAGCCGTGTATCAATGTACAAAGGACCATTGACACACAGCTTACATTGTTCTGAATTAGTCGAACTCACGTTATATTACAAAGTTCTTTCTCAGAATCGAAAGTCAAAGAATAAGTATATTCTCTGCACGAACCAGATGTGGTTTGCGTCAGCAAAGGTAAGGAACATAAGCAATATGAGTTTGGTAATAAAGTCTCTATTCTTCGCTCATGGTCAGGACTTATTATTGGTGCATGTTCTTTTAGGAATGAATATGATGGGCATACTATCGAAAAGACGTTGGAACAAACCCAAAGGATGACAGGAAAGCAGGTTGATAAGTTAGCAGGAGATAGAGGGTATAGAGGTATAAAGCAGATTGGGCAGACAAAGATACTCATTCCAGACGTTCCTAAAGCTAAAGACAGCTACCACCAAAGGAAAAAGAAATACAAACTATTTTGTAAACGAGCAGGTATCGAACCAACAATAGGACATCTTCAAGCAGACCATAAATTATCTCGCAACTTTTATAAAGGTGTGAAAGGAGATGCTATCAATGTATTATTAGCTGCGGCAGCATATAACTTCAAAAGAGCTATGAGAGTTCTTTTGTGCCTTATAAAAGAATCAGCATAAAGCTTGTCAGTACAAACTTTATGTTGAAATATAGTTTTAAAGGAATGACTAAATAAATGTTCATTCATATTCATCTAGGTGAAGATTCTAAATGATGTAAGAATTAAAGGATTCTGATGACCAATCACATCAATTATATAACAATAGCCCTTAGATACTACAAAATATCTGAAGGGCTATTTGTTTATTAT
>BNJU01002917.1_pt1 | contig 24667 bp, 31 predicted proteins | sample 8539281 | NCBI WGS metagenome assembly BNJU01 (sample SAMD00202456, study PRJDB9452) | human saliva metagenome | isolation source: human saliva | place: Japan
CGCACTTCTCTTACTACGTTTCTTGGAAAATCAAATCCGCAAGGCCTTTGTCTTTGAAGGAACACCGATTCATCTGATCGCAAGAAAACGGAAATAAGCAGAATCTGGAAGGATATTTCCAGATTTTTGCTATAATAAAATAAGGAACGCGTTGGAGAGGTAAGGAGATGGAAAAACTATTAAAATTCTTGATTTTGGCACCCTACTTCTACTTTTTCGTTGGCGGGAAGGTACAGTCCAGGAAGTAAGTACTTTTCTGTCTTTTACTATTTTTATTGGTTTTATATGCCTCTAGCAGCCTTGTTTAGTCTAGTTTTCACTCTTTTTTCGCTAGTCTTATTTAACTTTATTTTACAAGAACCAAGGGATCTTGCTAGATGGGTGATTTGGCTACTTTTAGTCCTTTTATCCTTAGTCAATGACTGGAAAAATCTATGCTTGTCTAAAATTTATGAATAAGTTGCGATTGGAAAAGAAGAAATCCAGTCTTCCTTGAAAGAAATAGGCAAGCTTTTATCTGATAGAAAATGATGGAAATTTTTCATGGATAAACTAGCTAGAAACATTAATGAAGAAAACTATAGCCTCGGAATAGGAATTTTAAGGAACTAATCACCTTTGATTAGCCCTGCTCTAAAGGGAAAATGGAATATTTCTTGAAAAATTGGGCAAATATGCACAATAAAAAGAACATTCTAAAATATTCAGAATTTAAAGTAAGGATGGCAAATTTATTAAAAATCAATCATCGAAAAATGATAAAGGAGAGATTCGTCGTCTGGAGAAGATGGCTGATAAAGTCCTCAAATATGAAGATGAAATGGCTGCGTTAACAGACGAGCAATTGAAAGCAAAAACAGAAGAATTCAAACAACGCTACCAAAATGGTGAGACTCTTGACCAACTTTTGTATGAGGCGTTTGCTGTTGTACGCGAGGGAGCTAAGCGTGTTCTTGGTCTTTTCCCGTATAAGGTTCAGGTTATGGGGGGGATCGTTCTTCACCATGGTGACGTTCCTGAGATGCGTACTGGTGAGGGGAAAACCTTGACAGCGACGATGCCTGTATACCTCAATGCTCTTTCAGGTAAAGGGGTTCACGTAGTTACGGTCAATGAATACCTTTCTGAACGTGATGCGACTGAGATGGGTGAGTTGTACTCATGGCTTGGCTTATCAGTAGGGATCAACTTGGCGGCCAAATCTCCAATGGAGAAAAAAGAAGCCTATGAGTGTGATATCACTTACTCAACCAACTCAGAAATCGGATTTGACTACCTCCGTGATAACATGGTTGTCCGTGCGGAGAATATGGTTCAACGTCCACTCAACTACGCCTTGGTCGATGAGGTCGACTCAATCTTGATTGACGAAGCTCGTACTCCTTTGATCGTTTCAGGAGCCAATGCAGTTGAAACCAGTCAACTCTACCATATGGCTGACCATTTTGTGAAGTCTTTGGATAAGGATGACTATATCATTGATATTCAGTCTAAGACAATTGGTCTATCTGATTCTGGTATTGACAAGGCTGAAAGCTACTTCAAACTAGAAAATCTCTACGATATCGAAAACGTAGCCTTGACTCACTTTATCGATAATGCCCTTCGTGCCAACTACATCATGCTTCTCGATATTGACTACGTGGTCAGCGAAGAGCAGGAGATCTTGATTGTCGACCAATTTACAGGTCGTACTATGGAAGGTCGTCGTTATTCTGATGGATTGCACCAAGCGATTGAAGCTAAAGAAGGTGTGCCAATCCAAGATGAAACCAAGACTTCAGCTTCTATCACCTACCAAAACCTCTTCCGTATGTACAAGAAGTTGTCTGGTATGACAGGTACTGGTAAGACTGAGGAAGAAGAATTCCGCGAAATCTACAATATTCGTGTTATTCCTATCCCAACAAACCGTCCTGTTCAACGTATTGACCATCCAGACGTACTTTATGCTAGTCTTGAAGCTAAATTTAAGGCTGTTGTTGAAGATGTAAAAGCTCGCTACCAAAAAGGTCAACCTGTCTTGGTTGGTACAGTTGCTGTTGAAACCAGTGATTATATTTCTAAAAAATTGGTAGCTGCAGGTGTTCCTCACGAAGTATTGAATGCCAAGAACCACTACAAAGAAGCTCAAATCATCATGAATGCTGGCCAACGTGGTGCAGTTACAATTGCGACCAACATGGCCGGTCGTGGTACCGACATCAAACTTGGTGAAGGTGTTCGTGAACTTGGTGGACTTTGTGTCATCGGTACAGAACGTCATGAAAGCCGTCGTATCGATAACCAGCTTCGTGGACGTTCAGGACGTCAAGGGGATCCAGGGGAATCTCAATTCTACCTTTCTCTTGAAGATGATTTGATGAAACGTTTCGGTTCAGAGCGCTTGAAGGGTGTCTTTGAACGTCTCAATATGTCAGACGAAGCGATCAAATCTCGTATGTTGACACGTCAGGTTGAAGCAGCACAAAAACGTGTTGAAGGAAACAACTACGACACACGTAAACAAGTCCTTCAATACGATGATGTCATGCGTGAGCAACGTGAGATTATTTACTCACAACGTTACGATGTCATCACTGCTGATCGTGACTTGGCTCCTGAGATTCATGCGATGATTAAACGCACTATTAATCGTGTTGTTGATAATCATGCGCGTGCTAAACAGGATGAAAAACTAGAAGCTATCTTGAATTTTGCAAGATACAACTTGCTTCCAGAAGATTCAATTTCACTTTCAGACCTAGAAGGTTTATCAGACCAAGCAATCAAAGATGAACTTTATCAACGTGCCTTGAAAGTCTACGATAGCCAAGTTGCTAAGCTTCGAGATGAGGAAGCTGTTAAAGAATTCCAAAAAGTCTTGATCCTACGTGTTGTAGACAACAAGTGGACAGACCATATCGATGCTCTTGATCAGTTGCGTAATGCTGTTGGCCTTCGTGGTTACGCACAAAACAACCCTGTCGTTGAGTATCAAGCAGAAGGTTTCCGTATGTTTAATGATATGATTGGTTCCATTGAGTTTGATGTGACTCGTTTGATGATGAAAGCACAAATTCATGAACAAGAGCGTCCACAAGCAGAGCGTCATATCAGTACTACAGCGGCTCGTAATATTGCTGCACAACAGACTGAGCTTCCTGCAGATTTGGATCTTAGCAAAGTTAAGCGTAATGACTTGTGTCCATGTGGTTCTGGTAAGAAATTTAAAAACTGTCACGGTAAACGACGTTAAGAATGACTAATTTTCAGGCGGATGCCTAGTGAAAAGTGAATTTTCGCTTGGCATCCGTTTGCTTTATAAGGAGGATGAATCATGGTATTTACAGCCAAAAGCCCTAAAATTAATATTGAAGAAGTTCGTAGTTTGTCTAAATTAGAAGGACAAGCACTTGCCAATAAACAACAACGCGATCAAGAACTTGAAGCGATTATTCGTGGTGAAGATCAACGCATTTTGTTAGTGATTGGTCCGTGTTCGTCTGACAATGAAGAAGCAGTTCTTGAGTATGCCAAGCGTTTGGCAAAACTGCAAGAAGAAGTAAAAGACCGCGTCTTTATGGTGATGCGCGTCTACACTGCTAAACCACGTACTAATGGTGATGGCTATAAGGGCTTGATTCACCAACCAAATGCCAAAGAAGCACCTAGTCTCATCAATGGGATCAAGGCGGTTCGTCACCTGCATTACCGTGTTATTTCTGAAACAGGAATGACGACAGCGGATGAAATGTTGTACCCAGAAAACCTTCCTTTGGTAGATGATTTGATTTCTTATATGGCAGTTGGAGCTCGTTCGGTTGAAGACCAACAACACCGTTTTGTAGCTAGTGGAGCAGATTTTGCGACAGGTTTTAAAAATCCAACGTCTGGTAATCTCAATGTTATGTTCAACGGTATTTATGCAGCTCAAAACAAACAAAGTTTCCTTTTCCTAGGGAAAGAAGTTGAAACGACTGGAAATCCTCTATCGCATGCCATTCTCCGTGGTGCCCTCAATGAATACGGGAAAAATATTCCTAACTACTACTATGATAATTTGATGGATACCATTGCCCAGTATGAAAAGATGGGCCTTGAAAATCCATTTATCATCATTGATACCAACCATGATAACTCAGGCAAACAGTATATGGATCAGATTCGTATCGTACGTCAGACCTTGATTAACCGCGATTGGAATGAAAAGATTAAAAAATATGTCCGTGGTTTCATGATTGAGTCTTATCTAGAAGACGGTCGTCAAAATGAACCAGAGGTCTTTGGAAAATCTATCACCGATCCATGTCTAGGATGGGAAAATACTGAGACTCTTGTACGCGAAATCTACCAAAGACTAGGAGAATAATATGGCATTTATTGAAAAAGGTCAAGAAATCGATATTGAAGCGATTAAGGCGGAAACGCAATTATCTGCAGAAGCCTTGCAACATAAGGAAAGCCGAGACCAAGAACTGGCTGATATTCTATCTGGTAAGGATGACCGTATTCTTTTGGTCATTGGACCTTGTTCATCTGATAATGAAGAAGCAGTGCTTGAATATGCTCGTCGTTTGGCAGACTTGCAGAAAAAAGTTGCGGATAAGATTTTCATGGTCATGCGTGTTTACACAGCTAAGCCACGTACCAATGGAGATGGCTACAAGGGTTTGGTTCATCAGCCAGATACTTCTAAAGCACCAAGTTTGATTAATGGTTTGCAGGCTGTTCGTCAGCTTCATTATCGTGTTATTACAGAAACTGGACTAACCACAGCAGATGAAATGCTTTATCCATCCAATCTAGTCTTGGTTGACGACTTGGTGAGCTACCATGCAGTGGGTGCGCGTTCAGTAGAAGATCAGGAACACCGTTTTGTAGCTTCAGGGATTGATGCACCAGTGGGTATGAAAAATCCAACCTCTGAAATCTGTCTGTTATGTTTAATGCCATCTATGCTGCACAAAACAAGCAAACATTTCTTTTACCATGGACAAGAGTTGAGACTTCGGGTAATCCCCTAGCTCACGTTATCCTTCGTGGAGCTATGAATGAATATGGGAAGAAATGAACCAAACTTCTACTATGAAACTCTCTTAGATGCTATCGGGACGTTACGAGTCTATGGGGCTTGAAAATCCCTTTATCATGATTGATACCAACCATGATAATTCAGGAAGCAATATATGGAGCAAGTTCGAATTGTTCGCCAGGCTCTGCTCAACCGTGACTGGAATGAAAAGATTAAAAAAACAGTTCGAGGTTTCATGATTGAATCCTACTTAGCAGATGGTCACAAAATCAACCAGAAATCTTTGGTTGTTCCATTACAGACCCATGTCTCAGGATGGGAAGAATACAGTAGCACTGGTAGAAGAAATCTATACTACCTTAACAAAATAAGTGAAAAGGATGGAGTTGGGGGTATCTCAACTCCTTTTGACGAAAATGATAGTTGGACACGGAATTGATATCGAAGCATTAGCTTCTATACAAAATGCAGTTGAAAAAAGAGAAGGATTTGCACGGCGTGTCTTGACAGACAAGGAAATGGAGCGCTTTTGCCAGTCTCAAAGGTCGTAGGCAGATCGAGTATTTGGCTGGTCGTTGGTCAGCTAAAAGAAGCCTTCTCAAAGGCTCTGGGACAGGGATTGGTAAGTTGGGCTTTTTCAGGACTTGGAAGTTTTGAACAATGAAAGAGGGGCTCCCTACTTCAGCAAATCCCCGTTTTCAGGAAAAGTGTGGCTATCGATTAGCCATACAGATCAGTTTGTGACAGCTAGTGTTATTTTGGAGGAAGATTATGAAAACTAGTCCACATAGACCAACCAAGGCCCTCATCGATCTGGGTGCTATCCGCTACAATATCCAACAAATGGGTGCGCATATTCCCAAAGATACCCTAAAATGGGCGGTTGTGAAAGCCAATGCCTACGGACACGGAGCGGTAGCTGTTGCTACGGCTATCCAGGATGATGTCGATGGTTTTTGCGTTTCTAATATCGATGAAGCCCTCGAACTCCGTCAAGTAGGCATTACTAAGAAAATTCTCATTTTGGGAGTTTCTGAGGTTGAATCTTTTTCATTGGCCAAGGACTTTGATATTACCTTGACAGTGGCTGGATTGGAATGGATCCAGAAACTCATAGCGACAGAGTCAGACTTGTCAGGATTAACTGTTCACCTTAAAATTGACTCAGGTATGGGACGAATTGGTTTTTAGAAGTGCAAGCAAGGCAGCACAAGCTCAAACTTTACTCAGGAACATGGAGCTAATGTTGAAGGGATCTTTACCCATTTTGCAACTGCTGATGAAGAATCAGATAGCTACTTTAATCAACAGTTAGAGCGTTTCAAGGAAATACTTGCTGGCTTGCAAGAAGTACCAGAATTGGTTCATGCGAGTAACTCTGCGACTACTCTATGGCATGCGGAAACTATTTTCAGTGCTGTTCGCATGGGAGATTCCATGTATGGTCTCAATCCAAGCGGACAAGTTTTGGAATTGCCTTATGAACTAAAACCTGCTTTGACCTTAGAAACAGCCATCGTTCATGTCAAAACAGTAGAGGCTGGTGCTTGTATGGGTTACGGAGTAACTTATCAAGCAGACGGTGAGCAAGTCATTGCAACGGTACCGATAGGTTATGCTGATGGTTGGACACGAGATATGCAGAATTTCTCAGTTCTGGTGGATGGACAATTGTGCCCTATCGTAGGGCGGGTATCTATGGACCAAATCACGGTTCGTTTGCCTAAGCTGTATCCATTAGGGGTACCAAAAGGTAACCTTGATTGGCTCAAACGGTGATCAAGGAGATTACTGCAACAGATGTTGTGTTTACATCGGAACGATCGATTATGAGGTGGTTTGTCTCCTCAGTGATCGAGTTCGAGAGAATATCATTAGAAACAGAAGGAAAGGAGAAGAGCATGATTTACATCAACCTTGCATGTCTTGCCTGGTGTGGGACCAAAGTCAGCCGAAAAATATGCCAAAGCTAGGAATCGAAAAACCTGCAAGATCTCTGCTCTACTTTCCTTTCCGTTATGAAGATTTTTTAAGACCAAGCAGGTGCTAGAGCTAGAAGACGGTGAAAAGGCTGTCCTATCTGGTCAGGTGGTGATGCCAGCTAGTGTTCAGTATTATGGTTTTAAGCGCAATCGTCTACGCTTTAGTCTCAAGCAGGAGAAGTTGTGTTCGCGGTGAACTCTTTAACCAACCCTACCTGGCTGACAAGATTGAGCTAGGAGCGACTCTGGCTGTCTTTTGGTAAGTGGGATCGCGCAAGGCTAGTCTAACAGGGATGAAGGTTTTTAGCCCAAGTGGAGGACGATCTTCAACCTGTCTATCGTCTCGCACAAGGAGTTAGTCAAGCAAGCCTTGTTAAGGTCATTAAAACCGCCTTTGATCAGGGGCTAGATCTCTTGATAGAGGAAAATATCCCTCAGTCCTTGCTAGATAAATACAAACTCATGTCTCGCTGTCAGGCTGTTCGTGCCATGCATTTTTCCTAAGGATTTGGCAGAATACAAACAGGCTCTCCGTCGAATCAAGTTTGAGGAACTTTTCTATTTCCAAATGCAATTACAGACCCTCAAGTCTGAGAATAAGATTCACGGAAGTGGTCTGGTCCTGAATTGGTCCCAGGAAAAACTAACTGCGGTTAAAGAAAATTTGCCTTTTGCTTTGACCCAAGCACAAGAAAAGAGCCTGCAAGAAATCCTGACCGATATGAAGTCGGACCATCACATGAATCGACTCTTGCAAGGGGATGTTGGTAGTGGAAAACAGTGGTGGCAGGTCTAGCGATGTACGCAGCCGTAACGGCTGGTTATCAGGCAGCACTCTATGGTACGACAGAAATCCTTGCAGAGCAACATTTTGAAAGTCTAGAAAGTCTCTTTCCTGATTTGAAACTAGCTCTTCTAACAGGTTCATTAAAAGCTGCAGAAAAACTCACGGTTTTAGAGACCATTGCCAAGGGCGAGGTCGATGTGATTGTCGGAACTCATGCTCTGATTCAAGATGGGGTAGACTATGCTAAACTCGGTTTGATTATCATCGACGAGCAACACCGTTTTGGTGTGGGACAAAGACGTATTTTACGTGAAAAAGGAGAAAATCCAGATGTCCTCATGATGACGGCAACACCGATTCCACGGACCTTAGCCATCACCGCCTTTGGAGATATGGATGTTTCCATTATTGACCAGATGCCTGCTGGGACGCAAACCGATCGTAACTCGCTGGATCAAGCATGAGCAATTACAACAGGTCCTGACTTGGTTGGAAGGAGAAATTCAAAAAGGTTCTCAAGCCTATGTCATTTCGCCCTTGATTGAAGAATCTGAAGCCCTAGATCTTAAAAATGCTATTGCTTTATCGGAAGAATTGACGGCTCATTTTGCAGGAAAAGCAAAAGTTGCTCTCTTACACGGGAAGATGAAGAGTGATGAAAAAGACCAGATTATGCAGGAGTTCAAAGATAGAAAGACTGATATTCTGGTTTCTACAACGGTTATCGAGGTTGGGGTAAATGTGCCAAATGCGACCGTCATGATTATCATGGATGCTGACCGTTTCGGACTCAGCCAGCTTCATCAGCTCAGAGGTCGTGTCGGTCGTGGGGAGAAGCAGTCCTATGCAGTTCTCGTTGCCAATCCTAAGACTGACTCTGGAAAGGATCGCATGCGCATCATGACAGAAACGACTAATGGATTTGTCCTTGCAGAAGAAGATTTGAAAATGCGTGGTTCGGGTGAGATTTTTGGAACCAGACAGTCAGGTCTACCAGAGTTTCAAGTGGCTGATATTATCGAGGACTTCCCAATACTTGAAGAAGCACGTAAGGTAGCTAGTTATATCAGCTCACTGTCTAACTGGCAGGAGGACCCAGAGTGGCATATGATTGCCCTAAATCTAGAAAAGAAAGAACATTTAGATTAATACTCTTCAAAAATCTCTTCAAACCACGTCAACGTCGCCTTGCCGTATATGTGTTACTGACTTCGTCAGTTCTATCCACAACCTCAAAACGGTGTTTTGAGCAACCTGCGGCTAGTTTCCTAGTTTCCTAGTTTCCTAGTTTGCTCTTTGATTTTCATTGAGTATAAGCTTTCTCTAAGAAAATCTTAAGTTTGCTTTTAGGATTGTTATCTATACTTGAGTCATCAAAAAGAAAACGAGGACTCTCACATGACAATGACAATTAAAGTAAATTATCAAAAACGTTTCAACAGGAGCAAGCACCTTCTCCTAACATCTAAGTAAAAGAGCGGTAACGCTCTTTTTGTGGGGATTCGCAGCTAAGGGATTTAGAAAAAAATGCTTATGTTAATTTGATTTACGGAATATATAAACTTAAACATCACTTCAAACAACGTCTTAGTCTATCTGGTAAACTGAAAACAGTGCTTTGAGAAACCTGTGACTAGCTTTTCTAGTTTTGCTCTTTCGTTTTTATTGAGTCAGAAGTTACTTTTTAGTTTTTTTCTAAGGAAAATATAAGCTATGTTTTAGGAAGGGATTTTATACTAGGTTCATCAAAAAGAAACGAGGACTCTCACATGACAATGACGATTAAAGTAAATTATCAAAAAAACCTTTCAAGAAGTAGTAGAAGCAGACAAAGCTTGCTACAAAATAGTAGTTATTAAGGGCGATAGAGCCCTTTTTAAATACTTGCTTTTAGGTGAAATATGATAGATTTTTAGTATAAAGAATCAGTAGAATCACGCTATACCAATTTTTGTTCTTGACAAGTGAAAGAAACAAGTATATACTGTTTTTGCTGATTCTATAAAAGAAGAATTAGACTATACCAATTTTAAGGGGAAAGCACAGCTAGCCTGTGTCGTATATACTATGTGTGGAATTGTTGGTGTTGTTGGAAACACAAATGCAACTGATATTTTGATTCAAGGACTTGAAAAGCTCGAATACCGTGGTTATGATTCGGCTGGAATTTTTGTCCTAGGTGGTGCTGAAAACCATTTGGTGAAGGCTGTTGGTCGTATCGCAGAATTATCTGCTAAAACTGCTGGTGTTGAGGGAACAACTGGTATCGGACATACTCGTTGGGCAACTCACGGGAAACCAACAGAGGACAATGCTCACCCACACCGCTCTGAGACAGGACGTTTTGTCTTGGTGCACAACGGGGTGATTGAAAACTACCTTGAAATCAAGGAAGAATACCTTGCAGGTCATCACTTCAAGGGACAAACAGATACAGAAATCGCTGTTCACTTGATTGGTAAATTTGCGGAAGAAGAAGGATTGTCAGTGCTTGAAGCCTTCAAAAAAGCTCTTCACATCATCCGTGGTTCTTATGCCTTTGCCTTGATCGACTCTGAAAATCCAGATGTCATCTACGTGGCCAAGAACAAATCACCACTCTTGATTGGTCTTGGAGAGGGCTATAACATGGTCTGCTCAGATGCTATGGCTATGATTCGTGAGACTAACCAATACATGGAAATTCATGACCAAGAGTTGGTAATCGTCAAGGCTGATAGCGTGGAAGTTCAAGACTATGATGGCAACAGTCGTGAACGTGCTAGTTATATTGCGGAACTTGACTTATCAGATATTGGTAAGGGAACTTATCCTTACTATATGCTCAAGGAAATCGATGAGCAACCAACTGTTATGCGTAAACTCATCCAAGCCTACACAGATGAAGCTGGTCAAGTAGTGGTAGATCCAGCTATCATCAAGGCTGTTCAAGATGCAGATCGCATCTACATCCTTGCAGCTGGGACATCTTACCACGCAGGATTTGCTTCTAAGAAGATGCTGGAAGAACTGACCGATACACCAGTTGAACTTGGTATCTCCTCTGAGTGGGGATATGGTATGCCGCTTCTCAGCAAGAAACCACTCTCATCTTTATCAGTCAATCTGGTGAAACAGCTGACAGCCGTCAGGTTTTGGTCAAGGCTAATGAAATGGGGATTCCGAGCTTGACAGTGACAAATGTCCCAGGTTCAACTCTTTCACGTGAAGCCAACCATACCATGCTCCTTCATGCAGGTCCTGAAATTGCCGTAGCATCAACTAAAGCCTATACAGCGCAAATTGCAGCCCTTGCCTTCTTAGCAAAAGCGGTCGGAGAAGCAAATGGCAATGCTAAAGCGCAAGCCTTTGACCTGGTTCATGAATTGTCAATCGTAGCTCAGTCTATCGAATCAACTCTTTCAGAGAAAGAAACCATTGAAGCCAAGGTTCGTGAGCTTCTTGAAACAACTCGCAATGCCTTTTACATCGGACGTGGTCAAGATTACTATGTAGCCATGGAAGCAAGTCTCAAACTCAAAGAGATTTCTTACATCCAGTGTGAAGGTTTTGCGGCAGGAGAACTCAAGCACGGAACCATTGCCTTGATTGAAGAAGGAACACCTGTTTTGGCCCTCTTGTCTGACCCAGTCCTTGCCAACCACACTCGTGGAAATATCCAAGAGGTCGCAGCCCGTGGTGCCAAGGTTCTCACAATCGCAGAAGAAAATGTTGCCAAAGATACAGACGATATCGTTCTTACAACCGTACACCCTTACCTCTCACCAATCTCAATGGTCGTACCAACACAATTAGTCGCTTACTTTGCAACCCTACACCGTGGACTTGATGTGGACAAACCACGTAACCTTGCTAAGTCAGTAACGGTAGAATAAACCAAAAGTTTAACTCATAAGCAAAAGTGAACTAGATAGTTTTCTGAAAATCAGAATGCTGTCTTGTTCACTTTTTTGTATACTTAATGAAAATCAATGACCAAACTTAGGTGCTTAGGTAGATGTCTCACAGAATAGCTTTGAGGTTTTAGATAAGAGTGACGCAGTCAGTCTTATTACACCAAGTTGATATTGTAGAGAAAATGGATCAACCTCAGCCAAGGTAGTTCAAGTCAAGATTGAAGAGGATTGATTCATACTCTTCGAAAATCTCTTCAAACCGCGTCAACGTCGCCTTGCCGTAGGTATGGTTACTGACTTCGTCAGTTCTATCCACAACTTCAAAACAGTGCTTTGAGCTGACTTCGTCAGTTCTATCCACAACCTCAAAACAGTGTTTTGAGCTGACTTCGTCAGTTCTATCCACAACCTCAAAACAGTGTTTTGAGCTGACTTCGTCAGTTTCATCTACAACCTCAAAGCAGTGCTTTGAGCAACCTGCAGCTAGTTTCCTAGTTTGCTCTTTGATTTTTTTGAGTATCATCCTTTTAAGAATTCATTAGAAATAAATCTAAAATTAAATGTTATCTCAGTTTCTATTATAGTGAATTGAACCCTAGAATAGTACACTAAGGATTCTAAAAACGTCTCTAGAAATTAATTTTACTTTCCTAATCTTTTTGTTCATATCTTATTTCAATCCACTATAAAATGAGAATTCTTTTTGAAAGATATGCTTGTGGAAGACTTGCAAGCTATAAAAACTCTAAGAGCTGGACGATAAGGATCCAACTCTTAGAGGAGTGAGTGTCGTATTTTTACTTGCGATACAAACGATCGTATTGATAGTAAGGATCAAAGGTTACATTGATACCTAGTTTGCGAAGAACATTTTTATCTTCGTCTGTTAGGATAATCGTAGAGTGAGCTTCGCTTCCTTTGAGATTTTCGAGTTCTTTTATGGCGCGATCTGCATCAGGATTCTGCATTGCTGTGATTGCAAGAGCGATGAGAATTTCATTTGAGTGGAGTCGAGGGTTACGGCTACCCAAGTGATTGATTTTCAAACCTTGAATTGGTTTCACCACTTCTGGTTCAATTAATTTTGTTTCAGCGTCTATGTTAGCTGACTCTTTGATAGCATTAATCAAAGCAGCGGCTGTTGGACCAAAGAGTTCTGAGTTCTTACCAGTAACGATTTCACCAGACGGTAACTCAAGAGCGAGAGCTGGTCCTCCTGTTTCTTCAGCTTTTTGTCGAGCGGCAACAGCAACCTTTCGATCAGCTGGGGTGATGCCCAGGTCGTTCATGAGAAGCTCGATTTTCTTGACAGCAGTTTCTCCAACCTTCTCAGCCTTGAAGTCAAGAACTGTCTGGTAGTAGCGACGGATAATTTCCTGTTTAGATGCTTCAATGGCAGCATCATTATCAGTGATTGCAAAAGCCAACCATGTTGACACCCATGTCTGTTGGTGAAGCGTATGGAGATTTACCAAGGATACGTTCTAACATGCGCTTAAGCACTGGGAAAATCTCGATATCACGATTGTAATTGACAGTGGTTTCTCCGTAAGTTTGGAGATGGAAGGGGTCAATCATGTTGACATCATCAAGGTCAGCTGTGGCAGCCTCGTATGCCAAGTTGACTGGGTGATGAAGGGGAAGATTCCAAACTGGGAAGGTTTCAAATTTAGCATAGCCAGACTTGATACCGTTGATTTGGTCGTGGTACATGTTAGACATACAAGTTGCCAACTTACCTGAACCAGGCCCAGGAGCAGTCACGACAATCAAGTTGCGGCTAGTTTTGATGTAGTCGTTTTTCCCCATACCTTCAGGAGAGATGATGTGGTCCATATCTGTCGGATACCCCTTGATAGGGTAGTGAAGATAAGAGTCAATACCATTTTTCTCTAATTGATTACGGAAGGCATCAGCTGCCGGTTGGCCTGCATATTGAGTAATGACAACTGAACCAACAAAGATACCGAGTTCATTGAATTTATCGATCAAACGAAGCACTTCTTGGTCATAAGAAATGCCCAAGTCTCCACGAGCTTTTTGAGTGCTCGATATTGCTAGCGTTGATGGCGATAACAACCTCGACCTGTTCCTTCAACTCTTGCAAGAGCTTGATTTTGTTGTCTGGTTCATAACCAGGAAGGACACGAGCAGCGTGGAAGTCTTCCAACATCTTTGCCACCCAAACTCCAAAGTAGAGCTTTGCCGTCAAATTGGTGAATACGCTCCAAAATATGGTCGCGTTGTAGATTCAAATATTGTTCAGAACTAAAAGCTTGTTTTTCATTTTTTTACCTCTGATCTCTATTATATATAAAAATAGAAGATAAGAAACCGCGGAGGTTCGAAATAAGAAAAAGATTCAGGCAAACGCTTGCACAAATGGTTAGAAAAAGACTATGATGGTCTATAGATGAAATAGAAAAAGAGGTAAGAATATGCAAGAAAAAAATGGTGGCACAATGCAGTTGTTTATCAAGTCTATCCTAAGAGTTTTAAGGATAGCAATGGGAGACGGGATTGGTGATTTACAAAGGAATAACCAGTAAAGCTAGATTATCTAGCCAAGCTAGGGAATCACAGCGATATGGCTTTCTCCAGTCTATGATAGTCCCCATGGATGATAATGGTTACGATATTTCAAATTATCAAGACATTGCTTCTATCTTTGGCACTATGGAAGACATGGATGAATTGATAGCTGAGGGGAAAAAGAGAGATATTCAAATCATCATGGATTTGGTGGTCAACCATACCTCAGACGAGCATGCTTGGTTTATTGAAGCGCGTGACAATCCCCAAAGTCCTGAGCGAGACTACTATATCTGGCGTGATGAACCTAACGAATTGGAGTCAATTTTCAGTGGATCTGCCTGGCAATATGATGAAAAAGTCAGGTCAATATTACCTGCACTTTTTCAGCAAGAAACAACCAGACCTTAACTGGGAGAATGAAGAACTACGCCAAAAAATCTATCAAATGATCAATTTCTGGATTGATAAAGGGATCGGTGGATTTCGTATGGACGTTATTGACATGATTGGAAAGATACCTGATCAGAAGATTGTCAACAATGGTCCTATGCTCCATCCCTATCTCAAGGAAATGAATCAGGCTACTTTCGGCGACAAAGAGCTCTTGACAGTAGGGGAGACATGGGGAGCGACACCAGAAATCGCAAAACTCTATTCAGATCCAAAAGGACAAGAACTGTCTATGGTCTTCCAGTTTGAACATATCTGTCTTCAGTATCAGGAAGGACAACCTAAGTGGCACTACCAAAAAGAGCTAAATGTTGGGAAATTAAAAGAGATTTTCAACAAATGGCAGACAGAATTAGGAGTTGAGGATGGCTGGAATTCCCTATTCTGGAACAACCATGACCTTCCACGCATTGTTTCCATTTGGGGGGATGAGGAGCAATATCGTGAGAAATCAGCTAAAGCTTTTGCGATTTTACTTCATTTGATGAGGGGGACGCCTTATATCTATCAAGGTGAAGAAATCGGGATGACCAATTTTCCGTTCGCATCCTTGGAGCAAGTAGAAGATATCGAATCTATCAACTACGCCAAAGAAGCGCTTGAGCAAGGTATTCCACTAGAGCAAATTATGGATAGTATCCGAGTAGTGGGACGAGACAATGCTCGAACTCCAATGCAGTGGGATAGTACTGATTATGCTGGATTTTCAAATGCGAAACCATGGCTATCAGTCAATCCAAACTATGATAGCATCAATGTTCAGTCTGCTCTAGATAATCCCAAACTCTATCTTTTATATCTTATCAAAAACTAGTCCAGCTTCGTAAAGAAAACAGCTGGTTGGTGAGAGCTGACTTTTGAATTGCTAGAAACAGCTGAGAAGGTCTTTGCCTATATCCGTAAAGGACGGGGAACGTCGATTCTTAGTAGTGGTAAACCTTTGTCAAGTCAAGAGCAAGAGTTTCACTTGAAGGAAACAATCAGAGTCAGTCTTGATTGCAAAATACAGATGTCAGAAGATGACTTTAGAACAACTAACACTAGCTCCTTGGGCTGCCTTTCTGTGTCGAATTGGTTTAGCTTAAATTACCCATAAACTCAAGTGTCACTTGACGACTTGAGATTTTTTTACTAAAATAAGTGTAGAAAATTTCTTTAAAAAAATATTTGTTTGAATTTTTCTAAAAAAATACCCTGTAAAACCCTTGCTTTTATAGAAAAATAGGGTATAATGGTGAAAATAGTATTTTAAAGGAGAATACCAATGAAATCGAAAAAGTGGCTCGCAGTAGCAGGGATTACGATGAGTGCAGCTCTTCTTTTGGCGGCTTGTGGTAAGAGTGAGAAAAAAAGCTGACGCTCCGACATCATTCTCATATGTATATGCTATTGATCCATCAACATTTGGACTATAGCGTTACTAGTAAAAGTTCGACATCAGATGTCATCGCAAACGTTGTCGATGGACTCTTGGAAAATGACAAATATGGAAACTTTGATTCCATCTCTTGCTGAAGATTGGTCTGTTTCACAGGACGGTTTGACTTACACTTACAAGCTACGTAAAGGTGTCAAATGGTATACTTCGAAGGTGAAGAGTACGCTGAAGTCAAGGCCCAAGACTTTTGTGACTGGTTTGAAACATGCAGCTGATGGCAAGTCGGATGGTCTAACACTTATCCAAGACTCCATCAAAGGTTTGGCCGAGTATGTTAGTGGTGAAAGCAATGACTTCTCAACAGTCGGTGTCAAAGCAGTTGATGACTATACGGTTGAGTATACCTTGAACAAACCAGAAAGCTTCTGGAATTCTAAGGTGACAACAGCAACGATGCTTCCAGTTAATGAAGAATTTCCTCAATTCTCAAGGTAAAGATTATGGAACAGCAACACCGTCAGCTATTCTCTATAACGGTCCATATATCTTAAAGAACCTAACCTCGAAAATCAGTTATCGAGTACGAAAAGAATCCAAACTATTGGGATAAAGATAATGTTAAGATTGACCACGTCAAGCTTTACCTTTCTATGATGGATCTGACCAAGAGTCATTGATTCGTAGCTTTTGCATCAGGTCATTCACGACAGCTCGCCTCTTCCCGACTAGCTTCAAAGCTTTCGATTCAACTAAGAAAGAATACGGGCGATAAGATCGTTTACAGTCCCGCAAGAAGCAACTAGCTATTACTTTACATTTTCAACGTAAACCGTCAATCTTACAACAAGACAGCTAAGACAGATGATGCTCAAAAAAACATCAACAAAAGAAGCGCTTCTCAACAAGAACTTCCGTCAAGCCATCAACTTTCGCTCTTGACCGTCATTCTTACTGCGGCTCAGATGAATGGCGAAGAAGGTGCAGACAAGATTATCCGTACTAGCCTTTGTGCCTTTTGACTATGTCCAAGTTGGTGAAAAGACCTTTGGAGAATTGGCTCAAGAACAACTGGTTATCTATGGTGATCAGTGGAAAGATGTTGCTTTGACAGACGGTAAAGATACTCTTTATAATCCAACAAAAGCAAAAGCTGCCTTTTGAAAAAGCCAAGTCAGAATTGCAAGCTAAGGGTGTAACCTTCCCAATTCACTTGGATATTCCAGTTGAGCAAACAGATGTCATCGCTGTTCAACAAACCAACTCACTCAAACAATCTATCGAATCAGCTCTTGGAACTGAAAATGTCGTGATCGACGTGCTTCAAATGACTGATAATGAAAAGATGAGCATTACTTCTCAAGCTAAAGTTCCTTCTCAAAAGGACTATGACTTGAACGGAACTGGTTGGGGGCCAGACTATCAAGACCCGGCAACCTACCTCAATATCCTAGATGCTAAGAAGGGTTCTGCCCTTAAACACTTGGGTATCACAAAAGGTAAAGATCCAGAAGTCATGGCTCAAGTTGGACTTGATGAGTACAAGAAACTCTTGGATGATGCAGCATCTGAAACAACAGACCTCAACAAACGCTATGAAAAATACGCTAAAGCACAAGCTTGGGTATCTGATAGCTCACTCCTCATCCCTGTAGCGTCTTCAGGTGGTTCTCCGACCGTGAGTCGTACAGTGCCATTTACAAAAGCTTATTCACAAGTTGGTATCAAAGGCGATCCATTTGTATTCAAAGGTTTGGAATTGCAAAATGATATTGTAACCACTAAAGAATACGAAGAAGCTTTCAAGAAATGGCAAAAAGAGAAAATTGAAACAAATGCCAAATACCAAAAAGAACTAGCTAACCACGTTAAATAGCCTTCATAAAATATAGAAAACAGAGAATGCCTGTTTCAAATGCGACGGAGGTTCTCTGTTTTCATGGTTTTGAGAGTGCTAAAAATTAAATAACTTTACTTTTTAGGTACAAAAATTTGTTAAAATATATACATGTTACAAAAACCCTAACATATAAGGAGAAAGTAAAATCATGGGCATGAAAAAACGCTTATTAGGAGCAGGTTTGACTCTTGCTGCAGCTATCTTGCTAACGGCTTGTGGCCAGTCTGCGTCAGATGACAAAACCTATTCTTCAACCTTTGGGGCTGACCCAACAACATTTAACTACCTTTTGGACTATTCAGGTGACAATACCAATGTTATCACCAACTTGGTAGATGGTCTTTTAGAAAATGACAACTATGGAAATCTTGTTCCTGCCCTTGCAGAAGATTGGAGTGTTTCAAAGGATGGTTTGACCTATACTTACAAACTTCGCCAAGATGCCAAGTGGTTCACGGCTGATGGGGAGGAGTATGCACCTATCAAAGCTCAAGACTTTGTGACTGGTATCAAATACGCTGCTGATAATAAGAGTCAAGCCCTAGATTTGATTCAAAACTCAATCAAGGGCTTGGATGATTATGTAACAGGTGCAAATACTGACTTCTCAAATGTTGGTGTCAAAGCCTTAGATGACTATACTGTCCAATATACCTTGACACGACCAGAACCATTCTGGAACTCAAAAACAACCAACAGTATCTTATTCCCTGTAAACGAAGAATTCCTTGCTTCTAAAGGTAAAGACTTCGGAACTTTGAAACCTGACAGCATTCTTTATAGCGGACCATATTTGTTAAAAGATTTTACATCTAAGTCTTCTATCGAATATGTGAAAAACCCACATTACTATGACCAAGAAAAAGTAACGATTGAAAAGGTAAAATTGGCCTACTTTGATGGTTCAGACCAAGACTTGACAATTCGTAACTTTGAAAGTGGTGCTTACTCATCTGCAGGTGTTTATCCAAATAGCTCAAACTTCGCTAAGACCAAGGAAAAATACAAGGACAATATCGTTTATAGCTTGCAAGATGCAACATCTTGGTACTATAACTTTAACGTCAACCGTGGTGCTTATAACCATACTGCAAAAACAAGCGATGAGCAAAAACAAGCAACTCAAGCTGCAGTTTTGAATAAAAACTTCCGTCAGGCAGTTAACTTCGCCATTGATCGTACAGCCTACTCAGCTCAATCAAATGGTGAAGAAGCAGCTAAGAACACTCTTCGTAACTCGCTTGTACCACCAACTTTCGTACAAGTTGGAGACAAGACTTTTGGTGAAACAGTTGCTTCCAAATTGGTCAACTATGGTACACAATGGTCAAATATGAATCTTGAAGATGCTCAAGACGGTTATTTCAATAAAGAAAAAGCACAAGCCAAGTTTGCAGAAGCTAAAAAAGAATTAGAAGCCCAAGGTGTGAGCTTCCCAATTCATTTGGACTTGCCTGTAGACCAGGTTAACAAGACCTTGCTTTCAGGAACAAACTCAATCAAAGCAATCAATCGAATCAACGCTCGGTTCTGAAAATGTAGTGGTTGATGTTATCCAATTGTCGACAGATGATTATACAAATGCAACAGTTCAAGCACCAACTCCAGCTGATCATGACTATGATTTGAACTTGGATGGATGGTCAGCTGACTACCAAGATCCTTCGACTTACCTCAATCCTTTCAACTCTGAGGATGGATTCTATCTCAAGATTTTTAGGGACTTGATCCAAAGCAAGGATGCTGATAAGATTACTAGTATCAGGTTTGGACCAATTTACTCAAAAATTAAAAACAAAGACACTGGTAAGATTGCTAGTCTAGGTTTGGACCAATATACTCAAAAATTAAAAACAGCAGATGCAGAAAATACAGATGTTGCTAAACGCTATGAAAACTATGCAGATGCACAAGCTTGGTTGATTGACAGTTCTCTTCTAATCCCAGTTGTGTCAAATGGTGGTGGAGCTGGTGACACGTGTTACACCATTTACACGAGCTTACTCATTAGTTGGTATCAAAGGAACTGGAAGCACCCTACGTACATGAGATTGCAGACAGATGTCGTTACTGTTCTCAATTGCTGGAAGCTATGCTAAAATGGGAACAAGAACGTAAAAATTTGTCGAAAAAGAGTCAAAAGACTTTGAAAGTCACGAAATAATTTCTAAGAAGAGGAAACAGGGCAGAAATCTGTAGGCAAAATGTCGGTGTCGTAGACTAAATGACGAACAAAAATTATCAGTTGTCATGACAAAATCTTCATAGGAATGCCATGAAAGGTCAGGATTTTTGCCCCGGCCTTTTAACATTCCAACTGATAATGTTCGCTATTTTACAATTTCAGTGTGACTGGTGCTGTGGTTAGTATTTTATTAAATCTTGTAGCAATACCATTTTTGGAGCTATAGAGTGCAGCATTCACACTTGTAATTGTAGAAATAATTGTATGTGTTTTGATGTCTTATTATGCTCGAAACTATTTGGATATTATAGGTTTTACTTTAAAATAGCAACAAAGTCCCATTAGTTGCTAGTGTTAGTGACCGGTACTTTTGTATATCTATTATTTTCAAGTTCACTATCTATTTCCTAATAATTTATTAGCATATTATTAAAAGTTATTGTTTATTCGATAGTATACGGATCTCTATTATTGTTAACAAAGACAACTAGTCACAAAGAACTCTCTTTACTAGGGAAAAATAATAGTTTTGATATAATATAGTTAAAAGAGAAATTAGACAAATAATATGTTGATGGAATACAAGATTTAACAATATAGAAAGGTACCCTATTATGAAAGGTATTATTCTCGCAGGTGGTTCGGGGACACGTTTATATCCTTTGACTCGAGCTGCATCAAAACAACTGATGCCGGTTTATGATAAACCGATGATTTACTACCCACTTTCAACATTGATGTTGGCTGGGATTAGGGATATTTTGATTATTTCAACTCCTCAAGATTTGCCTCGTTTTTAAAGATTTACTTCAAGACGGATCTGAGTTTGGGATTAAACTTTCTTATGCAGAGCAACCAAGTCCAGATGGTTTGGCGCAAGCCTTTATCATTGGGGAAGAGTTCATTGCGATGATAGCGTTGCTCTAATCTTAGGCGACAATATCTATCACGGGCCTGGCCTTTCTAAGATGTTACAAAAGGCAGCAGGTAAGGATTCGGGAGCAACTGTGTTTGGCTACCATGTGAAGGATCCAGAGCGCTTTGGTGTGGTTGAGTTTGACAAGGATATGAACGCTATTTCTATTGAGGAAAAGCCAGAATGCCCTCGTTCAAATTATGCAGTTACAGGCCTCTATTTTTACGATAATGATGTAGTGGAAATTGCTAAAAGTATTAAACCAAGCCCGCGTGGTGAATTGGAAATTACAGACGTTAACAAGGCTTATCTAGATCGTGGAGATCTATCCGTTGAGGTTATGGGACGTGGCTTTGCTTGGTTGGATACTGGGACTCATGAAAGTTTACTAGAGGCTTCACAGTACATCGAAACAGTCCAACGGATGCAAAATGTTCAGGTAGCAAATTTGGAAGAAATTGCTTATCGCATGGGCTATATCAGTCGAGAAGATGTGTTGGCCTTAGCCCAACCGCTTAAGAAAAATGAATACGGACAGTATCTGCTCCGTTTGATAGGAGAAGCATAGATGACAGACAATTTTTTCGGTAAGACGCTTGCAGCACGCAAGGTTGATGCAATTCCAGGTATGTTGGAGTTTGATATCCCTGTTCATGGAGATAATCGTGGCTGGTTTAAAGAAAATTTCCAAAAGGAAAAAATGCTTCCACTTGGTTTTCCAGAGTCTTTCTTTGCAGAAGGAAAATTGCAAAACAATGTATCTTTCTCACGTAAAAATGTCCTCCGTGGCCTCCACGCAGAGCCTTGGGATAAGTACATCTCTGTAGCAGATGGTGGGAAAGTTCTAGGCTCTTGGGTTGATCTACGCGAGGGCGAAACCTTTGGGAATACTTATCAGACGGTTATTGATGCTAGCAAGGGAATTTTTGTTCCTCGAGGCGTGGCCAATGGCTTTCAAGTCCTATCAGATACAGTTTCTTATAGTTATCTGGTCAATGATTACTGGGCTCTCGAACTCAAACCCAAGTATGCTTTCGTAAACTACGCTGATCCGAGCCTTGGTATTGAATGGGAAAATCTTGCAGAAGCAGAGGTTTCAGAAGCAGATAAAAATCATCCACTACTTAAGGATGTAAAACCTTTGAAAAAAGAAGATTTGTAAAAAGGAAAGAATATGACTGAATACAAAAAAATTATCGTGACAGGAGGAGCTGGTTTTATCGGTTCCAACTTTGTCCACTATGTTTATAAGCATTTTCCAGATGTTCACGTGACAGTCTTGGACAAGTTGACTTATGCTGGAAACCGCGCTAATATTGAGGAAATTTTAGGTGATCGTGTTGAGTTGGTTGTTGGTGACATTGCTGATGCAGAGTTGGTAGACAAGTTGGTAGCTCAAGCAGATGCTATCGTTCACTATGCAGCGGAAAGTCATAATGATAATTCACTCAATGATCCATCGCCATTTATCCATACCAACTTCATCGGAACCTATACTCTTTTGGAAGCGGCTCGCAATATGATATTCGTTTCCACCATGTGTCTACAGACGAAGTTTATGGTGATCTTCCTCTACGTGAGGATTTGCCAGGTCATGGTGAAGGTCCAGGTGAGAAATTTACCGCTGAAACTAAATATAACCCAAGCTCTCCGTACTCATCAACTAAGGCAGCTTCAGACTTGATTGTCAAAGCCTGGGTACGTTCTTTTGGAGTCAAGGCAACTATTTCTAACTGTTCAAATAACTACGGTCCTTATCAGCACATTGAAAAATTCATTCCACGGCAGATTACCAACATCCTAAGTGGCATTAAGCCAAAACTTTATGGTGAAGGTAAGAACGTTCGTGACTGGATTCATACCAATGACCATTCTTCAGGAGTTTGGACAATATTGACAAAAGGGCAAATCGGGAGAAACCTACTTGATTGGTGCTGATGGTGAAAAGAACAACAAGGAAGTTTTGGAACTAATCCTTAAGGAAATGGGACAACCTGCCGATGCCTATGATCATGTGACTGACCGTGCAGGACATGACCTTCGTTATGCGATTGACGCAAGCAAGCTCCGTGATGAGTTGGGCTGGAAACCAGAATTTACTAACTTTCGAACAAGGTCTCAAAGAAACCATTCAATGGTACAAAGATAACCAAGACTGGTGGCAAGGAGAAAAAGAAGCTGTTGAAGCCAACTACGCTAAAACACAAGAGGTTCTTGAAAATAAAGGTGCTGGGACAGAAATCGATAGACAAAATCTCGATTTCCTAGTCCCAGCCCCGCGAAGATGATTAGGAGTTTTTGGAGTCTAAAATTCAAACAAAAAGTCCAATTAGCTACCGCGTCAAAGTTTGATTGCAAATAAAAAGTGAGGTAGGGATTTTTGTCCCAACCTCTATTGCTATACCGAAGAATTGTGAATCAGTTGAAAGGAAGAAAAATGATTTTAATTACAGGGGCAAATGGCCAATTAGGAACGGAACTTCGTTATTTGTTGGATGAGCGTAATGAAGAATACGTTGCTGTTGATGTGGCTGAGATGGATATTACCGATGCAGAGATGGTTGAGAAAGTTTTTGAAGAGGTGAAACCGACTTTAGTCTACCATCAGTGCAGCCTACACAGCTGTTGATGCAGCAGAGGATGAAGGGAAAGAATTGGACTTTGCCATCAATGTTACGGGGACAGAAAATGTCGCAAAAGCATCCGAAAAGCATGGTGCAACTCTAGTCTACATTTCTACAGATTATGTATTTGACGGTAAGAAACCAGTTGGACAAGAGTGGGAAAGTGGATGACAGACCAGATCCTCAAACTGAATATGGTCGTACTAAGCGTATGGGAGAGAGCTATGAGAAAACACGTTTCAAACTTCTATATTATCCGTACTGCCTGGGTTTTTGGAAATTACGGCAAAAACTTCGTCTTCACGATGCAAAATCTTGCTAAAACTCATAAGACCTTGACAGTTGTAAATGATCAACATGGTCGACCAACCTGGACGCGTACCTTGGCCGAGTTCATGACTTTCCTAGCTGAAAATCGTAAAGGAATTTGGTTATTATCATTTGTCAAATGATGCGACAGAAGACACAACTTGGTATGACTTTGCAGTTGAAATTTTTGAAAGGATACAGATGTCGAAGTCAAGCCAGTAGACTCAAGCCAATTTCCTGCCAAAGCTAAACGTCCCCTAAACTCAACGATGAGTCTGGTCAAAGCCAAAGCTACAGGATTTGTCATCCCAACTTGGCAAGATGCCCTGCAAGAATTTACAAACAAGACCTTAAAATAAATGTTGAAATATTGCTATAAAGTATATTTTGAACTAGAGATATTTCAGGATTAGTGCCTTATCACTCATGCTAAAGGATGAAATGGTTTTATTAGAGAAGTCGAACTATGTGTGATAGACACTCGCACTAGAAATAGATTTATAGAATTTTCTTTTGGACAGTTGCGAAATAGAGACCAATTTTCAGTGATTTTATAAAAAGGCGAAGGAGGTAAAACTCAATTTGAAGATAAAATTGAGTAATCTCCGTTATAAAACGCATAGTATCAAGTTTTTGAACATCTGATATTGCGTTTTCTTATTAAGGGCGTTGCCAGCCGTTTTTCTTTGTTACC
>BNJU01002020.1_pt1 | contig 24661 bp, 28 predicted proteins | sample 8539281 | NCBI WGS metagenome assembly BNJU01 (sample SAMD00202456, study PRJDB9452) | human saliva metagenome | isolation source: human saliva | place: Japan
GCGTCATCCTCGAGGGCGGCACGCGCAGCTCGATCCTGCGCATGCTGCGCGACGAGGGCGTGGACGTGCGCGAGGAAAGATCTCGCCCTGTCTGGGTCGTGGACGGCATCCGCTCGAGGCATGCGCGTCGCCGAGGTCTTCGCCTGTGGCACGGCCGCCGTGGTCACCCCGATCACGCGCCTGGCCGCGACGACTTCGACGTGGAGATCGAGTGGGGACAAGACCCGCAGGATCTCAAGCGCCTCACCGAGCATTCAGTGGGGTCGCGCCCGAGGATCCCTACGGCTGGACGTACCGCCTGGTCTGAGCGTGATCGCTGGAACCACGGCCCGTCGATTGAACGGTCGTGGTTTCTTGCTGTGGTCACGATGCGAGGTGGTCAAGTGACGGTGGTGTCAGAACCTGACTAAGGGTATCGCTCGGTTATGTACTCGTGTGCGTCATGTTGATGGGAGAACAATGAAAACGCGCGATCGTCGGTCGTCTGCTCGTGGGCGGCGGCACTCTGCCTGGCGCCGCCACCTAGGGCGATCGGCTGGGGCATCGATGACGTCGCAGACACAAGTGCCTGGTCGACCTGGTGGATCCAGCGTGCTGGGTGCCCTGGGATCGGCGGTGTGTTCGCGTGGGCGGTCAGCGCCCTGGGCGCAACACGATGAACCAGATGGAACCGCTGCGCACTCGATGATCCGCGGGTCTTCGCCCTGGGGCCCTCGCAGCGGACCAGCGAGCGCGCAGGCCGCGTCGTCAGCTCCGCAACCGACGGCGTCGAGCGCGTCGCCGCATACAGGGCATTTTCCTGCGCCCCCATGATCGCGTCGCTGCGACGCTGATCCTCGTCGTCATTCGTCGTCGCCCTGACGATCGGCCCGGCCTCGGGCGCTTCTCGCGATCGCGAGTCCCGCTGGTCCCGATCTGCGTGCTGAGCTTCCGCAAGGCCTTCAAGCCGGTGTCTCGCGCTACCGCCCGCCTCGCGCCAGCTCGCCGCCAGAACTCGACGCCATCCAGGGCCTGGGCGACCTGGCCCTCGCATGAATGCGCGGCAGAGGACAGTGGGCAGGCGCCTGGCCGAAGCCGCCGAGGTTCGCTCGAAGGTCGATGAGCTACCTGGCCGGCAACAGCTGATCCTCCTCGTCATCGACTCCGTCTTCTCCCTCGGCATGATCACCGGCGCGATCGCGCTGGCCTCATCCGCTACCGGCAGAGGCGCGATCAGCGTCGGCGAGAAACATCATCTCCTCGTGCTGCTCTCCTCGATCATGCTCGACCCGCTGGACCGCATCGGTCGGTTCTTCTACATCGAGCATGGGCGGCATCGCGGCCAACAAGGAGATCAAAGTTCATCCAGCAGACTCCGCCGGTGACGGACGCCGAGGACGTGTCAAGGCCCCCGGCGATCCGCTCCCAGCGCGGCGAGATCCGCCTCGAGCGGCGTGTCCTTCTCCTACACCGAGGACACGGTGCTGCAGGGGCGCAGACCTGACCCTCGCAGGAGCAGCGTCGCGCTCGCTGTGGCCCCTCGAGGTGCCGGCAGAGTCAACGATCTCGGCGCTGCTGCAGGGCTTCCTGCGCCCGGCGCGAGGCTGCGTGAGCGTCAGCGGCGTCGACCTGGCGACGCGCCCTGTCGTGGGTGCGCGCCCAGACCGCGGTCGTCGAGCAGAGCGCACCTGTTCTCCGGCACGCTGCGCGTGACTACTCCTGTGCTCCGCCTCCCCGCTGCCACGGACGACCAGCTCATCGAGGCCCTGCGCGCCGCCCCACCTGGGCGACGGTTCGTCGAGCTCCCTGCCCGGTAGCCTCGACGCCCCGCGGTGGGTGCCCGAGGCCTGGCCGTGTCGGGTGGCGAGGGCGCAGCGCATCGCGATCGCCCGCGCCTTCCCTATGAGAACGCGTCGATCATGATCCTGGACGAGCCCACCGCCCACGTGGACCTGGCCTCCGAGCGCGAGATCCTCGCGTCGCTGCGAGACCGTGTGCGCCGGGCGCACCTGACGATCTCCACCGAGACGCGCCACCATCAGGCGCGACCGCGTCCTGACCCTGCGGAAGGAACGATCCGATGACCGCGACAACTGTCTCTTCGGCTCCTGTCGATCACTGCGGCGTCCTGCCGCCGCTCGCAGCCTCCATCGCCGCCCGCGTCTGTCTTCCTCGATGGTCAGCGTCGCCTGTTCGCCCTGGGCGGCTGGGCCGTCGCCGAGCCTCGCGTCGGGGAGAGCTGCGGAGCATCGCGCTCAGTCATTGTCTGCGCCATCGGCCTGAGGGTTTGCTCAAGGGCCGCGCCCGCTACCTCGAAAACAGTTCGCCGGTCACTTCGTGAGCACTTCCTCGCCTGGCGATGCTGCGCAGCTTCTTCTACGACCAGCTTGAGCCGCAGGCTCCGCGGGCACCGGATCGCCTGGATTCGGGCGACATCATGAACCGCGTGACGAAGGATATCGACCGCGTCGGGGTCTTCTTCGCCCACGCTCGCCCCCGTCACCACCGCGATCATCGTCCGATCCTGTCTGTCGTGTGGATGGGCGAGTGCCGTGTCCTGGACGCTGGCCGCCGTGCTGGCTCCCTTCCTGCTGATCGTCTAGCGCGGTCGATTTCCTTCCTGGGCTCGGCTCCACCGCCCGCGCGGCCCGTGGGCTGCGCGAGGCCCGCGGCGCGATCGCCGCCCACGTCACCGACTCGGTGCAGGGCGTGCACGAGGTCCTCGCCTTTGGGGCGCGCAGGAGCGCCGCGAGGCCGAGATGGATGCCATCGAGCGCAGCTCCTCAGGGTCTGGGTACTCCAGGGCCGCTGGATCTGCGCTGCGCCGCAGCCTCAACCAGGCCGCCGTCGCCCTCGCCGTCGTCACGGTCGCCATGGTCGCGGGAGCTCGAACGTGCTCGCGGACACTGACGCGCTGCCCCAGGGCGGGCCTCGCCCTCGAGCATCGTCATGGGGTCGCTTGGCCCCGGTCCTCGCGGTCGAGAGTTCGCCGCCGACCTGGATCAGGCCTTTCGCGTCGGCGGCCCCGCGTCTTCGCGATCACCGACCGCCGCGCCCGCCGTCGCCGACAGCCGAGCCCCAGCCTCGGCCCTGGACATCAGGTTCACCGACGTCGGCTTCGCCTACCCGACGGACGAGGAGGCACCCGCGCCACGCCACGGTCCTCGACGGCGTCGGCATCACATCCCCGCCGGAAAGCGCACCGCCATCGTGGGCGCCTCCGGCTCAGGCAAGTCGACGCTGGCCTCGCTGCCTCGACCCGCGTGGGACCCGGCCTCGGCGCCCGTCATCATCAGCGGAACGAGACGTTGCCGGGCCCTCCCGCGCGACCTGCGCGCCACGGTCTGCCTCACGCGCCCCAGCGCCCCTACCTGTTCAACGACACGCTGCGCGCCAACCTGCGCTCGCCGCGCCCGACGCCCGAGAGGCGGACCTGGGCGCTCGCGCTGGAGACGATGGACCTCACCGACTGGCTGGCCACGGAAAAGGACGGCCTGGACACGGTCGTCGGCGGCATGGGCGAGCGCGCCTCTCAGGAGGCCAGCGTCAGCGCCCTGGCCCTGGCGCGCGCGCTCCTGCGCGACGCCCCGATCTGCGTCTTCGATGAGGGCCACGAGCCAGGTCGACCCGGCCACCGAGGCGCGCGTGCGCGAGGCATCGCGCGCGTCGCGAGGCCGGACCCATCGTCGAGATCGCTCACCGCATCAGCGCCGTGCGCGAGCGCCATTGAGATCATCGTCATGGACGCGGGCCGCGTCGTGAGACCGGAACCGGCGCCGAGCTGCGCGAACGATGGAGTGCTCTCGCCGCCCTCGAGGCGCGCGAAACCACCGATCGCCCCAGCGCCTGACAGCACGCCGAGCGCGCGGGGATGGGGCCACGGCCTCGTCCCTCGCGTGTTTGTGCGCCCGATACCGATAGGATTCGACCTATGGAAAGACTGATCAGCTGGACGAAAAGCTGACGCGTGGGGCTCCACAGATCACGATCCCCGAGTTCCTGGGGCCGCCGCCAGGGACGATCCCGGTGTCAGGTAGTGGTTTGGCGCCCACCCGGACGGACCGACGCTGCTCGACGGGCGGGCAGACCCTCACCGAGACATCGGCGAGGATCCCAAGCGAGCCCTCGGCGGTAGCCTGCTCTACGCGTTCGGACCGACTGCTGCGTACCTGGCGAAGTCATCGCCCGCCGCGCAGACTCTGAGCCTGCAAGTTTCATCCGACGAAAGGAGATCGCGCGCCGAGGGCACCTGCGCGGAGGTCCTGGGCATCGAGCGCACGGATACGCGCCGCGTCTACCGGGACATGAACCCGGCCGGAGATGATCTAGCGCGCTCACCGAGTTCAGCGCGCTCGTCGGCTTCCGCGTGCCGCGCAAGGCCGCCGACTCCTCGTGGGCCTGGAGGGTGAGCTCGCCGACCGCCTGCGTCACCGCCTCAAGCTGTCCACCGTGCGCGGGGGCCTGCGCTCCCTGGCCACCTGGCTCTTCGACGAGGACTCCCCGGCGACACCGAGCGCGATCAGAAGAGTTCGGTGGCCGCGTGCCGCTCCCGCCTCGCGTCGGGCTGCGTCCCCTCGCCGCGCACCGACGAGCTCGTGAGGCGTCCTGGGGCAGAAGCGCCAGGTGACCCGGGCATCATCGTCGCCTTCCTCATGAACCCGGTGTCCCTGCGCCACGGGCGAGGCCGTCTACATTCCGCCGCGCCAGATCCACGCCTACCAGTCGGGCCTGGGGATCGAGGTCATGGCCTCCTCCGGACAACGTCGTGCGCGCCGGCCTGACCCGGCAAGTACGTGGACTCCGCGCCAGCTCGTGAGATCACCGAGTTCTCGGCGCTGCCGCCCGTGCGCGTGGCCCCGAGCACCCCTCGGCGACGACGGACCGCTTCTGCGCACCCGCCCAGGAGTTTCGAGCTGCCCGTGACGACGCTGGCACCAGCAAAGCACACCTCCCGCGTGGATGAGGTCGCCGTGCCCGGGAGGGCCCGCGCATCATCATCGCGACCTCCGGTCGGTCACCCTGCACGTGAGCGAGGGAGCAGGCGGGGACAGCGTGAGCTGAGCCGCGGCCAGGCCGTGTTCGTCTCGGCCGCCGAGCGCCGCGATGATGGGCGTACGGCACCGGCTCGTTCGTGCAGGTCGCGGCCCCTGACCGGGGTGCGTCGCGCGCGCGTGACGAGGGGCCGTCGACTGGGACCGCGTTGTCAAGTCGTCACGTGGTGGTCTTGGTTCCTGGAAAAAGCCTTGAGGCTGCGGCTTTTCGCCTCTATAAGGCGGTCCTCATCTCCGCTCGCTGCGACGAGGCCCGATTGTCAATCGCAGTGCTGGGTACCGCGTGGGGTGCCCGCACTGCGATTCTCTGCGCGTTAGAAGACGCCGCAGACCCAGTCGGCCAGGGTCTTGCACGTGGACGCCAGCTCGCCCTCGTGGGCGTCGTATGCCGGCCGCGATGTCCCTCGGTGTCGACTCGCTCGTTATTCTCTGCCCACACGGTCGCGATTTCGCGCCCGTGACCTCGAGGTGGAACTGTACGCCCAGGCGGTGCCGTGAGGAGAAAAATCTGCGTGTACTTGTCCGAGCGTGCCCGCTCGCGCGCGCGCCGTGGGGAGTTCCACGATGGCGTCACCATGGTCGGCGAACGACCGTGTGGTCGAGGCCAGGGCCATGCGCAGGGGACAGCTCCGCCGCCGCCCGCCTGGTCGTTCGTGCCCCAGGCACGGGAGATGACGCCCGTGTTCGGGAGCCCGCCAGGTCGGCAACGCTCGACGCGCCCGCCGAAGGTCGCGGCGATCAGCGCTGAGCGCCGCAGGCAAATGCCGAGGACCCGCACGTTGGCGCGCACGCATCGTCGGGCTTAGCTCGCGCTCGGCTTCCAGCCACGGCCATGCCTCGTCGTCGTAGGCGGTCGCGCGCCCGCCAGGAGAGATGAGGGCACCCGGCAGAGGCGCCAGCCAGGTCCCTGGAGGCGCTGCAGGTCTCCAGGCGCGCACCACCTCGTGACCGCCGAGGAAGGCGGACAACTGACCCACCGGAACGATCAGGGTCGTTTGAATCACGAGGATCGCTCATACGCAATTGTAGGCGCGATCACGCGCAGGTACCTATCGGCCCTTGAAGAAGTGAACAGCTGGCGCTCGCGGATCGTCGTGGATGCGATGACGACACCGATGAGAGTCCACGACGCACGCAGTGCCCTCGGTAGCGACTGGCGCGATGAGTCAGGCGGTCACTGCTGGCGCTCGCTCAGGATCGTAGGGCATATGGCGGAGGTGAGGACGATGCCCGCCACCCCGCCACGGCCTCGAACAGCTGAGAGGACCGTCGTATCCGATCTGCGAGCCCAGCGATGCAGAGCCGAGGGCAATCTCGAGGCGACGCCACCACGTGGCGGCTAGCGCGGCACACCGATGGCGCTCGCGGCGATCCACGCCACCAGGTCGGCCTCTGCCGCAGTTGTCGTCCCGCCGCGTCGAGGCCGTTCCCGCGCGTAGGGTTCATGCGCGAGACCCGGCGTTCTGGTCATGCGCTTCCAGCGAGGCTGAGCGCACCAGGGCATCCACGTCGTCGCTGTGCGGCCAGGATCTCGTACCGGCATTCATCGAAGGTCCCAGTTGCGGGCACGGGCGCGGGAGCCGCGTAGGCGTAGCCGGGACGAGCGCCCGTCGTTCTCGTCCCACGGGTAGGTGCCCGCGACTCGCCTGTCGCGTGTGCGAGGGAAGAAGGGCTCCGTGAGGTGCCGAGCTCCTCGGCTACCCTGCTCAGGGAGCAGAATTCCCGTCGGATCGGCCGTTGTTGTCCCCAGGAGAGAGACGGTTCCGGGCGTGACCTCGTACAGGGGCAGCGACGAGGCCGGAAGGGCGAGCGGGGACAAGCCAGATTCGACCGAGCGAACGGCTCCGCACGCACCCCGGGATTCGCGACAGAGGCCTCGCAGGCAGCTCGTCGATGCTGCCTTTGCCTTGGAGGACTCGCACCGATCCCAGATGGACACGAAAGAGGCAGCCTCAACGCTGACGGAACGAAGAGAGAACGCATCAGACAGATGACGCCTCCGACCAGGGCGGCGGCCAGGATGAGTCGAGCATCCCGACGCGGGCCGTCCCGCTCAGGCAGTCCCTCCACGCCTCGGACAGGGGTGCGCGCCACGAGAGTGTGCTCATTGCTGCTCCTCCTCGTCCTGGAAGCGGGCGAGGTCAATGACGGCGTCGCACTGCGCGCGAATCGACGGATCGTGCGTCGCGATCACGACGCTCACCCCGTCCTCGCGCAGCGAGCCGAGCGTGGGCGATGTCGCGAGCCGTGGATTGATCAAGCTGCGCGGTCGGTTCATCCACGAGGAGAGTGGGGCGCAAGCGAGCCCGCGGGCGAGGAGCCACGCTGAGCCGCCGCCCGACAGATCCCGAAAATGGGCGCGGGTCGCAGATGCGCCAGGTTGAAGGCATCCGAGGCCGGTGTCGCCTCGACATCGGCCTGCGCCCGGCTCATACCGCGGGCCAGCAGGGGCAGCGCCACGTGGTCAATCGCGCTGCGCGCGCGAACGCCGAACGGGTTCTGGAAGACCCACGCAATGCGGGGCTTCTGCTCACCAGGCGGACGGGGGACGCTGATCGTTCCCTCGGCTGGAGCGTCCCATCCGCGATCAGCGACTAGCAGCGTTGATTTACCAGAGACCGGATGGGCCGATGATGGCGGTGAGGGCACCGTCCTCGCAGCGTGCGCTGAGATGGCAGAAAGAGCCGACAGGGTGGCGGCGAACCCAGTCCCGACGTTGTCTAGCTCGACGGACGCGAGGCGTCCCTCGACGGCGGTGTCGACGGCGGAGAGCGGGGTAGCTGGCAGGACGTAGGTTCGGCCGAGCTGGGAAGAAACGATGGAGACGGGATCGGCGTGCCGCTTGCAAAGACGCACGCGTTCGTCGCGTCTCCGATCACTGAGGCCGGTGGGATGACCGTGACGGTGATGGGGGCGGCGGCTTCCAGGAGACGGGCAGCTGAACGGGTCCATCGCTGCTCGGGGCGGAGCGGACGAAGTCCGTGTATTCGCGCGAGGACAGGATCGTCGCCGTCAGGGTGGGGTCGGTGATGACGCCGTCAGCGGGAACCGGGTAGTCCGTGTCCCCCAGGGTGATGACGTGGTCCGCGGGATAGGCGTCCGGTGGGACGGAGAGGCGCAAAGCGTCGCGGGAATCCTCAAGGGTGAGGAGAACCGTCTGTGTATCGACGCTGTCACCCAGGTGAACGGGGACCGACGAGGGGGTGACGGTCGGCGCGGGAATCCACAGGACGTGAGAGGCCTCGATGCGGGAGGGGATACCTCCAGCTCCGTCGTTCACGCCCATCGCCGAGGCCAGGGCCGCTCGCGTGGCGGCCGTGACCCGCTGAGAACTCCGCGGGCCGCATACCCGAGCCGAGCAAGCTCAGCGTTCAGGGCCGCGATATCTGGTCCGGTCGCTCCGTCCACCACGTCCTGATAGAGAGGAGTGGACAGGGCTAAGGCAAGAAGGGGTAGGCCGTCGATCTCGCAGGGAATGGAACCTGACGTGATGGGAGTTCCCGGTGCTGCCTGGAGGGCCGTGATGCGCCCGGCGATGGGGGAGGTGAGTTCGTGAGGCGAGGCCGGGGGAATCGTGAGGGTGAGGGAGCGCGTATCGGTGAACTCGCGGGTGGTGACGGGACCGTCGATGAGCAGATGACGATGCCAACGAGGCCGGGGTGGGCGGCGAGGCGATGAGGATACCCGCGCTGACCCCACCCGCACCGGCGATGAGAGCGACAAACGCGGTGAGGGCGAGCCAGCGGCGAGAAGATGCCATCTCAACTCCTGAGGATGGTTGTGGTCATTTGCTGGGGTCCTCGACGCATCGTTGCCAAATGTCGGGACCCTGGGATGGGTCGATGAACGGCAGTGCGCTGTCGAGAGGCGTTCCGCTCTCGCGAGCGCGCGAGGCTCTTGGGCCGTGAACGACGGCTCGACCGCCTTGTTGCGGATCAAACACTCGTGTACAGCTCGTTGAAATCCCTGATGATCCGGGTTGGATCTCGCATGTCGAACTCGAGCGCCTCGATGATCGGCTCACCGGCATCGATGGAACAGGCGGAGACGAACTCTTGTTGCTGTTCGGCGGATATGGAGCAGCCAACCGGCTGATCGGGGACGCTCAGCGTGCCGCCCGGGCCAAAAGACGCACCGGTCACGCCTTTGTCCGTCAGGCAGCTCAGCACGCGCGACGCATGTCCTGGAGTTCCGGCCTCGCTGATGGTGGAGTCGGCGAGACAGATTGAACGAACTCGTTGGACGCCCACTCATTGCGCGCCTGCTCAATATCGGCCGCCCGGCCCTCCGCCGCGGCGCGGTCTGTTGGCAGCCACAAGCCGTGCGCGACGATGACAAGAGCGGCAGCGAGCAAAACCAACGCGCGAACGAATGGAGTGCGTGCCCTCCCTGTTGTTTGCTCCCACAATGTTCTCCCTCGAACAGCCTCGATAATGGGTGCTTACTTCCAGAATAACGAAGAAAGGGCCCGTTTTCCGCATAACGGAGAAGCGAGTTGAGATGGGGATGATCAGATGACCCTTAACGCGCCGCAGCCCCCAGTCCTGAACCCGACGCGGCGTGCGATCCCCACCGCGGCAGGCCGACCCGGAAGCGGGGCTGCAACACGTTTCATTGTAGAGGCTAAGCTCAAAAACAAGGAGCTTTGGCTGAGAAAAACCCTGGGAAAAGCGCGCGGGGTGGATCCTCATCCACCCGCGCGCCCCAGGCCAGCAATCAGGCGATCACTTCGATGCGAGACGAGCGCCCTCGGTAGAGCCTCCAGCTTCGCCCACGCAATCGACGGGTAGATGCGGCCGCCCAGGCCACAGTCCGTCGACGCCACGACGCGCTCGTCGCCCACAATGTCCGCGAACTGGCGGATACGCTGAGCCACCAGCTCCGGATGCTCCACAACGTTCGTCGAGTGCGACACCACGACCGGGATCAGGTACTTGCCCTCAGGCAGTTCGATGTCGCGCCAGATCGTCCACTCGTGCGCGTGGCGAGCATTCGCCGCTCTCGAAGGTCAGGCCATTCGCGTTGACCAGCAGAGCCAGATCCACGATGTCCTTGAACGCAATATCCGTCGTGTGCGGGCCGTGCCACGAACCCCAGCACACGTGGAAACGCACCAGAGACGGGTCAATGCCCTCCAGCGCGTGGTTCAGCGCGTCGATACGCACGCGAGAGAACGCGCGGTAATCCTCGACGGACGGCTCCGGGTTCATCTGATCCCAGCCCTCCGCGATATCCGGCGCGTCAATCTGCACCGTCAGGCCCGCGTCCGTAATGCGCTTGTACTCCTCGCGCAGCACATCCGCGCACGCCCACACCACGGCCTCGTCATCCTCGTAGAACGCGTTAGCCACGCGAGCCGCCGAACCCGGCGAAATCGCCGCCACGAAACCATCCGACACGGGCTTGCCCGCCGCCTCCAGCGCGTGCTTCGTGCCCGCGATATCGCGCTCCACGGCCTCGGCGCCGATGTAGGTCAGCTCACCCGTGATCGTCGGAACGCGATCGGGTTGCGGTTCGCAATGCGAATACCCGAATCCGGATCCGCGTACGCGTCCGCGAAACGCTGCCAGTCGCGGCGCTCAGCAAACGATGAGAAAGAAAGTCGACCGTCACGGCCTGCCGGGGGACGCACATCAAAACGCTGCACGTCCTCAGAGGACAGTCCGGCGAAACGCGAGAAGGAATACGTCCACCACGCGCCGTAATCAACCGTGTCGATCATCGCGTGACCGTACTCGCCGTCGTTGACGATATCCAGGCCAATCTCGGCCTGACGCTTCACAACGCCGTCAACCTGATCCTGCAGCAGCGACGTGAAGTCAGCCTCGCCGAGCGAACCCTCACGGCGCGCACGATTCGCCTCGAGCAGCTCGGGGGTACGGGGCAGGGAACCAACATGAGTGGTGCGAATGGTCATCGCAGTCCTTTCTCTAATCTGTGCACCCAGCCTACGTTTCGCGTGTCGAGAACGAGGCCGAATGTCCGAAGCGTGACCAATGCGATCAACCACTCAACTGGCAAGACGCTAATTCACGCACGCCCTTGCGTTTTCCTTGCAATCACGCCTCAGCGTCCACTCACTGACACGGCGACCCGCTCACCACAGCCCCCGAAATACCGCGCGAAAACCACCCCACCCAGCCCCGGCCTCGTCCATGGGACGAAACCCGCACGGAAACGCAGCGCTCACGCTCCCTACTGTTGAGTCATTACAAGGCAAAAGAAAGGCACATCATGAGTCGTCCGCTGCGCTCGGCAACATCCACCCAGGGCCGCAACATGGCCGGAGCTCGCGCCCTGTGGCGCGCCACCGGCATGACGGACGGCGACTTCGGCAAGCCGATCATCGCCATCGCCAACTCCTTCACCCAGTTCGTCCCCGGCCACGTGCACCTGAAGAACATGGGCGACCTCGTCGCCGGAGCCATTGAAGCAGCCGGCGGCGTCGCCAAGAATTCAACACGATCGCCGTCGACGACGGCATCGCCATGGGCCACGACGGCATGCTCTACTCCCCTGCCCTAGCCGCGACCTCATCGCCGACTGCGTCGAAACCATGGTCAACGCACACCGCGCCGACGCCCTCGTGCATCTCCAACTGCGACAAGATCACCCCGGCATGCTCCTGGCCGCCATGCGCCTGAACATCCCCACCATCTTCGTCTCCGGCGGCCCCATGGAATCCGGTGCCGCCGTCGACGGCGTCGTCGAACACCGCCTCGACCTCATCGACGCCATGGTCGCATGGCCGTCGACGACTCCGTCAGCGACAACCAGCTCGCCAGCATCGAAGCCAACGCATGCCCGACCTGCGGCTCCTGCGCCGGCATGTTCACTGCGAACTCCATGAACTGCCTCAACGAGGCCATCGGCCTGGCCCCTGCCCGGCAACGGCACCACCCTGGCCACCCAGATCGAACGCAAGAAGCTCTTCACCGAGGCCGGCACGCGCATCGTCGACATATGCCGCGCCTACTACGACAACGAGGACGACTCCGTCCTGCCGCGCTCCCATCGCCACCAAGCCGCCTTCGAGAACGCCATGAGCCTGGATGTGGCCATGGGCGGCTCCACCAACACCGTCCTGCACATCCTCGCCATCGCCAACGAGGCCGGCGTCGACTTCACGCTCGACGACATCGACGCAATCTCGCGCCGCGTGCCCTGCCTGTGCAAGGTCGCCCCCAACTCCACGACCTACCACATCGAGCACGTCCACCGCGCCGGCGGCATCCCCGCCCTGCTCGGCGAGCTCGACCGCGCCGGCCTGCTCAACCGCGACGTCCACTCCGTCCACTCCGACAGCCTCTCCGACTGGCTGGGCGCGTGGGACGTGCGCAGCGGGAGCGCCACCGACGAGACCAGCACCGCTTCCTCGCCGCCCCCGGCGGCGTGCGCACTCACCCAGGCATTCTCGACCGCCAACCTGTTCGAGTCCCTCGACACCGACTCTGAGGCCGGCTGCATCCGCTCCGTCGAGCACGCCTACACGAAGGACGGCGGCCTGGCCGTCCTCTACGGCAACATCGCCGCAAACGGCGCGATCATCAAGTCCGCCGGCATCGACGAGTCCCTCTTCCACTTCGTCGGCAAGGCCTTCGTCGTCGAATCCCAGGAGGAAGCCGTCGAGGCCATCCTGAGCAAGCAAGTCAAGGAAGGCGACGTCGTCGTCATTCAGTACGAGGGCCCCAAGGGCGGCCCCGGCATGCAGGAAATGCTCTACCCGACCTCCTACCTCAAGGGCCTGGGCCTGGGCAAGAAGTGCGCCCTCATCACCGACGGCCGCTTCTCCGGCGGCACGTCCGGCATCTCCATCGGTCACATCTCGCCCGAGGCCCGCGGCCGGCGGCGCGATCGGCCTCGTGCGCACCGGCGATGAGATCGAAATCGACGTCAACAACCGCGTCCTGCGCGCGAACGTGAGCGACGAGGAACTTGAGCGCCGCCGCGCCGAAAGAGGGCGCCGCGCCGTGGAAGCCCTCCAAGCCTCGTCCCGCCAGGGTCTCCGACGCCCTGCGCGTCTACGGCATGCTCGCGGCGTCCGCAGACAAGGGTGGCGTGCGCGTCCTGCCCGACTGGGCGTGAGCGGAGCGCCTACAATCGTGGGCATGCATGGAGTATAAAGTTCCCGGAGGCAAGCTCGTCGTCGTCGATACCGACGTGGAGGAGGACCGCCTGACGCGCGTGAGCGTATCCGGCGACTTCTTCCTCGACCCCTGACGACGCACTCACCCGGATCACCGCGTCCCTCGAAGGGCCCCTGGCCTCGTCGAGCGCGAAGGATCTGGCCGCGCGCGTGAGGCCGCCCTCCACGAAGGTGACACGCTCATGGGCGTGACCCCGAGGCCGTCGGCATCGCCGTACGCCGCGCGCTGGGCGCCGCCCTGTCGTGGGACGACATCGACTTCGACGTCATCCACGGCCCCGTCGTCGACCCGATGATCAACGTCGCCATGGACGAAAACCCTCGTCGAAGACGTGGCCGCGAGGCCGCCGCAAGCCCTTCATGCGCCTGTGGGAGTGGAACGGCCCCCAGGTCGTCATCGGCTCCTTCCAGTCCTACCAGAACGAAATCCAGCAGGACGGCGTCGACCGTTACGGCATCACCGTGTCGCGGCGCGTCACCGGCGGCGGCGCCATGTTCATGGAGCCCGGCAACTGCATCACCTACTCGCTCGTCATCCCCACGGCCCTCTTGGAGGGAATGAGCTTCGAGCAGGCCTACCCGTACCTCGATCAGTGGGTCATGGAGGTCCTCGAAAAGCTCGGCATCAAGGCCAAGTACGTGCCGCTCAACGACATCGCCTCCGAGGCGGGCAAGATCGGCGGCGCCGCGCAGAAACGCTGGGCCAACGGCTACATGGTCCACCACGTGACCATGGCCTACGACATCGACGCCATCAAGATGAACGAAGTCCTGCGCATCGGCATGGAGAAGATCCGCGACAAGGGCACCCGCAGCGCCGTCAAGCGCGTGGACCCCATGCGCTCCCAGACCGGGCTTCCCGCGAAGAGATCCTGAAGGTGTTCTTCGACCACTTCAAGGAGAAGTACAACGCGAGCGTCGGCACCATCAGCGAGGCGGATCTCGAGGTCGCACGGAAGCGCTGCGAGACGAAGTTCGCGCGCGAAGAGTGGGTGCACCGCATCCCCTGAGCGCGCTCGCTTGGTGCGAGCCGGGCCCGTTGCCCGCTTCAGCGTCGTTTCGACGAGGCCGGGGCAGGGCCGGGCGGGCTTCCGCTTAGAAGAGCTGGAGCGCGCGCACCCCGTGGATGATGAGCTCGACGCCGATGACGAGGATCAAGAAGCCCATGATGCGCACGATCGCGCCGACGCCGGTGGCACCCAGTTTGTCGATCCAGGGCGTGCCGTAGCGCAGTAGCAGCGCGATGACGGCCGCTGTCACCGCGATTCCCAGGACGATGCCGACATGAAAACCGATGGCCGTGTTGCGGGCGGCCAGCGCGATGACCACGCCGATCGAGCCGGGCCCCGCGATGAGGGGGAGCGCCATGGGGGAGAAGGACACGTCCGGCTTGGAGGTCGCGTGCTGAGTCTCCTCATGGGTGGCACGGCGCTTGTTTTCCAACATCGAGAAACCCGAGTGCGCGACGACCAAGCCACCCGCGATCTGTAGCGAGGGCAGGTCGAAGCCGAAGAAGCGCATGATGAGCGAGCCACTGACCGCGAACACCGTTAGGATGGCGAACACATAGATGCCTGTCTTCCACGCCTGCGAGCGCACCGCAGCCGGAGCATTGCCGGCGGTGAGTCCTGCGAACGCCGCGAGACCGCCGATCGGATTTGTGATCGGGGCGAGCGCCAGGATCGCGGCGGACATTCCAGCGAGAACAGTCATCATGGGGATAATCCTAGTCGGCGATGTACTAGCGCGAGCGAGCAGTCCGCTCAGACACGGCGGGCCCCGAAAACGGCAGTTCCCAGGCGCACGATCGTCGCGCCCTCGGCTATGGCCCACTCCAGGTCGCGGCTCATGCCCATTGACAGCGCCAGGTCGGACTCGTTGATGCCCAGGCGCGCGGCGGCCTCGTCCCTGATGCTGCGCAGCTGCGCGTAGGCCGCGCGCACGTCGGCCTCGACGGGGGAGTTCAGGCCCACCGTCATGAATCCCGCGAGCTGCAGGTGGGCCGAGGCCTCGACCGCGTCGATCAGCGCGGCGACGTCGGAGGGGGCGCAGCCGTGCTCGTGGCCTCGCCCGAGACGTTCACCTCGACGAACACCGGGAGCGTGCCGGTCGCGCGTGCGTCGATTTTTCGAGGCCAGGGCGGAGGAGTCCAGCGACTCGATCGCGTCCACGCAGGCCAGCGCGTGGTTGATCTTGTTGGACTGCAGAGGCCCAATCAGGTGGATGCGCGCGCCGGGCACCTCGCGGATCGCCTCCGCCGTCGCGCGCGCCTCCTGCACCCGGTTGTGGCCCAGCAGGATCGGCAGGCCCGCCTCGCGTAGGGCGCGGCGGCGGCCCGGCACTCTTCAGGCGTGCGCGTCTTGACCGCCAGCTCAGGTGCACCGAATCGGTGCGGCCGCACGCGGACGTCGCGCGGTCGATGCGGTCGCGGGCAGCGGCGATGGCCTCGGGAATGCTCATGCCCCTCATGGTACGCGCGGTGTTACTTTCAGGGGCTAATCAGGGGCCACTCAGGGAACCTGAGACGCGCGGTGTGGCAGACTAGAATGTTTACAGATCAAGGAAAGGACACGCCATGCGTACCCTGCTCAACATCATCTGGTTCCTCTTCGGAGGGCTCCCGCTCTTCCTGGGATACCTCCTCGCGGGACTCTTCTCCTGCATCTTCATCGTCACGATCCCCGCGGGCGTTGCCTGCTTCCGCATCGCCGGTTACGTGCTGTGGCCGTTTGGCAGACGCGTCATCGACAAGCCGGGCGTGGGAGCGGGCTCTGGCATCATGAACATCGTGTGGTTCCTGGTCGCGGGCCTGTGGCTCGCCATCGGCCACATCACTACCGCCGCCGCGCAGGCCGTCACGATCGTTGGCATCCCGCTGGCCATCGCCAACCTCAAGATGATCCCGATCACCTGCTTCCCCTTCGGCAAGGCCGTCATCGACGACCCGACCGCGTCCATCCTCTGACGCGTCCTACACTGGGGTCATGGCTCGTAAACACAGAAAAGACCACGGCGGCGGCCCCACCCGCGCCATCGAGGCGCTCACGGCGGCCGGCGTTGCTTTTACCGTTCACGAGTACGAGCACGACCCGGCCGCCCGCTCATTTGGCGAGGAGACCGTCGAGAAGCTGGGCATCGACCCCACCCAGGCTTTCAAGACCCTCATGGTGCGCCTGGAGCCCACCGGCGAGTTCGTCGTCGGTTGTGTGCCCGCCCGGGCTCACCTGTCCATGAAGCTGATCGCCAAGGCAGCTGGTGCCAAGAGCGCTGCCATGGCCGACCCTGCCGTCGCACAGCGTCGCACCGGCTACGTCGTGGGCGGCATCAGCCCGCTCGGGCAGACCACCTCGCACCGTGTGTTCATCGACTCGGCGTGCCTGGACCACGAGACCATGATCGTCTCGGGCGGGCGCCGAGGCCTCAGCGTCGAACTGAGCCCCCTCGACCTCGTCGAGCTGACGGATGCTGAGGTCACGGACCTGGCTCAGGTATGATCCGGCCTCGTTCCGCGCGGGTGCCGGTGCTGGAGTGGAAGCCGCCCTACGCGGTGTGCATGTGCCGCCTTGACAGCCCGGCCTCGTCCTGTTTCCGTCGTCGTCCTACGCTCCTGCCTGGTCTTCGCCCCAGCCGCCGATACTCCCGCACCCCCACAATTTTGCATGCAATTCCCTCAGCCCTCCTTCAGGTTTTGTGAAGATTGGTCGTTGAAATCATGCGGTTTCTGAGCTCTCAAGACCGATCCGAATAGTGAATTGCGTGCGGACATGAGGGGAGTATGCGCAGGGCCACCGGGCGGGGAGGAATGAGGGTGAGCTGTCACGTTGTTTTTAGTCGGTGGAAAGCCTTAGGCGCAGAAATAGTCACTACGGTAGATTCACCTGGTATCCACGGACCGCCGGCCCGTCCCGACACGAAAGTGCCCCGCATGACTGCTCACAAGCCCCTCGCCCTCACTGCCGCGACCATCGCTGCCGCCATGGCGCTCGCGGCCTGCTCGGGCGGTGCCGCCTCCAACTCGGCCTCCGACGCGATCGAGATCGGCTCGCTCTACGAACCCTGTCAACCTCTCCAACATCGCAGGCGGCGGCCAGGGCGTCACCGAGGCGCTCAACGGTAACGTCTACGAGGGCCTCTTCTACCTGGCCGACGACGGTACGATTCAGCCCCAGCTGGCCACCTCCTACGACGTGAGCGAGGATGGCCTGACCTACACCTTCCACCTGCGCGAGGGCGTGACCTTCTCCGACGGCACCGCCTTCGATGCGGCTGACGCCGTCCACTCGATCAACCGCGTCCTGGCCGAGGACTCCCAGTCCGCGCGCAAGTCGCAGCTGGCAGTCATCAACTCGGTCGAGGCCACGGACCCCCAGACACTGACCGTGACGCTCTCGCAGCGCTCGATCTCCCTGCCCTATAACCTGTCCTACCTGTGGATGGTTCCCGAGGGCTTCGACTCGCAGACCGAGACCGACGGCACCGGCCCCTACACGCTGGACGCGTGGACGAAGGGCTCGACCCTGGCGCTTAAGGCCCGCGAGGGCTACTGGGGTGATTCCCCCAAGAACGACGCGGTCACGTTCCACTACTACACGGATGCCACCGCGATGACGAACGCCCTGAGTGCGGGCGACATCGACATCATCACCTCCCTGCAGTCCCCGGACGCGCTGGCCACGTTCCAGGGCAACTCCGACTTCGTGGTCTCCGAGGGCACCTCTACGACGAAGGAACTGCTCGCCTTCAACGACGCGCAGGCGCCCTTCAACGACGCGCGTGTGCGCCAGGCCATCTACTCGGCCATCGACCGCGAGAAGCTCCTCGAATCCATCTGGGGTAATGCCGGACAGGTGATCGGCTCGATGGTTCCTCCGTCGGACCCGTGGTACGAGGATCTGACCTCCGTCAACCCCTACGATCCCGAGCGCTCGAAGGCCCTGCTGGCTGAGGCCGGGGCTGAGGGACTCAGCTTCACGCTCGATACGCCTTCCTACGACCCGCACCCCACGGTCGCAGAGTTCGTCAAGTCCGAGCTTGCCAAGGTGGGCGTGACCGTCACGATCAACACGATCACCGCCGACGAGTGGTACTCGAAGGTCTACAAGGAGCACGACTTCCAGGCGACCCTCCAGGAGCACGTCAACACGCGCGACGTCGTGTGGTACGGCAACCCGAAGTTCTACTGGGGTTACAACAACGAGGCCGTGACCGCTCTCATCGATGAGGCTGAGCAGGCCTCCACCGAGGATGAGCAGACCGAGAAGCTGCGCGCCGCCAACGAGCAGATCGCGGCGGACGCGGCCAGCGCCTGGCTCTACCTCTACCCGCAGATCGTCGTTGCGCGTTCCAACGTGTCGGGCTACGGCGTCAACGGCCTGAACTCGCAGTTCTTCGTCTCGGGCATCTCCAAGAACTGATGACTCGTTACCTGCTGCGGCGCACGGGGCTGCTGATCCTCACCGGATCGGCAGCCCTCGTGGCGATTTTCGTTCTCCTGCGTCTCCTGCCGGGTGATCCGGCGAATGCGCTTTTGTCGGGCACGGCCACACCTGAGCAGATCGAGGCGGCCCGCCGCCAGGTGGGTTCGGACCTGCCGTGGTGGAGCCAGTTTGGGGAGTGGGCATCGGCGCTGCTACGCGGCGACCTGGGTACCTCGTTCACGTCTGGTTTGAGCGTGAACGATCAGATTGCCTCGCGCATGGCGGTGACGCTGCCGCTGACCCTGGCGGCGTTCGGGATCTCGCTGATCCTGGCGATTGTGCTGGGGTACGTGGCCGCGCGGGCGCGCCGCTCCTGGGCGGGAACGGTGATCTCCGCTCTCGCGCAGCTGGGTATCGCCGTGCCCGTGTTCTGGATCGGCATGCTCCTGGTCCTGGTCTTCGCCGTGAACCTACACTGGCTGCCCGCCTCTGGTTTCCCCGCGCGCGGGTGGACGAACGCCGCGCAGGCGGTGCGCGCCCTCGTCCTGCCGACTCTGACGATCGTCCTGGTATCCACGGCCTCGTTGACGCGTTACACGCGTAGCGCCGCCCTGGACGTGCTCGACGCGCCCTTCCTGCAGTTCGCGCGCTCCCTGGGTGAGTCGCGCGGCGAGGCGATGGTCCGCCACGGCCTGCGTGTCGCCTCGATCCCGGTCATCTCCATCGCCGGCATCGAGCTGGCGACCACGTTCATCGGCGCGGTCGTCGTCGAGCAGGTCTTCGCCCTTCCCGGCCTCGGCTCGATGCTAACGACCGCGATCGCGCAGCACGACTACCCATCGATTCAGGGGGTTCTCCTCGTGTCGACGACCCTCGTCCTCGTCATCGGTTTCGCCGCTGACGTCCTGCAGCGCGTCATCGACCCGCGCCTGCGCACGTCCCTGAGCGCGGGAGACCGCCCGTGAACGCCCGCCGCATCCCGCTGTCCCTCGTCGTCGGCGCTCTCCTGGTGGGCGTGCTCGCGCTCGTTGCCCTCGTGTCGCTCGTGTGGCTTCCGTATCCGATCGAGGACACGAGTGGTGGACGCCTCGAGGGCTTCTCGGCCGCTCACCTGCTCGGCACGGATCGCCTGGGCCACGACCTGGCATCCCGCATGATGGTGGGCGCGCGCATCGCGCTCATCGTCGGCCTCGGAGCAGTTGTAGTCACCGCCCTCATTGGCGTGAGTGTTGGCCTGGCGATCGCCTTGGCTCGCCCGTGGGTGGACGACGTGGCTTCGGCCATGCTCGACGTGCTTATCGCCTTCCCGACGCTCCTCCTCGCGATGCTCATCGTCGCGGGCTTTGGCGCTTCCCTGGCCACGGTCACCGTCGCGATTGGCGTGGCCGCCTCGGCCGTTGTGGCACGCCTGACGCGTATCCTGGCCCGGCGTGTCCTCGCCGAGCAGTACGTGCTAGCCGCCCGCACCTCGGGTGTGTCCACGTGGGGGATCCTCACCCGCCACGTCCTGCCCAACATCTGGCCGACCCTGGCCACGAACCTGGCCGTCACCATGGGCGGCGCCGTCCTTGCCGAGGCTGGCCTGTCCTATCTGGGACTCGGTGCACCTCCGCCGAACGCCTCCTGGGGCCGTCTCCTGCAGGACGCGCAGGCAACCTTCATGACGCAGCCCCTCGGTGCCATCGCCCCGGGCCTCGCGATCGTTGCTTTCGTCCTCGGAGCCAACCTTGCGGCCGACGGCCTGCGTTCCCTCGTCGATCCCACCCAGGGAGGTGCCAAGTGAGCTTGTCCATCACCGACTTGAACGTGTGGATCGGAGACGCGCACATCCTGCGCGGCATCACCCTGGAGGTGCCCGACGGCCAGCACATCGGCATCATCGGGTCCTCTGGCTCAGGCAAGTCCATGCTGTCCCTGGCGATCATGGGACTTCTGCCCGAGGGCGCGCGTGGAGGGCTCGATCCGCTGGGACGGCCGCGAGCTCGTGGGGGCCTCCGAGCGGGAACTGCGCTCGCTGCGCGGCTCGCAGATCTCCATGATGTTCCAGGATCCAGCGACCTCTCTCGACCCGCTCATGCGGCTCGGCAAGCAGATCGCGCTGCCGCTGCGCCGCCACCGCGGCCTGCGAGGCTCCGCACTGCGCGAGGCCATCGAGCGCGCGCTCGCTGAAGTCTCCCTGCCCGACTCCGCGTGCATCGCCCGGTCCTTCCCCTACGAGGTCTCAGGCGGCCAGCGTCAGCGCGTCGCCCTGGCCATGACGCTCGCAGCGTCGCCCTCCCTGCTCATCGCCGACGAACCCACGACCGCGCTTGACGTCACCGTCCAGCGCACCGTCCTGGACCTGCTCGACGCGGTCACCCGCGAGCGAGGCGTCAGCCTCCTGTTCATCAGCCACGACCTGCCCGTCGTCGCACGCATGGCCGACCGCGTCATCGTCGTGGACGCCGGCCGCATCACCGACGACGTGCCCGTCGAGGTCATCCGCACGGCACCGGACACGCTCTCCGAATCGGCGCGCTCCATCGCGTCCGCCGCGCGCGCACTTGACTCCGTGTTCGAGCGTATCGGTGCCGTGCGCCCCGACTCCCAGCCCGGCCACGCGCCCGGCGAGGCGGGGGAGTGTGAGGGGGAGCCTGCCTCGTCGACCGATAACGAAGGGAACGCCCATGAGTGAGCCGATCCTGAGCGCCCGCGGCGTCTCCTTCCGCTACCCGGGCAGCGACGCTGGCCTGGACGACGTGAGCGTCGAGGTGCACGCGGGCGAGTCCGTTGCCCTCGTCGGCGAGTCGGGCAGCGGCAAGACGACGCTCGCTCGCATTCTTCTCGGGCTTCTTGCGCCGAGCGCCGGTGAGGTGCTGCTGGACGGCGAGATCATCCGCGCCTCCTCGAAGTCATCGATGCGCACGCTGCGCCGCAGCGTCCAGACTGTCTTCCAGGACCCATTCTCGTCCCTGGATCCGCGGATGACAATCGGCGCTTCCATCGCGGAACCGCTCCACGCCCTGGGTGTCTCGCGCGGCCAGGAGGCCCGTGCTCGCGTCCGCGAGGTCCTCACCGACGTCGGCATCGAGCCGGCGCGCGCGGGGGAGTACCCAGGCTCGTTCTCGGGCGGCCAGCGCCAGCGCATCGCGATCGCCCGCGCTCTCGCACCTGCCCCGCGCGTCCTGATCGCCGATGAGCCGGTCTCCGCGCTCGATATGTCCACGCGCGCCTCCGTTATGGATCTGCTGGGGTCGATCACGCGCAAACGGGGCATGGCCCTCGTGCTAGTGTCCCACGACCTGGCGACCGTCGCCTCCACGTGCGACCGTATCGCCGTCATGCAAGAGGGGTGCATCGTCGAGGCCGGCGACACTCGGCAGATCATGTCCGCCCCGCGCGAGCCCTACACGCGCGCACTAATTGAGGCCGTGCCGCGCTTGTAATACAAAAGGTGCACAGTGTAACGTAGATGTATTACAGTCGTCTGAAAGGTGTGGCGATATGAAAACGGCGACGCTTAACATGCGCGTTGATCCAAGCGTGAAGGAAGAAGCTGAGAGGGTGTATGCCCAGTTCGGTATGAACCTCACCGACGCTGTGAATGTTTTCTTGCACAAGTCCATCATGGAGGGCGGCTTGCCCTTTGACTTGCGCCAGCCCCGCTTTAATGCTGACACAGAGCTAGCGATGCGCGAGGCTCGCGACATTGCCGCAGGGCGTGTTGCCGCTACCCGTTACGCGTCCGCGGCACAAGCATTCGCGGACGTCGATGATGAGTGAGCCTCAGCGGGGCCAGCGTGCCCTTGTGATGACCGGTCAATTCAAGAAGGATCTCAAGAGAGTCCGCAAACGAGGGCTTTCTATCAAGGAGCTCGAAGCGGTCATTGATCTCATTCTTGCGGGTGAAGTGTTGCCTCCCCAGCGGAGGGATCATCTCTTGACCGGGGACTATGCGGGGTTCCGCGAATGTCATATTCGGCGATTGGTTGTTGATCTATCTGGATGAGCCAGAGATCTGCGTTGTGACCGCAATTCGTACGGGTTCCCACTCGGACCTGTTTCAATAGCCGCTATTTTCATCCGGGAGAGTTGAGATCGCATGGTTGCGCTGACTGAACTGAGCCGTCGCGGGCGCGCCGCCTACTGGGTGGTCGCCGCCCTCGCCTGGGCGGGCGTCGCCGCCACTCTTATTATCACGGCCTTTGACGGATACGCTGCGCCGACCTACGTCGAGGAGGGCCTCTTCGCGGGTGTCGCCCACGGCTGGGCGGGCGCGCCCGAGCGCCTCATCAATTGCCTGTCCTACTTCACCGAGCTGTCCAACATCATGGTTGCGATCATCTCGACCCGCCTCGCGCGCCGAGGCCGCGTCGGGGCGTGGGGGAGGGCCACGCACCTGTGTGCGCTCATGATGATCACTGTGACCGCGATCGTCTACGCGACGCTGATTGGCCCCTACGAGGTCCTCTCCGGCTTCGCGCTCGTCACCAACCCGCTGCAGCACATCGTCGTCCCGGCCGCCTTCGTGGGCGTGGCCGCGCTCGCGGGTCCGCGCGGCGGCATTGCGTGGGCGACGCTGGGCCGCGCGCTGCTGATCCCGATCACGTGGGTGGCGTACACGCTGATTCGGGGCACCTTCACACACCAGTACCCCTACGGTTTCGTCAACGTGTGGCGCATTGGCTACGTGCAGGTGACGATCAACATCGTCGCGATCCTGATCGGCGCCCTGCTCTTCATGGCCATCTTTGCCGGTATCGACTGGATAATCCTACAAACCGGTCGAACTGGTGCGAAACGCTTCAAAGGCGCGTAAAGGAACGCCAGAATTCTCCTGTCAATACTGGTTCTGTCATCGTATGAGCATCTCGGAGGGTAGTCGACAGTAATGATGGATCAACGAGGTGTCCAGGCATAAAGTGTATAATTAGACCGCGTGTCTAATAGTGAAGGAGTCATCATGAAGATCCTCGTTATTCAAGGAAGCCCCGACGTAGCCAGTTACTCCCAGGAGCTGGCGAGCGCCTACGCCGAAGAGGCAAGCAGAGCCGGCCACGAGGTGCGCACCATCGACCTCGCTACCGAAGACTTCGATCCGAACCTGCGATACGGGTATCGCCAGCACATGGAGGACGAAAGCGCCCCGCAGCGCTACCAGGAGCTGATCGCGTGGGCGGATCACCTCGTCTTCAGCTTCCCGATCTGGTGGTCGGCCGAACCGGCGATCCTCAAGGGATTCATCGATCGCACTTTCACCCCGCGCTTCGCATACCGATTCGCCGACGGCAAGAGCGAGGCGAAGCTGACGGGCAAGACCGCGGCGCTGATCCTCACCTCCCGCGCATCCGCTCTCATCTATCGTCTCTTCGGTGGTCCGGTCACGCGGTGGAAGCACATGATCCTGGGCTTTGTCGGCATTCGTCTGACGGACACGTTTATCCTGGCAAGATCGATCATCCGCAGGACAACCCGACCTACCGCGCCGAATTTGTCGAGAAGGTACGACGCTACGCCCGCCGCTGACCCGCTGCGCGGCAGCCAGCCCAGTCGCCCCCGCGCCCGGTGGCCGCTAGAGTGAGGCCATGACCAGCGAACCCGGGCTTGTTCCCGAACTTGCCGTCACCAACTACGAGGCGTCGCGCCGCTTTTGGTGCGACCTCGTCGGCTTCTGCCTTCGATACGAGCGGCCCGAGGAGGGCTTCGGATACCTCGTCTTGGGCAACGCGCACCTGATGCTCGACCAGATCAACCACGGGAGGACGTGGGCGACCGGCCCCTTGAGCCACCGCTTGGTCGTGGGATCAACCTCGAGGTTCAGGTCGAAGATCTGGACGCCGCGTGGCGGCGCCTCACGCAGGCGCAGTGGCCGATCTTCGTCGAACCCGAAGAACAGTGGTATCGGGCGGGCGAGCGCGAGATCGGCGTTCGGCAGTTCCTGGTCCAGGACCCCGACGGTTACCTTCTGCGTCTCCAGCAGGAGATCGGCGAGCGGCGAGCGCCAGAGACCCAAGGCGGAGTAGAGCCCCTACCGAGGCCCGACAGTGACCGTCGCCAAGGCGACGCGGTTCGCCTCGTCCGAGGCTCCC
>BNJU01005334.1_pt1 | contig 24629 bp, 34 predicted proteins | sample 8539281 | NCBI WGS metagenome assembly BNJU01 (sample SAMD00202456, study PRJDB9452) | human saliva metagenome | isolation source: human saliva | place: Japan
CTTCAAGCGCCCGCATCGACCTCTGGGCAGCAGCAGTGCACGAACGGTGCGAGCGTGCAACTGGAGGGCATTCTCGTGAGTGAATCGACACCTACGCCTGCCGGATCGCTTTTCTCCGCGCGCCGTCTCGGCATTCAATCGGACGCATCTACTCCGGCATCATGCTGGTATGATCGACCACACTCCGACGAAACAGGATCAACTCCTCTACAGACGAAAACGAAGCCCGAGACAGCACCAATTGCGTGCCATCGGAAAGGAATGTATATATCGACTTGTCGTTTAGCACGACAAGAAAAGGAAAAGGGTGTTTTTCAAAGCCACGGCTCGCTCGGTCTCCGGTGGGAGCCCCTATGAGCCACAGCAGGCCATCAACGAAGTCTACGACTCCGTTTGCGAAGGCAAAAGGTACGTCATTCGAACACACTTCCTAACAAATTCGAGAATTTATTTTGTCGATTCGAAAAGTTGAGGACTTTTCGAAAATCCCCCTCTACATTTTCGCCAAACCGGTCTTCTTTTCTCTTCTTCCTCTCCACTTCTCGTTTCTCTTCCCAAACCGTCTCGCACGCGTACACACATACGCCCCCACACGCACTCAGCGAAATTTCCGTTTTGCCTTCACCCCTCCACCTCGCGAATAACACATTAAATATCAACTTATTACGGTGAAGGCAACACATCAGATAACATTCACCTCCCTTTCCTCCGATTTCGCCTGCCTTGCTTTCCTCCATCAAAACACGTACCCACCACTAAAAGAACTACCTTCACCCTCAAACATCTAATTTCCCAAGCACTTACAAAAACAAGCTCTAAAAGGTGAAGGAAAATAGCTTATCTTCACATAACCAACTCATAGCAACCACATACCCCCATCAGGTGAAGAGGTGAAGCAAAAATCCAAAAACACTGGACGCGTGCGCGCGCGAGGAAGCCCGTTTTCTACAAACATGGAAGGAGTATACACTTTGCTGAAATAGGTAACAAATTCCATTCCAACTAATACAGAGATACCCTTTGAACAGAGTCAACTAATAAATTGTGTCATTTTCGCGTAAATGACAATTACAAAATAATACAACAACACACTAAAACAAAACCGAAATATTATCTCTATCGCTTTTGCAATCTGTTCAATTCTATATCTTTGCAAATAAAGAGAAGGTGTCAAAAGTTTATCCCTACTCGACAAAAATTTCAAAACATGAAAAAATAGAAGACAAAACGCTTCAAACTTTACGAGCAGTAGCACAAGCCTCGGTGCAACACATACAAACAGCGCTCGAACAAATCATCGTTGAACAATCTCAACAGGGTGTCCAATAACTCTCCCTTTAGTAGGTGAATTTAGTGCTGGTAAGACTCGCTGCTCAATGCCCTGACTGATACAAGCACTTGAAACAGCCCGTACTCCCCACAACGGCAACCCTTTCGAGGTGCATTTCGGTTTGCCCCACAGCCTATGCCGAGGTACTGTCGGCCAATGGCGAAACACAACGTGTGAATGACATTGCTTCGCTCAAGAATTCCCATTGAGGCTCCGCTCAACTCGTCACGGTTCGACACTTCCACGCGTTTCACCCGAGATTGTACTCGTGGATGCCCGGGCTTTCGGCTCCCGACCCGCGTCACCGACAGGTGCTCGGAATTCCTCCCAAAGGCCGACGCCATTTTGCTGGTGAGCGACATCAATCAGCAGCTCACTCGCTCCCTTGCCAACTTCTGTCGCGACATGAAACTCGCCAACAAGTCGATCTACATGGTGCTGACCAAGTGCGATTCCAAAACGCCTGACGAGCGCAAAGCTGCACGCGACTATATCCTCGCGCAGCGCGAATTGGGCTTTGCCGATGTGGTCTGCGTTTCGGGTGTCACAGGGCAAGTCGACGAACTCATATGAAGGTGTTCAAGAAATCCCCAGCAAGAAGCAGGAGATTTTGGCCAAAGCCGACACAGCCCGCCTCGCTCAAATCAAGCAAGAGCTCGAAACCACCCTCGAAGAGCAACTCACCGCCCTCGAATCGATCGATAATTGTAAAGCTGCTTTGGCCGAAGAAGAGCGCTGGGTTAAAACAGCTCGAGAATACCATCAACCGACTGACCGAAAGTTGTGATTCGGCCGTCGACGATATCGCCCGAGACACGCGGTCGCGTCTTTTGCGACGCCATGCAACAGCAGCTTTTGCAGTCTGGTGCAGCAATCGGGAAGCAACACGACAGATTGGCCGATTGATGCGATCAGCAATGCGCCACCATCACGATGCAACGGTTTTCGCCTCGTGTGCAACAAGTATCATCGAAGCCTCAAATCGCGCGAGTCGCGCAGTGGACCGTCACGGAGATACTTCAAAGTGTCGACCTTTCACAAGTAGAATGTCAGGGACTCGCTACGGCATTAACCTCAACCAAATTGGACACGAATACGACAGTTACATCAGGTTCGGTGCTTGGCTGCCGTAGGTGTGGCTGCCATGTTCGCCCTGCCGGCTGCGGGGTTAGTGGGGCGGCGTGGGCGGTGCCGCCATAGAAGTGGGCGAAATGGCAGCAATTAGTAGAAATTAGCACTACTGTTGCAAGAGCCGGCCGGATGGTGCCAAAAGACCCAAGAATACGTGGAACGAGGGTAGAGCGATCGACCAGCAGGTGGGCGAACTTTCGGTCAGAACGACGGTATGGTAAAACAAACTCATCGGCTGGACCACCGAAAAGATTTATGGTAAGTCACAACGCGAATACACCGTGCGCACTTACCTGGATCAAACGCTCATCCCTGAATTCGAATCCGTAATGAATGGCAACCGCGCTTTTGGTGTTCGAAACTGATCGAAGAAGCCTTGCAGCGCAACAATGAAACCGCCATTGCCGAGCGCACGCCGTGCCCTCGAACAGGTTCGCGACGAGCATACGAGCAAAGAAGGCCGAAACTGAAACTCGCCGCAGCCAGTTGCAGGGTTTCCGCAGCGGCGCTGGCGAAGCTCTGATTTAAAAGATTCCCTATTCTCCGCGTGTCTCTTGATTGGCGGAGAGAGACATCTACTCCCAAGTGATTCACTACTCAAAACAATGAAAATGATAGAATTTGTCATCGGTGCAGCCGCCGGAGCTGCCGCTGTTTGGGTCGCACTCAGTCGACACAAAACAACCAAAACTAACTCCTCAGAAAAGGAAAGACTCTACAGAAGAGAACAACAAGATAGCAGGTCGCAACAGAGAAATGGAAGATCAGATTGCCGACTTGCTCTCCACGCTCGACAAAGAGCGCCGACGCATTAAAGAGTTGGAAACAGAGTCGGAAGAATTTGAAGACGAGAGGGATGCAGCTCGCCGCAATTGAAAGCGCTCAGCAAAAGGAGGCTGAACAGCCGATCAACTGCGCTAAGCACACCGCATCAAGAGATTCTCGAGCACGAGAACGAATACTTGAAAAACAACTCGAGAAAGAGGCATAATGGAACAAAATTCTGGGAAGAGAAAATCTCCAAGTTAGAAGTGGAGAATCAGCAACTTAAAAAGAAAGTCAGGGCACTCAAAGATGAATGCTTTGCACTCGAAGAGCAACGAAGAGAGCGCGATGAAGGAGCTTCTGCAGAAGAGCTGCAGGTGCTGAAAGCAGGTTAAGCGAAAGCAGACGAAGCCGCAAAGCGCAGAAAGCGCAAGAGGGCTTTCGTCTGCCGGGCTGAAAGTCAGAAGAACTGGCTACAGCAAAAAGCCAGGCTTTTGAGATTCATGCAAAGATATTCTTTTGGCAAAAGAGCAAACAAGTATGACGGAGATGCGAATGAGCTGCAAAGACGCATCGAAGCCTTCGGTGACTTCTTACGTCATGAGGATTTCGCTGACGCTGTGAACGAGATTTATGATGAAGAGTCTGCACAAAGGCATCAATAGCATCCATCCAACAACGCTGCGAGATATTGGGCTTACCGCAGAATGAAAAAGTTGGTTGCATAAAAGAAGGCCATCAAAGCTTTCATCGGTATGAGTTTTCGGCGGGTAAGACCTCAGTCGTCAATCGCATCATTTCAGCCAAGTGATCCTACTGCTGCAAAACCGCCAGTGAGCGCGAGAGCAACAACGGCGATTCCGACTTACATTACTGATGCCGTCCGAGAAACCTATAGCTACGTGAACCAAGGAGGTGAGATTGCGTACTTTGGATCGAAATATTTGAATTCTGAGCAAACAAACGCACTCGCAGGTTACGGGATTGTCGAGTCTAATCAAATATTGCGATGAACTTCCCAACAAGGTTGCGCAACCTCGGTATCTTAGATACGCCGGGCTTTAGCTCTAACGATACGGAAGATCGCGAGACGAACTGCCGAAGTTATCCGCGAGATGCGATGCGCTCTTCTGGGTGATCGACATTAATGCGGGTGAGACTTAACTCCCTCATCTTTGAAGGTTGCAATGGATGAACTTGCGTTGAGTGTAAGGAGCTTTACATTGTCATGGCTACGAAATCGATACTAAACGCAACCAGAAAGATCGCGGCTGTTCATTGCAAGATTGAGCAAACGCTTGCGCATCCACGATTATTCCGTGTGGCGAAGGCATTTCCTGTTCTTCTCTTGAGCGCGAGACCAGAGAGATTGCGGAACTTTCCACCACGATTCCAAAATGGAGGGGTCTTGACGAAGAATTCTTTGATGTAAAAGGCGAAGCCGCTTCGTACCCAGAAGAAATCGGAGACGGTGGTTGCTCGAACAGCAGAAACTGTTGGATAAAGAGACGAAGGAGAACGAAGATGAAGAAGCGATTAGAGCAAATCGAGAATATCATCGAACAGGTGAAAAATCATTGTCAGAGTAGCTTTACAATCTCCTCGGTGGATTCTGGTTTCTTTAGTAGACATACTTCAAAATCGAAGCTAACATGATTATGAAGGATTTACTGAGCGACTGTCTGATGTTTTGATATGGCTGAAGAGTCTCTTCCTAATAGCATTGAGAAGCGTGTATCGTGATATGCAGTGCGCTAAAGGAGGAATTATAGATGCCCGCGAAACACACAAAGAGCGTTGGTGTCGATATAAAGCAGTAGCAGCGAAATTTAAGCAACTCACCGCAAACCCTCTGTGACTTTACAAGAAATATTGAGACGTTCAATGCGAAAAGGAGCAATTGAGCTCTTGCGCATAAAGCCGACGAGTACGGCTGGCTTCCCAAAGATGGGAAGAAAGAGGGCGGGACGAGGAAACGGTGATGAGGCTGCCGAGAGAGATTCTCCAAAAGCTCGACGACGACAAACTCGTGATTGCGTGATCGGCCAGATGAAAAGCCAGAAATCAACCCTTCCTCAATGCCTTCGCTTTCGGTGACGAAGTGCTTCACAGCTTTACTCACCCTATGACGGCGTCGCTCTGTGATCACTTACGGGAGAAAAGGAAGAAGTCGTGGCGGAATTTTACTCCCCGCCGAGTGGAAGGAAATGGAACGTCGCGCAGCACAAGAGGTGGAAGATGAATGTGGCAGACGATCCGGGAGACGCTGAAACCAAAGCCGCCCGCGAATTGGTGCAAAAAGAGCTGCCTCGCTTGGGCTCTTCCTCCATTCCCTGCTCGGCACGACACGGCGACGACAAAGCAGATCAACTCAGAGGTACATGTGGAGCGAGACTGCGAAATACGTGGCCATTACCAAAAGCCAGTGCATCGCTTCCACAAGAACATGGGTTGCTGCGCGGTGTGGTGTAGATGCTGGAGCTCAACGACCCGGTGGTTTCGCGTGAGGCGCACGCACTGAGAATTCTTGAGCAAAGCCGACGCCGTACTGCTACCCTTCTATGCTGGTCGTCCGTTCGATGCCACCGATCGCGAGTGTGTTCAAGACAGTCGGCAGTGCCGGAACAGGACGTGTTAGTCGGTATCAACAAATACGATGCGGTGGTACGTGCTTTGCACGAGCGCAAGGAGTGAAGAGCAGAAGCGATCGAGTACGTGAAAACAAGAAATGAAGAATGCCTGTCGGGAAGAAGGCAACGATAGTCTGATCGAACTGCTGAAAGGTACCACTCCCATTCCTCTGGCTGCAGAAATGGCGTTGCTGACGCTCTTTTATCCTCTCGTGAAGGCACTCCAGCAGTGAGGAAAATGGAAAGCGATCTACCAACGTTACTCGGACGAGATTCGACACCGGCGATTTCGACGAACTGCCTGCAAAGTCGAGTCGCTTGGACCGCATAGCGCGACGGCACTGGGCGACGCGTGGTGAACGTTAGAGGCAAGCATCCTCTTCCGCAAACCAAGGCTGAACCCAATCATGGCAGCGGGACAAAACAAACTCAACGCCTGCATCGCTGAAATGAAACAAGCCGAGGAGGCCAAAGAGTCTGGATCTCTCAAAGATGATCTTCGAAGAGAGAGATCTGGCCAAGGCGACATGTAAATCGTCTCCATTGGCCACATTTATCCAATGGCATCAATGAGATCCTCGAACCAAAAAGAAAACTCCCGCGACGCTATCGAGGACGCGCGTGACCATGCCGCTGGCAGATGGAAAGAGTGACATCGAGAAATTCGTTTTCTCGACCAGCTTGAAGCAAAAACAATTTGTATCCCAAACTGCGCAATCAAGCCGACACGCTTACAAGAACGCAAGGAGGAGCTACGACGAGTATCAATCTCAGCGAGAAAGCGATATCCGAAAGGTGGTGGAAGAAAAATCTCGACGACATCAACTACGAACTTCTACAAATATCTCGACGATTTCGATGCTCGAGACATGATCCGCTCCTGAAAGAAGGTCCTATTCAGCAATGGAGTGCGCTGAAAAGGCACAGGCCATATCTAGCACAAAAGGATGGTTTCTTCTTTATTACCTATACAAGCAAAGAAGAGCAGCGCCAAGCTGTGGAGCAGCTTTAAGCGTGAATTTCCGGTGAAATCCCTTGCGAGGATTGCTTCTCCGAATTGCCTAAAATAGTAAACTCGATGGGGTGCGAAAGGGCATCGTGGAAGGAAATCATCGATCCGCTCGGCGAGCTACAGAGTTTGCAAGAAGCCATCGACGAATTTCGATCAACGAGCAGGCTAAAAAGCGGAGCGCTGCCTGGCGACTAGGAAAAGGCACAGGAACAAAAAGGCGCTCGTCGAGGAAAACAATTGGCGGGAAATGAAAAGAGGCCGCAGCCGTATCGACTGCCGTCCTTCCGCAAGACTAAAACAATATGCTCGGAAAGACGAACATTGCTCACAACGAAAATCGCCATGCTCACCGTTGAGAACGGGCAGACGGTATTTCTGGGAATCCAGAACGTGCTTCTTCAAGAATCGTTTGATGAATCGATCGAGCTCGCGCTTGTCATCGCGATCGCGAATGCCGGCGCGCTGTCGTATTCTTTCTTACCGCGGCAGAGCGTGGCGATATCAGGTTGCACGTCCGTTGTCGTCGATGAACGTACACGAGCGGAACGATGTGTATCCGGGGTGAGCGTATCGTTTCGCAACGAACGGATTTCTTTCTTGTTGAGCAGGAGTTTGCGATCGCGAGCGTGCATGGCGTGATTGTTGTGGTACGCACGCGTATTCAGCTGATGTGCGTTTGTTTCTCACCCAGATTTCTCCTTCGTGGATGAAACAAAAGGTATCGACCAACGAGGCTTTTACCGTCACGGATGCTTTTGATCTCTGTGCCGGTCAATACGATGCCCGCTATAAACTTGTCAATCACCTCGTAGTCGAAGGTGGCGCGCTTATTCTTGATGCGCAGCGCTGCGGTTTGTTTTTGCCGCCGTTTTTCTTAGCCATGAGTGATGTCGATAAAGTCCGAGATGTTCGTCTAAATAATGAGCGACGCGTTGGTGAATTCTTTCTTTCTCGCTCCATAAAGGCGTCGTCGAGGTCGTCGAATTCGAAACCGCTCATAGAGTGCCATAAACTCCTCGTCTGTGCAGGGGCCCGTGAGCGCTTCGGCATGCAGTTCGTAAAGTTCGCGAGCGCGATAGAGCAATTTTGATCTTTCAATCCCCAAAGGCGCATGGCTTTTGGCGAAGGGATTGAGGAAGAAAGAGCGCACAACTGTTGTGGATGAGTTGATGAATCCGCCATCGCAGAGTTCATCGCGCAAAATGACGTGGCCCACAAAAGTGATTTGATCGGGCGACACTGCGCGAGCGCATCGGGCCGTCACGTTCCACCGGCTTGATGTGGGCGATGGCATCGACTACCGTTTGCAAAGTCATCGCCCTCGGCGGCTTGGCGCAAAGTGGCACTCAGAAAGGCTTATTTTCATTGTCTCATTTCTATAATGGTTTTTCATTCCCTGATTTTTCTCTCCCGCCACCCTGTTTGAGCAGGGAAGTCTGCAAAGCTCGACGCTCAACGGCCACGCATAGGTGTGGGCAACCAATTCGATATGACCGATTTGCTGGCGATCGGAGTCTTTTCTTGCAAAGGAAACCAACGATGTCAGCTTTCGAGAGTTTATCGCGCTTACCGCGCCCGATGTATAAAAGACCGCCCAAAGAGACGGCGAGCGAACCGAAACGTGGTTCACTTCTTCGTTTCGAAAGTTCAACGGAAATTGGGAGTCGTTCTCGGGGCCTACAATCAGATAGGGCCTCACCCACCGACTGCCAACGGGGCGGTGCGACCGGAGCGGTGAGCAACGTGGCTTCATCGGTCGGCAAGATGATAGTGAACCACGGCACCGACTCGGAATATCCAATCCACGGGCTGCAAGATCGGTGCTGACCAGCACGTTTGCTGCGCCGGATCTGAAACGGAAAGAGCGCACGTTCGCGTGCATCCTGTTCCATTCTCCGTGATAGAACCACGCACTGGAAGCGTTCGCTGCGCAAATACTGCCTATTCTGTCTGCTACTCGCGATGTGCCACAAAAACAACAGTATGCAGTGGCTCTTTCTGCGGAAAAGAAGGCAGAGCGAGGGTCTGTAGTTTGTCTTTTTCCGGCGAAGGAACAGCATAAATCCGCAAACGATCTTGCAAGGCAGTGGTTTCGCGTGCAGAAAATCGATGACATGATAGTCTCGATTGATCAGCAGTTTCGCGCACCGCTTTCTTCCTCGTTTCTTCGCGGGCGGGCGGCGAAGCGATGACCACCTCAGCACACGGCGCAGACTTTTCTGCGATGCGCGCCATTTCATCTCGAAAGCCAAACTCCCAACACTTGTCATACTCATCGATGACCAACAGGGCGAACGCCGGAGAGTTCGAGGTGCCGTTTTCATCGATATGGTCGAGCAAACGCCCGGGAGTGGCAATCACCACGTGCGGTCGCAACTCGTGCAAGCGACGATGCTCTTCCATCGTGGACGTCCCCATAAAGCGCCATGGCAGCGGAAACACGGCTGATTGCTCACGAAGCACGCGTTCCACCTGTATGTGAGTTCACGCCCGGGAACGACTATCAGACGGCTTGCAACGCGTCGATGCTCAGCACGTTCAATGAGTGGCAATAATAGCCAGCGTCTTACCGCACATGTGGGAGATGAAAGCAAGACGCTTTCACGTTGTCTGACAGCCGCGTGCGGCTTCTGCATGGGGGTGAGCACCGCGATAGGATATAAAAGGGCTGTGCCGGTTGATGATGAAACTCCGAGAAAGGATTTGAGTGCTCCGTCGTCCTTTTGTAATCCGACTTCCCACGCCGCATTGAGCGCAGCATCGGCACGCCATTGCGAGAGCCTTCTCGGTGATTCTGAAAATAATTGATGAGTATCCAATCGAACCGACGCAGCCTATAAGTATGATATTGGGGCAGTATTCCGCACCGCTATCTCTTAGCTTGGTGATAGCAAAGGTTAAGTGTTTCCCGCAGACCACAAAGAGATGCTCCAACTTTTTGCTTTCGGTTCCAGAAAAGTACAGGTGATTACAAGGTTTGGTCGAGCCAACGATCGATCAACTGACGTGCAAGACTGACCGTGCCGGGAATGCGCGAAGTGCATTGCGTATGAACCATTGTCCTTGCGTAATTCTGAGCGTTGCAAACGATAGTTCTCCACTTTCATACTCTGCGAGTAAAACCGACCGATAAGCACTGAAGGATAAACCAGAGGCTGAGATCCACAATAACGCAAAGTTGTGGACACGAAGACCGGTTTCTTCCCAAATTTCTCTGAAGCGCTTTCTCGAGGGTTTCCCCGTTTCCGCAAAAATCCCGCCACCAATCCATAGCGTCCCTGAGTTTATGATTGCACCAGCAAAGATCCCTTCATCGGATCGCGATCTTCCGGCGCGCCGCTCAATGAGGATAATCACAGCGCGACTCGGCGAAGGCCAATACCTCGTTGGCATTGCGGGCAAATTTCTTTCGAAATATCGGTATGGTTTGAGCGAGTCGCTGACGATCCACAACAATGCGTGCGGCCGTCCCAATAAAGTAACTCCACGTGCTTTTCCGCCATGCGATAATCCGCGCGACAAGAGCTCAAAGCTTTGGCGCAATGCCAGCCGATGAAAACCTGTATCTGGATCTAATGGGGTGATCGATTTCCACGGCTACGCAAGCGGGTTTCCAAGACTGGCAACAGGTTTGCCGCCGATGCCATGGTTCTAACGGAAACGGAGGAACTTTCACCAACAGAATTTCATTTGGCAGTTAGAATCAGCTCTGACTGATAAGATAAACCACTTATTCATAACATCGATATAGAGACAGGCAGCATCGATCCCAAAGGATAGGGCATGCTGCTCTGCGAATGGGAAGGTGAGTGATAAAAAGTCCGAGGCCTTCTTCACCGCCTTCCCTTTTTGGAGCGCCTTGCCCTGAACCGCTTTGCAGCACTTCGCATTCCATTTCACCGTCACCAATATAGAACTTGATCTTGTCTCCGTACCGGAAGGACGAACACTGATCTTTCGTACCGTCGGCGGTGAACCACTGCAGCACGTTGCTGGTTGTGGGAAGTCGAGATCCGTTGTGTGTCCTTCGGCATCGGTGGCTTTGAGCGTCTCGTAGTCTTTGGTGCAGACTACAGGGCGAACCGGCGATTTCCTTTGCGGCGCATTTGTGCGAGTTTTCCATCATCGCCTTGATTCGTCAGCCCGCCCTACCGGGCTTCACAACATTGATGGTGTGGTTGAGCGAGAACGTATTCGAGGTAGATATCCGTGAGCACATCGAAGAGGTCTTGCCTCTGATCCTTTAGCCCATGCACAGATTTCAGCAAGGAGGAGCAGGCAGGGCACGGCATCTTTGTCACGCACGATATCTTGTCCCATGAAACCGTAGCTCTTCACCGCCGCTGATAGTAGGTTTCCTTTTGCCTTTCGAGCAAACGAATGGTGCGAGCAATCCACTTGAAGCCGGTGTAAACATCGTACATTTTGACCTTGTTCTTATCGGCGAATTTCCTTGATAAGTTCGGTCGTTACGACTGGTCTTCACGATATATTCATCTCCCTTCATCTTGCCCTGGCGATTCGGTTCTTGATGATATAGTACAAGAAGATCATGCGTCTGGTTACCGTCGATGAGCACCCATTCTCGCTTTCATTGTCCTTGCAAGCCATGCCACGCGATCGGCGTCGATCGGACGCCATCACAATGTCCGGCATTCAAATTCTTGGCCAGACTGAGCGCAAGCGTCGCGCTTCACCGTTTTTCAGGGTTAGCGAAACGACAGTGGAAAATTGCCAATCTTGACCATTTGCTCGGGCACAGTGTGTACGTTTTCAAATCCCCAAAGCTTCAGCGAAGGGAGATCATACACGGCCGGCTCCGTGGAGCGGGTATAAACGATGCACAAATCCTGGCGACGAATCACTCTGATCGATGCTCATTTCTTCCACCCATCGAGATAGAGTTGTCGATCTCTTGCCGATAGATTGAATCAATGCAGGTTACCTTCGAACTTCACATCGGCCAGTGACTGTTCACCCCATCGATGATGCCCTTGTCGTGAGGGCAGCTTCGCGCCGTCATCCCGGTCAGGCTTTGTAACCATTGTACTCGCGCGCGTGTGGCTGGCGTGATATTCACGATTGGCAACCGAAGTGGCGGATGGCGAAAGAAACTTTGGAGTGGGACGGAGGTCTCGAAAAGATAGACCCTATATCCCTGTGGCAGGAGAAGACATTGGCGACCGTTTCTGCAAACAGACGGCTGGTTGTTGCGTGCAATCGTGGCCAACAACAACCGAGATTTTGCTTGTGATCGAGCAAAGTTCTTGAGCAGAATAGGTTAGCCATCCCTGTGTGGCCGCACCAACTATATAGACATTCATACGATTGGTGCCGGTCCCATGATGCCACGGAGACCACCGGTACTCGAATTTCGAACGGAGAACAAAGCATCGATAAGCGGCGTTTTGTCTTCGGCTTCGATCATCGCCTTTCACGGCCTGTTTTGTTTCGGCGTCGTAGAGCGAGAGTCAATCCACTGCTGTGCTGCAGCGTGCATTGCGCAATGAGTTCTTGATTTTCCATATAGCTGTTATGGCAAGTGTTGTTTGTTGTTTGAGTTGCAGCAAAATTTACTATTTTCACATGGAATTAGGCGAATGAAGTGCTGCTAATTCGTTAAAGGGAGCATGTTCTTCACGAACCAAAAAGCAATTCCTCATTTTTCCATATGATGCTTCGGCACTCGCTTAGTAGGGCACGATACTTCCCTCGCCCGGTGGGGAAAGGGCTCTATCCCGACATCGGGAGAGGGATATCCGCATCGCTGATCGGGCCCTCCTCCGATTTGGGAAACCGCTGCCGCTTTCACCGGGAAGCGGATGAAGCGTTCATCTGCGTCCTCGAAACGCGTGTACTTGCCTTTGAGGCGCAGCAAGACGTCGCCAACCGCACCGTTACGGTGCTTGGCGATGATGATCATCGCCATGCGCAGATCATTTCCGTTTTCGTCCTTAAATATACGGTAGTATTCTCCGGGCGGTGATGAAAATCACTATCGGCGTCCTGCTCGATGGCTCCGGATTCACGCAAGTCGAAAAGCGGCAGACGGTGATCCCTCCGCTCCACCTGGCACCGGGACGGTTTTCCACACCACGGTTCAACTGCGACAGCGCCAGATCGGATGTTCAATTTTGGCCAACCTTTGACGCGATCGACTGATGGTCGAAACTCTTCTTGTCGGCTACCAAAAGTTCATTCCCGAGGCATTCATGAGCGTAAATAGTCGATCATAATCAGCTTCACCCATGTTCCGCGCACCAAACGGCGCGCTTTCGCACGCAATTCGAAAACCGAAAGCGCAGGGTGTCATCGACAAACATTGGTTTGCCGTAGAGATCCTGATTTTACTCGTCAATTGTGTCATCGTGAGGCTTCCGAGCTGCCCACTTGATTTTTCACTTTCAATCTCGCACGTATTGAAATCACACGATTGACCAACCGTACGTTCGCCATTTCAAGCGAGAACACGGCAACAGGAATTCCTTGATCGACTGCAGTGATGTTCTCTTGCCATGGACAGCGCGAAAGCCGTCTTACCCATGGCAGGAGCGTGCGGCAAGAATCACCAAGTCCGAATCTCTGCCAACCCTGAAGTCATCTTGTCCAAGTCGCGATAACCTGAGGAAATAGCCCGACATACCATCGAGCGTTCGGCCGCTTTGTGCAACATGTCGTAGGCATCATTGATCACCGGATCAATCTGGATGTAGTCCTTCTTCATGTTCAACTGAGAGAGTTCAAAAGCCCACCTCAGCCTGCTGCATCAGTTCATCAATCATCCTGTGTCGGATCGAAAAGCCTTTCTCTGTATGCCACTCGTGTAGCGAATCAGACTCGCGTGCCGTCGCTTTCTGCGCGATGATGCGAGCATGATATTCAATATGCGCCGCCGAAACCACCCCTGCGTCAGCTGTGCCAAGTAAACAGGGACCACCCGCTTCAAAGTGATTGGTTTGCCGCAACTGCTCGCTGACAGTGAGCAGAAGTCGAGTGGCTTCTGTTCAATGTTCAATCGGCGAATGGCCCTCAAAAATCAGTTTGTGGCGCGGATCGTAGAAGGTTTCCGGCTTAAGAATCTCACTGACTTGAGAATAGGCGTCTTTCCAGCAACAAGGCGCCGAGCACCACGCGCTCGAAGTCCACCTTGTGGTCTGCAAACGGCCAAATGTGTCCTGCGTGGGGACATCCACTTTTTGCAGCCTCGGCGCACGAGGAGGAAGGTTGTGGCATAACAATAGAAGAGGTTCCAGAAGTGACTAAAACACTCACTGCCTTGACATCGTAATCACGATATACAATAACGGAGACTGCGTGAGGTCTCCCGAAATCGCTATATAAATAAGGAGTATCAAGGTTTGATGTGACGATAGCATCCGATATCGGATTTTCCGCCTTCGGTCTGCTGACTTTCCGTTGCGATCAACGGAAAAGTGCGCTGCGTCACAGCAAAATCCGCTGCACCGACAGCCGCTGATTTGGCGTCGAGCGTAAAGGGTACAACAACTTGCAAATCAAAACTCGGGTTGAAAATTCCCGGCTTGGCGGCGCTTTCGCGAATCCCGCCCAAACAAGCAGTTACGGAAAGTGTTCGCCTTGGTAGGTCGGGCGTATTGAGCAAGCAATGCGAGAAATCGCAGTTGAACGCATCGTTCTTATAACGCGGAGAAGACTCTCCCACGAGATCATCGTTGTTGTATCCGCTGATGATGCAGTTGACAAACGATGCGCGCTCGAGCGGAGCACGGCTACCCTTCACCATAATTGCTGAAATGCAGCGCGACGCCGCGGTCACCTGCCAAAGCATAGAAATTGTCCGATCGTACAATGCGTGAATTTCGGCACGTCTCCAATCAGGCGAACGCAATCTCCGGCTGCATTGGTGATCTGGCTGTTGCCGACAGTCAGCGCACATTGGCGGGCATACAGCCCATGTCCACCGACATTATGAATCAAAAGAATCTGACAACGTGTTTCTGAACGTCAATCGACGAAGAGTCGCAACGTATACCAAAATCTCCACTGTGAATCTCACAATATTCTAAGACATTATCGTGGCTTTTGTCTGAAAAGACGACCCCTCCCCATTGGCCGGGGATACGATCGTAGGGCTGGTTGCTGAACATGTAGCCCAAACGGTCGCCGCGCAATTCCACGGGTGCACCACTCTTCCCTTCAGCGCGCAGCGTGCCGTCACAATGAGTCGCTTCGGATGGAAATACAGGCGTGTGCCGGCACTCAAGGTGAGTGTTCTTCCTTCGGCCACAACCAAACTGTCCAAAATGCGATAAGGTCGTCGCTCGCTCCAAGTGATGTCGCTTTCCACGCGATGAGCGCGCAGGTTGATTACACTTTGCGTTGAGGCAGTGAGCAGCACTTGTTGCTCCACCCCACTTTCCAAACGAAACACCAAACGATCTTCCAAGGCTGTGGGACTCACAGCATCCGAAGCGGGCGCATTGAGTTGCACAAACACGCGCAAACTGTCACCACCCGCCACTTCTGTTGCTTCCCCGACTCCATTGGCCAAAAAGCTACCGTCGACGTTCACCGAAAACGGAGATGCGCACCCAATGCCAGCGCATGGCAGCAATCCGCAACGTCTTGCGATGCGGATTGAAGACTTGAAACGTATAAGTGTTGGTCGGTTCGCCGGCCAGCACCGTATCAAGTGCCAAAGTGTCGCGTTCCAGCCGAAGTTGAGCATCAGCCGAAGAGTGACTCTCCTCGCTCAAACAAGAGCAGAGGAGGAACACAAATGGAAGAAAAAGGGGAAGTGCTTCACCCAATTATTTGCGCAGGAATATTCTTCAAAAACGTCGAGCAGATGATCCCACACCATCTGTACCGTGGGGATCAACAGACGCTCGTCGGGCGAGTGCACACCGCGCAACGGGACCGAAGCTCACCATGTCGAGGTTCGGATATTTTTCGCCGAAGAGAGCCGCACCCGAGACCGGCGTGAATGGCGCGAACGAGGGGTTCTTACCGAACAAACGCTTGTAGCTCCACGCAAACCTTCAAGATTTCGCTCTTCGGGTTCATTTTTCCAACCGGGATAGCCCTCATTGGTCACGCACTTCGCACCGCCCAACTGCAAAGGCCGAACGAACCACCAGCGCTATGTACTCCAAATTGCCAGCCACGCTCGAGCGTTGCGACGTAGTAGCTACAACTTGATTGCCGTTTGCGCACGCTGGCCAAGTTGTTCGACGTTTCGCACCAAGCCCTCGAGGTCTTGGCTCATCGCAAAGATACGCATTGTGCACCACGTTGAGGCTCTTCAACATGCGCACGCCTGTTCGCTGGGGCAAATGCAAGTCAGAAGCTGCCACCGCAGCTTCGAGGGCTGCCGTCATGATCGGGTCTCAGTTGCGAGAAACTCCTCCGCGCACCTTTCGCCAGAAGGCTTCGGAGTTCTGTCACGAACGTCGCAGCGTGTAAGCCGCACAGCCACGGTCGCACGTGCCTCGCGAGGAATGGCATGTGCGCAATCCGCGCTTGAATGATCGCAGAGGCGAAGATCTGTCTTTCCTCGCACTGTTCGAGGAGGAAGCGCACCAACTGTTTGTTGGCATTGGCGATTCTTATTGATATCGTCGCCGGAGTGTCCGCCGGTCAGCCCTTTCACGACAAAGTTGAACGTCGAAAAACCTCTGGGCAGCTGCACTTCTTCAACCGTATAGGTCGCCTCCGTGCGTACACCCACCGGCACAACTTTACAAAGAGCTGTCCTTCGTCCTCAGAGTCGAGGTTGATGAGATAGTCGCCCGACATAAATCCGGGTTTCATCTCGAAAGCTCCCGTCAAACCGGTTTCTTCGTCACGCGTGAACACGCATTCGATCGGGCCGTGCTCGATATCCGTGGCTTGCAGCAGTGCCATTTCCATGGCGATGCTGATACCGTCGTCGGCGCCGAGCGTTGTGCCCTGTCTTGAGCCAATCGCCGTCCACATAGGTTTGGATCGCGTCGTTGTCGAAGTCAAATCTACGTCCTTGTTCTTTCTCGCAGACCATATCCTGGTGGCTCTGCAAAATCACCGTCTTGCGGTTTTCGTAACCGGGCGTACTGGGTTTATGAATCAGGACGTTGCCGGCTTCGTCCACCAGGTTTCGAGGCCAAGATCCTCACCAAATTTACGGAGGAAGGCTGTTATCTTTTTCCTCGCGCTTAGAAGGACGAGGGAACTTGTTGATTTGCGCGAAGCAATCGAATACGGATTGAGGTTGTAATTGTGCCATAGCTCACTACATTGAAAGTAGAACAATAAAATGTGCAAAATCATTTGTCGCAGACGAGGTCTTTGCACCATATTTGTACCGCAAAATAGAGAAAATATATGGAATCCCTTTTACTACTCACATTAATTATTGTTGGAATCTCGGTGCTCTTTACTCTCCGCTGGGATTCTTATCAAAGGACGTTTCGTCACACGCACGTGAGTGGAAACAAAGCTTTTGGAGAGCTGCGAGCGTGCACTGCGCCTCACCCAAGATGCTGAACTGCTGCACGGAGAATCCCCACGCGGTGAGTGAGCATTCACGCGAAACGGCTCAACATTGAACCACTTTGATTTGAAATTCGAACAAAACCCTCATAATAACGCCTACACAACCTGAGTATGAAGACACCGTTTTCCTTCTTCTTCGTGGCAGCATTGATGATTCTGGCGAGCTTGTCGGCTTGCAAGAAGAAAACAGCGCCACCCATCTCGAGCAGAACCAAAACCCAACGCCGCAACTCCCTCCGAGCAGAAGCAGCAGCCCCTATCGCCTACGTGGAAGTAGACTCCCTGCTCACGCAGTACAAGTTCTGCACCGAAAACAAATCGGCGCTCGAAGCCAAAAGCAAGCAATACCAGTCGCAGGTAGCCGCAAAATGGCACAAGTGCAGAAAGCCTACGCCGACTTCCAGCAGAAGATGCAAAAACGGCACCTTCACCACGCGCGAACAAGCCGAAGCTGCCTGCCCGCATCCAAAAAGTTGCAGCAAGAAGGCGCAAAACTCGAAGAACAACTGCAGAAGCGCATGACAGCTGAACAAGAGAAGTTCAACAACACGCTGCGCGACGAGCCTGCAATCCTTCCTCAGAGACTACAACAAAGAGATGGGCTACTCGATGATCGTCTCCAAACAAGGCGACAACGTCCTCTATGCCGATCCTTCGCTCAACCTCACAAAGGCCGTCATCGAAGGAATGAACAAACGCTACAAGAGCACAAAGAAATAAGCCCATTTCGGGTACAACACCGGCGGCAGCCGACCACAAAGGTCGACTGCCCGCTTTTCGTGCCCAAATTCTCACCCTTTGCCCCACTGTTTTTCCATATCTCACAACCTTATCGCCGAAGGGGCTGACCGACCCACGAAAAAGCATCGCCCCTTTTTGCCCAAAGGGCCACTCCCCGAGAAAAGCGGCCAGACATTCGCCTAAAAAGTCCACAACTTTTTCGCTAAACAAGAGAACTTTTCGGCAAAAGCTGAGGAGTTTTGAAACAAACTTCGCTTGTTTCTGCTCCCTATGCCACATTTTCGCTTCTTCTTCCCCACCCTTTTCCCCACTACCGGCTTGTCCTTCGCCCATCCTCGCACCCCTATCGCAAACGACTCACCACCAGCAAAATAGACGCAACAAACACAGCTAAACCCTCAAAATGCGTATTTTTGCAGCATGGATGCAAGTAACGCGCAAATCATCTCGCGCCAATGGTTCGTCGAAAAAGTGGAAAAACCGCCCTTCCGACGGACATAAAAGGCACGTTCGGACATCTCCTCCTCATCGCCGGCCACGAAGGCATGGTCGGTGCGGCGGTACTTTGCCGCGCGCGCAGCGTCCCGCAGCAGCGTGGGCAAAGTGACCGTACACTTCCCTCGATGCGGCCGCGACATTTTTGCAAATAGCTGTGCGGAAGCCGTGCTGCAACAGACGAAAGGTTCCGACCGGTGCTGGAGTTCGCTTCATCGACCTCGATCTCTCCGCCATTGCGGTGGGTCCCGGTTTAGGGCACCGACGGCGGATCGGCCTTCGCCCTCCGTTCCCTGCTGAAAACAGCTCCTCGAACTCGACACCGAGGGGAAGGCGCCCGCGCTGATCCTCGACGCCGATGCGCTCAACCTCTTGTCCATCGACTACCAGTTGCTCTCGCTCCCTGCCTCCCTGGCAGCGTGCTCACACCGCATCTCGGCGAAATGCAGCGTTTGTGCCGCGCACTCGACCTGCCGAACGGAGATCTCGCCGCATTGCAATCATCGGCACAATCCTTGTCTGCAGCGCTTGGGCTCACCATTGCGCTCAAGAATCACATCCCACCTCTTTGCCGCAGATGGCGCCTGCTCATCGCAGAAGGCGAGGGCAGCAGCGCGCTGGCGCAGGCGGCAGCGGCGATGTCCTCACCGGACTGATCGGAGGCCCGCTGCGCAGGGCTATCCTCCGACGCAAGCCGCGGCACTCGGCATCTGCCTGCACCGCGAGGCCGGAAAAATGGCCGCCGCCCTTCATTCTGCGCCGGCCACTGTGGCTTCCCATTTGGTAGAAGCCCTCGGTCAGCGCCTTTCTTCACCTCCTTCCCACCTCCTGAACCATGTCTACACGCTCACTTACCCGCTTTTGCACTTCCTCGGCTTGTTCGCCGCCACGGTTCCTCCCTTTCGGCATGAAAACAGCCGTCGCGCCCTATCGTCCCGGACTCACGGCAGGTCACACTCATCATTGCCGCTCACAGCGTCCCGACCCTCACGGTCAAACACCCGCTGTCGACACTCATGTGCCGGGCGAATACGCCGCTTATGCTCGCGCCCTGCTCGACCGCAAAGAAGTCGTCGCTCAATGCCTTCGACGACTGGACACTCACCGGCGTGAATGGTCGATGCGTTTGGTACGCCCGACAGCACAGCGCGGCCTCACCATCCGCTTTGAGATCATCGCACGGCAGCTCCTTTGGTCACACTGAGTCCCAACGGTTTGCTCGCCGTGAATGCCGAAGCGCCGCAACCGGCCGCTCCCTCCCAACCCATGGTCACCCCATCGCCGGAGACGACGCTAATGCCGATCGTTACAAACGCCCGACATGACTGCGCGGCAGTACGCCCGTCGCGCAGAACTCGCGTGCAGCGAGATTTTTGACATCCGCGAAAACCGCAACCAACTCATCAAGGGACAAGCGATTTCAACCCAAAGACGGACGAACAACTCAAAACGATGTTTGGCCCTAACTCGACGAACGCGAAAGCCCTCACGTCCTTTTCGTAGGCACTTCATACCGAAGAAGAACGCACGCTTCACTTTTTGACTATGTGCCGCCGCACTGAGCAAGGCCGTGTGCTCTTCCGCTCTGAAGTACCTTGCGTGATTGATCCCCGACGATGCTGCGGCATGCCCCAGTGACTGCTCACGGTGGAAGACCTCACAGCATCCGCCCGCCTACGACGACGGAAAACCTGAAGAAAAAGAACAGAAGACTTCCGCTATCGGGTGCGGAGCGAAGTCAAAGTGCGCATAGCGCAAGCGATGACATACTCTACGAAGCGAACTTCCCAATGGCTCAATTCTGGTAGAACAGAACACCTTGGAGGCAATCTTTATTTAACAGAGATTCAATACAAAAGTTTGGCGTATCTCCAACTACGGGCAACGTGACAGACTCGACCAAACGATGAAAAGTCAAGTAGGTGCCTTAGCGACCAATCCCGTCACAACCTAAAATCAAAGACTTCGACTATGCGCTTTCCCGACGAGCGCATTGCCAATACCTCTCGCCGAACGCGACCAATCAAAGTTGCTCACGCGACGCACAGACGGTGCACAATCGGCGAAGACCACTTCGTCAATCTACCGAATTCCTGCCGGCCGGCGCGCTCGATGGTGTTCAACAACACCAAAGTCATTCAGGCTCGATTGCACGTTTCCACTAAAGTCAACCGGCTGCGCTGATCGAGGTGTTTTGCCTCGAACCCCACACCCCGCTCGACTATCAACAGTCGTTTTCTTCACCTGCGGCGCGGTAACGTGGACCTGCATGATCGGTAATTTGAAAATGGAAGAAGGCGTGCTCGAACGCCCCATCACCGTCGGCGGCGTCACGCTGACCTTGCGCGCCGAACGGCTCGGCATGAGCGGCACCGGACACGAAGTGCGCTTTCTCTTGGGACAGCCTGCGTTGAGCCGAAGTGCTCGACAGCATCGGCGTGCCCATCCTCCCTTATTTGAATCGCGACACCGAGGCCACGGTTGACCACCAACGGTGTATTCAAAAATCAAGGGTTCAGTGCAGCCCCCACAGCCGGTCTGCATTTTACGGAACAGTGTTGCGCGCCCTTGACGAGGCGCGGAATCGAACGCAACGAACTCACTGCACGTCGGCGCCGGCGCTTTCTCAGAACCGGTGAAAAAGGCGAAGAAATCGCCGGACATGAAATGCACGCCGAGTGGATTGCCGTCCACTGCAATCCATCGAACGTCTCTTGGCTCACGACGCACAATGATGGTCAGTGGGAACAACGAGTAGTGCGCACCCTCGAGAGTCTATATTATATAGGTGTGCGCATTCGCCAATGCCGCGAGGACGGGCACGAAGCCGAGCGAAGAGGATTTGCACGTGCCGCAATGGTTGCCTACGACTACGCCCTCAAACCTTGCGAAGATCCCTCATCGCCGCGTGAAGCCCTCGAAGCGGTGCGATTATCTGCGGCGGAGAATCAGCTACAGGTGCTCCACAGCGCCACAGCAGATCATCATTGCAGCGTGGCTAGCAATTACAAGATCGTCAAAACCATCGTCACCAATTTCCACCAACCGCAGTCGACGTTGTTGCTGCTGGTCAGTGCTTTTGTGGGGGGCGACTGGCGTTCGATTTATGATTACGCTCTCGATCACGGATTCCGTTTCCTGAGTTACGGCGATTCGTCGGTGCTCAATGACGTGCCTTGCCGTCATAAAGCGTACTTCTCATTTCTTTTTCCGAAAGTTCATCACATGCGTCAATATCCCGTTTGGCTGCTGAGTCCTCGCTCCGCTCACGATTTTAGTTCCCGTCGGCACGCTGGTCTTTCTTCTTGTTCGGCAACATCCTCTTGTGGCCTGAGAGCGACAGCACGCCGCTCAACGTCCTGCAATACCTACTCATCCAACTTTTCTGGATCGGTCCGATCATCAGCTTCTGTAAGTTTGTTCTTTTGGGATGGGCGCGCGAACGGAGTTCATTTACGCGCCATCGGTGGACTGCCGCTCACTGCCGCCTCGATTTGTGCGCTGCCTTGCAATAAATTCATCGCCTCGACTCATGCGACAATATCACGACCTCTTCCAACGGATTTCTCGACGAAGGCACGCGCAAAGAAGACCGCACCGTACGCGCCCTACGCTCTCAGTATTCGGGCATCAAATGCGTTTCGATCTCGAAGAAGGCTTTCCGCTCTCACGACCAAGAGACATGTCACCTGAATCGCATACCATGAACTGCTTTGGTTCTTTGCGCGAGACACCAATGCGCGTATCTCCAGAACATGGCGTGCGCATCTTTGGAATGAGTGGGCGGACGAATCAGGAGAGCTCGGCCCTCGTCTACTGGACACCAATGGCGTTCGTGGCGGACTACAACGGTGGGCACATCGATCGAGATCAGTCGCTGATAGACCAGATCAAACACCAACCGGACAGCCGCCGCATGGTGGTCAGTGCGTGGAATGTGGCGGAAGTAGAGGACATGGCACTCCCCCCTTGCCACTTGTATTCCAATTCTATGTGGCGGAAGGACGACTTTCGCTGCAACTCTACCAACGCAGTGCCGACACTTTTGGGCGTTCCCGCCAATATCGCTTCTATGCGCTGCTCACCCTCATGATGGCGCAGGTGTGCGGATTGCGCCCCGGGAGAATTATTCACACCACCGGCGATACGCATCTTTATCTCAACTCATTTAGATTCAAGCACGCTCTGAATTGAGTAGAACGCCGCGCAGCCCTCCCAAAGATGCGTCTTAATCCGGACGTCAACGACCTATTCTCCTTTCGTTTCGAAGATTTCTCACTCGAAGACTATGCGCCCGATCCTCACATTCCGGCGACGGTTTCGGTCTAACTTCCTTCATTTATGCTCACGCTCATCTGCGCGCTCGACCGGCAACGCGCCATGGGCTTCGGAAGGCCGCATGCTTTTTCCGAGTGCGAGCCGATTTTGTAACGCTTCAAAGCCCCACTTCGGGACCTACCGTGATCATGGCGCGGAAAAACTTTGACTCGTTGCCCAAAGGTGCTCTTCCCCAACCGCCGCAACTTTAGTGATCAGCCGCTCGCACCGAGGCACCGGCCGGCGCAGCTCTTTCATTCGCTTGGAAGACGCCTCAAGCCGCCGGCGATGCCGAAGAGATTTTTATCATCGGCGGTTCTTCGTCTCATAGCCACTTTGCCGATGGCCGACCGCCTGTGTCTGACCCACATCCACGCCACGGCTCCACAGGCTGACGTCTTTTTCCTGAAATAGACGAAACACAATGGAATTGTAGCTCATGAGACTATCTCACGGATGCCCAGAACGAACAACCCTTACCTTTTGCAGATTACACTCGATTATGATAGCTTTTTGCGCTAGCCACCTTTATGCCTCTGCCTGTGGCTCTGCTCCGGTGCCACGTTGCTCGCACAAAACCAACAAAGGGTCAAATTCTCCATCATTGAAACCTCGGACGCACGGCAACCATTTTCCTTACGATCTTTATCAACGACAAGCCCGGAGAAGGTAGCTCGAGTCGCATCAATCCCTACGGTGCAAAACGTCTGCGCGCCGAACAGGGTGGAGGGGCGTGCTGCTCGTCGACAACGGAGATATTCTGGCAAGGCCAGCCGGCTGCCTCTACTATAATTACGTAGACACCACTTCCACTCACCTTTTGTGCACGCATGCTCAACGGAAATGGGTTATCTCTGCGGCACTTTGGGCAATCACGACATCGAAGACGGGGCATTCGGTCTACGATCGTTGGATGGACGACTGCGGCTTCGCGCTGTGCTGGAGCCAAACGTGGTGGACAAACGCAGAACAAACTCTACTGCGCATGGGCAGCGAGTGTGCGATGTAGCCACGGCGTGCTCGGCATGTCACTGCAACCATTCCGCAATGGTTGCCCGAAAACTCTTGGAAATATCTCGACTTTCGCGACTGTGTGGAAACAGCACGCCGAGTGGTGCCCATATTGCCGCAGCTCCGCCAAAGCCGACATCGTGGTGGTGGTGATGCACAGCGGCGTAGGCGAACACAATGCGACCGGTCGTATGCTCGATCATGCCGGCATTCCAAGTGGCTGAACAGTGCCACAAACATCGATGTGCTCTTTGCGGACACGATCACCGCGTGCCAATACGATTGTGACGAACAAAACTCAGCGGCCGACAGACCTTGATTCAATCCGGCGCCAACGCGATGAACTATCGCGCAGGCAGATATCAGTAACGCTCGGCGAGACGGAAACGGAAGAAAGAAATTGTGGGCACGTGATTGACATTCGTGGAGAAGAACCTGACTCCGTGTTCCTCTCACTACCAAAGGTTCAACGACATCCGCAAATTCACCACGCAAGTGGTCGGCGCAACCGCAACGAACTGGATACTCGCTCGGCTTATTTCGGTTCGTCGGCTTTTGTCGATTTCATCCATCGCATTCAACTGGCTGTCTCAGGAGCCGATATCTCATTTGCCCGCTCTCCGCTCTCGCGCCCACGATGCAAAAGGTTGAAGCCGGAAATATCAACATGGCTGACCTATTCTTG
>BNJU01004399.1_pt1 | contig 24560 bp, 33 predicted proteins | sample 8539281 | NCBI WGS metagenome assembly BNJU01 (sample SAMD00202456, study PRJDB9452) | human saliva metagenome | isolation source: human saliva | place: Japan
CAGAGTATGAAACAAGAAGCGATATGTAATATAAGGAGCAATAGAAAAAGTGTATCAACTAAAAAGCTGATACACTTATTTTCTTGTTGTAACCCTGACCTATATAGAGATACAGGCATAGAGCAGTGTAACCCAAAAGGGTTTCTTTTTACGATTAAGAAATATAATATCACTTTTAGAAAGTTTTTACAAGTGTTTTAACAAAATTTATGTAGATTTCATAATTTTTGGATTTTGTTTGTAGTAATATTCATGTTTTTTAGCACGTTTTGCAATTTTGATAAATTCTTTAAAAACGCTGTTTTTCCTAGTGCTTTACTACAATATTCACGATGCAATACTACGAGGAAAAATATATCATGTATTTTACGATATTTTTATAATATCCTCGGGGATATTAAGCATAGAAGCAAGAGAAGTAATAGAACTTGAAGGATAGTGTTTGCTCAACACATCCACCAGTATAACATTACTATGGGCGCAAGCATTACGAATATGCGATATATTTCCTAACTGCTTCGCTAGCCGTTTATTACTTGGATATTTATCACAGTACATTTCAACCAAGTAGCATAGATTCCCAAAGTCCATGACTTCAATCAATACCCATATAGGGATATCATTTTTATGTTTGATATAAACGTTTTTTTAGATAATGATGTTTTTTGATAAAGCGTTTTTAGTATTTGTAAACCCTATAGATTGTAGAAAGCATAATCCTTTACTATATCGTATCCATCAACTTTTTGGATTTTTCGTTATAAACATCCATTAGAGCAGTTTTGATACTATGTTCAACGTCGAGACAAATATCCATTAGGAAGTAACGTATTCTGCATATCAATTACAGCCAGGTCAGCTAACGTCGCAAAATTCTATATTATATTTACCATCTATTTTATTGAAAAGTTTTTCGATAGCTCGATATTTTATAGTAGTAGTTCCGTGTTTGTAATATATCTTTGGCAGTGTTCTGATCAAAAATATTGAACAGAATACCATTTGCGGCCATCTTATCTATCAATGCTTGGTAGCTTAAGAGTTGCTTTTCTTTTTATCGCTCATTATTCTCCTTTCTGTTAATCAAACCTTCAAATTCCCTCCATTTTCGCACATAATACCTGAAAAATCAGACTATTATTATGGAGATAGGTTTTATAGAATCTTCTCAAAAACCATTGTGGCTTGATACGGTCGCCACCGCCTAGTCCTTTGCTTCCACCATTAGTGGTTGTGAGTTGTATGCAGGCGATAACCTTTGAAGCTTGTTTATTGATAACATCTTCTAATTCTGTAAGGTTTCCTGATCCAGTGCCGAAAAACTTTTTCTTTCAAAGTTACCTGAAGGACAACGTAGTGTAGTCCATTTACTCCAGAAGCGGTAGAAAAACTACCTTCTTGTTTTACAGTATCAAAAATCCCATGGGGGTTACTCCTTTTCGTTGTCTCTCTCAGATAGTTTTTTGAACTAAATCAAAAGCTATTTTTATCATAGTCATTTAAAGAAATATAGTTGATTAAAAATATCTGCAAAATTTGTATTGTTCTCTTTATCAGCATTTATTAGTTCTTCAATTGTAAACATATACGATGGGATATGATTAAGCAATCCTTTTCCAAAATTGTTATACTTTACAGGATTATTTATATGTTCTTCAACGTTTTTATATGCTGAACCAAGTTCATTTATTTTTTCAATATCTATATCATTGAGTAATTTTTAAATTCGTTACTTTGGATTATTTTTAAAATATTTTGTTTATCTTCAAGTCCTAATAAGTAAGCAACATTTACTCCGAAGTAGTCAGCAAGCTGTCGAGCTTTTTTCTGGCTTTGATTTGACTTTCTCCGTTTTTCCCATTTTTGGTATCCTCTACGGTCACACCCATAACTTTTTAGCGACGTCCTCTTGAGTGTCGCCTTTTGTCTCAACTCTTTTAATCTGTTCATGTATATTACCTCATTTTTAATTATATCACAAAACAACAAAAAGCTATCAAAAATTCACTTTTTGTTATTTTTGTTGTTGACAACTAACAAAAATACGCTACTAATACAACCAAGCTAACAAACAGTTAGCAAAAAGAAAGGGGGAATTTTATTGCTTATTACCTCAACACAAGCAAAAGGATTCGCTGAAAAGCAAGCTGATAAGAAATTGACTGCTAAGCAAAGCAGGGCGAAGAAAATCGAGTTACATGCGTTACCTATCGAAAAATTCGAGACGGTGGCGAAGTCAAGCCGAGCATTTACCAAAAAGCCATGGAATGGCTTGCTGAAGATTACTAGAAAGGGGCATAAGACAGAGTCTAGAAATATTTTTGCTTTGCTACCTATGGCAGTATCAAGGGTTTGTAGGGTTTATTCTCTCCTAAATTTTTCCCTACCTCAATGATTTACTTTGGTACTGTTTTAGGTGGCAAGCACTGACAAAAGAAGAAAGGAGCGAACCAATGGAACTGGTTTACATGGACGGCAAGAAAGAGCCGTATACTACGAGCGAGATTATCGCTGAATGTGCTGAAGTACAGCACCATACTATTACACGCTTAGTCAGAGAGCAATAAAGCTGATTTTGAAGCGTTGGGAATACTTGGATTTAAAATCCATAAATTAGATGAAGAGGGCAACCGAAAAAAATCTATCTTCTGAATGAGCAACAGGCAACCTTGCTGATCACTTATCTAAAGAATACCGAACCAGTACGGCAATTCAAAAATGAACCTAGTCAAAAGCATTCTTTGAAATGCGTGATGAACTTTCTAAACGCTATCTTCAAAGGGAACTGGAAAAAGCCAAAGCGCAAGACCTTAACCGAAGCTATTCAAACATGGGAGAAAGCCCTCAAGCATGCTTATAGCACTCTGACAAACCTACTACTAAAGGGAGTGACAGGGAAGAATAAAGCGCAACTCATGAAGGAGCGAGAAAGTAAGAACGGTATTGATGGCTTGACAAGTGCAGAACTGACAAACTATCAACGTTTGGAAGATATGGCAATAGCGATGATTAACTTTGAATAGGGGATATTCAGAAATTAAAGGAACTAATTTTTTAAAGTATAGGAGTATAGAAAATGGAAAAATGAATTTTAAGACAGTTACAAATGCCAAAGGGTTAGAAATTCCTAAGTATTCCAAGGATTTTTAAAAAAAGCTAGTTGAGAAAGACAGACAACTAGCCGAATATCTTTGTATGAACTACGAGGATTTGGACAGTGAAGACCTGGGCGCATTTCTTGAAACGGTAGAGCAGGGGATTCAGCTGGATTCTGGATCTTATCAAGTAAAGACTTGCTTTATAAACCAAAGTCAGGTAGTAATTATGCAAAAGAAAATATCACTTGCTCAAATTTTTAGACGAGGCGAGCAAGCGACAAGATTAATGATATAGAAATTTTTCTATGCTCTGATTATAGCAAAAATATCTATTCTATCAAATATCTAAAGAAAAAACCGAAGAGCAGGCAAGCAATTAGAAAAGGTTTTTGAAATCAAGCGCTGACAGGGTGATTCTAAGGCCTTGTTTAGCTGAAAGATGGGTAATTACTCACGAAACACCGCTCAAGCGTTCGCCAATTTGGGGCAATCGCCCAGCGTTTGGAGTGGTGAAGCATACCATATAGAAAAACAGGCAAGAAAAAGGACAAGGAAAGGCTAATGGAGAAAAAATATGACTCTAGACCCAGATAACATGACACGATCAGAATTTGATAAAGCTACATGGCTAAAAATCAAGGATAGAACCTGAAATTCTTTTCAGTTCATCATTGACTTTTTAGATGATAAAGTAACTCCAGAAGAGGTGTACGACTTTCTGAAGATGGAGCGAAGTATCAAGTAAATTATATCAAGAATTACAAAGCGAGGGCATAGCATGAATGAACTAGATTTAAGCAATACACAGGCGCTTATTTTTACCGTGATATTGGTTGGCTTTCTCTATGTGTCTAAACCACTGAGACACGCAAAAGCGCCCAAATCGAGCGAGAAAGTACTGACGATAGAAACAATTAGCGAGGGTTTAAGCCCTGATTATGGGCGATATATTCAGCTTGCAGGGGTTAAACCATGGGGGTACTAAGATGTTTGAAAAATGATTGAAGATTTAAAAATCTAAGATTTTTGGAAGCAGTGGAACAGTATTTAAAAATCATGAGAAAGACCTCAAAAAGATCAGATTTAATCAGCAAGGTGGAACTAAAGGAAGAACTAGGCATAGAGATAAAAACCTTGACAAAATGGGAAGGTGCAGGATTACCACAGTATATACCGCCTATTAGAAGATACTAGAAAAAGCGTATTATAAAATCTCAGATGTTTTTAAAGTTTTTTGGGGTAGATGATGGCAAAAGACTAAAATATATTTTTGGTTGAAAAGTTGATAAGAAGTTTTTGATAACCTTTTTATTAAAGCGACTTAAACATATGCCTGGTGGCTACACTATGACAGTGATTTATATCCGCCTTATGTTGGAAAGTTTAGAAGATGACTGTATTTTGTACTATGAAGGATATTTTTGATAGTTTGGTACAGGAATTAGCTTTTAAAACTGGATGTTTCTGAAGATGATATAAATATGACAGTTGCATATTTTTACAAGATGTGGACTGATTCAGATTGATGATGATGGACATGCTACATTATCGCAAGCAAAAAGCCATGGTTGAGAGTGAAACAAACTGGTGCAAATATACAAACGTGAGACAGCGAAAGACAAGCCCCAAAATGTGGCAAGATTGAGAAATGTCCAAAATAGTTGGACTATTTTCCAACTCATGTCCAACAGAGATAGAGAAAGAGAATAGAGTTAGATAGTAAGAGTAATAGATTTATAGTTTAGATAAAGTATATATGTCAGGGAAATCCTGACTTCACTTTTCCTGACTTGGCTTGAAGAAACAGCTATAAAAGATTTAGAAAAACAAAACATAAAGTACTAGTTAGATTCCTCTTGCTTATCTGAATCATTCGTAGTAATAAGCGATATAAGTATGTTGACAAAGAATCTAAAAAGGCTTTATACTAGCACGATTTCAAAGAAGGCTATACACTTGAAGATTTTTAAACAGGTGATAGATATTAAAACGGCAGAATGGAAAGGATAGTCCTGAATTTTTCTAAATATCTGAGACCTGAAACACTATTTCGGATCTAAGTTTGACGGTTATTTGAACCAAAAAGCCTAAAAATCTCATAAAAGGAAGTCTGACAGATAACTTTCCCAGACCTACCATTTTAGGAGTTACAGATGCAGGATACAATTTAAAGAATTTAATAACAGAAAAATATCGGATAAAAGGTTTGCGATATTCACCAGGTAAATTATTGGGAAAATTTCTGTACCAGTGTTAGGGGAGTTCAGAAAGAAAAGTACATAGCATTTTGTCCCTGAATGTGCAAGAGGAGAGATTAAACAGAAAGAGAAAAGACCTATTGCAGCAGTTCGAGGACAGGCAAGCATATTTTTAAAACCTATGATGTCTTAATGCGTGATAGTACGATCCCTAACGAGTTGAAAAAGGAGCGACATTTGATAATTTCTTTGTTAAGACGACAGAGGAGCGTCAGATGTTAGAGTTTGTAAAGGGGCAAGTCAGAAAGTACCTTGCATGGTATGACAGGAAATACTTTAATCAAGTGGTAGCACAGAATAGGAAAAAGTCATTTATCTCTTGCAATGGCCAAAAGAAATCAAATGAGAGCTTCAGAGAAAAGAACGAGCCTAAGAGTGTCTTGTTTGTCAGCTAACTGAGATTATCAAAACAGATAAAAGAAGGTTGGCTTATGGTAAAATGCTATTTAACAGAGCATGAGGCGGTTAAAAAGCTATTGATGTTGATTTTCTAATCATTGATGACCTGGGAGCAAAAATGGGACGGTAAAGCCCTAAGAGCGATTGGGAACAGGATTTTCTTGTTTGATATTATCAATAATCGAGAAACTACGATTTTTCAACACGAACCTAGATAGTAGTGAACTGCGAACGGTATATAATGCTAGAAATTCAAGTAGAATTTTGAAAGGGATTAGAAGGGAACACTTTTTCAAGGCTTTTCACGATCAAAGATAAGAGATATACTATAAACACAGTGAGGAGAATAGTTTCAATGAATGATGATGAAAATGCGATTTGCAACAGAAAAAGGGCTTTGTTGTCTATGAAAAATGTGGTATAATAGAGATAGAAAAAGTTCCAAGTTTTGGAGAAATTACTTTATTCTATTCAGATGGGAAATTTACTCATCTAGTCAAAAAGAAACTAAAAATAAGTCTATTGAGAACAACTCAGGGACATACTGAAAGCGTATAATGCTAGTGGTATGTCCCTTTTACTTGCATATGAAAGGGGTGAGTATTATGGCAGGAGATACTTCTTTTAGGGTATGTGGTAGCCAATAAGTTTTCTATGGATCCAGATAAAAGACAGAAAATCTTTTCTCAGTGCAAAAAGAGGTGATAGCTAGAACAACGGAAACAAGAAATACTAGAGAAAATATGCTAACAAACAAGACAAACCAAAAATCTAGAAAAATGATTCTAAAGGCTCGGAGAGTCATAAAAAGAAAAAGCTAAGAGCAAAAGAATTTTTAGAAAAATTATAAACAAACGAGGCAGATATAAAAAGATGAAAGGAGGGTAAAAAATGAGTCTAACGAGTGATCTAGCAAATGAAATTGCTAAAACTTTGGAAGCTTATTCTGAAGAAGTTGAAGAACAGATAGATTTAATTGCTGAAGAGGTTACAAAATGAAGCAGTGAATGAATTGAAACAAAACAAGTCCTAAAAAGATATGGGAAATATGCGAAAAATTGGCGCTTTTAAGAAAAATTCTAAAGGTTCTTTTGTAATCTATAATGCAGATCCAACATATAGATTAACTCATTTATTAGAACATGGACATGTATTAAGAAATGGGGACGTAGCAAAAGCAATTCCTCATATAAAACCAGTCGAGGAAAAAGTAAAAGAAAAATTTGAACAAAAGAATAAAAATCTAGGTAAATAATCTTGTAAGATAAAAGGAGCAAAAATGACAACTAACTTAGTTAAACAAAAAGAATATCTAGAAGCTTATATCCGAAGTACAGGTTATAACACTAGAGGGATGAACGTAGAAAAATAATCATGTACTCATTGAAAAACCAATCCTTGATAGTTACGAAGATGAACATCAACGTAAAGAACTGGTTGATCTAGTAAATGTTATTGAGACTCGTACCCGTGGTGGGAAGTATGAAGTAAACTGACTTTTGAATCTGATTCATTACAAGAAGTTCGCGAAAATTCGGTTGAGAGAATGACAGATAAAAAAGAAAACTATCAGCGTTGATTACTTAGTTAAATTATTCAGTGGGAAACTTGATTTTCACAGGAACAATTAGATGATGGCCAATATAATTTAACGGATTTTTCTTGTAAGAAGATTATTAAATTAAAACGTAGAACACGAAATAGAGAGATTGGGAAAATTCTCCAAACTGCGAAAGTGCAGACTGCTACAAGTATGGACGACTTGAAATCTATTGTTTCTTTAATCAATCCAGAGCGCAATGTATCTATGGTTATTAGTCAATCACTATTTAGTGTCTTAGAAAAATGAAAGACACTTCAGGAAATTATCTTCTTAAAGTTGATAAAGAGAGCAGGACAAGTGAAACATTCTTTGTAGATAACTTTTTAATTGTAGATGATACAACATTAGGGAATAAAGGTGACAAAAAGGTTTTATCGAGATCTAGAAAAACTTTGTTACTTTGTTTGATCGCAAAGAAAGATACACTTAGTTGGGTGAATGCGAATGACTATTTTGGGAAACGGTTGATTTTATATACCTGATTTGATGTAGTTGAAGAAGATTGTGGTTACCTTATTCAATGGAACTAGGAGAAAGAAATGGATAAAGAAACAAAGTATGTCTACTAGAAGAGCTAAATGATAAAAAGAATAAAAATAAGAGGAGCAAGAGAAAAGCTAGATAAAAAGAAAACATCGTAAGGAAGCAAGATGTTTCGTTTGATAATATCGATGAATTTTTATCTAATAACCTCGAAACTATAGAGCAGCTTGAAAGAATGGAAGAATCTATTAAATTACTGGAGAAACAATTTGAAAAACGATGAATGGGAATTAAGTTCGGCTCTTTTTGAATATATTTTTAAAGAAACTAAGCGCCAGGCAGAAAAATAAGAATGTTTATAAGCGTTACCAGAAAAACTTAAAAACAGATTCTAAATGCTTTTTGATGAGATTCAAAAATTTGAAAAAGAAGTTGAAGAAATAAACAATAGTGTAGTAAAAAGAATTAAGTCAGAAATATCAGTTGTCGCGGTATCGAACTGAAGTATACCCACATACTATTTTTTACTCTTTCTTCTTAGAATCTCCAAAGGACTACCATAAAGCTAAAGAGTATCTAGAAAATAATTGATTCTTTAAACAAGGCTAATAATATTCTGAATGATTAAAAGAAGTATTACTAGCCTTTGTTTTTAACTTTACTATAGTTTCACATAACAAAGTAAGCATAAACTGAAAAGAAGTAATAGCTTGAAAAGCAATGTATATCAGGGTTTATAGAATGGAGTGAGTTTCACAGAATGTAAGATAAGAGAAACTGGGAATAAATTAGAGGGATATCTCTTTAGATTGTCATATTGAAGAGTTGTCAAACTTAAAAACAATGATACCTGGTAAGTGGAGTGTTGAAAGGCTTTTAAGCTTTTGTCAGTTTGACAGAATGCAGGGATAAGAAAAATTTTAAAAATTGAAGTGGAGGTACTTGACTATGTATGAACTGAGTAACAGAGACCTGGACGGGATAGATATTGGAGTTAGAGACGATATAGAACGATTGCTAATAAAAATTTATTTGAGAAGACAGGAACTGATACATAATAAGAAAACATAGCACTGAAGATTATATCTGAGGGAAAGGAAAGACGAGTATATGTCCTACTGAAGCAACCATCATTAGAATTGAAGAAGATTTAACTTAAGATATCTGAAGGGTTTTAAATTAATTGTAGATACCTTGATGGAAAATCTGATTGATACTGATCTAGTCATCTTTAAAATGAGATTTTTAGAAAGCTGGTGTGACTTGGGAAGACGTGGCAGAGAAACTAAATAAAACCTACCCGTTATATATATAGTCGTAGAAAGGTAATCGCTAAAAGATTTATAGAACTGAAAGGATATTGACTCCACTTTGATTTCTTTGAATACTTTTGGGAACCGGTGAGGAACTTTTTCCAAGTCGGAGACCTCCAGACAGGGATAAAAACTAATATATTTAGGATGAAAGGCTTACTTTTAAGAAAAATTATAGAAATCTCAAATAAAATTGTTTTTATGGATGTATTCTAATTGGCAGCCCTGAAAAATAAAAAGATTGACATCTAAGTTTTAATGTTTTATACTATGGAGTGAAGTTACTATTTGAAATAGATAGAAACAAAATTCTTGAACATGTAAATTGCTCAGATAAAAACAAATTGCTCAGATAAAACAAATTGCTCAGATAAAACAAATTGCTCAGATAAAAACGAATTGCTCAGATAAAACGAATTGCTTTAGATAAAACAATAATATAAAATTGCTGAATTTAACCTTTGATTACTATTTTCAAGATAACTTCTATTTTAAGTGTTTTCAAACTAAACAATGGAATACTTCATGTTTAAATTTTTGACAATAAAGGAGCAATTTCTATGCTTAATTTTTATTAAAATACTTGGTAGTTTTAGTGTTAGTTTATATTTTATTCCTTCTTGCCTTGGGTGTGCCCATTTCGTTAATTTTTGCATTATCGATTTTATTATTTATTGTCACATTTGTAATCATTATAACTGTGGTTATTCTAGTGATTAAAGATAAGATGAAGCGCAACAACTAATATTTTTCTTTCCCTCAGAAATTATCTGAGGTTTTTCTTGTGTCTTATGGCTATGCTGTGGAAGATATGATAATATTACCAGGTAATAGCACGTCTGACCGTGCAGTTTCTTGCCTGCTGAACTCATCAATATTATGCCCTTTTAGGGCTCTTTGTGGACTTTTTTTAGGAACTTTCAAGAAAAACTAAGGCGATTTAATGCCTGAATATTTTTAAAGAAAGTCAGTATTTTCAAGGGCTGAGCTCTAAAAATTTGACTTATAGAGTGTTAAATGATAGTATAGTCAAAGATAGTCAAGGTTTAAAGAGAGAGGTGGGTTTGTAATGAGATTTAAAAATACATCGGATCATATTGAGGCCTACATCAAGGCGATTTTAGATCAATCTGGTATTGTGGAGTTGCAACGGAGTCAGTTGGCAGATACCTTTCAGGTTGTTCCTAGTCAGATTAACTATGTGATCAAGACACGCTTTACTGAAAGTAGAGGCTACTTGGTTGAAAGTAAGCGTGGTGGCGGAGGCTACATTCGTATAGGACGGATTGAGTTTTCTAGTCATCATGAAATGCTCCGGGAGCTGCTTTACTCGATTGGTGAGCGGGTCAGTCAAGAAATTTATGAGGATATTCTGCAGCTTTTGGTTGAGCAGGAATTGATGACCAAGCAGGAGATGAATTTGCTGATAGCAGTAGCTTTGGATCGCGTTCTAGGAGAAGAAGCTCCAGTCCTTCGAGCTAATATGCTACGACAGGTCATACAAGAGGTAGATAGAAAAGGGAAGTAAGATGAACTATTCAAAAGCATTGAATGAATGTATCGAAAGTGCCTACATGGTTGCTGGCCATTTTGGAGCTCGTTACCTAGAGTCTTGGCACTTGTTGATTGCCATGTCCAATCACAGTTATAGTGTGGCAGGGGCAACTTTAAATGATTATCCATATGAGATGGACCGTTTAGAAGAGGTGGCTTTGGAACTGACTGAAACGGACTATAGCCAGGATGAAACCTTTACGGAATTGCCGTTTTCTCATCGTTTGCAGGTCCTTTTTGATGAAGCAGAGTATGTGGCATCAGTGGTCCATGCTAAGGTGCTAGGGACAGAGCATGTCCTCTATGCGATTTTGCATGATGGCAATGCCTTGGCGACTCGTATCTTGGAGAGGGCTGGTTTTTCTCTATGAAGACAAGAAAGATCAGGTCAAGATTGCTGCCCTACGTCGAAATTCTAGAAGAACGGGCAGGCTGGACTCGTGAAGACCTCAAGGCTTTTACGCCAACGCCATCGTACAGTAGCTGACAAGCAAAAATTCTATGGCTAATATGATGGGGATGCCCCAGACTCCGAGTGGTGGTCTCGAGGACTATACGCATGATTTGACAGAGCAAGCGCGTTCTGGCAAGTTAGAGCCAGTCATCGGTCGGGACAAGGAAATCTCGCGTATGATTCAAATCTTGAGTCGGAAAGACCAAGAATAATCCTGTCTTGGTTGGGGATGCTGGTGTCGGGAAAACAGCTCTGGCGCTTGGTCTTGCCCAGCGTATTGCTAGTGGTGATGTGCCTGCGGAAATGGCTAAGATGCGCGTGTTAGAGCTTGATTTGATGAATGTCGTTGCAGGGACACGCTTTCCGTGGTGACTTTGAAGAACGCATGAACAATATCATCAAGGATATTGAAGAAGATGGCCAAGTCATCCTCTTTATCGATGAACTTCACACTATCATGGGTTCTGGTAGTGGGATTGACTCAACTCTGGATGCGGCCAATATCTTGAAGCCAGCCTTGGCGCGTGGAACCTTGAGAACGGTTGGTGCGACCACTCAGGAAGAATATCAAAAACACATCGAAAAAGACGCGGCCCTTTCTCGTCGTTTCGCTAAAGTGACGATTGAAGAGCCAAGTGTTGCAGACAGTATGACCATTTTGCAAGGCTTGAAGGCGACTTATGAGAAACATCACCGTGTGCAAATCACAGATGAAGCAGTTGAAACAGCCGTCAAGATGGCTCATCGTTACTTGACTAGTCGCCATTTGCCAGACTCTGCTATCGACCTCTTAGATGAAGCAGCAGCAACAGTGCAAAATAAGGCTAAGCATGTAAAAGCAGACGATTCTGACTTAAGTCCAGCTGACAAGGCTCTGATGGATGGTAAGTGGAAACAGGTAGCCCAGCTAATCGCAAAAGAAGAGGAAGTACCTGTCTACAAAGACTTGGTGACAGAGTCTGATATTTTGACCACCTTGAGTCGCTTGTCAGGTATCCCCGTTCAAAAACTGACTCAGACTGACGCTAAGAAATACCTGAATCTGGAAGCTGAATTGCACAAACGTGTCATCGGTCAAGATCAAGCAGTTTCAAGCATTAGCCGTGCCATTCGCCGCAACCAGTCAGGGATTCGCAGTCACAAGCGTCCGATTGGTTCCTTTATGTTCCTAGGACCCACAGGTGTCGGGAAGACCGAATTGGCCAAGGCTCTAGCAGAAGTTCTTTTTGACGATGAATCAGCCCTTATCCGCTTTGATATGAGTGAGTATATGGAGAAATTTGCAGCCAGTCGTCTCAACGGAGCTCCTCCGGGCTATGTGGGTTACGAAGAAGGTGGGGAGTTGACAGAGAAGGTTCGCAACAAACCGTACTCAGTCTTGCTCTTTGACGAGGTAGAAAAGGCGCACCCAGACATCTTTAACGTGCTCTTGCAAGTCTTGGATGATGGTGTCTTGACAGATAGTAAAGGTCGCAAGGTTGACTTTTCAAATACCATTATCATCATGACCTCAAACCTTGGTGCGACAGCCCTTCGTGATGACAAGACTGTCGGTTTTGGGGCCAAGGACATTCGTTTTGACCAGGAAAATATGGAAAAACGCATGTTTGAAGAGTTGAAAAAGGCTTATAGACCGGAATTCATCAATCGTATTGATGAAAAGGTGGTCTTCCATAGTCTGTCTAGCGACCATATGCAGGAAGTGGTGAAGATTATGGTCAAACCTTTAGTTGCAAGTTTGGCTGAACAAGGCATTGACTTGAAATTACAAGCTTCCGCACTGAAATTGTTGGCAAATCAAGGATATGACCCAGAGATGGGAGCTCGTCCACTTCGCAGAACCCTGCAAACAGAAGTGGAAGATAAGTTAGCAGAACTTCTTCTCAAGGGAGAATTAGTGGCAGGCAGCACACTTAAGATTGGTGTCAAAGCAGGCCAGTTAAAATTTGATATTGCATAAAAATGGAGAATCAGGAGCAATCTTGATTCTTTTTTTGCTACTTTTTTATAAAAAATAATAAAAAGCCATTGACAAAACAAAAATATAGTTTATAATAAAAACATAGATAATAAAAATATCAAAAATTATAAAAAGGTGATGCGTTTATGAAAAAGAAAACAGCAGTGGTATTTGGAACCTTTGCTCCACTTCATCAAGGACATATCGATCTGATTCAGAGAGCGAAGCGGCAGTGTGACCAGGTCTGGGTTGTCGTTTCAGGCTATGAGGGAGATCGAGGAGAGCAGGTAGGCTTAACGCTTCAAAAGAGATTTCGCTATATCCGAGAGGCCTTTGTTGATGACGAGTTGACCTCGGTTTGTAAGTTAGATGAGACCAATCTTCCCCGTTACCCTATGGGCTGGCAGGAGTGGTTGAATCAGATGTTTGCAGAGATTTCCTATGATGAAACCCAGCAAGAACTAATTTTCTTTGTGGGAGAAGCAGACTACCAGCAAGAATTATCAAATCGTGGCTTTGAGACTGTCTTGCAAGAAAGAAAGTTTGGTATCTCAGCGACTATGATTCGAGAAAATCCAAGCAAATATTGGGAAATATATCGCTCAACCCTTCCGTCGTCAGTTTACAAAGAAAGTGTTGATTATGGGAAGTGCTAGCAATGGGAAGACCACTCTAGCCAAGGATTTGGCTAGGTATTACGATGCACCCGTTAGTCTGGAATACGCGCGTGAGTACCAGATCAAAAACAATGTCCGCGACGATGAATTGACTCCAAAAGATTACTATTATCTCCTGTTGGGGCAGTATGACCAGACTTCTAAGTTAATTGACAGTAATGCCAATAGGGGACTGGTGATAGCAGACACCAACTCCTTAGTAACCAAGGGCTACTATGATTATTACATGGAGACTGAGGACCAAGAGGACTTATCAGGAGAAACATTTGACAATCTCTTTGTCTCGATCTTGGCTAAGGAAAAATGGGACTTGATTCTCTTTGTGCAGCCTGTCGGCTCCTATGTCAATGACGGATTTAGAGATATGACCATGGCAGAAGACCATATTCGTCATAGTTTTTCCCAGCATTTGGACCAGATGAGGGAGCGCTATTTAGCAAACATTCCACTAGTTTATCTAGCTGAGGATTATCTAGGAAATTATGAAATCAGCAAAAGTGGCTATTGATGCCATTTACCAAGCAGATTAGGAGAAAATTATGAAAAAACTAACTGAAAAAATCACACAATTTATCGAAAACTTTAAAAATGTCCATGCGGAAGCTCGCAAGATCGGTTTTGCAGGAATCATGCACTTGCTCTGGGAAAGATCTCTTTGTCGGCCGTAGTCTTTTCCAGTGGTTGTATCTCATCGTCCTTGTCAAGTGTTCCCTTGATCTTGGAATTCACGCAAAATACAGAAAGTCATGACTGGATGAGCTTGTTTGCATCTTGGACTGGGATTGTCTGTGTTATCTTGGTAGCAGAAGGGCGTGCAAGCAATTATCTCTTTGGGGTCATTAACTCTGCTATCTATTTGATTTTGGCCATGAATGCGACTTTTTATGGCGAAGTTTTGACGACTGTTTACTTCTTTGTCATGCAGCCGATTGGTCTCTATGCTTGGCTGTCCAACCGTATCAATGACCAAGGAAAAGTAGAAGAATCTCACTTTGAAGCTAAGAAATTATCTGTGCTTTGACTGGCTCAAGTACTTGGCCTTGACTGCTATCATTTGGATTGGTATGGGCTTGGCTTACCAAAGTATCCATAGTGCTCGCCCTTTCCGTGATAGTGTTACTGATGCGACCAATGGTGTTGGTCAGCTCTTGATGACACGTCTCTACCGTGAGCAATGGATTTTCTGGATTGCAACTAATCTCTTTAGTATTTATCTCTGGTGGGGTGAAAATATCCATATCCAAGGGATGTACTGGGTTTACACACTCAATAGTCTAGTAGGTTGGTACCAATGGACCAAGGCAGTTCGTAAGGAGGCATAAAATGGCGGACACGATGATTCCAGCAGGGATGACAGAGAGAGAATATTTTGAAATCCATGCAAGTCAGGAAGAGTTTTTAGACTGGTACTACAAGCAGGAACTCCCTCAATATGAAAAACCAAGTGTGACGGTGGATATGGTAGCCTACTGCTTTGTCGAAGGAAAAATCAAGCTCTTATTAATTCGTCGCAAGGCTCACCCTTATCAAAACTGTTTGGCCTTAGTTGGAGGATTTATGGACAAGGGCGAAGATGCTGCACATGCTTGTCAGCGCGAGGTGAAAGAAGAGGTCAACCTCGAACTTCCTTTAGGAAAAAATCGAGCAATTGATGACCGTATCGACCCCCGGCCGTGACCCACGGGGCTGGACAGTGACCATTGCCCACTTGGTTTATCTGCCTAGTCGTGCATTAGAACTTGTTCAAGCAGGAGACGATGCCAAGGATGTGGTTTTTGTAGATGTCGATTTTCAGACAGGCAAGTGCTTCTAAAGGGAGTAGAGTTGGAGGAGCAAGCCTTCGCTTTTGACCATTATGCTATTATCCAAGAATCCATCAAACGAATCCAAGGCCGCCTCGACTGGAACCCGACCTTCCTCTATCTGCTGGAGGAGGAGTTCACTGTCTACGAAGGGACTGAACTGGTCAATCTTATCAACCCCGGTCGTCCCAATCGTCAGCAATAACTTTCTCGTAAAATACGGAGAATATGTAGAAGAGTTGGACTCAAACGAGTGCCTAAAAAGAAACCAAGAAAAACCTATCGATTGAAATAAAAGAGTCTGGGACAAAAAGATTTTGATTTTAGGAATTTTTTATTATAAGTTTTTAAAAATCGATAGATTAGATAGCGAACAAGACAGATTCTGAGGTCGATAACTCGTTTTGTTCGCTTTTTATATTCAAGGCTAGACTTTTGTCCCAGACTCTATTTTATACTTATATTTGGGTTAAAAATTCTTCGTAGTAAGAATTTGAGCAAACTCATCTCTGTAGAGAAAGGAGATTAACTCTCATGGATAGTCTCAGGAGAGATGGCCTGACCGTTTTTTGTTAGATAGGGTAAAACTGGCAGGTAGCATCTGCAGTAGAGTGACTTCAAAACCAAGATTTGCTGCCATTCGTGTCGTAGTAGATACACAATGAGGCAGGGTCAAACCAACAACGACTAAAATGACAAATCTGATTTTTTCGTAAATATGTTTCAAGATTTGTTCCAATAAAGGCGCTATTAACCGCTTTTTGAAAGACAAGTTCTGAAGCGACCAGTTCAAATCCACTTTAAACTCCTGATTTTGGTTTGTTATGAAATCGTGACTCAGATTGTCAGATATGTGCTGAACGTGTAAGACTGGAAGACCGTGTTTACGAAAGTATGCCAGTAAATTTCTCAATGCTTGTTGTTCAGCTTGAGAGTTGTTCCTGTTCTCCCAGATAGGGTTATCAAATGCTTTTGCATATCGATAATCAGTAGAGCAGTATGAACCATTTTAAGCCTCATCCAACTGCAAGAGAGCCTCAATCTCTGCCAGAGTGCTAGCTTGTGAAATGGCTCCACGGAGTTTGGCAGCGCCAGATGTTCCACGGAGGTAGTGAGGAGCGAGGCCACGGAACTCACGAACTGCTACGTTTTCTCCCTTTGAGGTTAACTGCTGTTTCAAATGTTCGTAGGCGATCTTTCATCTTGTTCTTCAAATGTCAAATCAGGGAGGATTTCTCCTGTTTCAAAAGTAGTGGTTGATTTGCTAAAGAGGTAGGATTTCCATGGCTGCGCGACCAATCATAACAGCGTCAGCTCCGACTTCTTCGATACGCTGTTTGGCTTCTTGGACCGTAATGAATGTCACCGTTGGCGATAAATGGAATCTTTGTCAGGCTTGGGCTACGTCGTGCAAGGTCTCAAGGTCAGCGTGGCCAGTATACATTTGCTCACGGGTACGGCCATGCACTGGCGAGGGTAGAGACACCCTGCTGCTTCAGCAGCGAGGGCGTTTTCTACTGCAAGAGACGGATCAGCCCAGCCTGTAGCGCATTTTGACAGTAAGTGGAATATCAAGGACAGATTGGACCCTTGTTGATGATAGAGTAAATCTTATCTGGATCCTTGAGTCACATAGCGCCAGCTTCGTTCTTCACGATTTTGTTAACTGGGCAGCCTATGTTGATATCCACGATATCGGTTTTGGTGTTTTCTGATGAATTCGCTGCGCGTGCTAGGCTGTCTCTCATCACTACCAAAAAGTTGGATAGAGACAGGGTTTTCGCCTTCGTCGATATGAAGCTATGTGCAGGGTTTTTCGTTGTTGTATTGGATTCCCTTTGTCAGAGACCATTTCCATGACAACGAGTCCAGCTCCAAGCTCTTTTGATGATAGTACGAAAGGCTGAGTTGGTGACACCAGCCATAGGTGCTAAAACAGTACGATTGGGAATCTCAACATTGCCAATCATAAAAAGGTGTAATAAGATTTGTCACGAATGAGTTCCTCCAGGTCGTTTTCATCAAAGTTGTAAGTAGTTTGGCAGAATTGACAAGTGATTTCTGCCCGTGGTCTTCCTCTTTCATTTCTGTAAGTCTGAGCTTGGAAGGCTAGCAAGAGCGTTCATAAAGCGCCTATGGCTACAGTCACATTGGAAACGGATTTCTTCTTCAGAAAGACGCTTGTAGGCCCTCGTCACCGTAGATTGCCTTGAGGAGGGCTTCGATATGGTCTTCACTTTCCAGAAGGGTTGAGATAGCTGGCATTTCTTGGATGCGTTTTTCAAAGCGGGCAACCCTTCTTCCTTGGCTCCCGGCAAGACTTGAACTAGAAACCACCTGCAACCTTGACCTTGTCTTCTTCATCTACAAAGTGACATTAAGGCCGACTGCAGAAGGGGTCTGTTGGCTTTCTGTCAGGTAAAAGGCCAGATCTTCACCGATTTCCCCAGAAATGAGGGGAGTCATAGAGTTGTAAGGATTTCCAGTACTATAGTCTGTGATAACGAGAAATTGACCATTTCAACAAAAAGGTCCGACTAGAACTTCACCAGTTGCAGTCTTTTTGATGTCAACACCAGGATTTTTGAACATAGCCTTTGACGTTCCCCTTGGTATCAGCGACCGTGACAATGGCCCCTAGAGAGCTCGTTCCAAGAACTTTAACTGTTAGTTTAGTATTTCCTTTTTCATTGGCTGCGAGAATCTGGCTAGCGATAAGAGTTCGACCAAGTGCTACAGTTGAGCTAGCTTGGGTTTGATGTTTTTCTTGAGCAGTGCGGACGGTTTCTGTGCTATCAAGGACAAAAGCACGAAAGGCTCCGCTTTCTGATATAGTTTTAATAATTTTATCCATAGCTACTATTTTAGCATAAAAATACCCAAAGGGGGAGTCGTGTGTTTGTTGATTTTTAGGATAATGGATCAGGAAATCAGCAGGTAAATAAAAAGAGAAACAGATTATTTCAGCATTTGTAAGATTTATGCTATGCTTAAGGTAGAAAATGAAAGGGGTAACAAATGTATTTAGGAGATTTGATGGAAAAGGCTGAATCTGGCCAATTTTCAATCCTTTCCTTTCTATTACAAGAGTCTCAGACGACCGTCAAGGCTGTAATGGAGGAAACAGGATTTTCAAAAGCAACCCTAACCAAATATGTCACCCTGCTCAATGACAAGGCTTTGGACAGTGGCTTAGAGCTGAATATCTCCTTAGAAGATGAAAATCTACGTCTGTCAATCGGTGCAGCTACCAAGGGGAGAGATATACGGGGCTTGTTTTTGGAGAATACTGTTAAATACCAGATTTTGGTTTATCTTCTACCACCAACAGTTTTTAGCCCATCAGCTGGCTCAAGAATTGATGATTAGTGAGGCTACACTTGGTCGCCACTTGGCTAGTTTAAATCAGATTTTGTCAGAATTTGATTTGTCTATTCAAAATGGACGTTGGCGAGGTCCAGAGCATCAGATTCGTTATTTTTATTTCTGTCTTTTTCGCAAGGTTTGGTCGAGTCAGGAATGGGAAGCCCACATGCAGAAGCCAGAGAGAAAAGCAGGAGATTGCCAGTTTAGAGGAAATTGCGGTGCAAGCTTGTCTTCAGGACAGAAATTGGACTTGGTTCTCTGGACTCACATCAGTCAGCAACGTCTCAGGGTTAAGGCCTGTCAGTTTCAAGTGATAGAAGAGAAAATGCGAGGTATTTTGACAATATTTTCTACCTTCGTTTGCTGAGAAAGGCTCCGTCCTTTTTTGCTGGGCAACACCTTCCTCTGGGAACTGAGGATGGTGAGATGATGATATTCTTCCTCTCCTATCTCATCGTATTCTTCCCCTTCATACTATGGAGTATATTCTTGGTTTTGGAGGGCAGTTGCAGATTTGCTGACGCAATTAATTCAAGAGATGAAGAAAGAGGAATTACTAGGGGACTACACAGAGGACCATGTCACCTATGAACTCAGTCAGCTTTGTGCTCAAGTCTATCTATATAAGGGCTATATCTTGCAAGATCAGTACAGATACCAGACAGAGAATCGTCATCCTTATTTGTTGATGGAACATGATTTTAAAGAGACAGCAGAAGAGATTTTTCATGCTCTACCTGCCTTTCATCAGGGGACGGATTTGGATAAGAAAAATTCTCTGGGAATGGCTCCAGTTAATCGAATATATGGCTGAAAATGGTGGTCAGCATATGCGGATTGGTTTGGATTTGACATCTGGTTTTCTTGTCTTTTCAAGGATGGCAGCCATTTTGAAACGGTATTTGGAATACAATCGTTTTATTACCATTGAAGTCTATGATTGTACTCGGCATTATGATTTGCTGGTTACCAACAACCCGATTCATAAGAAGGAACAGACCCCAGTTTATTATTTAAAAATGACTTGGATATGGAAGATTTTGACGGCTATTCGTCAGTTATTATTTACTTAAAAGGCTTTGGTGGTTCCAGGTCTTTTTGTGAATTCACACAATCTCCTCACATTTTTTAAAAAATTAAAAAAAGTTGATGAACAAGAAAGCGCTTTATTTTGTATACTAGTTAGTGTAAAGAGGAAACATCCTCAAGATCTTTATCAGGAGGACAGCACATGTCACAAGAAAAATACATTATGGCTATTGACCAGGGAACTACAAGTTCTCGTGCCATTATTTTCAACAAAAAGGGGGAAAAGGTTAGCTCGAGTCAAAAAGAGTTTACCCAGATTTTCCCTCAGGCAGGTTGGGTAGAGCACAATGCCAATGAAATTTGGAACTCCGTCCAGTCAGTTATTGCGGGTGCTTTCATCGAAAGTGGTGTCAAGCCAAATCAAATCGAAGCAATCGGAATTACCAACCAGCGTGAAACAACTGTCGTCTGGGATAAGAAAACAGGGCTCCCTATCTACAACGCAATCGTTTGGCAATCACGTCAGACAGCTCCTTTGGCTGAGCAACTAAAAAGTCCAGGTTATGTGGAAAAATTCCATGAAAAGACTGGTTTGATCATCGATGCTTACTTCTCTGCTACCAAGGTTCGTTGGATTTTGGACCATGTAGAAGGCGCTCAAGAGCGAGCAGAAAAAGGGGAATTGCTCTTTGGTACCATCGATACTTGGTTGGTTTGGAAATTGACTGACGGTGCGGCTCACGTGACGGACTACTCAAATGCAGCCCGTACCATGCTTTATAACATTAAAGAACTCAAATGGGATGATGAGATTTTGGAAATTCTCAACATTCCTAAGGCTATGCTGCCAGAAGTTCGTTCTAACTCTGAAATCTACGGTAAAACAGCCCCATTCCATTTCTACGGTGGAGAAGTGCCAATCTCAGGTATGGCTGGGGACCAACAAGCAGCCCTCTTTGGACAGTTGGCCTTTGAACCAGGTATGGTCAAGAATACTTATGGAACAGGTTCTTTCATCATCATGAATACTGGTGAAGAAATGCAGTTGTCTGAAAAATAACCTCTTGACAACGATTGGTTACGGAATCAATGGCAAGGTTTTACTATGCCTTGGAAGGTTCAATCTTCATCGCAGGAAGTGCCATTCAGTGGCTTCGTGACGGTCTTCGCATGGTTGAAAATTCACCAGAGTCTGAAAAATACGCCCGTGATTCGCATAACAACGATGAAGTTTATGTCGTTCCAGCTTTTACAGGTCTAGGGGCTCCATACTGGAACCAAAACGCTCGCGGTTCTGTCTTTGGTTTGACTCGTGGAACAAGTAAAGAAGACTTTATCAAGGCAACCTTGCAATCTATAGCTTATCAAGTGCGTGATATTATCGATACGATGCAAGTGGATGCTCAAACAGCTATCCAAGTCTTGAAAGTAGACGGTGGTGCAGCTATGAACAACTTCCTCATGCAGTTCCAAGCTGACATTTTGGGAATCGATATCGCACGCGCCAAAAACTTGGAAACAACAGCTCTAGGGGCAGCCTTCCTAGCAGGTTTGTCAGTAGGTTACTGGAAAGACTTGGATGAGTTGAAACTCTTGAACGAGACAGGAGAACTCTTTGAGCCATCTATGAACGAATCTCGCAAGGAACAACTCTACAAGGGCTGGAAGAAAGCTGTGAAAGCAACCCAAGTCTTTGCGGAAGTAGACGACTAATACTGGAAGAATAAAGCGACTTAGTTAGAAAGTGTGTAAATATGGAATTTTCAAAGAAAACACGTGAATTATCAATTACAAAAATGCAGGAACGTACCTTGGACCTCTTGATTATCGGTGGAGGAATCACTGGTGCTGGTGTAGCCTTGCAGGCGGCAGCTAGTGGTCTAGATACTGGTTTGATTGAAATGCAGGACTTCGCAGAAGGAACATCCAGCCGTTCAACAAAATTGGTTCACGGAGGTCTTCGTTACCTCAAACAATTCGACGTAGAAGTGGTATCAGATACAGTTTCTGAACGTGCAGTGGTTCAACAAATCGCACCACACATTCCAAAACCGGACCCAATGCTCTTACCAGTTTACGAAGAAGATGGAGCTACTTTTAGCCTCTTCCGTCTTAAAGTAGCCATGGACTTGTACGACCTTTTGGCAGGGGTTAATAACACACCAGCTGCTAACAAGGTTTTGAGCAAGGAAGAAGTTTTAGAACGCCAGCCAAACTTGAAGAAAGAAGGCTTGGTAGGAGGTGGGGTTTACCTTGACTTCCGTAACAACGATGCGCGTCTCGTGATCGAAAAACATCAAACGTGCCAACCAAGATGGTGCTCTTATCGCCAACCATGTCAAGGCAGAAGGCTTCCTCTTTGACGAAAGTGGCAAGATTACAGGTGTTGTAGCTCGTGATCTGTTGACAGACCAAGTTTTTGAAATCAAGGCCCGTCTGGTTATTAATACAACAGGTCCTTGGAGCGATAAGGTACGCAATTTGTCTAATAAGGGAAACACACCTCACAAATGCGTCCAACTAAGGGAGTTCACTTGGTAGTGGATTCAAGCAAGATCAAGGTTTCACAGCCAGTTTACTTTGACACAGGTTTGGGTGATGGTCGTATGGTCTTTGTTCTCCCACGTGAAAACAAGACTTACTTTGGTACAACTGATACAGACTACACAGGTGATTTGGAACATCCAAAAGTAACTCAGGAAGATGTAGATTACCTACTTGGCATTGTCAACAACCGCTTCCCAGAAGCTCAACATCACCATTGATGATATCGAAAGCAGCTGGGCAGGTCTTCGTCCATTGATCGCAGGCAATAGCGCTTCTGACTACAATGGAGGAAATAACGGAACCATCAGTGATGAAAGCTTTAACAACTTGATTGCAACTGTTGAATCTTATCTCTCAAAAGAAAAAAACGCGTGAAGATGTTGAGGCTGCTGTCAGCAAGCTTTGAAAGCAGCACCTCTGAGAAACATTTTGGATCCATCTGCAGTTTCTCGTGGTTCGAGCTTGACCGTGATGATAATGGCCTTTTGACCCTTGCTGGTGGTAAAATCACAGACTACCGTAAGATGGCTGAAGGAGCTATGGAGCGCGTGGTTGACATCCTCAAAAGCAGAATTTGACCGCAGCTTTAAAACTGATCAACTCTAAGACTTACCCTGTTTCAGGTGGAGAATTGAACCCAGCAAATGTGGACTCAGAAATCGAAGCCTTTGCGCAACTTGGAGTGTCACGTGGTTTGATAGCAAGGAAGCTCATTATCTAGCAAATCTCTATGGTTCAAATGCACCGAAGGTCTTTGCTCTTGCTCATAGTTGGAACAAGCACCAGGACTCAGCTTGGCAGATACCTTTATCACTTCACTATGCAATGCGCAACGAGTTGGCTTCAGCCCAGTTGACTTCCTCTTCGTCGTACCAACCACATGCTCTTTATGCGTGATAGTTTGGATAGCATCGTTGAGCCAGTTTTGGATGAAATGGGACGATTCTATGAATGGACAGAAGATGAAAAAGCAACTTACCGTGCTGATGTCGAATCAGCTCTTGCTAACAACGATTTAGCAGAATTAAAAATTAAGAAAAATAAAAGAGGTGGAGGGCAGGGACTCCTAGTCTACCCTCTCCTTCTTTTTAATGGAGACAGAAAGATGATGAATGAATTATTTGGAGAATTTCTAGGGACTTTAATCCTGATTCTTCTAGGAAATGGTGTTGTTGCAGGTGTGGTTCTTCCTAAAACCAAGAGCAACAGTTCAGGTTGGATTGTGATTACTATGGGGTTGGGGAATTGCAGTTGCGGTTGCAGTATTTGTATCTGGCAAGCTCAGTCCCAGCTCATTTAAACCCAGCTGTGACCATCGGTGTGGCCTTAAAAGGTGGTCTGCCTTGGGCTTCCGTTTTCCCATACATCCTAGCTCAGTTCGCAGGGGCTATGCTGGGTCAGATTTTGGTTTGGTTGCAATTCAAACCGCACTATGAGGCAGAAGAAAATGCAGGCAATATCCTGGCAACCTTCAGTACTGGACCAGCTATAAAAGATACTGTATCAAACTTGATCAGTGAAACCTTAGAACCTTTTGTTTTGGTGTTGACAATCTTTGCTTTGGGTCTTTACGATTTTCAGGCAGGGTATCGGAACCTTTGCAGTGGGTACCTTGATTGTCGGTATCGGTCTATCACTAGGTGGGACAACAGGTTATGCCTTGAACCCTGCGCGTGACCTTGGACCTCGTATCATGCACAGCATCCTTCCAATTTCAAACAAGGGAGACGGAGATTGGTCTTACGCTTGGATTCCTGTTGTGGGACCTGTTATCGGTGCAGCCTTGGCCGTGCTTTGTGTTCTCGCTTTTTCAATTTAGAAAACAATTATGTTGATAGAGCTTGAGATGAGTATCTCAGGCTTTTTCTTTAAAATATACTAGAAAAACGCATAATCCTTAAAAATAAACTGAAATCTACTGAAAATCTACGGCAAAACAATTGAAAAATTACCCTAGAAAGTGGGTACAATAGTAGAAAAATACTATAGTAAGAGTCTATCTTATTTAGCAAAAATT
>BNJU01002380.1_pt1 | contig 24554 bp, 24 predicted proteins | sample 8539281 | NCBI WGS metagenome assembly BNJU01 (sample SAMD00202456, study PRJDB9452) | human saliva metagenome | isolation source: human saliva | place: Japan
GAAAATAATCTCGAACGCCCAGACTATATTATTTTTAATGGACAAAAATATCTTCTAGTAGGGATTTCATCCTCATCTGCACCAGAGATTGGTCCTATGAAAGAGGGGACGCTCCATGTAGTATATGAATATGTGAAGGAAGCTTATAATCCTGTTACTCCCGTAACACCAACTCCAACACCCGTTTCACCAATAGTCCCTGAACCAGTTCAACCAAGCCAAGAAGAAGTTAAAAAAGAAAATCCGCTCTCTCACGAAGGAACTGTAGAGCCTCAACCATCTCAGAATTCTGTTACTAAATCAGTAATGGATTTAGAGCAAGTAGGATTGCCAAAAACCGGAGATTCTAGTAGCAATGTATTCTTTAGCTTCTTGGGTGCCTTAACAGGTTTCCTTGGATTCTCCCTCATCAAAAAAAGAAAGAGTGAAAGATAATAGAAAATTCTAAGCCGTTCACCTGTCTGGAAGCTGGCAAATTCTAATAAGAGGTTATTTTGAACCCTCGCAAATCTTTACTCTCTACTTATTGATCGTAGCAGTCTATTTTCTCTTTAACTTTGCTCTCTCTAGTTTTTCTCACCACTTATCCAAAAAGTGGGCAAAAAGCTATAGACTAATAGAGGTTCAAGTTCCGATCTCAGCAAAAAAGATCGAAGAAGGTTACACTTCTTCGATCTTTTTCTTATGAAACGGATTCGAGATTCATTCTTTTCTGCGTATCTTCCACGACGTCTTTTAAAGTGGTTTGGGCCATTTCTTTTTCCATAGCAGTCTGAATGTCCTCAAGCTTCCCATCTAAAACATTGTGGATATTGTGGCCAATCGGGCAGGCTGGATTCGGATTGTCATGAAAACCAAATAATTGACCTGTCGAACCCTTAAGCATTCTACCGCTTGATAGATATCCAGCAAAGCTGATCTCATCGGCTGCTTGTGCGAGCTCAGCTCCGCCTGTCCCACGCGCTACATGGATCAATCCTGCTTTCTTCAACTGAGACAAGGTCTTTCGAATAATAACAGGGTTCACGCCGACACTTCCTGCCAAAAAAATCACTGGTTACTTTTTGGTTTTTTCTCCTTGTAGAGCAATCATGATCAAGACATGAGTCCCAATGGTAAAGCGACTCGAAATTTGCATAACTTCACTCCTTTCTACCCGTTTTTTGAAGGTAGAGTCTATTGAACAACCGTCAAGGGACGACTTTCGTTATTCCTATTATACTCTTTTTTTAGTTGTAATGTCAATAGTTACACTATTGGAAAGAAAGTCCGCTAACCAAGCATCGATTTCTCGATCATGACCTTCTCTCTGCTCAATTTCATGAAGGAGCTCATGATTGTGGGTATGATGAATGCCATTGACCAAACTTTCATAATACACTTGGTAATAAGGAAGATGGAGGTCTTTTGCGAGTTGCAGTTCTTTTTGGACATCATAATCCACCCGTCTAAAATCTACATCTTTTAGCCCCATTTGATCAAATTCAAGAATAGCATACATGGCCCGAAGGTCCTTGCGAAGATTCTTTTCCAGAAAGAAAGGTTGACCGATCGAGCCAGGATTGATAATCAGTTCTCCGCCTGTCCCGTAACGGAAAAACTGCTGGTGAATGTGTCCGTAGACTGCAATATCACAAGACGGGTTTGTCACCAAGCGGTCAAAATCCTTCTGGTCACCAATGTGAATCAATTCGCGACCCCAATTCTTATCGGGTAAGTGGTGGGTAATACCGATCTTTAAACCTGCGATTTCTCTATGGACCTGCATGGGCATTTCCTGCATGACTTCAATTTCCTGGGGTGTGATTTCTTCCAGAATATATTGACACTGGCGCATGAGGTAGCGATGACTGGGTCTGGTCTCATCCAACATCCCCCTCATGGCCCGCCAAAGACTATCTTCCCAGTTTCCAAGGACTTTGACCGTAATCGGTAACTCCTCTAACAGCTCCAAGAGGGCCCGTCTCCCTGTTCCTGGCATCAAACTATCTCCTAAGAGCCAATATTCATCCACCTTGGCTTTTCGGCTATCCTCTAGAACAGATTCTAAAGCTGTCGTATTTCCATGAATATCTGAAAGTAAAGCAATTTTAGTCATGATCTTCTCCTTCTCTCCATTATAACAAAGAGAAGAAAAACTTCCACCCTAAGGTGAAAGTTTTATGAACATTCATTGCTACTAGAAATGAAAACTCAGGCTAGAAGCGGACGCTTCGTCGTTGGATTTATCTTTTTCCTTTGAGTTGCTTAACGGCTTTGTATCTTAGTCTAGTGATTTGAGGGCTTCAAGCATGTCTACTTTTCGGAGATAATGGTCAACATAAATTCCTAACAGGAGCAAGAGAAGGATCATTCCTCCAACAGGGAAGAGGAATACGCCAAGTCCCACTTTAGGGTAAAAGAGAATGGCATCTGGTGCAATCATGGCAATGAGGAATTGATGAAGATAATAACCACCCACTAATCCCAAAAGGATCCCTATGATAGACAATAAGATGGTTTCGCGGTAAATATAGAGTGTCACTTCCTTATTATGGAATCCTAAAACCTTAATGGTCGATAATTCCCGGATCCGCTCTGCCACATTGATATTGGTTAAATTATACAAGATCACAATGGCTAGTAAGATCGATACGACTACCAGAATCATCATAGTGGTGTCCAACGATTTGGCAACTGAGTTAAAGAGGGAAATCATCGAAGCATTTTGACTGACTGCCTTCACAGCTGCAAGAGCCATCATGTCCCGACTAACTGCTTGCACTTGTTGTGTGGATGAATTTTGCAGCTGCACCAAATAGCTGTTTTCTAAAGTCCGCTCTCCGTAGATTTTTTGGTAACTTGCCTGATCCATATAGATAAAATGGCCAACATAATTTTCAGTGATTCCTGCCACCTTAAAAGAGTGACCATTTAGGGTCAGTCGTTCCCCAACTGTAACCTGGGCTAGTTGTGCCAGTTTGCTACTGATGATAACCCCTTTCTTTAGAGACAAGGATTCCCCTTGCTTGAATGAACGCAGGCTGACAAAGGGAGAAAAATCTGCACGATCCGTAACCAACATCGTAACGGTCTGCTTTGTCGTGTCCATTTTTTAAAGAAGCTTCAATGACCTTACTATAGATGGCTCGATAATCCTTGATGTCTGATTTTCCAGACGATTGGTTAGTTCTTTGCTTTCTTGGTAGGAGGCATTCGTTTTTTTGGCTACAACCAACTCATAAGATAGGATCTCTTGAAATTGGCGTTTGGAAACACTTTCTACAGAAGATTGAATCCCTAGCCCTGCAAAGAGAAGAGCAATAGAACCCGCCACTCCAAAAATGGTCATCAGCATCCTTTGTTTGTAACGAAAGAGATTGCGAGCAGTAACCTTGTGGGTGAAACTCAGACGTTTCCAAATAAAATGGATACGCTCCAGAAAAATTTTCGAACCGGATACTGGTGGTTTGGGCAGTAATAATAGATTGGCTTCTTCTTTTAATTCCTTACGAGCAACCCAGTAAGCTGGAAACACACTCGCGATGAAAGATAGTCCGAGAGCAGTCAGAGTTATATCCCTATAAAAATACTCTCTGCTCTCTCCTATAACCATCCCTTGCGTAATAATGTTGGAGATGATTCCCGAGAGGAAATAATGCCCCAACAAGCTTCCTAGAAGGGTTCCAATCGTACCAGCAAAGAATCCATAGAGGACAAATTTGAGAATGATGTCCTTGGTTCGATAGCCCAACGCCTTAAAAACGCCTGCATTGGTCCGCTCTTCATCGACAAAGCGCGTCATCGTGGTGAAGGTCACCATGGCTGCTACCAGATAAAGAACGACCGGAAAAATATTTCCGATAGCAGAGATACTGCTACTAGCATTGCTATACATCAGGTAACCTTGTCCGCCTGGCATGGTCTTGCGATCATAAACATGATAAGTTGGAATTTCCAGCTGATCTCGCTCGGTTTTGGCTTTTTTTAGCTCCTCCTCTTTTTTTGCAAGCTCCTTTTCACCTTCGGTCCAGTCCTTCTTTTTCTGATCCAGTTGTTCTTTAGCTTGATGGATTTTTTCTTGACTGGCTAGGTGCTCTTTAGCTGGCAGAAATGGAGCTAGTTTGCTGAGTTGCGTCTCCTGCAAGTCTAATTGCTTTTGAGCCTGATCGATCTGATTCTTGGCTGACTGTAGTGTTTCCTTGGCACGACTGAGTTCTTTCTGGCCTTTTTGGATCTGCCCATCCGCCTCCTTCTTGAGTCTTTGATAGCGAGCCTTTCCATTGTCTTTCAGAAGTTTTTCTAACTCTTCTTGGTGATCTTCTAGCCGTTTTTGGTAGGACTGCGAAAAAGAATCAAAAGAACTCAGATCATCAAACTGGATACGCGCCATCACAGGGAGTTTAGTCGTAAAGACCTCTTTTGAAACCAGAGCATAGGCATCCAGATTCCCACTGCCACTCATGGCAGTGCCTAAATTCTTTTGAGACCACATCTCAGAGGATTGAACAAAGCCAACAATGGTGAATTGCTTTTGCTTTAAACTAGACCTAGTTCCCGCCTTTTCTTCAAGTGTGAGGGTATCCCCTAATCGATAACGATCCTCCCAAAAACTCGCTAGGGCCAATTCCCCTTCTTTTTGAGGCAGACGCCCCTTGGTCACACGAAAAGAAGAGAGACTCTTTGGGGGAGAAAAAAGTCGGATTGCCTTTCCTGTTCCTTTCAACGTCAGATCTAACAGTGAACCAAATTCGACACGCGTCCCCTTGACTCCTAAAAGCTCCTCTTGGTCTACCTGGTCTAATCCCAAGTCCCCCATGACAGCAAGATCTAGCATCTTTTGTTGCTGAATAAACTGGTTAGCCGTTCGGTGCATATTTGGAGTGGTCACCTTTAAGCCAACCAAGGCCAAGCTTCCCAACAACATCAAGGTTAAGATGGAGAGAAAACGTCCTTTTGAATGTGTAAAAGAACCAAACAGATCCTTCCAATAGACTTTTCGTTTCATGCTAGCACCTCTTCTAATACTCTAGTGTAGCAATATCTTGAGGAAGCTCATTGATTTCTACCGACTTGACCTTGGCATCATGCATGCGAATCACACGGTCTGCAATCGGAGCTAAAGCAGCATTATGGGTTACGATGATGACCGTCGCTCCCTTTTTTCGAGACATGGCCTGTAAAATCCCCAATACTTGCTTACCTGTCTGGTAGTCTAAGGCTCCTGTAGGCTCATCGCAAAGGAGAATTTTAGGGTTTTTCGCCACTGCCCGAGCAATCGCCACCCGTTGTTGCTCTCCACCTGACAATTGGGCAGGAAAATTATCAAGACGATTGCCAAGTCCTACTTCTCTTAAAACGGCTTCCGGATCCAAGGCATCAGAGACGATTTCTGAAGCCAATTCGACATTTTCCTTGGCTGTCAGATTGGCTACTAAATTATAAAATTGAAAGACAAAGCCAACGTCATCTCGTCGATAATCCGTTCGTTGATGGGAATTGAGCTTAGAAATATCCACCCCATCAATCAGGACCTGTCCTTCGTCATTCGTGTCCATCCCTCCTAAGATATTGAGAACTGTTGATTTTCCAGCTCCTGACGCCCCTAAAATAATGACCAATTCGCCTTTTTCAATCTCAAAAGAAACATCCTGATTAGCGAGAATCTCCGTTTCTCCACTAGTGTATCGCTTGTAACAGTGCTGCATTTCGATGTAGGCCATTTTTTCTCTCCTCCCTCCTATTTCCTATCTATATTATAGTCCTTTTCGTATAGATTACAAAGAAATCGAGGCATCACCAATAGTGATTCTTCCTCATTATCATGAACTATTATAAATTTTATGCTATAATTAGAGAGAAATTTGATTTATTCTTAGAAAGAAGGCTCATCATGAGTTTACAACAGTTTGAAAGGAAATCTCTTCAAGAAATCAACCAGTCTATTGACGTGCCAAAAGGCATCCCCTTTTGGAAGACTCTTCTACTCTTTTCAGGACCAGGAAGTCTGGTAGCTGTCGGCTATATGGACCCGGGAAACTGGATTACCAGTGTGGTCGGAGGGGCACAATACCGCTACCTCCTCTTATCAGTGGTTCTTCTCTCCTCTTTAATCGCCATGCAGTTGCAACAAATGGCTGGTAAACTAGGAATTGTCCATCGTAAGGACCTGGCCCAAACAACCGCCCATCACTTGCCAAAATGGCTTCGCTATACCCTTTGGATTGTGATCGAGCTTGCCTTGATGGCGACAGATTTAGCAGAAGTCATCGGATCAGGGATTGCCCTCCACCTTCTTTTTGGCTGGCCCTTGCTTTTTTCCATTCTGATCACCATCTTTGATGTCTTCCTCTTATTGGGGCTCATGCATCTAGGATTTCGAAAGATCGAGGCCATCGTTTCAACCTTGATCCTCACGATCCTTGCAATTTTCGGCTATCTGGTTTTCCTATCGAAACCAGATATCGGGGGAATCTTTGCTGGATTCCTGCCTCAAAAAGAAGTACTGGGAATTGGTCTTCCAAAAGGAAATGAAGCCTTGACCTTGGCACTTGGAATCATCGGGGCAACGGTGATGCCCCACAACCTCTACCTCCACTCTTCCATTTCGCAAACGCGAAAAGTTGATTATAAGGATCCAGCAGATATCAAACGGGCAGTGCGCTTTATGACCTGGGATTCAAATATTGAATTGAGTTTGGCTTTTGTCGTCAACTCCCTCCTCTTGATTCTTGGAGCGGCCCTCTTCTTCGGTCACGGGGATAAGATCGGTGCTTTTTCTAGCATGTACAATGCCCTCAAGGATAACCACATTGCCGGTGCTATCGCTAGTCCCTTCTTGTCCACCCTCTTTGCCATCGCTTTGTTAGCCAGTGGTCAAAATTCAACCATTACTGGGACCCTAACCGGTCAAATCGTTATGGAAGGTTTCTTGCGATTTAGACTACCACAATGGGTGGTGCGTCTCATGACTCGGATCATTGCCCTCCTTCCCGTTATCATTGTCGCAATTTTATTCGGTGACCAAGAACATGTCCTCGATGACCTTCTGGTATATTCTCAAGTCTTCCTATCAGTGGCCCTTCCTTTCTCCATCTTCCCTCTGGTTTATTTCACCTCCAACAAGGAAATCATGGGAGAGCATGTCAATGCGAAATGGAATACTTTCTTAGGCTATCTCGTTGCGATTGTCTTAACTATCTTAAATTTCAATTTGATCGTGACAACTTTTATCAAATAAAGAGAGAGTGGGACAGAAATCGGTAATTCGTTAGAATTCGATTTCGTCGTCCCACCTCCGCACAGTTGAGTAGGGCTGTAAAAGCTGATGAAATCAGCGTAGTAGAGCCCACTCAACCACTGCGTCTTGCTCGACAATCCAAAAATAATTGAGAGACTAGGACTTTTGTCCCAGCCTCTTTTTATTTATTACACTCCCTTTTCCATCTTGCTCCTCCATTTCCTAAAAATTTCCTGACCATTTTTTTAGGAGGGAATTAATTTTAAATCACTAATTATTGTGAGGTTTTCACAAAATCTTGTCAGTGCCCGTCATTCATAAACTTTGTAAAATTTTTGTACACTTTTCGTTATCTGTACAAAAATGAGAATTATTGTCTAATTTATATTTTTGGAGTATAATGCTATCTGTTAGTGTCGTGAAATTATTTAACCTATAAATTATTTCAATATCAAATAAATAGAAACAGATTTATACAACTATAGAAAGGAACATATGGTACGCCAAAGACAAACAACAACAAAGTCAGACTTACGGAATGCACTCTCAAAACTCCTCTTGCAACAACCTTTTGACAGCATCACTATTCGACAATTAACCGAAACCGCTGGAATTAACCGCGGGACCTTCTACTTGCACTATGTTGATAAATACGACATGTTTGAGCAAATGAAAATGGACATGATGCAAGAATTGGATAGCCTCTTCGTTGAAGGAAGTCCTGTCAAGGTAAACTTTCTCAATGTGTTGACCGCTATTAAAGAGAATTATGATTTTATATATGCATTGTCACAATCCTGTTGCTCGGACTTTAGTAAATTGGTAAGAAGTTTTACCCTTCATGCACTGGACGATACTCCCCACGCTAAAGAACACATCATTTCAGACTTTCAAGTTCCATACAAGTATGGTCTAGAAATTTTCATCGCTACGATCGAATCTGTAATTGTTACCTGGTTAGAATCGGGTGCGAAAGAGGACCCCATTGAAATTGGAACGATCATTCTCAGTGTCTGCGACTTTGCTAGCTGGAACTAAATCCCCCAACCTTTTCCTACCCTTCTGGAGAAGGTCTTTCTTTTGGCAAATGAAAAAAGAACTGATCACCTTGTTCAACTTGTTTGTAAGAAAGCAAAAAGGCAGGATCCTAACATCCTGCTTTTAGAATGTAGACAAACTACTTTAAAGTAAAATAAGTTAAGCGATTTTGCAAAAAAAATAAAAATGAATTCCAATTTTTAAATCGATTCAAGAAAATACCGAAACTTTCCGCTGTGAGAAAAGTGCCTGAAACAATAACGTTTCAGGCACTCGGGAGTTTTGAGACCCTAGGCTCAAAACTAAGTCTTGGAACTTCGAAGAAGTTCGCTGACGTCCGTACTCACCTAAGGAAAGTTTTTTATATGACTTTGTCTTCAATCTGAAGGCAGGATCTTAACATCCTGCTTTTTCTTTATTTTTTCTTTGCCAACATGGTTGCAAATCGAAGTTGAATTCGATTTCCATTCTCATCTCGACGATGGAGGTGGCCAGGATTTTCATTGTATTTGACCAATTCCCAATCCTTGTAATACTCCGCCAATTCTCCTTCTTTAAAGGTAAACGAGAAGGGCATCTGACAAGGATAATCTTCTGTATCCATGGCACAGACAATGAGATTGTAGCCACCTGGGTTGGTATGCTCTTGCATATTGCGAATGATCGCTGGGATCCGCTCTGCCTCTAAAAACATAAGGACCACAGTTGACACGATGAAATCATAGTTTTTGGTGAGTGCAGCAGCATTGATATCATAAAGTCCTACTGGCATGTCCATATCTTCCTCAGCGACAATACTTTGTAAGATCTCAAGAGCCAATTCATTTTGATCTACTGCTGTCACATCAAAGCCATGTTGGGCCAAAAAGAGAGCATTGCGTCCTTGCCCACATCCTAGATCCAGCGCCTTTCCAGCTGGGACAATTCCCACTGCTTCTAGCACCTCTGAATGGACAGGGTTGGTATTGTACTTTAGGAAAATAGTCTTTTGGCTCACAGTAAAATTCTAAGTACCACTCCACATCATCAGTCGCCGCTTCGACTCGGTGCCAGGCCTGGGGCTCGGCCATGGGGTTCTCTGCTCCTGCTTCAAAAAGGTGGCTGGCGATTTCTTCTCCCTCTGCTGTCAATTCAATAAATCTTAACTGACCTTTTAGAACCGTAATCTTCCCCCAGGTTCCTACCTTGGTATTGTGCTTTCTTTGAAGAGCTTCTGGCATGGTATCCTTGGTCCAGATAGGCATGCGCTTGTAAGCGATCAATTTTTGTGTCATGTGGCTTCTCCTTATTCTTTCAGTACCCTTATCATACAGGAAAAAGCCCCTTTTTACAAGTTAGAAAAAAGGCCCCTATCCGAGAAAAAAGCAATTCTGAAACAAGTTTCAGAATTGCCTTTTTAGTTTAACGTGTATTGTATTGTTTCATGACCCGCGCGATGTCGAGGTTTTGTTCCCGACGTTTGATGGATTCACGCTTGTCATAATCATGTTTCCCTTTAGCGAGTCCCAAAAGCAATTTGGCATAGCCATCCTTGAGATAGACCTTTAAAGGCACCAGGGTCATTCCTGTCCCTTTGGTTTCTTGGTCCAGCTTTTGGATTTGCTTTTTATGAAGAAGAAGCTTGCGACGACGGTCTGGATCTTGGTTCCAGATATTGCCTTCCTCATAAGGGGCAATATGGACGTTGCTGAGCCAAACTTCTCCATTTTTAACTTGTGCAAAACCATCTTTCAAGTTAATGCGTGCTGCACGGACACTTTTGATCTCTGTACCTGTCAGCACCATCCCTGCTTCTATTGTATCCACGATGGTGTAGTCATGTCTCGCCTTTTTATTTTGTGCGACTACCTTTCCTTCGCCCTTTGCCATGTTTGGCTCCTTTCTTTGCTACTTCCTTGTAAAATGGTTTCTTCCCTTTTTTCTTTTTGGATTTAGAGGAAGAATCTTTCCGTTTGTCATCTTTTCTAGCAGTTGAACCCTTAGAAACTTTTTTGTCTTTGCGTCTGCGATCCCTGCGATTGCCATCTCGGTCACGTCCTTTGGCCTTGAGGCCTTTTTCGACGACATCCCATTCACTTGGAATATAAGAGAAATCAATCTCTCCGGTCATCTTGTCAGCTCTTTCGACCTTGATCCGGATTTGCTGACCAACACGGAAAGTCACTCCCGATTTCTCCCCGCGAAGGGTTAGATCCCGTTCGTTAAAATGGTAGAATTCAGGAAGATTAGTAATATGGATCAAGCCTTCGACCGTATTGGGCAACTCCACAAAGAGGCCAAATTTCACTACACTGGAAACCACAGCATCGTACTCTTCCCCAACATAGTCTTCCATGTATTCGGCCTTTTTCATGGCCTCAACTTCGCGCTCGGCGTCAATAGCCCGGCGCTCTCGACTAGAGGATTGGCTGGCAATGTCTGGAAGGACTTGTTCAAAGTGTTCTGCCACTTCTTGGGATTTACCGTATTCACGCACCATTCGATGAACCATCAGGTCCGGATACCGGCGAATGGGACTAGTAAAGTGGGTATAATACTCCGCAGCAAGCCCATAGTGGCCATGGTTGTGCTCTGAGTAACGGGCCTGTTGCATCGAGCGCAACAACATCATCGAAAGGACATCTGCATAAGGTTCTCCTTCAACCTTGCGCATAATTTCTTGCAGGGCTTCTTGGCTCATGTCACTAGCCGTTCCGTAGATTTGGATCCCAAAGCTAGAAGCATAATCGATAAACTTCTGTACTTTTTCTGCCTTTGGATCTTCGTGGATCCGGTAGATGAACGGCAGTTTCATTCGTGTAAAGTGCTCCGCCACTGTTTCATTGGCAATCAACATAAAGGACTCAATCATCCGCTCGGCAATCCCTCTTTGACGGAGGACAATATCGACCGGTTTTCCTTCTTTATTGACTAGGATTTTAGCCTCATTGGTATCAAAATTGAGGGCTCCTCGGCGAATCCGCATGCTTTCTAGAATACCATGCAGGGTGGCCATTTGATGAATACTTGGGACAATTTTCTTAAAGGTTTGAGCCTTTTCTTCGTCGCCTGCTAAGATATCATTGACGTCACTATAGGTCATTCGGAAGGTCGTATTGATCACCGTTTGGGTAATGGTGTGCTTGACAACCTTTCCATGGGGATCAATCTCCATGATGGCAGACTGGGTCAGGCGGTCCACATTCGGATTCAAAGAACAGATCCCATTGGACAAGCGTTCTGGAAGCATGGGTACTACTCGGTCGGTCACATAGACAGAGGTCGCACGATTTAGAGCTTCCTTGTCGAGTGCTGAACCTTCTGTAACGTAATAAGAAACATCTGCGATGTGAACACCCAGCTCAAAATTGCCGTTCTTGAGTAGCTTGATATGGACCGCATCGTCCAAGTCTTTGGCATCTGCCCCATCGATGGTAAAGGTAATCTCCTCTCGCAGATCCAATCGTCCCTCTAAATCCTTTTCAGATGGTGCATCTGGAACCTGCTCAGCCTCTTTCAGCACTTCTTCTGGAAATTCTGAGACGATGTCCATGGATTCTAGCACTTCCAAGACATCGATTCCTGGATCTGTTACATGACCGACCACATCCCGCACAGTTGCCACAAAATAATTGTGCTTGCGGCTCGGGTATTGATCAATTTCGACCTTGAGGATTTCGGTCCCTTCCAATTGGATGGCTGGCTTTTTCACATAGATCAGCTGGCTGATTTTTTGATTTTTCGAACGAATGTAGCCGGCATATTTAGGCTTTTCCTCATCCAGAACAATTTGTCCAACTACCGTTCTGACACTATGTTCCAAGACATCAATAATCTTAGCTTCTGCTGCCGTTCCTTTGTTTCGGTCTGCTACCTTGGTAATGACGATCTCAACGGTGTCACCATCGATAGCGTGGTTGACATCATTTCGGCCAACAAAGAGGTCCTCTTCTTCGCCCATCTAAACTGACAAAACCAAAGCCATTTTTATGGGCATGAAAGATCCCCTTGAGGGTAATGGCTGGGGCCTTCTTTTGAGCCAAACGAAGAGAGCCATCATCTTCGAATTTCAACTCATGACGGCGTTCCATCAGAGAGATGGTTTTGACCAAGTCACGGAAATCCTTAGACCCTTCTTTTCCTAGAGCTGCTGCCAGATCATTGATCTGGGCTTTGTCATGCTCTTGTAAATATTCTTTAATACTTGTTTTCATGAATGTATTTGCTGGTTATCCAGCCTCCTTTTTTCTATCTAGTTGTGTCATTATCGTTTTGCAAAATAAAAATAGGCAAAGACATTGTCTGAGCCTATCTTATCTACTAGAAAGTACCATTAAGATCATCGCAATCAATAACCAAAAGAAGATCATAATAGCTGTCAAACGCTGCATAACGGCTTCGAACCCACGCGCTTTTGAACGTTCAAACAAGTCATTTGAGCTAGCGTCAAAGACGTTGCTCGATTGGTTTTTAGTTGGTTGCATAAAAATTGCGATAATAATCAATACTGATAATACTAGTAAAATAGTTGTTAATGCTCCGCTCATATTCAAAACTCCTTAAAATCTTCACTATTATACCATGAAAATCATTTTGATTCAATATGTAAGGTTACTTTTCTTTCCTTGGGACAATACTTCAAGACCTCGATCTTTTCAGGATGGGTTTTGGTATTTTTACTGGTCAAATAATTCTGACTCCCACAGCTGGTGCAGGTCAATTGAACTTTAATTCGCACGTACGTCTCTCACTTTCAAATACTTTCTAAATAAGAATAAGAGGAACATCAAATCGGTAAAAGGCCAAAAGGGCTGTACCGTAAAAATACCCAATGATAGCCAAAATGCATGAAAATACTCGATCCCATCATTGGCCCTAATACACCACCTAAATAATAAAAGAGCTGGTTGTAGCTAAAGATCCGAGAAATCCCTTCAGGAGGGGTTAAACGATTCAATAATGCAGAAACTCCTGGTAGTAGGGCTCCTGTCCCGATCCCAAAGAGGAAGCGTAAAATCCCTAATTGAAGGGGTGATTTGCGCTTGGGCACAAAGGATATAGAGACAGCCACTATAAAGAAGGGCGATTAATAAGAGCCGGTGATTCCCGATTCGGTCTCCGAGTTTTCCCATCCAACCTGAAAAGAGCATACTGGAGACTCCCATAGCCGAAACAATCATCCCTGATACAAAGATCAGGTTATCTCTTTGTCCCAAAGCTCGCACATAAAGAGGCAGGATCGGAGAAATAGATTGAGCGATCATTTGAATGGTCATGCTGGTCAAAAAGAGGCCCAAGAGGATATCTTTTTGCTGAATGGACATGAGCAACTCCCAACTGGATTTTTGTTCTTCTTTTGGAAGGGGCTCATAGTCTTCCTCAATGACCCCAGAAGGTTAAGAGGGAAACCAAAAATAAGAAGAAGCCGACCAAGAGAAAGACATTGCGCATTCCTAGATTTTCAGCAATGAGTCCCCCAATCAAAGGGCCCATCAAGGTTCCAGCTACGACACCGGTCGACAAAGGTCCCTAGGCATAGCCAGATTGGTCCTTGGGAACTTGACTGGCAATCAGGGCTGTACTATTAGGGACAAAGCCTGAAAAGACCCCATTGAGCAAGCGTAGGACCAAGAGCCAAAAGACGGATGGGACAAAGGCAATGCCTCCCATGGTCAGCGTCATGGCAATGGAAGCTCTAAGCATCATGGGTTTTCGACCATAGCGGTCGGCTAAGCTCCCCCAGATGGGAGACATGATCGCAGAGGTTACAGAAGAACTCGCGACGGCAATGCCCAGCATAAAAGGGAACAGCCTTGCCCGTAACACCCAACTCTTCCACAAAGAGGGCCATAAAAGGGACGACTAAAGAAAGGCTGGCTCCGATGAAAAAGCACCCGATCCAGGCAATATATAGATTTTTACGCCAATTGATTTCTCTTGTGATAAAATCATCTTCTTTCTAATTGTTGTAGGGCTGCATCTAATTGGGCATAGAGGGCAGTTAGATCGCCACTATTGTCTAAAACCAGATCTGCATGGGCTCTTTTTTCATCTAGCGACATTTGAGACGCGATGCGTTCTTGGGCCTGCAGTGCTGATAAATGGTTGCGCTCCATCAGGCGCTTGAGCTGGGTTTCTTTTGATACAGCTACCAACCAGACAGATTCAAACCACTCTTCATAGCCTTGCTCGATTAAGAGAGGAATATCCATAAAAAAGAGATCGGATTGTGCAGCTTGTCTATCTCTTACCTCAGCTAGAGCCTCACGAATAAGCCTGCCTTGGACGCGATTGGACCAGTCTCGTTCACTAGGGTCTGAAAAGATCCGCTGACCCAAAGCGACGCGATCCAGCTCTCCTTCTTTGGTAAGGATCTCTCTCCCAAAATGATCTACTAAGACACGGTAGAGGGCTCCTCCTGGTGCCTGCAAACCATGAACCACTTGATCAGCATCAATGACAGGATACCCTTTTTCTCTCAAATAGGAGGTGACAGTGGACTTTCCTGAAGCAATCCCTCCTGTTAATCCGATGATTCTCGCCATCTAGTTCTCCTTTTGGCAGTGAGGGCAAAAATGGGTTCCACGTCCCCCCAGCTGGATTTTCTCGATCGGTGTCCCGCAGTGCAAACAAGGCTGGCCTGTTTTCCCATAGACCTGGTGTTCTTCCTGCATGGTACCATCCTCACCAAAAGCATTGCTGTAGGAGCGAATGGTGGAGCCACCCTTTTCAACAGCTTGAGCAAGCACAGCAATCGTTTCTTTGCGGATTGCTTTGGCTTCTCTAGCAGTCAGGCTTTGACCCAAACGGGCTGGATGAACCTTGGCTCGATAAAGGACCTCATCCACATAGATATTGCCCAGACCAGCCACTAATTTTTGGTCTAAAAGAGCTGATTTAATTGGTTTCTTTGATTTTTTAAGAGCTGCTTGAAAGGCTGGTTCTTTAAAATCCACTTCCGTCGGCTCTGGACCAATCTTTTTCGTCAAAAAATAGCTCTCGATAAGCTCAGGTATGAGGACTTCCATGGTCCCAAACTTGCGGACATCTTCATAGACCAGAGTGCTACCATCTGTAAAATGAAAGAAGACATGGGCATGCTTGCGAAGAGGAACCTCGTCTGGATAAAAGAAATACTTGCCTTCCATCCGCAAATGCGAGATGAGGACCAGATCCGTCAGATAAAACAAGAGATATTTCCCACGGCGCCCCATGGTCCGAATTTCTTGACCTGGGAAGATCTTGACGAAAAGCATCCAGATCCGTCTGAATCATCTTAGGATACTTTACTTCCACGGACTGGATGGTTTTTCCAAGAATTAATTTCTCAAGACCGCGTCGAACCGTCTCTACTTCTGGTAATTCAGGCATAGCTTCTCCTTCTCTAAAAACAAGAAGCAGGCTTCTGCCCACCTCTTCTTAATATTCTTTTTCGTTGTATCCGAAATCGGCAAGATCCAATTTCTTATCCCGCCAATTTTTCTTGACCTTGACCCAAGTTTCTAGGAAGACCTTGTCCCCTAGCATGAGCTCGATATCCTTACGCGCAAGGGTTCCAATCTTCTTAAGCATGGTCCCGCCTTTTCCGATGACAATGCCTTTTTGGCTATCACGCTCGACCATGATGGTTGCTCGGATATGGACCTTATCGGTCTCTTCATCCCGCTTCATGGAATCCACTACTACTGCAACAGAATGGGGAATTTCTTCCCGCGTCAAATGCAAGACCTTTTCACGGATCATTTCAGAAACCAAGAAACGCTCTGGGTGGTCAGTGATTTGGTCAGCAGGGAAATATTGGAAACCTTCTTCTAAGTTTTCGCTCAAAATGTCAATCAAACGCGAAACATTGTTTCCTTGAAGGGCTGAAATTGGCACAATTTCCTTGAAGTCCATCTGACTACGGAAGTCATCGATTTGCGCCAAGAGCTGGTCAGGGTGGACCTTGTCAATCTTATTGACCACAAGAATAACCGGCACCTTAGCAGCCTTGAGGCGTTCAATGATCATATCATCACCCTTGCCACGCGCTTCATCTGCTGGCACCATAAAGAGTACGGTATCGACTTCCCGAAGGGTACTATAGGCTGACTCCACCATGAAGTCTCCAAGGGCTGTCTTGGGTTTGTGAATCCCTGGGGTATCTATAAAGACGATCTGTTCCTTATCCGTCGTATAAATCCCCATAATCTTATTGCGCGTTGTCTGCGCCTTGTCACTCATGATGGCAATTTTTGCCCCATGACGTGGTTCAAAAAAGTTGACTTCCCAACATTGGGACGTCCTAAAATGGCTACAAAGCCTGATTTAAATGTCATATTATCCTTTCACGAGGGCATACTCCCTCTTATCCAAATACCAAGGCCCAGAATTTGGGCACAAAAATCACCAGTCCTGTTAGTAGGGCAAAACCTGATACGACAAGGACTGCTCCAGCCGCCATGTCTTTGGCATTCTTTGCCAACATGGAGAAATGGTAGTTACTAGCTAAATCCACCACATTTTCAATGGCTGAATTCATAATCTCAAAAGCAATCACCAAGGTGATGCTGAGCAATAAAAAGAGCCATTCTGTCGCAGAAATCCTAAATACCAAACCAGCAAGAATTGCTACGAGGGCTGATAAGGCATGCTTGCGCATATTGCGCTCTTCTTTGATCGCCGTGAAAATTCCTGTTATCGCAAACTCCAGGCTTGAAGTGAAGTCCCGATTTTTCCATTTTCGCTTATTGTCTTGTGAGTCCATAGGCTGTCAAAATCTCTTCCTGTAAGCCAAACATTTCCTTTTCTTCTTCCGGCGTATAGTGATCATAGCCATTGATGTGAAGAAAACCATGCACTGCTAAAAATCCCATTTCGCGCTCAAAGCTGTGGCCATATTCTTCGGCTTGCTCGCGCGCCTTGTCAATTGAAATAAAGAGCTCACCAATATAGGTATCGAATTCAGCCATCATCTCTGCCAATTCTGGATTTTCTGCAAGGTCTTCCTCATCAAAAGAAATCTCCATCTCTGGCTTGTATTCTAAACTGATGACATCCGTCGGACGATCCGTATCACGGTATTCAAGATTTAGTTCATGACTGCGTTCATTGGTTACAAAAGTCACAGCCATTTCCTTGTCTTCTTTCCCAATTTTTTGAGCAGCAAATTCTAAAATTTCTTGCGTTTGTTTTAAGATTTCGTCAGAGACTTGACCAGTCTCATCTACCATTTCAATATACATCTGGATCACCTCACTATTATCACTTCATTATAGCATAAAACCAGCCTATATACTAGATACAGGCTGGTTTTCAATCTTTTTCTTTGCAGGACAATCTTACACCACTGTTTGCTGGATAGCATTCATCTGGGCATAGATCCCGCCTTGTGCGACTAATTCCTCGTGTCTACCACGCTCCACAATACGTCCTTCGGATAAGACTAAGATCTGATCTGCATCTTGGATAGTGGACAAGCGATGGGCAATGATAAAGGTGGTCCGGCCCTTTTGCAGGACTGCCATAGCCTTCTGGATGATTTCTTCTGTTTCCGTATCAATGTGAGAAGTTGCCTCATCCAAAATCAGAATTTGCGGATTCATATAGAGCGTCCGCGCAAAGGAAATCAATTGGCGTTCGCCACTTGAAAGGCGGATCCTTTTTCTACGACTGGATGGTCGATTCCCTTTTCAAGGCGCTCTACAAAGGGCCAAGCCCCGACTTTTTTCAAGGCATCTTGGACCGCCTCCCGATCAATGTGATCCTGACTCATAGCCACATTACTAGCAATGGTCCCTGTAAATAGATAAGGATCCTGCAGGACAATCCCCATATGGCTTCGTAGGCTCTCACGAGAGACTTGGCGAATATCTTGACCATCGATCAAAATCGCTCCTTCTTGAGGATCATAAAAACGATAGAGCAGGTTCATAATCGAAGACTTACCCGATCCAGTATGACCCACAAGAGCGATGGTTTGCCCAGGACTTGCTTGAAAGGCAATATCCCTCAGAACTGGCTTTCCTTCTTCATAGGCAAATTGAACGTCGTCAAACACGACTTCTGCCTTTTCTATCTTCAGTTCCAATGCACCATCGGCCTCTAACGGTTGGTCTAAGAAAGCAAGGACGCGGCTCCCCGTTTCTAAGGATCGCCGAATATTCGGAAATTGACGACTGAGATTGGCCATGAGATCAAATAGATTAATCACATAGTTAATATTGATAAATAAGAAACCAGCCGTCACACCGATATTACCCTCTAGGAAAGAAATCCCAGCGATAGTCAAAATGCCTGCAATTACTAAAAACTTGAGCAATTCCGTCAAGGTCCAAGAAGCGATAGAATCAGCCAGGAGGATTCGATCATTGGCTCCTAACATCTTCTGAGTAGTGGCTTCAAACTCCTCCACCACACCAGGCTCTTGATGATAGAGTTGAATCATACTGGCACCATGCAAGAGTTCATTGACTTGGGTATTGACCTCGCTTCTCGCATCAAAGAAATCCTTCATAGGCTGGTCCGTCATGACCTTGTAGAGATACTGGATTCCATAGAAAATTGGAAAAACCAGACACAAGAGTAGCCCCATCATAGGACTCAGGTAAAAGAGAATCCCTAGGATAAAGAGAAATCGCACCAAATAGATGACTAGTATCATACAAGAGTTATAAAACTGGGTCCGTAAGGTCTCCGTATCATTGACAATTCTTGTTGCGATCTTTCCGGCCGGCTTGTCATCAAAATAAGAAATAGGCAGACCTTGCATGACTTGAAAGGCTTGGTCTCTCAGACTAGCCGTTACTTGATTGCTTCCGTGTAGCAAGATCCGATTTCCTAGGTAGCTAATCAGCTGTCCTAGGCTCAAGACCAAGAGATAAAATGCTCCCATCTGAAGCAAGTCCCCTTGTCCTCCACCGTGGGTCAGTGCAGTCAAAGGCCCATCAATCATCTTTTGGAGAAGAAAAGGAGACAATTCAGAAAAAATGGTGGCTAGTAAGAGGCAAATAAAGCCGGAAAGAAAGACAGTCGGATAATGAGTAATCCAAGATAATAATCGTTTCAATACTTTCATCTTATTCTCCTTCCTGTTTTTGTTGCCGTTGGTATTGTTCATAATACCAGCCCTCTTGAGCCAGTAAATCACTAGCTCTACCTTCTTCGACAATCTGTCCTTGATCCAAGACGATGATCCAATCCGCCTGATGGACAGCAGACAAGCGATGGGAAACAATGAGGGTCGTCTTACCTTTTCGCTCTGTTTGAATAGTGTCGATAATGGCTTGTTCGGTCTTAGCATCCACTGCCGAAAGGGAATCATCTAACAGCAAGAGCTCTGCATCCCTTAAGAAGGCACGTGCCAGAGAAATCCGCTGTTTTTGACCTCCTGATACAGAGACCCCTTTCTCACCGATCAAGGTGTCCATTCCATGAGACATCCGCTCGAGATCATCCGCAAAAGCAGCCTGGGCTATTGCTTCCACCAAGTCTTCTTGGCTGGCTCCTTTTTTACCAAGCGCTATATTCTCACGGATAGACTTGGAGAATAAAATATGTTCTTGTGAAACATAGCCAATCTTATCTTCGATCGAGCGTCGGTTGTAGGCAACGATCGGTTGCTGGTTGACCAAGAATTCTCCCTCACCAGCTGGGTACTGCCGCAAGAATTGTCGAACAAGGGTAGTCTTTCCTGCTCCAGTACGACCAACAATCCCAACCGTCTGTCCTTTCTGGATGGTCCAATCAATGCCTGACAGGCTCTTTCGCTCAGCACCAGGATAGCTGAAAGAATAGTCCTTAAACTGCACCAAATCAATCTGATCTAGATAGTGAGGACCATCTGGCTCCAGATCATCCGTTTCATCAATCACTTCTTTTAATTTTTATAGGACATTTGCCCTGTCTGGTAGACCAAGATCAAGTCCGCCATCATCCACATAGGCTCAATTAAAAAGACCAAATACAGCTGTAAAGCCAATAATTTACCAAGGCTCAACTGCCCGCTTGCCAGGGACTGGCCTCCAAATAGCAGGAGCAAGACCGTCGAGAATCCAATAAACAACAGGGCTAAAGGTCCAAAAGAATATTGGATAGAAGCAATTTTATCCCCTGTTTTGGATAGACTGGCCGTTTTTTTCTGAAACTGTTTGACCTGCTGGTCCCGTCTACTATAGGCCCGCATGACCCGAATTCCTTCGATGGACTCCAAGACTTCATCGTTCAACTGAGCGACCGCTTCCCGGTTTTGCTCAACATACTCCTCCTGCTTTCTACTCAAAAAATAGGTAGAGACGACGAGGAAGATCATGGGAATAAAGGAAATCAAGGTTAATTGCCAAGAAATGAAAAACATGGTCGGAATAATAAAGGCAAACAAGCCACCGCCAAACAGGAGCACCATCATCCCGTAACCCGCCATATCGGCCATGCCATCGACATCTGTCGTAAAGCGCGTCAAGAGATCTCCTGAACGGAATTTCTCAAAAAAGGGACGCCGCATAGCTACTAGCTTACGAAACGCTTGTCCCTGAAGGGTCGCCTTGAAATGGACTGACGACTGAAAAAGTCGCAACTGCCAATAAAAAGCCGTCAGGTAATTGAGGATGGCTGACCCTACCAAGAGGGCCATATCCCATACAAAGTTCGATTGCGTCAGCGTCTGCTGACTCAAATGATCCACTAAGCGCTGGATGACTTGCGTCGGGATCAATAAGGTGTAATCATAAAGAATCAGGACCATAGCGATCTTCACATATCGCCACTTGCGCTCCCTGATATACTCCCAAATAGCTCTGATCATATATTCTCCTTTTCAAAATGGCACAGAAAAAACCCAAGCAAGGAGCTGAGTACGTACTCAGTCCACACTTGGGCCTTCTGATGCCTCTCACCAATTCAGTTAAGGCAGGCAAAAATGCATACAAAAAACCCAAGACAGACTCCTCCATCTTGGGTTCCATTTATAGTTTACATCGAACTCAACTGAGATTGGAGAAGCTGTGTATTCAATTGTGTCATCAAAACATCTACTTTGTTCATGATGGTTTTCTCCTTTCTCTTTGTTGTTCTAACTTTACCACTTATTTCCTTGCTTGTCAACGCTTTTTTGAAAATTGTTGAAAAAGCAAGACTATTACCTCAAATCGCAATGAGTTCTTCCTATTTCAACTATAAATAATTTTTTAGTTAGCTACCAAGTTTATTAACGGTAACTATAGATAACAGGTGTTTATAAAGCAATCAAAAATACCATATGACAAGTATACAAATATATTTATATGGCACAACTTCTTCTATCGTGATTATTATATATAAATTAAATAGATCTGATCTATTTGTGAGACTATACTCAATTTTCATTCCAAACCATTAGGTTCATTTTCTGATGACTGTTTAGAATTAACAAAAAGAAAGCAATATCTTTATAAAAAAATACAAAATAGAACTTGGAATAATGCAATAATAGAGAAAAATCACTGCAGAATGAATTTTCAAAAATAGAAAAAAACAAAAAGTTCCAACTGGAGATAAGACCAAAGATAGTAATGAAACAGTACTAAAAACTCTACCTAAAAATTCTTCTGAGATCTCTGATTGAATTTTTGAAAATATTTGAACATCGAATATCATAATGAATAAAGAGCTTATTCCAAAAAGCAATATTATTAAATAAATATTATCAATAAAAACAATTGGAACCAATGCAATTGAAGACATAAACAAAAAGTTACAACATTCAGACATAGTGAAATCATTCTTAAAAAAAACTTATTGATGTACGCTCCAAGTATTTTTCCCAATAGTTTGAACTGCTAATATATATCCATACATATAGGAAACATTAAAAAAATTTATTTATAAATGGCAAGTAAAGTTCTATACCCGCGACGAAAAAAATTAAGTACGGATACTAATATCAAAAATAATGAAGAACTCTTTTCTTTGAAGGATATAACAAAATCCCTCAATGATACTTTTTCATTATATCTGCTTTTTTTAGCAGTTTTTTTGATTTTTAAAACCTTGACTTTTAATAACAAATTTTGATTCTATAATCGCAGAGATGGCAAAACTTAATGAATTTAGTAACATTGAAACTTTGAAACCAAATAGAGAAATAATCCAAATTCCAAAAAAAGGGAACTAATATATTAAAAATCTCTGCTAAACTTCTACTGTATGAATTATATATGTATATGGAGTTTTTATCCAATAGGTCTCTAAATATTGCTTTGTAAGCAGGATTGTTAAAAAGAATTTAGAATAGCTAGTATGATATTAACAATTATTAACACTATTGCACTATTAGGCATATCTAAAAAAATAAAAAAAGCAACAAATGTTGAAATAGCAGCAACGATATCCGTTAAAAATAAGTATTTTTCCTATTTCCAAAATCTGCAACAAAAACCTCCTATTAAGTTAAAAAAATATTTGTGCTATTACCTCTGTTGATTGATAAACTGACATAAAAAAATACTGACGATTTTTGGTAATGTAGAAATGAATATTTTATTTGCGTAGTCATATACCCTATTTCCAAAATTATTAGTTTGTCCCCTAGAAATAAGTAATATTATATTTTTACTCATACCTCTACAATCTTCCCTTCAAAAAAATTGATTAATAAAAATTTAAACAAATTTTCATATCAATTTTCCTTTTTCTTTTAAGTATTGTATAATAAATAAAAACTATTTAAACTTTTTGTTGTGAAAGTGGGAAAAATGAAATCTAAACTTGGTCAAACACTTAGAAAAAAATACGCAAGAGTAAACAAGTAAGTATCTGTGCTATCGCAGACAAACATCTATCAAAATCACAGATTTCAGATTCGAACGTGGAGAATCTGAGATATCTTGTATTAGACTTATCAACATTTTAGATAAATTACACATCTCATTGGATGAATTTCTTATTCTTCATGATACTGAATATACCCAAACGATATCATTTGGCAACTTAATGCAATATATCCGTAAAGAGTATTCCTACAAAAATGTTGATAACATTAAATCCTTACTCACTAATTCTACAATTTATCAACTCAATTCATTGGAACGAACTATGGTAAAATCAATAATCTATACATTGGATAATAAGATTTCACCATCCGAGGCAGAATTAGAATCTTTGACTGATTATTTGTTCAAAGTTGAAACTTGGGGATACTATGAAATTATATTATTAGCAAATTGTATCCGAACCATTCAATATAATTCTGCTTTTTATTAACAAAGGAAATGATAAAAATTTTATTTACTCAACATTGAATAAGACTAATAAAAAAACTCGTTACTCAGCTAGCAATTAACTGCTTAATTGTAAGCATTGACAAAAAGAAAATTTCAAAATTGTTCTTATCTAATTAACGAGATCAAAAATTATTAAATAATGAGTTCAACTACTATGAACAAACTGTATTTCTATATGCTACAGGCTACTATGAATTTAAAATAAATAATAGAAGTGGTCTAGAAAAAAATGCAACAAGCTCTAAAAGTGTTTGAAATTTTTAGGATAAAAATAGTATCAAGTCACAGTATCAGCAACATTACAATGAGCATGTGGAATAATATCTTTTATTTATTAAATAGTTCGCACAGAAATTCTGTACCCATGTCTTAAAAACAGGATGTATAATATAGGGCGTAGAAAAAAACTGTTCTTTTTACAAATCCAATAAATTCTATCAAAATAAAAAGAATTTATTTGTTAGAATTATTCAATCATCTACTAAAACTTTCCGCCGTGAGAAAAAGTGAGGCTGGGACAAAAGTCCTAGCCTCTCAATTGTTTTTGGATTGTCGAGCAAGACGCAGTGGTTGAGTGGGCTCTACTACGCTGATTTCATCAGCTTTTACAGCCCCTACTCAACTGTGCGGAGGTGGGACGACGAAATCAAATTCTAACGAATTACCGATTTCTGTCCCACTCACTCGGAATTATTGAGACTTTAGGCTCAATAATTAGTCATGGAACTTCGTAAAAAGTTCGCTGACGTCCGTACTCACCTAAGGAAAGTTTTTAGAAGACCTTTTCCTCAATCTGATAATATAGATTACTTTTGTCCAATAAACAACTGAGCTTAATAAGATTAACATTCATATGACTTTCATTACTTAAAATATAAATCACAATATTTTTCAAGACTCACTTCGGGTAAATTAAATTGTGAATTGGATTATTGTACTGTATCCAAAAATTTGACAAATACGGTCTGTGTGTTGGCTCGGATAGAAAAAAACTTAAATCTTGTTAGTTAAACTTTAATTCAATAGCTATTATGACAGTTAAAGTAGCCATTAAGTTTTTTTCGAACCTTTTAAGACACAAA
>BNJU01002125.1_pt1 | contig 24521 bp, 32 predicted proteins | sample 8539281 | NCBI WGS metagenome assembly BNJU01 (sample SAMD00202456, study PRJDB9452) | human saliva metagenome | isolation source: human saliva | place: Japan
TCGCTTTCGAGCGAAGGTTCGCACTTCCCCCGCTCTATGCCCCCCGCTCTATGCCCGCTGATCTGGCGGGGCGTGCGCCCCTGCGACAAATCAGCAATCACGCGGCGGCGCAGGGCCTCATCGCGGTACAGGAGCCGCTTTTTGGGGCGGCGCTTGGCAATCCGCCGCTCTGTCGGCGTCCTGGGCCTTGTACATGCCGCCAGGACCTAGGTGGCGGGCGATTTCACTACACACCACCGAGGGACTAGGCCCAATCGAGCGGGCGATACGCGCCTGGGACAAGCTAGCCTTCAACCCCACCATAATCGCCGCGTGGTCCTCAACATTTAGCATCTGACGACAGCTCACAACCGGCCCCTCCGGCAGCACTGCTACCACACAAACTGCTTACACCCTATGACAGCGCCCTTTCTAACTGGTGGTGTTGGGTTGTTTCGGCTTGCGCGCGAGTCGGGTCTTAATGCGCCGTTTGGCGCTCGGTGCTTTCTAACACCTTTAAGCGTGAAGTTAAAGCACGCAAAAAAGTAAGTCTTAATGCACCTTATGGCGCTTGGTGCTTTCTAACCCTGAATGGTTCGGGCTCCGTGGCGACGGCTACACGGCGTCTTAATGCACCTTATGGCGCTTGGTGCTTTCTAACGTGGTCGTGGATGAGGACGGTCAGCTCATGGCCCGTATGTCTTAATGCACCTTATGGCGCTCGGTGCTTTCTAACACCAAATGGGGGATGAGTATCGCCAAAAACCACCGTGAGTCTTAATGCACCTTATGGCGCTCGGTGCGTTCTCACTCGACAGACTCAAACGGCAACACCAACATCTACTTCGGGGCTTAATGCACCTTATGGCGCTCGGTGCTTTCTAACATTTTACTGGTGTACCCTGAAGCGGTTTTTACTGAAAGCCTTAATGCACCTTATGGCGCTTGGTGCTTTCTAACGTGACGTGACACTTATCATGGACGACCCGGCTATTAAGTCTTAATGCACCTTATGGCGCTCGGTGCTTTCTAACACTTCCAGGCGTCGGCGTGGTGGAGGGTTCATATGAAGTCTTAATGCACCGTTTGGCGCTCGGTGCTTTCTAACTGCCCGGCGTGTCGCACCTTCTGTGACCAGGGGGAACGCCATGTCGGATCGCCAGCGGTCGAAAAAGCACCCCTTCAACCAGCAAGCACGAGGTCAGAGTATCAGACTTTTCGTTGCGACTACTTGTATCGCCACGGACCGCCCGCAGGATGAGTTTCGCTCCGGCAAATCGCCTCCGTCATTGGCGTGTTGTGTGGCCACAACACTCAACGCTTGTGGGGTAACCACAAGCTTGTTGAGCGGAAGGAACGATGATGACGACACCTGTCACGGCCTCGTCCCTAGCACAGGCGCTAACTGCCGAGGCCCTTACTCGCGCCAGACGTCGACTCCTCACAGGACACCCTGACCCCACCAGAGCGAACGCCCCCACGTCGGCAAGCCTTACCGTTGACCAGCTGCGCGTCCTCCGTTGCGAGCGACTGGGCGCCGCCACGCATGACTACACTCGACGCGAAGACGCTCGCGACGGCTGACGCCGTCACCCGGGCACTCCTGGCCGAATCGATGCGAGAAACCCTCGAACGTCGCCTCGCCGCAGAACGCCCCCACGGCACCTACGACGACACTCGAGCAGGACACGATGCCTTCAGTAGGGGAGTCACCGACGACTACGACCACGGCAACCACCACCTCGCGCGAGCCACCATCCGCTGGCCGACGCGATCGACACCATCGCTGCCGCGGCCATCAACACGGGCGCGCGCCTCACCGACCTGACGGCCCAATATATTGACGATGAGAAAGCACTCGCCAGCGTCGGCATCGACCCGTGGACCACCCGGCCCAGCGACGACCCCACAGGCCAAGCCGACTGCATCCTCTACGTCGGCCGAGACGGCGCATACATCCACGTCAAAGCGGGCCGCATCATCGTCGACGCGCCCGGCGCACTGCCCGCGACCTCCGTCCCTAAAAACAGCGTCACGCGCATCGTTCTATCCGGAAACGTCGGCCTGTCCGCCGGCGCGCGCTCATGGGCAATGCGCGGCGGCGTCGACGTCGTCTGCCTGTAGCGGCGCGGCTCCTACCAAGGCACCCTCATCGGTGCGAACAGGGGAGCGCACGCGAGCCGACTCCTCGCGCAAGTGGCCCTCTCTGGCGACCAAGCGCGCCGCGTCCACCTGGCCGGTGCCCTCATCAGCGCGAAAATCCGCGGACAAGTCCACGTCCTCACGCGCATCGCCCGGCGCGACGAGGCCGTGCGCGTCGCCGACACGACCGCTCACATGCACGCCTGGCGGCGCTCCCCTCGCAGGCGCTCGCACCCTCGACGAAATCATGGGCATCGAAGGCGCGTGCTCCAACGCCTACTTCGACGCGCTCGCCGCATGCGTGCCCGCCGACGTCACCTTCGATGGGCGCAGCCGACGCCCACCCCGCGACCTGCCCAACGCCGCCCTGTCCTACGGGTACGCCATCCTCCTGTCCGAATGCGTCGGCGCGCTGCACGCCGCCGGGCTCGAACCATCCCTCGGCATCGCACACGCGCCCACCGACAAGCGGCCCAGCCTGGCGCTGGACCTCATGGAACAGTTCCGCCCACTCCTGGTCGACCAGACCGTCATGGCGCTCCTGCGCACGCGCAAACTCCGGCCCGAATATGGTGTCCGCGAAGCCGAGGTCGGGGGAGTGTGGCTGGGCGCCGACGGCAAGAAAATCCTCGTCGACGCGTACGAGGCCGCCTGCCAGCGATCCGTCACCGGTGCCCTCCCCGGATACTCGGGGTCGTGGCGCAGACACATCACCCACTCCGCGCAGATGCTGGCGCGCGTGCGCTCATCTCTGGCCGCCCTCATCTCAGAGGGCGACGAACCGAGCACATCTACCCCATCTGCTCATCCTACGCCGACCACGCCGACATACTCGGCGCAGCCATAGCGCTAGACGATGTGGGGTTGTGCCGGGGAGTGTGGTGAGGGGCTAGCGGCCCTTTCTCTTGCGTGGATCAGGGAGGTGGACAGGCTGTCCACTGGTAGAACCCCAGAGTGCCCCGGGTTCGATACCAGAGCCGTCAAGCGGGAAACCAGTGCGCCAATCCGTTCTATTATTCTCCTTGTTTTCCTCAAGGTTTAGATGGCGCACTTCACGCTTGTCATCATAGCCAAAGCATGAACGCTGAAAAGCCTCAACCCAAGGAGTCTTAAGGTACTCTATAGGAACCTGAAACTCGGAAGGATCCGTACTTGAGGTAACCGTGCCCAGGCATCCCGTCAACTGAGCATAGGCTGTGCACAGAGTGGGTGAGTCGCTTCCGTCGCCATTGGTCTTGCATGCGTAGAAACCATTAGGGGAAAGATCAACTTGCACAACGCCTAGGCCAAGTGGCTTTCCCATGCCGAGACGTAGATAACCGACCTTATCTGATGGGGAGCCACTCATGCGCATTTGTTGTTCGGCAGGTGGAACAAGATTCGCGGGATCAAGAATCCAGAGAAGCCAGGCAAGTTCGAACTCTGTCAGCGCTTCAAAACGCATAGTTGCATCGAACTTTGTGCCCGCTTTAACGTATTTCTTCACCTCAGAGGTCACGTTGAGAGAATCGCTTGCGGTTTTGAGGGCTTTCTTAGGGAATTTGGTCTCCTCGTCAACGTTATCCCATGCATTCCTATCAACAGGGTACGTGCTCGCTCCGAGGGATTGCGCAGGGTCGTGTGAGAAGTACTGACTTCGTCTAACCTTCTCGCCGTCCGAATTGACGTTAGAGCCGTCGGCGCGTGTTAAGAATCTACGAGCCGAGGAGGGGCGAGGACCTAAGAGGGGTCGTAGCCTAAGCGGTGAGGGTGCTTCTCCTACCCCTCCCCCTTCCTCAGCATAAGTTACATCGGTTATAGAAATGCGTCCCTTCAAGGAAGAGGACGGCTCGCTCTTTCCGTTACTTCCTGGAGCTGACCTGTCACTATACGCCACGTAGCCAAACACTCGATCGGCAGGTGAAAGCTCGGAGAGTTGCTTGGCGGGAGCTACGTGCGAGCGTTGTGCGAGCGCCAAAGGAGACATCGCATAGGCGTTGCGACCGACGGAGATGGGAACGAGTGCATCTACTATCTTGTCCCCTTCTTGACTTTCGGACAGTACTGCGTACGCCAAGAAAGAGTCGGTCTTATTGGAGAGTAGTATCTCGCTCTGGCGGATAAAGATGTTAGGCGTATTTCCTGTTTCGGCATCCCAGTTTTGCGAATAGCTATCGAGTATTTGGAAATACTTTTCGACCGGCGATGGGTGGTATTCTGTTCCGGGGGGAATGGTTGCTGTCTCAGGTGAAAAGCGTGTCTCCGTGAAAAAGACGCGTTCTGCCATCTTTTTGGCGAATGTGCTCGAGTTCTTCAAAAGATCGTCTGGATCTGTGGTGAGATAGACGTATCCGATCTGCTTAGTGAGTTTTTGCTGCAGGTCTTCTCCGGTAAGCATGTTCTCGTCGAATATTGGAACTCGCTGGGACGGTTCTGAATTTGTGTAGAGGGCATAGATGAACCAATATGCGTATGTTCCGTTATCGACAAGCTTTGCGTCGAACTGTACTCGACGGTACCGTTTTCCTTGTTGTGGACGAATCATGGCTAACAAGCGTTGGTTGTTCATTCCTGGAGCGAATCTCGTGTTCGCGCCTTGTTTTGTTCGTAGTGTTGCTGCCATCATGACGGGGAGCGCGCGACCGTTGTGTTGTTTTTTAACAACTGGGAGTCGGGGATGGGTCCCTGTCAGTAAGATTGCTTTCCCTTTGGTGGGCATGGCTAATGTAGGGACTAGTTGCTGGCATTCTGCGGGATCCATGCGATACGTGAGTGCTTCTGAGTGGTCTCCGAATACGCGTAGACGCGACGAAGTGACTCGCTCGAAGGCGTTTGACAACATACCTTTAACCATTGTTGCAGGTAGGATCGGAACCTCGTGAGGTGTCCCCCCCTGCTTTGGTTTGCGTTGTAGTTGGAATCGAGATAGCTCCGGTTTGGTTGTCGGTGTTTCCATAGACCAGTGGCGTCTTAGCAGTGATAGAAAACCTAATCGATCCACTCCATGTGTGGGGTTCATAGTGATCTAATGGTGTCGGTTCGTTGTCCCTGAGTTCGGGGAGGTTTCGGAGCTGACTATCCGTTCGTAGCACAGGTATTCTATTTGCTGCAGTGTGAATTTTTGGCATGTTCAGTTCCACCTTCCCGTGAATAGCTGGTCGACCACGACCGTGTTTCCGTACTTATCTTCTTCCTGGATGAACTCGAGTGCCGTTATGTGGCTGGTGGTGGTACCTCCACCGGTCTGGTTCGACTCGTTATCGGTCGAATCTGTTCCGGGATTCGCTGTGCTCCTGCTAGAAGGAACGTGTTCCAGATATTGCACCGCGTGCACCCAGCCTGTGACGCCAGACTCCTTACTTCCGCTCGGCTGTGAACTGCCGGTGCCCGCGGAGACCCCCAGCTCAACAGCACCCACGCCGTTGACCCACCGGTACTCGCGAGCCAGAACGTCGCCCTCTGCGGGTTCATCAGGCAGTGTTACAGGTATCCAAAGACGTAGTTCGTAGACCTTCGTCGGTTCGAAGTGTCGCCCATCGATTGGCGTGACAGAAAGCTTCGGCGTCTCGGCGGAGGAGCACTTATCGCATCCCAACACCGGCCAGGTGCCGCTGGTCGCGAACGCAAGGCCCTGAACGTCCTCACCCGAATGAGTGTGTACATATGCGAGGAAGTCATCCAGGCATGGTGCGTTACCAGAATCCAAGAGGATCGGTGAGTGTGCCAGCATTGCTTTTCGAGTCTTGTCAGTCATCGGCGTTCCCCATCCCTTCAGATTGTGTGCGTGCGTTTCCGGGGCTGTTCTCTAGGCGCTCCGACCAGTTCTTCGCACCCTTGACTTCCTTCAAATAGCCCAGGACATCCCCTGCAAGCTTGCGTTGCGCGTCGTATCGGTCTTGCGTCGGGCTGCTTGCTGCGGTTCCCGGATGCTCCAATGCCTCGCCACCGGAAAGCGTCTTCGCCGGAATCACGACGTCGTCCCGGGTACAGCCACGGACGTTGATCGATGAGACGACGACCTGGCCCAAGCCTCGGGTCGAGCGGCTTCCCAAGGGGAGCGTGCCCGCAGACAACTCGGCGAGCGCCAACCCGAGCAGCACGTAGGAGGCGTGAGCGTAGTCAGCGTGGCTAGGGTTCGGTTGCTTGCTCTCGTCCGAACCGTCCTCGGCCTCGTCGGCATCGGCAGGTTCGCGCTTAGCTTCCGTCTTCTCTTCTGCCTTGTCGGCATCGGTGGCCTTGCGTTTGTCTTCCGGCCCCTTCTCCGTATCGATGTTCTTCAAGAGGCGTCGCAGGTCAATATCAATCTGGATCGGCTCCCACTCGGTGCCCAGGTAGACGGCCTCAGTGAAGAGACCGCCGTCGATCACGCCGCCCGTCCACCGGTCAATCGCGTTGTGCGTGACCTCGATACGATTCTTACGACCAGTTGAGAGACAGTCATGAACGGTGATTGCGCCACGGTACTCCGTGCAGCCGAACATGTACCGGACCAGGTTCGGCTCCGCAGCGATCTGTTCGTGGACATCATGCGACGTAAACGGAGTCAATTTGTTTTCCGCGTTCTTGTTTTCCGCCTTCGCTGCGAGGACCGTCCGCGCGAGGCGCGAGGCCCGTGAGCGCAGCGCACCACGAATCGAGGTTCCCGGGATAAGGAGTTGGGCCTCGTCCCAGGGGACAGACGGATCACGGAGGGGCTCTGTCACTCCGTTGGCCGAGGGGTCCTTCTTCTGAGCCTCTTCCTTGCGCTGTTTCGTCAGCTTTTCGTCCTCGGCCACGAAAATACCGGTGGGGGACCACCATTCGATGGTGATGCGTGCGGGTTCCTCCAGGGTCCAGCCTCCCAGTTCGAGGGGGAGCGACGTCCCTTCCTCGTCCTGACCGATGAGCGCGTTGAGAATGTCCGCTGGTGTAGTCAGCGTACCGGCATCGGTCGTCCCGCTGAGGCGACGGAGTTTCGGCTCAATGACACGGATCTTTCCCTGGCCAGAGCCGGTTCGGCCACCCAAGGAGACAGTGTCAGATGTGAGGACGTCAACGATGAACTCGAGGAGCTTCTTGACGGTGTCGGAGGACGCGGGCCCCGGAATCCCCTTCGACTGGTCGCGTTCCATCGTTTCGTCGTCGCGTCCCTCTGCGGTGATACGGATGTCGAACCTTGTGCCGCGGGGAAGGAACTCATGCTCATAGAGAGCTCCGTCCGAGGCCGCCCCGGTCGTCCTGTCGATGCCGACGCCGTGACGCCTCGGCAAGGGGGATTCGCCGGAGTCGCTGTCCTTATGTTCCGGGAAGGACACCGCGTGGAAGGTGAGCGCGCTCTGCCTGATCGGCAGGGAATCGTCACTGCGCAGGCGGCGATCGAGGAGTGACTTGCCGGTGTAGTCCGTATCATCACCCCATAGGGAGACCCAATTCTCTTTCGAGAAGACTTCGCCGTTCTGAGTCGCGGTATCCCCGGCGTCCTCCAGCGCTTGGCGGGCGATGTCGCACGCCGCACGAACCGCACCCCTGATGGACCGGCCGGGGATGGTTGGCTCGCCGAGGCCATTGCGGCAGAAGCGGATGACGGTTCCCTCTCCGTCACGGTCGGGGACCTCGTCCACACCGCCGATGTGGAGCTCCGACGCCAGCTCGACTGGGATAGTGAGCTCATAGCGTGTGAACGTCACTTCTCTTCGCCTCCTTCGGGCGTCTCCTCGCACACAAAGTGCTCGAGCTTTGCTTTCGTGACCTCAATGGATTCGATGCTGAGAAGGGGATGCGCGACGACGAAGCGGCCGTAGCCCTGCGCCGTCAGCTCGCCCACTCCAAAGGGCGCGAGCTCCAGGAGCTTGGCGTGGTTCTCATCATTGGCGCTCACCTGGATGACGGAACCCGCCTGGATCACTAAGCGACTCGCGCGCGGCCCGTTGTCTGCAGGCGACCATGAGTCGACGCGGCGGTGACGGATCGAAGCGGCCTTTATCGACCCGAGATCGACGCCCTCGCGCTTGAATGCGCGAATGAGGTCGTCGACTGTCCCTCCGGCCCCGAGCCCAGCGGAACGGGCGATCACGTCGGAGGTGAACCATAGGGAGACTGTCTGGTCGTCGGACGAGGCCGGGGCGGACTCTCCGGGTGTCGTCCCGTCGGCGGAGGCGTCGCCCGTGGGCTGCGCGCTTCCAGCGTTACCGAAGTGGCTGCGTGCCTCCCGCTCATCATCGGTCTCTTCGCGGAGCGTGCACGTTGCGGATCCGAATGTGCCTGTCAGCTTGCGCGACCCGAGCCGGGCCACGTGTGGCTCGTTGAGAAGATTGGAGACAGAGGCGGCGTTCCAGAGCTCATCCGACACCCAGACGTGCGCGCGCATTTTCAGGCCTTCGGGCAGTGCGTCGACGAGGACCAGTTGGCCCTTGCTGGCCGCGCCCGTCTCGTGGTTGATGGCGGTCGTCTGTCGCCCGCGCAGGGGTGGCTTACCGTACCAGCCCTGAGAGTCAGTGCCGGGCCCCTTCCTGTCGCCTTCTTTGGGTTTGACAAAGACGTACCCGCCGCGTACTGGGATCTTCCCAGTTTCCTCGGTGGAGTCGCCGTACAGGGTGATGGTCGAGTCCGAGGGCGACGTTTTGTCCGTCTTGAGCGTGAGGGGAACGGGGAGTCCCTCAATCTTCTTGATGACGGGCAGCGCGTCCGAGACGAACAGGTGGCCGCCGGTCACGGCGTTGGTAATGACGGCCTCGTTCCCTGCTTGCTTCTTCGAGGACACCAGCCGGTGCAGCCAGGGGAGCAGGACCGTCCCGCGCAGGAAATCCAAGGAGCGAATTTCGTTCGAGAATGGGACCTCGTAGGACACGATGGGGGAGTCGAGCGTGAGATCGAGGATCAGGTGGTGTCCGCCGCTGTGCTGAGCTGCGGAACCGTCGACGGCGCCGACCTGGTGTTGTGTACCGCTCTGCTGCGGGGCGGGGAGCTTGTTGGCAGCTTTTGCGGTGAGCGAAGCCGCAAAGTTCTTGAGGTTCGTCCTCAGAGACTTTGCCTGGTCTGACGCGTATGTGACGAACGCGGACGTGGACTGCCCCTCGCGCGCCTCAACCTCGTGGTTGGTCACGAGGACCGTGCACTCGCCGTCACCTCCGCTGCGGCCCGAGCCGATGCCTCGGACCATGAGGCCAGCGACCCCCAGGAGGAAGTGCGCGGCATCGATCGTACGTTGATCGGAGAGCTCAACCCCGGCCTCGTCGATGAGCATGAACGTGCCCGTGAGGACGCCGGCCGCCGCGCGCTCCGTGAAACGCAGGAACTGGTCGCGCGCCGTCCCCGTCTGTGGGTCGATGGACAGGGACACCGTGTCGTGGATTGGGATTTTCGAGGCCGGAGTGGCGTCCGAGAAGAGAACGTGACGCGGGTGGGGAGTTGAGCCCGGCTCGCTGTTGGGATCCTGGCCGAAGAGCCACAGGGCGAAGCTGGTCCACTTCCCCTCCTCTTCCTCCTTCTTTTGCCCGTCGAGGGCCCGCGCCGCCAGCATCGCTTGCTCGCGCAGGACTCCCGCGATGACGGTGCCGCGCACGATCGGCTGCCCGTCGCTGCCGCGCTCAATTTTTGAGTGCGTGCGCCCCGCGTGGCCCACCCCCGTGGAAACGCCCCAGTCGGAGGTGAACACGATGGTGACGTGGCCGCTCGCACTCGGAGAAGTGGTAGGTGAATCGGTGGTCACTCGGCACCTCCTTCGGTGGAATCAGTCGCTGTTCTCTGGGAGTTGGTGCCGTCGGCGCCTTTGCCTCCAATCCGGGAAGCGAGGTAGCCGTCGGGCAGGTTTTCGGACAGGTCGATGAGGTCCAGGAGCCACTTGATCTGCTCGAGGGTTTCGCCAGCCTCATCGGAGCTCGACGAGTGAGGCGGGAGAAGCTTCAACTGTTTGGTAAGGAGTCCAGCACTGGGTGCGTTCTGTAGCGCGTCGCCCCACTCTGTTGTGGCCTTCTCGGCATGGCCTTCTGCGAGGAGTTTGACAATGCGGTTCGCGCGGGCGCGCGGGAACGGATCGCCGACGGTTTGCGTGGGGTCGTCCGCTTTCTTGCCATCGAAGGCAGCGACCGCACGGAGGAGACGCTCCCACGCGGGCAACGGTTGCGACTCTGCGGTGGGTGTTTCCGCGGACGAAGTCGTGGTTGCGTCCCCGATCCGTTCCGGCGCGTAATGACCGACCAGGAAGGGACGCTGCACGCAGCCCTTGTACTCGTCCAACGTCTCGTCTGGATCGAGGACCGTCGCGTCTCGCAGGACATGGAAGTCGATCGTCGAACAGGGGACCGTCCCCGGCTTCTTGCCGAGCTTCTTTCCACGCGACACCAGGCCCTCCGCCAAGTCATATGCGATGTGGAACGGGAAGTTGCGGCCCACGATGGCGACGCCAGCCGAGGCCGTGAGTGGGCCGGCTGTCTCCGCGCCTGCGACGACTGCGAGCTGTTTGAGCAGCTCGTCCTCACCGGTCAGCTGTTCGTAATGACGAATGTACGATTCTGCGAAGGGAATCGCGAACTTTCCTTCGACGTAGACGGTGAGGTCGTCGCCCCCGACAAGCACCGGGACCACCGGAGGAGCCTGGCGTCCGTGTGCGTAATCCTCCACGTCCCTCCAAGCAGCAGCTACAGCAGCTTTGACAACACCGTCGAGACGGTAGTTCACCTCCATGACGAACCACTGAAACGGGTCCTTGTCTCGTTCACAGGGGTTATCTTTGCACTCATATGCAGCAGATTTAAGGGAATCAAGTTGGGACTGAACCTTGTCGTATGACTTACCGAGGTTGCGCATGATCGCGCCAACGCCGTTACCGTCAATGTGGACGACTCCAACTGACGACAGGGTAGGGGGAGTGGGTTCCTGTTCTAGTTCTGCCCCCTGCGTTGCATCGCCTTCTTGGACAATTTCCTGCTCGACGACTGCTGTCTCCTGAAAGGCCGCTTCCAAGCGGGTCGGATCGCGATAAAGATCAGCCATGGAAGTTTTCAAGTGACCAGAGACGTCGTCGAGCTGCTTGAAACGCGCAGGCAACGCCCACGCGCGCTTGAAGCGTGCTGGAAGAGATAGCTTGTGCTCGGGTTTCGCGTCTTCCTTCGTGGCTGTGTACAGGATCGAATTGAAATCAATGAGAACGGTAGACTGCGAGCCGTCGGCGTTTTCTAGCTTCTTCTGTTCCTTGAGCTTTGCGCGCCCCTCGTATGACTCCTTAACTCCGACTGCACGTGCAGTCTTGTAGATCCTAATCGTGTCTGGCTTTGTTAAGGGCGTGACGGCTGGAAGTGCTGATTCATCGGCCCGCTCCAGGAATGGGAACTGGGGGAAACGCGCCGCCGCTGGACGGCGGTTCAGCGAGTACTTCAGGAACTCGTGATCTAGCTTGTTTAGGTCTCGCGCATCTACTTTTACTTTGTCGAATGTCGCCTCGATGAAGACACCTGTGACGTCGAGGCCCGGGGCGTCAGTCAGCGCACGGAGCGTGACCTCTCGGATCAGTCGCTTCGCTAATTCCTTTGGATCGCCTTCATCGTCAGTGAATCGGACGATCACTTTGCCGGATGAGTCGGAGACCCAGAAAGAGGCTGGAAGAGGCTTTGGCTTGAGGAGCTTTTCAGCTTCCTCCTTTACCCAGTGGGACAGCAGGGTGATCTCAAAGGAAGCGCCGATCTGCTCGCGCAGGCGAGGCGAGGAGAAGATGAACGGCTGATTGCTGTTCGTCTGCAGCATGACAAGAATGCTAGTCGAAGGTGTTGCTGCCATTAGTGCTCAGCTCTTTGTGGTAGGTAGAGTTGTGAGAAGAGAGAAGATGTCTGTCATCATGCGACCAGGCTGATTCACTACCACAGTGAAGGGTCGTCGAAAAGCTATGGCATTCTCGCCTTTCAATGAGTTAACAGGGCAGAGGACAATTACTCCAACGACGGGCTTATCTTCCTTGATAAGTTGCTTGGTCGTCGGCGGATCGCCAACTATCCGAAGTGTATTTTGTAGTATCTTGGACTGATCTTCGTCAAGGATCTCAAAATCCTGACCTGTTAGTGCCAATATTACTAGATCGTACTTTCTGTAATCATTGTCAGTGTAGCTATTTGAGTTGGTTATGTTGTCCATCTCGAAGAGATTTGAATATTTCAGTTGCTTTTCGATGTTATCGCGTTCGTCTTTGGGTCCGATGATGACGATTTTTCGGTCGTTCAGACCTCGATTAACGCGCTCGCGTAGCTTGAGTAGTGTTTTGACGGATGCCTCACCTGCCCAAATTACTGCCAGGCCTCCGGAGATAGAGTAGATTGCTGGAAAAAGGAGCTGTGTGCATAGTTCTTTATACCAGGGAACTGGAGTGAGAAAGTAAAATGCTGAAACAAATAGAGAAGCGATTATGACCCAACAAGCGGAGATTATTGCCACTCGATGAGGTGATTTGCTGATGTTGATCAATGTATCTTCCTCTCTTATGCGGCCACAGCGTCTATGACGCCCATGCCGTAGCTCGTGTGTGAGCCGACGTTCGTGTATGCGGACAGCGCCATGAGGCGCGAGAAAATGCGGGTCGCTTCGGCGCCTTCGACGCCGCTGATGCGCAGGTGGCCCTCGTGGGCCGGGATTCGCTGGGAGCTCAGGCGGCCCTGGCCGCCGCCGCGCGGCATCGCCAGAGACACCATGGACGAGCGTGTGAAATCCTGCGTCGCCAACACGCTCGCCATCGCGTGCCGGTCAATCCGTGGGGGAGCGAGCCTCCTGTTCCACGCCCACCAGCGCTGCTGCAAGCTCGTCGCGATCGTCGCCGGGGACAGGCTCGGCACGTGATTCCCCTTCGACGAAAACGTCGTCGGCGTGATCAGGCGTATTTCCCACGCAGTGTCCTGGTCTCGCTCGGCCAGCTCTTCCCACGATGCCTGGCTGATGATCTGACCCTCGGATGCGAGCAACACCGCGTCTTCTTCAGTGCCGGCGCCGAGCCGCATCACTCCACCCCACGACAGCCATGCATCCAGCGTGTCCACCAGCCGGTCGTCCAGGAAGCGAACTTCGACGCCGAACATTGACTCCGAATGACTCAGTGCGCCCAGCGAATAGGGTTTCACTCCACCCGACCCGTGAATCGGCCGGTGCGCGAGCGTCGGGAACTGGGCGGCGCGTGCTGGGCTGATGCCTGGCGGCAAGTCCAGAACCGCCGACAGGGCGGCATGTAGCCTTCGTGGCGTCGCTGGCACTCCCTCGGGGGCGTCAAAGCTGACGTAGACGGATGCTGGCACCGGTGCCTCCCATCACTCGCATGTGGCTGTCGTCTCTGACGCTAGCACATTTGATCGATCGGGACATGGCCAACTGTCAAGTTGTCTGTTGAGTTGCCAAAGTTTGAGATAGTGCATGCCAGGCAGCGCGGGTGTGATGCAAAGCCTGCATGAAATTTCGAATCCTGAAACAGTGTCAAGTTCGCTGTTGGACTTGTTGTGGCTGGATTCTAGTGGTGGTTGCAACACGGTCTGATTGATTGGAGTGTGTTGTGGCTAATCTAGGGCGTGTTTATGACGGGGTGGAATACCCCTTGCGTCACGAAGCTTGTAAAGCTAGGCATCGTGCTTATGTACAAGCTCTTGCTGAGGGTTTGAACTTTACCCAAGCAGCCCACGCGGTAGGTGTTTCAAAACGTACGGGCAAGGTATGGCGTAACGGTAGAACGCGTTCAAGTGGTAGGTGCGAGCGCGCCAGTATCGCTGCGCAAGCTGACTGGTACCGTCTGTACATGAACTGTCGTCCTGGCCAGGTAAACAAACGATTTTTGTCTTTAAAAGAACGGATGCTTATCGCTGACTGACACAGGCAGGGTATCTCGATGCGTCAGATAGCCCAACGTTTAGGGCGTTCTGTTTCTACCGTGAGCAGGGAACTAGCCCGCAATAGCATCACGCCTGGGTCTTATAGCCCGTATATCGCTCATATGCGTGCAGAGCGAAGGCTTAAACGCCCGAAAAAACGTAAGTGTGATGACCCGCGTTTGTGGGCTGTTATCTGGGACAAGCTCACTGCTAGGTGGAGTCCGGAGCAGATTTGTGTCTATTTACGTCGGTGTTTCCCGGATAATCAGAGTATGAACCCGTGTGTGGAGACGATTTATCAGTCCATCTTCATCCAGGCTAAAGGGGCGTTGCGTAAAGAGATTGCTTCTCTTATGCGTCAAGGGCGTACTCGTAGGCGCCCGGCTGTATATAGCCGTCAGGTGAGGCCTCGGTTTAAAGATCCTATGGTGATGATCAGCCAGCGGCCTGCTAGCGTTGAGGATCGGGCGGTTCCTGGGCATTGGGAAGGTGATTTGATTATTGGGGCTAAAGGGCGTTCTGCCGTTGGGACGCTTGTAGAGCGTTCTACCCGCTATACGTTGTTGCTTTATTTGCCTAATGGTCATAGCGCTGCTGAAGTTCAAGACGCGGTTATTGCCAAGCTTGCGGGTTTGCCTGATTCTTTGCGGTTGTCGTTGACTTGGGATCAGGGTAGTGAGTTGGCTCAGCATCGTAAGATTGCTTCACGGTTGGGGCTTGAGGTGTATTTTTGTGATCCGCATTCGCCTTGGCAGCGTGGTACTAATGAGAATACGAATGGGTTGTTGCGTCAGTATTTGCCTAAGGGGACTGATTTGTCGGTTTGGTCTGAGGGGGAGCTTGATGTGATTGCTGGTGAGCTTAATGATCGGCCGCGTAAGACGTTAGACTGGGATACGCCTCGGGAGCGTTTTGGTGTGTTGTTAGCATCGTGAAGGGTGTTGCAACCACCCCTAGAATCTGGCGCGTGGCAATTTGGCTGGGGGGGGGGCGGTGTCAATGGGTGGTAGCAATGAGTTGGTTGAATGCTTCTGTGGGGGTGAGCGAAAAACACCTCCACGCCAGTGCCTGGGGTGAGGCGCTGGTGGCGGGCCATTTCTGGGCCTTGGTCCCATGTCAGTGTTCGCATCGCACCCTCGGGTAGGCCTTGGATGCGGCGTGTGAGCGCGTAACAGACCTGGTCGGCCCTGCGCCCCAGAGGCAGGGCCACGTGTGATCAGGTAGCGGGTGGTGCGCTCGACCAGGGTCGCGCATGCACTGGCCCCATCTTTTCCGCTGATCTGGCGGGGCGTGCGCCCCTGCGACAAATCAGCAATCACGCGACGGCGCAGGGCCTCATCGTGGTCCAGGAGCCGCTTTTTGGGGCGGCGCTTGGCAATCCGCCGCTCTGTCGGTGTGCTGGGCCTTGTACACGCCGCCAGGACCTAGGTGGCGGGCGATGTCACGGCACACCACCGAGGGGCTAGGCCCAATCGAGCGGGCGATACGCACCTGGGACAAGCCAGCCTCCAACCCCACCATAATCGCCGCGCGGTCCTCAACACTTAGCGTCCGACGACAGTTCACAACCGGCCCCTCCAGCAGTACTGCTACCACACAAATTGCTTACACCCTATGACACTGCCCTTTCTAACAGGTGGTGTTGGGTTGTTTCGGCTTGCGCGCGAGTCGGGTCTTAATGCACCTTATGGCGCTCGATGCTTTCTAGCCCGTGCAGGCTGTGGAAGCAACCAAGAGCGTTGTTGACTCGTCTTAATGCACCTTATGGCGCTCGGTGCTTTCTAACACGGCGAGCAACGCACTAGCGAGCGTATCGCGGTTGAGTCTTAATGCACCGTTTGGCGCTCGGTGCTTTCTAACAAAAATTGAAACTTTAGGCTGGGCCTGGCAGGCCATGTCTTAATGCACCTTATGGCGCTCGGTGCTTTCTAACAAGTTGAAGCGATAGTTGAGACGTACGTTAGAGAGGGGGAGTCTTAATGCACCTTATGGCGTTCGGTGCTTTCTAACCTGAGCATGAGCGGCTACGCAACATACTCACCGCCATAGGTCTTAATGCACTTTATGGCGCTTGGTGCTTTCTAACTGATCGAAGTATGGAAGCTTTTGACTTTCAAGTTTCTTGAGTCTTAATGCACCTTATGGCGCTAGGTGCTTTCTAACTTCTCTAGATGAGTGCGCCCCGGTGTTCCTGGAAATCCCGTCTTAATGCACCGTTTGGCGCTCGGTGCTTTCTAACTAGGAAGTGAACATCGGCTCCAAGACCCTGTATGTTAGCAAGTCTTAATGCACCGTTTGGCGCTCGGTGCTTTCTAACTGCCCGGCGTGTCGTGCCCCTTGTGATCAGGGGGAACGCCATGTCGGATCGCCAGTGGTCGAAAAAGCACCCCTCCGACCAGCAAGCACGAGGTCAGAATATCAGACTTTTCGTTGCGACTACTTGTATCGCCACGGACCGTCTGCGGGGCCGGTGACGCCCCGGAAATCGCTTCCCTTATTGGCGTGTCGCGCGGCCACAACACTCAACGCTTGTAGGGTAACCACAAGCTTGTTGAGCGCAAGGAACGACGATGACGACACCTGCCACGGCCTCGTCTCTCGCGCAGGCGCTCACCGCCGAGGCCCTCGACGCCTCGGGCACGGGGGTACTTCACGGTGCACACGCACGCGAACCAGCACGTGGGCTATTTCCCCGGCGCTAAGCCGGTGCATATCCTCATGCACGTGGGCGCCGACGGCGTGGACCGTCGCATCGACGTCGTCGCTACCGCCATGCGGGCCGGCCTGAGCGCGACTGACCTTATTGACCTGGATCTCGCCTACACGCCGCCCTGCGGACAGGCCAAGGATCCCGTCAACCAGACCGGCATGGTCGCCCACAACGTGGTGACCGGTGGCTCGTCCTCACCGGCCCGGACGCCCTCACCGAAGACATGCCGGTCCTGGACGTGCGCACGGTAGGGGAGTACGCGGCCGGGCACATGCCCAACTCGCTCAACATTCCCCACACCTAGCTGCGGGCGTGGCTCGGCGATCGAGCCGAGGGCGTGCTGGTTACGGGGGAGGGTTAAGCCTGCGGATTCTGGCCACGAAAACGACCCGGTGTCGGAGTGCGAGGCAGTAGAATTTCTAGTCACAACCGGGAAACGACTGACAAATCCGAGCATTCGGTCCTCTGACTGGCCTCATGCGATGGCGTAACCAGCCTGAGAAGGGCGGAAGTTCGAAACACCATGGCGCGGATCCGCTGACGAATTCGCGGCGCAACAAGGAAGGAGAACATCATGTGTCGACCCACCACCTGCGAGGTATGCGGAAAGACCACCTGGAAGGGCTGCGGCAAACACATCGACTCGGTGAAGGAACAGGTGCCCCCGGATCAGTGGTGCGACAAGAACCATACTGACGAGGAGTATGCCGCCGCTGAGAAGAGCAGTCTGAATTAGTATGAAAGTATTTGTGGTCAGGGGACAGTGAAAATTCTCGATAGTTTGAGTATTTGCTTTCCGTGATTGTTTGGATAGCGTGTTGAGTGAAAAGGGGGATTGGCATGGCTCGTAGGCTGGTGTTTGTGCCTGACTCTGGCAGGCCGTATGTTTCGGAGTTGTCTCTGGATTTTGAGCAGCATTCCGGATCTTCTATTCAGCAGAAGCAGCGTTCAATTGCGAGTTTGCATGCGGCGTATGTGGCTAAGTTTCCTTCGTCGCGTGTTCTGGAGGTGTCATCCAAGAGTGAAAGAGGCCTTGGAGTTCACTTAAGCGCGTTCAATTTGATGATTGAGCATCCAGGACGTGGAAGTTACAGTGTTGAATGTGCTTTCCAGGCTTCAAAAGTGTTTGAGCACGGTGGTCCGTTTGTTGATCTTTTCGATGTCTCGAGTCGTGCGGCAAAAACAGATCGGCGATTGAGGGCAAGTGGAAAGCTAGTTGGTTTCAAGTATTTCGCACATGAATTCCCATTAGAGCCGAAAACTTATTTCTACGACTGGTTGTACGCCTCGGCTCTTTGTCGTGATGACAAGCTCGTTGAGCAGGTAATGATGTTCGATGCATTCACTGATATTGAGCATAATCCTGAGCGGTCGATCAACTGTCAGGCAAGGACTGTGGCTAAAGTGGTGGGTCTTGCCCGGGCGGGGCTTCTAGAGGATGCTATGCAGTCGCCTCGAGCGTTTCTGGAACTTGGGTATCAATAGGTTTTCATTGACCTGTCACTTTGTGTGACAGTGGAGGAACAATATGATCTGGGATCGAGTTGCCCCGCTCTACGACCTTGCGGTCAACGCGCTCAACAGGAGGGTGTACGACGGGACGGGCGCCGTCGTTGCCCGGTTGATTCGCCCCGGTGACACCGTGCTCGAATGTGCGTGCGGCACGGGCGCGATCGCCTCAGCCATCGCCCCCGCATGCGCGCGCGTGGTTGCGACCGACTTCTCCGAGGGGATGCTCAAGCAGGCACGCAAGAAGCTCGCACGGTTCCCGCACGTGGTCGTCGAGCAGGCGGATATCACCGACTTGCACTACGCGGATGACTCGTTCGACGCCGTCGTGGCGGGTAACGTCATCCACTTGCTGCCTGAACCGGGCGACGCGCTCAAGGAGCTCAAGCGGGTCGTGCGCCCGGGCGGTACGATCATTGTTCCTACCTACATGATTCCCAAGAAGCGCGCGCACACCATGTTTCTGAGGGTGATCTCCCGATTCGGCGTGCACTTCCAGGAGCACTTCGACCCGGCGTCCTACCGGGCGTTTTTGAGCGCATGGGCTGCGTGGGCGTCACCTACCGCGTCGTGCGAGGTCGAATTCCCTGCATGATCGCCTCCTTTACGAACGATCAGTAGGTGCTGAGCCCAGGGCGACGTTCCGCAGCATCGACCCGTAGGCGACCGAGTCGCGGCTCATGCGCTCGCAGTGGCCCCACCCCGGCCACACGACCAGCTCCGTGCCGGGATAGAGGCGCGGAGCCGTGCGTCGCGCGAGCCGTAGGTCCGAGTCTTTCTCCCCGTACGCGAACGTGCAGCGGCGCTGAACGTCGGGGGGACAGGTGCGGCAGTGTGACCCGCGAGCAGTCGCGCACAATCGCCCGAATGCTCTCCTCGCTCATCGCAGCAAGGCTTTCGGCCATGGGGCGGGCGACCTCCTCTCCGAAAAGCCGCGCGAGCTTGCGAACCCCGGCCTCGGGGTCGCGCACGGCCTTGCGGTGCTTCGCGACCATGATGCGGCTCAGGATTGCACCGCCCGCCCTCGAGATCGGCCCTCCCGAGTAGAAGCTCACGCCTTCGATGAAGAGGCGGTCGAACGACAGATCGGGAAAGCGCAGTAGCTCGAAAAATACGACGCCGCCGAGCGACGCCCCAAATCCCAGAGCCAGACGGCGGATCCCGTGGTCCACCAGCCAGGAGTGGATGGCCTCCGCTTCCTCGATGGCTGACGAATAGGGTGCCGAGGCCTCGTCCCCGTGGGCGGACAGGTCCGGTATGAGGAAATGCAGCCCGTCGCCCATGTGGTCCGCGACTGCGGCTTTCATGCGCGAGGCAGACGACAGCATCGGGTGAATAAGGAGGACGGTGGGGGAGTCGTCCTCAACAGCCTCGTAAACGTGCATTCTCATGCAATATCCTCGTGTGGTGTCCTTTTCAATCTTTGCGGCCTGTAGTTTGTGTGCTTCACCAAGGGCAGGGGCGGGTAGGTATCCCGCGAGGCGAGGGTAACGACGTCGTAGCTGCCTGATCGGGCGAGTCTAATCTGCCGTGAAAGCTGCGCGGAGTCGTTCTTGTCGCCCGCACACCCAGACGCGCCTGGGGAGCGCACACCTTCTCGCTGCGGCCCAGGAATGTCACCGTCTGGCAGGTGGTTTCGCGGCATATCCAGCGTCGTATTGTGCCACCGGAACCTTGCCGGAACCCTGGCCCAAGGCGCGTCGATCACCTTCACCACCACGCGCCCGTGACCTTGAGCGATTCACCCCACAACCTGGGCGGCCAGCACAGTGGTCACAGGACTCTATGTCGAGCACCAGAGCGCACTCAGGCCGAGCGGCAGCAGCCAGATGGAAGCCCTCCAAGTCGACGAGCGCATCACACCGATCACAACGATCAAGCTACACAGAACAGCAGGTATGGTGAGACACCGCCAGAGGTCCTTGAAGACAGCGGGGGGTAGAAGTCCGCTCATCATCAAGGACCTCGACCTCTACCCGCAACCCCCGAGCAACACTCGGTCACCCACACTCAACTCTGAAGAGCCCGTTTGGCGCTCGGTGCTTTCTAACTTGGATTTATCAGGTTTCTTGTGTGGATGTTTTTCCTCCGTCTTAATGCACCTTATGGTGCTCGGTGCTTTCTAACGTGATTATTTCAAAGTGGGAAAGTGGGGAGCGTACACCGTCTTAATGCACCTTATGGCGCTCGGTGCTCTCTAACAACAGCTCCGGCTGAGGTCTCTGTCAGCGGGCTAACTAGTCTTAATGCACCGTTTGGTGCTCGGTGCTTTCTAACGCCCGGCGTGTCGTGCCCCTTGTGATCAGGGGGAACGCTATGTCGGATCGCCAGTGGTCGAAAAAGCACCCCTCCGACCAGCAAGCACGAGGTCAGAATATCAGACTTTTCGTTGCGACTGTATCGCCACGGACCGCCCGCAGGATGAGTTTCGCTCGGAAATCGCCTCCCACATCGGTGTGTCGCGCGGCCACAACACTGAACGCTTGTGGGGTAACCACAAGCTTGTTGAGCGGAAGGAACGACGATGACGATACCTGCCACGGCCTCGTCCCTAGCACAGGCGCTCACCGCCGAGGCCCTTACTCGCGCCAGACGCCGACTCCTCACAGGACACCCCGACCCCACCAGGGCGAACGCCCCCACGTCGGCAAGCCTCACCGTTGACCAGCTGCGCGTGCTCGCTGACGCGGCCCTGCTCGACCTTGACAGGTACGCCACGGGACAAGGCCTGCGCTATTCGCGTGTCGGAACCACCCTCATGCTCGCGGCACCAACCGAGCAACGCCTGACCGACGCGATCGACACCATCGCGGCCGCAGCCATCAACACGGGCGCGCGCGGCAACACGCCTGGGCTGGGTGACGAGCACCCGGCCGCTCGTGCCCGCTTCCGCCAGAGCCACCGTGGGCGGCAGCAGCGTCGTCTTACCCGTGCCTGGGGGAGCAGTCACCACCGCGCACGCCCCCGGACGCACCGCCGCCGCAATGTCGCCCAAGGCGCGCGTCACCGGCAGCTGTGGCGGGTGTGAAACGAGTTCTTCGAGGGTGGGTATAGCTCAATAATCCAGGAGGGAGAGATACTGTGGGCGTGCTTTCATCGCGTGAATCACTTCGATGTCGCCGTTGTCCCATCGGAGTACGACGAGCTCGAGTAGCCGTGATGCATGGTCGAAACCTAGGCGCAGTTCGCGCTGGGGGTGTTCATCGTCTAAGGGTGAGGTGAACCGGAGACCAATCGTTGCTGCCGCGATGATTGCTTCCTCAGTCAGGCCGTGCTTAAATGCAGAGGCCCGAAGCCTCATGACACCAGCTCCTGGATCGCTGAGCGAATGACCTCTGAGCGGGTGAGCGCATGATCGTGGGCGTACTTCTCCAGGCCCTGAAGCTCGGCGTCTGTCAGACGCACAGTGATTGCGCGGGACGGTGAGACTGAGCGAGCGGGGCGGCCCGCGGCGGCGCAGCATCTCGGGGTCATATCCGGCCTCAGCCTCTGCAACCCACAGGTCGATCTGCTCCTCTGAGATTTCCTGTCCGTGTATGGTACGAGCACTCATGACATTATTGTAATACGAAAATCGAGCGCGTGAGGAAGATGAAGCGGCAGAGTAGACTGAAAGCAGTATGACTACGGAGAACACATCCCCGACGCTGTCGGCGGTCTGCTCGCCAAGGCCATCGGCAAGGTTCCGCTGCCCGGTGCGACTGGCACCCTCGCCGGAGTCATCATGACCGCCGAAGAAGCGCGCGGACGCCGTCGTCAAGTCTCCACGATTGTCTGCCACCTCGACCCCAACGCTTTGCTCATTCCCGATCCAACCCCCGCCGACGACAAGGACAACTGACATGCCGGAATTCATCCGCGTGCGCGGCGCCCGCGTCCACAACCTGAAGAACGTGGACGTCGACGTTCCCCTGAACGCGTTCGTCGCGGTCGCGGGCGTGTCCGGGTCGGGCAAGTCCTCCCTGGCGCTTGGCACGCTGTACGCGGAGGGCTCACGGCGCTACCTGGAATCCCTGGCGACCTACACGCGCCGGCGTATCTCCCAGGCGGCCAAGGCCTCGGTCGACGAGGTCACGCACGTGCCCGCCGCGCTCGCCCTGCGCCAGCGCCCAGGCGTGCCCGACGTGCGCTCCACCTTCGGCACGGCCACGGAGCTGCTCAACCACCTGCGTCTCCTGTTTTCGCGCGCAGGCTCCTACCTGTGCCCACGCGGGCACCGAGTCCCGCCCTCCCGCAACGTCGCCCTAGAGATCCCGATCGTGTGCCCGACGTGCGGCGAGTCCTTCCATGGCCTGGGTGCGCAGGAGATGGCCTTCAACTCGGCCGGCGCGTGCCCTGTGTGTGAGGGCACGGGCGTCCAGCGCGTCGTCGACCGGGCGTCCCTGGTGCCCGACGAGTCCCTGTCGATCGACGAGGGCGCCGTGTCCCCGTGGGGATCCCTCATGTGGAAGCTCATGAAAGACGTCGCCCGCGAGATGGGCGTGCGCACTTCCGTGCCATTCCGGGACCTGACCGACGCCGAGAAGACGATCGTGTACGAGGGGCCTGCCGAGAAGCGCCACATCGTCGTCGCCACCAAGACGGGCGGCGCGGAGCTGGACTTCACCTACTTCAACGCGGTCGCCACCGTCGAAAACGCCCTGTCGAAGGCGAAAGACGAGAAGGCCCTCGCCCGCGTGTCCAAGTACCTCATCACCCGCACGTGCCCCGCCTGCGACGGCACGCGGCTGGGGGAGCGGGTACGCACGACACTCATTGACGGCATCGACCTGGGAGATGCCTCACGCCTGACGCTGACCGAACTGCGCGAGTGGGTCGGGCGCGTCCCCGGCCTCGTCTCGGGCGAGGTTGCGCCCATGGCCCGCGTCATCGTCGACGAGATGACCGAGCCGATGGAGCGCCTCGTCGACCTCGGCCTGTCGTACCTCTCGCTGGACCGCGCCTCCTCGACGCTGTCCAACGGCGAGCGCCAGCGCGTCCAGCTGGCCCGCGCCGTGCGCAACCGCACGACCGGGGTTCTTTACGTTCTCGACGAGCCGACGATCGGCCTGCACCCCTCCAACGTCGACGGTGTCCTCGACATCATCCGCGAACTCATCGCCGACGGGAACTCCGCCGTCGTCGTCGACCACGACACGCGTGTCCTGGCGGCCGCCGAGCACCTCATCGAGATCGGACCTGGAGCGGGCGCGGACGGCGGACGCGTCATCTTCCAGGGCAGCATCGACGAGGCCGCCCACGCCCCCGCCTCCCGCATTGGCCCGTACATGACTGGGCTGCGTCGGGTCGAGCGGACGGCGGGGGAGAGAGCTCGGGGCGCGGACGTTGACGGGCGCGGCGCGCTTCACCTAGAGACCGGCCAGATGCACACGGTGCGGCCCCTCAGCGTCGACGTACCGCTGGGGGCGCTCACGGCGGTGACGGGCGTGAGCGGATCGGGCAAGACGACGCTCGTGCTGGAGTCGCTGGTGCCCGCGCTGCGCGCCCAGCTGGCGGGCGATGCGCTGCCAGCGCACGTGCGAGACATGGACACAGCCGGCATCTCGCGCGTCAACGTCATTGACGCGACCCCGATCGGCGTGAACGTGCGCTCGACCGTGGCCACCTATTCCGGGGTGCTGGACGAGCTGCGCCGCGCTTTCGCTCGCACCGAGGAGGCGAAGGCCGCTGGCCTGAAGGCGGGCGCGTTCTCCTACAACACGGGTTCGCTGCGCTGCCCGATCTGCGACGGGACCGGACAGATCACCCTGGACGTGCAGTTCCTGCCCGACGTGGACATCGAGTGCACCGATTGTCGGGGTAGCCGCTACGGGGCCCAGGCCCACGAGATCCGACGCGACGGCCTGTCCCTACCCGACATCATGGCGATGAGCGTGGACGAGGCCGGGGAGGCCGTTCGCGGACTCAAGAAAGCGGGAGCGCTCCTGGAGACGCTCTCCGGGCTGGGCCTGGGCTACCTGACACTGGGGGAGGCCACGCCCGCCCTGTCGGGAGGCGAGGCCCAGCGCCTGAAGCTTGCCTCGGAGATGGGGCGTAGGCAGGAGGGGACGCTCTTCGTCTTCGACGAGCCGACGATCGGCCTGCACCCGAGCAACGTGCAGGTCCTCCTCGACGTGCTCCAGCGCCTCATCGACCGTGGCGCGACCGTCCTCGTCATCGAGCACGACCTGGACCTGATCCGCTGCGCCGACTGGGTGATCGACATGGGCCCGGGCGGCGGCATCGAGGGCGGCCGCATAGTCGCCCAGGGCACGCCGCGTGACATCGCGGCTAACGAGGCCTCGGTGACGGGCCGCTACCTGCGTTGAGGAGGGCAGTCCAAAACGTAGCGCCTGACTGCCGTGGGGCAGCCGGGCGCGTGACGTTGTCAGATCGAGTGACTCACTTCAGAT
>BNJU01001589.1_pt1 | contig 24517 bp, 24 predicted proteins | sample 8539281 | NCBI WGS metagenome assembly BNJU01 (sample SAMD00202456, study PRJDB9452) | human saliva metagenome | isolation source: human saliva | place: Japan
GGATATCCCTCATTTCCAGTGACTATAAGTAACGCATATGGAGAGCTGCAGCGAGTTGTCGATTTTAACGTTTGATATTATTTGCCAGACTTCGTCGTTAACTGCGCCAGTTACAGGATGAGTCTCCACCAAATGTAACATAAAGCACACCGTCCGCTCATCCCCAGAAATATTCCCGTTCCCGGTTATCTGATCGCGACCGACACCGTTACTACCGTCATTCCGGTCACCCGTCTCCAGCGGCTGACGCCCTTTACCCCATACAGCAGATATAATTATTGCCATCATCGACCGAAGGAGTTCAGAACACGTTCAAAATCATTTGAAACCGCATTACCCATCTCCAAACTATTTCAGAAATATGCAGGCACAAGACGAGCAGTATCTCCTTCTGATTCTTTCGCAGAATTTGGCCGACAGCAGTCATTATGGTCGAGCATCGTGCCATTGCCATCAACTGCGCCATTACGGTCAACCCGCCCGCCTGGTCAGGTGCCGAACATTATCTTTCAGATAAGCCTGTTTGATGGGTCGAAACTTCGATATCGAGCTCGAATGGAATGATGTTCATCCGAAGCACTTATAATGTCTGTCTTTCACCAACGAATTAGATTATAATGACCAGATAGCCAACCGTTTATTCGCGTTTTCGACCAACCGAGAACGTTGATGCATTTTCACCTGACATCATTTCGCCTGGACGGACAGTCCACAGGTTATAAAGATAATCGGCACTTCACCGTCGGCCTGGCCCAGCAGAACGGACTACAAAAGCGTCGCGCGATCTCGCAAACAGCACAGCATCTTCATATTACGTTGGCTTTATACCGCGCAGATTTCCAACCTGTAACTGCGAAATCAGCGTCAGTCCGGCCCGACCTCAATCAGGTCCACATCAGACGTACATCGGCCGCCCAGTTCATTTAATTCGACGACAAACCGATTATCAGACTTTGATTGTACCGGCAACAGTATCGCTGTTCCGATTTTAAGATTTCTTGATCAGCAACTACGATATCTCTCATTGCTTTCGCGGTCGCTTTTTTACCCGTTGCTCAATGTACTTTATTTATCTGTTCATCTATAACCTTGAACCACTGATTACCATTCATCTGGCGGTCGACACATTGGTGTTCACCGCTAAACACTTGCCTTGTCCGGCCTACCTCTACCTTTCCCTGGAAACCACAAATCAATATGCCCCACGACCCTTAGACGATCGGGTTTCGTCGTTTGTTTATTATTGTTATCAAATTTCATACTGAACTGATGTGCGGAAAGAGTCCGATTGGCAAAGACATTTCCAAATATGATTTAACACGTCGTCGGGCATACAGCCTGGTATATACTATGGTCTGCACACTATTGTAAAGCGCGTAGCTGGACTCGTAGCAACATTAAATAAAGGATTATTCAATGACATTTAGTCAATACATTAGGAATATAATAAATACAATAATCACAAGTCATAATTAATACATGTTCGACTGTATCACTAAGACATTGTCCTTAGCCCGAACTCAAAACAAAAACAATTTTGCAACATACGTACTGAAGATCTAAATTTCATGAGGACAGCGATAGAAATTTTTGCTTGTTGCAACCTGGACACCAAATCTATTACATATTGTCCACTTTAACCACTTTTCACCTATAGGCATCGATAGCACGAATGTTATGCCACCCTTTTATTAATATAAGGCAATTTAGACTCATAGTGCGACTCATTGTTTACAGAAATGAGGGTTCACTATAAAAAATACTAGTTAGAGCAGCCGAGTTTGGCAGTAATCGATATGTCTTAGTAAGCAAATAATATGAAAATTAAACTTATCGCAAAGGGTATGAAAACCATTTGCATATATATTGGCTTCATCATAGTGTTTCGTTATTGAGAATCCCAAATATTCAGCATCGGAAACAATTCAGTCTTTGACTTAACAGAAGAAAAAGATGGTTAATGTTAATCTTTCTGATAGTGATATTTTAATTTTTGATAAATTATGTATTATACAGCGTTAGAACAGCATAGACGGTTTTCAGATAAGGAAACTTGCAGCAATTAGGTGAGAATTATATACGGGTTGGAATACCTTATAGCCACTGCTTTGTTAACAGAGAATGAGGCTTGTAGCATGCCAGTTTATGAAAAGTAGATCCTGAAAAGATACAGATAGCGAAGATAACTTCGTGGTTCTGGACAAGCGTGTTAAAATTAAAAAGATAAAGGAATTCCTGTGGAAGAATGAATATTTTGACAAGCAATCTCTTTCTGAGGTGAGATAAATGTCTTCCACGCACTGGGGAGGTCCTCGTAAGCAGAATTACGCAGACATCAGATCGAGCTTTCTGAGGTTCATTGCGTTTGCTATGGGCAAGACAGATGATAATGGTTTTTGCTGTGTGGTTTTAACGAATGTCAACGACATACAATACGTAAAAAGAGAATCAACTTTGACAGTGTGTGCGTACTCGTTCTTGGCCCTCAAGCCCCCATGGAGTATCATCAAAATCTTATCTCCATTGCATCCAATCACCTAGTGAGGTTTCTGCCTCTCAAATTTAGATCTTGATGATGAAGTTAGCACTCATTTGCCAGTACCTATTGGGTGACGTAGAACCGTCTGGAGTTCATTGGCGAAAAGATAAGAGAAATTAATGAAATTACTGCACAAGGCCCTCCTGGTACAGGAAAAACATACATGATGGCGGGCATACGATAAAGTCAGTTGTTAGACGCCCGTGAGTAAGTGTCTGGTTACAGCTTTGACACGTGCTTTGATTGAGTTAGCATGTAAGGATGTTTGATACACATCGCGATCATAAGGATATAATGAAAACGAATGTGCCTTCTGATGAAATGCTTATGTAAGAAATATCGTTTTCATAGAAAGCAAGGATATTGTCGCGTAAAGGGAAAACTAACTCACAACTTTCTATACAGCTGTTTCTGGGCAAAGGATTCCATTAATGTAAATCCTCCTTTCGACTACGTTATAATGGGACGAAGCAAGTCGTGGCTTTTATTCGCTATGACTGGGTTTCTTGTAAAATCTTAGAAAAAGTTAGCGGATTGGTGATCAAAACCAATTGCCTCCAATTATTTCTTCTTCAAACGAAACATTACTATGATTAGAAATGACTCTAATATGCTTGGCAAAATGGTTTCAATACCCTTTGCGACAAGTTTAATTTTCCAATATTTCGCTCACTAAGACATCATCGATTACTGCCAAACTCGGCTGCTCTTAATCAGTAGTATTTTTATAGTGAACCCCTCATTTCTGTAAACAACGAGTCGCACTCATGAGTCTAAATTGCCTTATATTAATAAAAGGGTGGCACCAGTATCTCGACTGCCATCGATGGCTATGAGTAAGTGAAAAGGCATGTACGAAGAGTGGACAATATGTAATAGATTTGGTGTCGAGATTTTGGCTGAAAACAAAAAGGTTTCTATCGCTGTCCTCGCGAAATTTTAGATCTCTCAGTACGTACGTTGCAAAAATTGTTTTATTTCGAAGTTCGGAGCTAAGGACACCGTTCTTATCTCGATACAGTCGGTTCGTATCTGGAAGGCATGACCTAGCTATTGTATTTATTATATTCCTCACGTATTGGACCCAAATGTCAGTTGAATATCTTTCATTTAATGTTGCTACGAGTCGAGCTACATGCAACACACACAATTTATTGCAGACTATAGTATATACCAGGCTGTGTGCAGACAAACGTGGCAATCATATTTGGAAATGTTGTCTCTTGCCAATCGAGAGACTCTTTCCGCATCAGTTCAATGTGAAGTATTTGACTATTAATGATAAAACAAACGACGAAAGCCGATGGTCTAGCAGGTCGTAGGTAGCATATTGATCGTCACATTCCAAAGGAAAAGTGTAGAAATTAAAACCAGACAAAACAAATATTTATATTATTGACACCAATGTATTTGTCGATTGCCCAGATATAATCTCTAAGGTAGATAAACAATATCAAGTAGTTCTTTCTGCTAAGGTTATAGATGAACTAGGATAAATTATTACATTGAAACCAGCAGGTCAAAAAGGTACAAGAAGCAATAAGGAATACTGATGAAGTTGCTATGATCAAAGAAATCTTAAAATGTGAACTAGCTGGATATTACTTTTGTTGCCCTGGAGATTTTTAATCCAAAGTCACCAGATAATCAGATTTTGGTCGGTTTGACTATCAGACTGATGCGACAAACCTATTATTCTTACATTCTGATAATGGATTGCACCAGTCATGCAGGATTGGGACTGACTACAATCTCTTTTGAAGGAATTTCTAAGAAAACCATATAAGAGTTTAAAATCTACACTTGAAAATGGTATAAAGCCGGGTCGATGAATATAAGGCGCTTTGTTCTGTGTGTCTTGCAGGTACTTATACTCTCATCTTGCAACAACATGAGAATCCGTTCTGCCTTTGAAAGACAAACCGATTGTTGAAGTCACACCTGATTCCATCTTTTATAACTTCTACCTCAGGCAGTTCTTATATGCTCTAAGCGTCCATCCAAGATGAAAAATGTCAGTCTCAGCAAGGCCTCCCAGAAGTACATCAATGGCGATTCTCGACGTAGTCAGAAAAATGCCGGAACAAGTGAATGATTTAGCTCTCTATGCATTAGAACACTCAAAATACAATTCCCAAGTTATTATTAAAATTGATGAAGAGATAGACACAATTGTTAATTATAAAAATTGTCTCTGAGGATGAGACATCATCATCCTCAGGTAATTGCGCCCTATTAGTGTCAAAAGTTTCTCAAACCCACTGCAAACAAGGTAAATCTCAAAAAGATGGCATATTCAGAAGAGAAAGCACCTTAATTCTGACCAAATAGATATTCTTGGTTGGCAAACCAATTGTCTCATAACAAAACAGTTGAATATATAACCACAGTACGATGCCTGTTGTTCATAATATCTCTGTCGACAGGGCTCTGTAAAGTCAAATCTTGAAGGAGATTGATCATGTCTTATATGCCTCGTACATCTTCTTCTGAAATAGAGACAAATTCGTTGGAAAATATAGTTTCAAATGATTTTAGGCAATGTTTAAGACTCCTTTCGAGCTCGATGATCTAAGTTGCGGCACAATAATAGTGGCACTAAACATATCTGCCTTATAGGAATTGAAAGAGGATTGGCCACAGTCCAGCCTGAGAGGGTTGCGGTGGCTGCTGATAACTCCGCCCTCAAGTCAAAGTAGCAGTGTCGGTCTCTTTCAACCTTTTCCCTCATAGTATAAAGGCCATTCTACCTTCAAATAAGCCACAGATTTTTGAACGGGAGATGTTTCTGCGACCACATGGGACAATCTGATTAAGTTGCACTGTGCTTTTGCGGTACATTTTGGATGGAGATGCACTCAGGTGCAAACGGTAAGGCAGGACAGGAAGTCTAGCTAAATGGCTCTCAAAAAGACGTTAAAGAATCGGCTTTAATCCAAACACACATCTCCATATACGTTTACTTATGAATTACACTTGGAAGATGGGATAATCGTATTCTGTCACGATATCGGATAACCATGGCAACACCAGAAGGTATGAGTTGAATATAAGAGCTGAGTTTGCACAGTTCCACTCAAGATATTAATATTGATAACGATATAGATAGTTTTTAACTGAAAAATGGTATATCGTTATAACAGTAAAGAAAGGAAAATATGACAACAGATGTGTTAGACATAAAAATCGCTGATAGGCGAAACAACGGCCTACGACAAGAAGCAGATGCTTGAAGAACGTAAGCCATAAAGAGTTGGCTGAAAAGCGTGAGTGCCTCGCCAATGGCGAAGGTGGTGCTTTGATTTTCAGCATGCTGACGATGGAGAGTCGTAGGTTTGCAAGAGGCTCAGTCATGATGCGGAAATTATCAGTGAGCGATAAAAACAAAGATGGATCCAGTGCCGGAAGTGCTTGGCTATAAAACTGACGATGGAAAGAACTGATTGTTCATCAAGACCAGGGGACGAAACGCTATTTTCTATTTTGCTGACGGCAATCGCACTGCATTTGTTAGAATCGGTAACGAGGTGTGCCACCGATAGCATGATGCTAAAAGCGTTTAGTATTGAAGCACAAACGTGTTTTGATAGCATGCCTTCAAATACAAATTCAACCAAATGGCTTTCGCAGACTGGATCCATCTGCTTCCAGCGTACTCATAATGAGTTTTCGGGACACCGACTATGAATCGTGGGAATTACATCGACGGTGTCCTCACCAACGCAGGTGCTCTATTGGCAGATGAGTGCCCAATTCACTACTCGTGTTTTTGTACTCGTTGGAATGGCTCGACAAAGTTGGTGAGTTGTGGCTCCCTTGATGATGCTGAATACTCCGAGATGTCATCTTGATACTTTCTCAGGACATGATGAGCTTTATCAATCGAAACAACCACAAGGCATGGATGAAAACCAAGGATGGGCGAATCGAAATGCCTGATTATCGGATAGTCTCTTCTCGAAAACATGTGTCAATAGTCTCATTCATCGTGACTACCTGGAGTATGGAAGTGAAGTGCATGTGGATATTTATGATGATCGGATTGAAGTGTATTCTCCTGGAGGCATGTTTGACGGTACGCTGGTACAGAACTTAGACTTGATGAATGTTGAATCTAAAGCGGCGTAATCCAGTAATCGCCGATATATTCAGCAGGTTGAATCTACTGGATCGCCGTGGAGTCAAGAAAATCATAAGGGATCGCGCGTAGAGAACATACACTCCAGACAAGAAGCCATCGTTCCGCCTCGATGCACATGACTTTTTACCGTCCTGCCCAATCTTAACTATGGACACGATGTAGAGTATGTTGAGGAGAACGGCAGAGAAGAGCTGTCGTCTGGCTTAGGAAACAACCGTCCCAAAGAAAATGTCACTAAAGATGTCACTAAAAGATATGAGGCCATTCTCGCATTGGTTTCCTTTTAACAGGGAAATGACAGTCGATTGAAAGATTGATGTATCTAAAGTGAATAGGGAGAACGATCTTACGTATATAGATTATCTGCGTACTCAAGAAGATTATGAGAGTAGGAGGAAAAGATGGGCATGGGAAAGCTATTGATGGGCAAGAGACTGGCAACTGCAGCCAGTAGTAAATGTCACTAAAGAATGTCACTAAAGGGCATACTGCACAAAGAGTATGAGAATATCTTAAAAATCTGCCCTCGTTTTGCCACGATAGTTTATAACTTACTGATATTCAATGTGAATTATTTTCGAGGAAGTAAAAGTAAAATAATAATTCACTATAATCGCAGTAATCCGATAGTGGGTTACTGCGATTTTGTTTTTATATAGTACTATGAAATTAGGAGGATTAAAGTGTTGAAGTGTTTCTAAAAAGAAGTATCTTTGTACTATGATGAGTCACTCAGAGTAGGCTTATAAAGATTTTGATTACATATAAACTCAATATTAGTATCGTTAGATACCAAAGAAAGAACATCGTACAACGTGCAGCAGCTGAATCAGCTTTGCGAGCTACACAAAGGGCAGGTGGATAAAGCTGGAGTTGATTACTTCACAGGTCATCTTACAACTGTTGCCAAAATGGGAAGCACTTGGCAAGAGCAGGTTATTGGTTATCTGCACGATGCAAGTGAAGATACTCCGAATTCAGTTGAGCAAAAGTGCTTAACTTGTTAGATGAAAAATTAGAAAGTCCATTATCAGATCGCGATAGGGAAGAGTTGACGTATGGCTTTGATTGCTTAATCATCACCTTGCTCCTGATAGGGAAACATATATTCAACGTATTAAATGCAATGCTCTTGCAAAAGCAGTAAAGATGCACGACCTTACTCACAATATGGATCTTTCTCGTCTTCCTAATCCGACACGGAAGGATTACGAACGAGTTGAACGATACAAGAAAGAGTATGATTATTTGAGTAAACTTTATATATTTTTATCTATAAATCAATTTTATTAAGAAAACATGACTGAAAAATATAATGCATCAAACATTTCTCTTGACCAAATTTTAAATTATAAAGTCTGAAGAAATACTATACCAGAAATTCAACGTCCTTTGTTTGGAAACCTCGTCAAGTTAGAGATTTGATAGATTCTCTTTATAAAGGTTATCCTACTGATATTTGATAATCTTCAAAGTCCAGATATGAAATTAAAAGATGGAACTCTATCGTTAGGTAAAAAGATAATGATAGATGGACAGCAGCGTGTTACGGCATTGATGACGGCTATTGCAGGACTTAAGGTATTAACCAGTGATTTTTAAAACGTAGAATTAAAATTGCTTTTTAATCCACAAGCATCAGAAGAAAGTGAAGAAGAAATTTTTAAAGTTCAAGATAATGCAATTCTGAAAGATAAGAAATGGATAGTTGATATTGTTGAGTTATTTAAGTCAGACTTTGACCAATGGGCATTTGTGAATGAATATTGTCAGCAGAATGCAGAAGTAAACGGATCGCAGATGAATAAGATATTAATGCGTTTGTTGGATATAAAGAATCGTCAAATTGGAGTTATCACACTGATAGATTTGAATAATGCATGAGGTAACAGATATCTTCATACGTATAAATAGTCAAGGTGCCAAACTGAATCAAGCAGATTTTGCTATGTCGAAGATTGCTGCCAATACAGAATATGGCGGTAACGCATTACGTAAAGCTATCGATTACTTCTCACATTTAGCAGTAGAGCCAGATTGGTATACTGAAATGGCTTAAAGATACGCTATTTATGGAAACTCTATACGCGAGTAAATTGAATGGCTAAAGATAATCAGGAGTCTATTTTTGATCCTGATTATAACGATATTCTGCGCATTTCATTTATGTATAAGTTCGGTCGTGCAAAGTTAAAGGATCTTGTTAGTCTTCTTGGAGGGCGTGATTTTGAGTCACGAGAATATAAAGCACAAATAGCAGAAGAGTCTTTTGCTAAATTAGTGAAGGTGTTATCGATTTTTATGAATCAATATACGATTACTCAAACTTCATTCTTGGAATGAAGGCTGCTGGATTTATCTCTAATAGTTGATAAATTCTCAAATGACGATGGACTTTTACTATACATTATATTTGTTATTAAACAATGATACTACAATAGAAAAAGTCAGATAAAAAGCATTATGTAGCAAAGTGGTTTGTTATGTCAACATTAACAAGTAGATATACAGGGTCTCCTGAGTCACAAATGGATTTTTGATAAAAGCGTATTCGTGAAAAAGGTTTTTAGCATTCTTTCGAAGTAGAAGAAGCTAACCTTTCCGATACATTTTTGGAATGTCAGATTGGTACAACAACTCGAAACGCAAGTTATTAACAGTCCTTTCTTCAATGTGTTCCTTGCTGCACAGATTTATGAAGGTAATAATGCTTTTGTTTAGTAATGGTACAAAAGTGGGATATTTAATCACATTAATGGGTGAAAGTACACCATATCTTCCCCAAACAGTATCTGCGTAATAATGGCTCAACGAGAGAATACAGCATAATCAAATTGCCAACTTACTTATCTTGATACACAAGTGAATAAAGAAATTTCTGATGATGCACCGAATGTATACTTTACAAGTGCAATAGAACACTGTGAAAACGGTAGTTCGCTCTATGGAAATATAGCTGATATAAATTGTTTGAAAAACATGGCAGAAAAACTGCATACCAAGTCAAATTATAGATATGGATTATTCCAATTATCCTGAATTTTTAGTTGCAAGAAGAAAGTTGATGGCAGCAAAAATTAAAGACTATTATTTTAGCTTATAATAAATATAAATAGTAGTAGTAAGTAGGATAGGAGTAGAATTGATGAAGATTGATTTTTGCTCTTTATTTCTTTAATTGACTGAGCGTTTACGGATATATTAGAGAGCAGTATATCCGTAGCATTGTTCTACATACTACACTAAGTTTGAAAACAGTTTGCTGTCATTTTTAACATTTGCAGTAGTTTGTTGATTTATAAAGTGTTATAAGTCGTGAGTGGGTGATAGGAGTGACAGCAAAATCAAAAATAATCTGTGAAAAACTTGACAAGGGGTATCTCTGTGTTGTATCTTTGCACGCAGATATTAGGAAGAGCAACAGCACGCAAGGCGTGAATTTCTACAAACTAATGGCATCTTCCTTTTGTTTTATTCTTAAATCATTCTATTTATGTGTACAGATTTTTCTAACATGCCCAAAGACTGGGCAGTGTGCTTTATGCACGATTGTATTCTCAAAGAGCAGTGCCTGCGCTATCATGCGGCTAAGACACTCTCTATTAGCCAACATTCGATGTTGACCGTTCTTCCCTCTGCTCGTTCTGGCAATAGCTGTAAGGAGTTTCACACAATGAAGACAGAACGGCTGGCATGGGGATTCTCGCATTTTTTTGACGATGTAAAGTACGTTGACTACCGCTCTCTGCGTCGTGCAATGGAGGAGCATTTTCGGAAGTCGCTTTTGTGTATTATCGTTACCATCAGGGGATTAACAAGCTGAGCGAGGAAGAGCAGCAATGGATTAATGACCTTTTCCAACGTTATGGCTATGCCGCCCCACGTGTTTATGACAATTATCAAACGAGCTGGGAGTATTAGGGGGTAAGGAGTTAAGGAGTGAAAGGGAGTGAGAGGAGTTAAGACATTAGCGTGTTTGGTAGAGTGGGGTAGTTCTTCTTGGTGTAAAGGAATTGGGTTAGTTAACTGTTAGTGTTGTCTTGTTTCTTTGGTGTTAATGCCCCGCACATCTTGTGTTAATGCTCCGCACGTGTGGTGCTGTAGACAGGATAAGAAAGACATAGTAACAGTTTAACTTTTCTATGTCTCATTAGCCAGAATGACATAAGGACAGATTTTAGAAAGACATAATAACAGATTAACCTTTTCACTCTTTTTCACAAGCAACTTGTTAACTCGTCAACTTGTCAACTTGTCAACTTGTCAACTTGTCAACTTGTCAACTTAAAACTATCGTATATGCAGTATAAGAATCTTAAGAACATTAAAGCTGAAAATCAGCGAAAACGACAGTCGGATAGACTTAAAAATGATATTACTCGTCGTCTGCTCGACTATCTTGAGCGGAAGTATGAAATGCGGTATAACACCGCCTTGGGCTGTACGGAAATCCGAAAGTCAGGAAGTAACGAACCTTTTGTGCCAGCGGATGAACGCATGCGCAATACTATCGCCATCAAGGCACGCCTCGATGGTATTGATGTGTGGGACAAGGACATCCGACGATACACAGAGTCGGACTTTGTCAAGGTTTTTAATCCTGTGGACGACTTCCTCAATAGTCTGCGAGGGAGATGGGACGGAAAGGACCATATCAATGCTTTGGCTGACTGTGTACCTAATGACAATGCACGGTGGGCAGACTGGTTTCACACGTGGTTTCTTGCAATGGTGGCACAATGGATGGGCTTAGATAATGCACATGGCAACAGTGTGGCACCGCTACTCATCTCACGACAGGGCTATCGGAAGTCTACCTTCTGTAAACGTTTGCTGCCCGAAGTGTTGCAGTGGGGCTATAATGATAATCTTGTCATCAGTGAGAAACAGAATACGTTGAGGGCAATGACACAGTCGTTGCTTATTAATATCGACGAGTTTAATACGCTCTCAGCCAAGACGCAGGACGGTTTTTTGAAGAACGTCATGCAGCTCGCAAGCGTAAAACTCCGTCAGCCTTACCGCCAACAGCAAGTAACGTTGCCACGTGTAGCCTCTTTCATTGCCACAGCAAATATCTTGGATGTCTTTAGCGATCCCAGTGGCTGCCGTCGTTTTATAGCGGTTACGCTGACAGGTCCCATCCGTCTGCCCGACCACATAGACTATGAGCAGCTTTTATGCGCAGGCGGTTTCCGGAACTTGAGGTTGGTAGACGTTATTGGTTTGATGAGGCTGACAGCAGGAGATTATGGCAAACAATGTGCAGTATCAACAGCGCACACCTGCTGAGGCTCTTCTTCTGAGTGCTTTTTCCATCCCTACGGACTTGGCAAAGGGTGCCTATATGACAGCTGCCTCCATCTTCAGTCTGCTCCGCCAGCGATACGGCAGTCAGCTACACCTGACAAGTCTCTCCCATTTCGGTCGTGTTCTTGCCAACATTCAGAACCTCCACAGTAAAACATTCTTCGCATGGCACAGAGTATTTGGTGGCAGTACGCAGTAGCCTTGGTCAGTCTGCCTCTCCCATCTTAAATCGTTAGTTGTTATCCGAATAAACTTTCAAAGTTGCTGTCACTGCATGTCACACTTTTTACACGTTATAAGTCGTTTATAATCTGTTGGTTGCGTGAAGTGTTAAAAAGTGACAGCAACTTAAAACAAAAACTACATTAGCTTTTATTGATATTCAGGGCATGAAACATGTTCTTTATAAAAACACCTTGTTCTTATTCTTTATATAGATTTTTGCTACCTTTGTAAGACACTATCAAAAAGTGGTGACTAAGAACCTCGTTTATGGAAGAACATAAAGAGCACAGTAAGAAATCGATTCGATTTTAATTCATAAATAGTATGATAACCGACTTTGAAGAGTATATCCGACAGAGCGAGCCGCATAAACGTGAGAAAGGTTATGCGTGGCAGACAGCTATTGGCTTGCAGGCTGTTGATGGCTTGAAGACTTCTGATTATCTGCGTGAAACTGCTCGTCAGCATATTGAGGGTGACATCACGATTGAGGAGGTGAAGCAGCTCGTCAATAGCTACTATGAGTCAAAGTCAGCTCGTAAGGGGGCGGGAATAGAACGGAAGAGGCTGATAAAGTTTCGCTCTGCATACCGAATTACTATCTGAACAGAGCTTTACGTTCTCGCCATTGGAATATATTTCAATTCATCGTCGTTTGTTTGAAGGCATCTATGAGCATGCAGGAAAGATAAGAGATTATAACATTACGAAAAAGGAATGGGTGTTGAATGGAGAAACGGTACTATATGCTGGTGCTGATAGTATCCGTGAAACGCTGGATTACGACTTTGCCCGTGAAAAAGAATACGATTATAAGCATCATGATATAGCAGAAGCAGTGAGCCATATCTCACAATTTGTTTCTGACCTTTTGGCAAATTCATCCGTTCGGGGAGGCAATACTCGTACAACGGCAGTTTTTACCATTAAGTATCTGCGTACATTTGGTTTCGACATCAGTAACGAAACCTTTGCTAACTATTCGTGGTATTTTCGTAACGCACTGGTTCGAGCCAACTATAACAATATGCCCTAAAAGGCGTCTTTTGCTACAACACAATACCTGTGAGCATTCTTTCGCAATTTGATATTAGGTGAGCAGAATGAACTGAAAGAACAGACTTCTACATAGAAGCACCAAAGCATTTGGTTCAAAAAGTGCCAGTTTGGAAGTTCAAAGAGCCATAATGACACTTTGAATTACACTTTGGAAGAAGTAGCACTTATAAAGTTTGTCAAGGAGAAACCACAAGCAACGCAAAAAGGAAATTGCTGTGCATATAGGTAAGTCTGAGCGAACTGTAAAACGTATGACAACGCGTTTGTCAGAACATGGCATTATTGAACGCAAAAATGGTAAGCGCAATGGCTATTGGGAGATTAAAAGCAAATAACTAAACAACTAAAAATCCAATTTATTTATGAAACGCTATTCACTTAAAAATAAAAGAAATAGAATTACAGCTACATGAAGGTAATTATAATCGTCGTGTACAATATAACGAAAAAGATTTTTGATATTCTTGTTATCAGCTTTAAGGAAAAAAAGTTGACCTTATAAGAAAAATTTGCAATCTCTGCAAAATTGTTTACCAAATAGTGATTCCATTCATTTGTTATTTGATCCCAATACTCACAAGGTAAGTTTCTCACCACAAGAAATAAATACTAATATTATTAGTGATGTTGAAAAATTGCTTTGTTTTGATAAAACATGAGTATTTATGGCAGAAGATAAAGAACAATATCTCGGATGTCTTTAGCGATCCCAGTGGCTGCCGTCGTTTTTATAGCGGTTACGCTGACAGGTCCAATCCGTCTGCCCGACCGCATAGACTATGAGCAGCTTTATGCGCAGGCGGTTTCCGAACTTGAGGCTGGTAGACGCTATTGGTTTGATGAGGCTGACACCCAAGAGATTATGGCAAACAACGTTCAGTATCAACAGCGTACCCCTGCTGAGGCTCTCTTCTTTGAGTGCTTTTCCATTCCTAAGGACTTGGCCAAAGGGTGCTTATATGACAGCCGCCTCAATCTTTAGTCTTCTTCGTCAGCGATACGGCAGTCAGCTACACCTGACAAGCCTCTCCCATTTCGGTCGTGTCCTTGCCAACATCCCGAACCTCCACAGTAAACATTCTTCGCATGGCACAGAGTATTTGGTTGCAGTACGTAGTAGCTAGCCAGTCTGCTCTCCCATCTAAATCGTTAGTTGTTATCCGAATAAACTTTCAAAGTTGCTGTCACTGCTGTCACGCTTTAATGTGTTATAAGTCGTTTATAATCTGCTGGTTGCGTGAAGTGTTAAAAAGTGACGGCAACTAAAAACAAAACTACATTAGCTTTATTGATATTCAGCATGAAAAGTTTTTTTGTAAAAACCTTTTCTCTTTATTCTTTATATAAATATTTTTATATTATCTTTTGCAAAGTGTTACCCATGTTATTGGGAAGTATAACTAAAAACTCATCTATGAAAGAGCACAAGGAAGGACACTGTATATTTTCTTGTTTGTAAATGACGATAAAGTGAGAGGATATTTAATATCTAAGCTACAAAGTGTTCTAAGTCTTGCTGCTATGAATGAGATAAAAAGCTACAAAACTGATAAGATGAAAAAGAAGTAATTCAAGAATTATACAATGGCTTTTGAAGCTGTGGCTATAGAGGTCGAAAGGATTGAATGTTGGAGTGCACGCGAACTTCAGCTGCTTTTGGGTTATTCTAAATGGGAGAACTTCTCGAAAGTAATAGATAAAGCCAAAATTGCTGATGAAAATGCAGGGAGTTTGAGTTTTCTGACCATTTTCCCTGACGTCAGGAAAAATGGTTAATCTTGGGTCAAGATCAGAAAGAGAGATTGATGATATTCTCTTAACTCGCTAGTGGCTGTTACCTAATTACGGTGGTTTTACCTTTGCTAATTGTATGCACTTTCCTGCTACGTTGCAAACAATAGAACGAATGCCAGAAACTACTTTTGATGAGATTATGGACAAATATGTGGAAATGAAAATTATTGCCAATGAGCACCATGTGAACTCGTTCACAAATCAGGCGAGTGCAGCCGAATTTATGCAACGTTGCCCATCCTTTTATGGAGGGTAATGGTCGCAGTACTCGCATTTGGCCCGACCTCATGCTGAAACGTTCTCTCAAACGATGTGTCGATTGGAGCCAAATAAACAAAAACGACTATTTGGCAGCTATGCGTGAGAGCGTGTCAGACAATACACACATCAAGGCATTAGTAAATCCCACATTACCCGCTAAGATTGATGATCGAGAAATGTTTATGAAGGGTATTGATTATTCATATTATTATGAACAGAATGATTAGGCTATAAATCGGACAATTTTATTAGTATTTAAAATAATTTTTAATATATCTTTATGAAACAAGACATAACTCCTTATTTGCAGTCTGTAATTTAGAAGGAAGAAATATTAATGGTTGGCAAGTTAAAACCCAATTATCCAAACCCAACAAAACGACTAGGTGAAACTGGAGGAAATTTTTTTCGATTTGTTATATCGTGGAAAAAGGACGTGTGGATTTTTTTCATGAAAGTTATTGATTTTAGCAAATGTTATAAAGGACCTTTGCCACGTAATGTAACAAGAGCACAATATATCGAAAGATGCACACGTGAATTTAATTACGAAAAGGCTCTTTCTTCTTATTGTAATGAGAATAGAATTAGGAGCGTAATTTCTTTACATTGATGATGGTGATATTACATTGGATGATTTCACTTTTGGGGATGTTTCATATATTATATATGAAAAGGCAGATGGAGATATTAGAAAAATTCTACTTTTTTTCTAGTAGCCTTGTTTTTCTGAGAAATTACAATCTATCACTGTAAAACTAAAATCACTGCACGATATTGCAGTAGAATACAGCAACTTCATCAAAATCTCGTTTCACATCAAGATGTAAAACCATCTAATATACTATCAATTAATAATAAATCTAAAATAGGCGATCTCGGCAGATCTTTATGTATGTCTCCATTAATAAATTGTCCATACTCTTATAAATTTAATGGGGATATGGGATATGCATCGCTAGAAGGAATTTTAGATTGGAGTGTAGGACAAAGTCAAAGAATCAATTATATCAAATTGACAACTATATGCTCGGTTCATTAATAGTATTTTATATTTGTGGAGTTTCATTTAATACTTAATGAGCAATCATTTACCGAAAATCAGTATCTTTTTAGATATGGCTAGAGCTGGTATGACATATGATGATGCCAAACCTTACCTAATAAATGCATTTCATTATGCACTCTTGATTTTGAGAAAGATATACCCATAGATGAGATTAAAGAAGAGTTAACTAGAATTGTAGAATATCTTGTAACTCAGATGTAGAGAAAGGGGGCATCCAAAGAATTTAAGTTCAAAGAATCAAACACCAAATCATGATTTAATAAGGGTATATACAGAATTAGATAGCTCTATACTCAAATTGAATTATTAAAATTAAAAAGAAAAATGGCTTCACTAACTAAAAACTATAAACCGAAACGTAGTTCCCAATTGGCGAGATTATAGAACTACTGCAGAATTAGGAGAGATAGGAGGGTATAAAGTCACAAATACTGAGATACCTCTTTTTCTATCAATGATTATATTGATGCTTGAAAGAGAACAAAAACTATACCATATGCAGGCGATTTAATAAGTGCAGGTATAATGAATGGACAAAAATAATTCCGAAGTTATTAATGCTGCAAAATTTATAATAGAAAAATGAAGGCTCTGCTCTCAAATCATTACTAAATGTTGCACATAGTCCTAAAGAGATAGAGGAACCAATAAACGACAACATTACTAATACTTCTAAACTTAGAAGCATTATCAATCAAGAAGATTTAATTAAAGAAAAAGTACGTTTCTTAAGAAAAATTAGTTCACCGTTTTCCAGAAAATCCCATATGGTATAGTGAATTAGCTTTTGTCGTATGCTACTCTTGGTTTAATGAGTAAAGCTGAAAAATGATGTGTGTGCACTTCATTTAGCACCTACAGCAAGATATATTACACGCTCTAGCTTCAAGACTTTTTCTCCATATTAAGAGACATAGATAAAGCACATCATATTTTTAGTTAACAATCCCTGCTATTATTAGAGATCCATGGATTTTAGCATCTGAAATAGCTGTTAATGCTTCGAGGAAGAAGTTCTAGATACATTAAAAATGGAATCGCAATGATTAATTCTGGGAACTACTCTTCTTTTCAGTTTATCAGAACTTTGCAGAGCTAGTAGGCACACAAGAATTGTATCATTCAGAAATGTGAATTATATTTTAATAAGTCACTTCTTCAACCTAATGATAATAGCTTGTCTCAAGTTGAATGGTTACTATCAATGGATAGCACCATGAATTTTAAATTTACAGATTATAGTACTATGCAAAAAGAAGTTTGAAGCAGATTCAAGACATGCTTTATATGCGAGAATTACCATGATGCCTTAACAACATCAATTAATTGGATTGAATCTATGCCTTTTGCAAGGCTTCCTATTTATTTTGCTGCAGAAATGGCTTATACCTACGTAAAAAGATTATAAAAGTGCTATTGAAATTCTTAAAATAGGATTAAATGCTAATCCTGATGAATTGAATTTCATTAATAATTTAGCCTATGTATATGCTATGAATGGGAGACTGAAAAAGCCGACAATATACTTGAAGATAAAAGATTATCTCCAAAACAAAATCGATCCAGATTTAAATATTTGCTTAATAGCCACCAGAGGGCTTAACGAATACAAAAAGGAAATATTGAAGAAGGGCGCAATAATTATAGAAAAAGCAATTGAATTGGCACATAATATTGTTGATAATCATTTGCCCAACAAAAGCACTTTTTGAATTTTTATAAGGGAAGAATTAATTGCTACAAAAATTAAAAATAACAATTTAATCGATCTTTTAGAAAATTAGATACAGGAGATTCTCGTGAAACCAAGGCAATGAAGAATGATATAATGCAATTAATCAATAGAATATAGAAAGGGCGATAACATCCAGATGTTTTTCTAATTAATACTACTCAAATTGAGGAAACATTTTTGTACCATATATATGTAAATTACTGATAATCAATATAGGGTATATTCGAGGAAGGAAATCAATAATATACATAAACAAACCCGTAGTAACTGGATGGTTGCTGCGGGTTGTGTTTGAAAATTATAAGCTAAAAGCCTACATCACAACGTCAACTCAACGATATAATCAATATCAGTGGGGACGGTGTCGAAGTTGAGGGTGATGCCATTACCAGTCTTTGTGAAGTTGACACGCTTGTTGGTGCCAAAGACGATGGCAGACTTGATCTTGTGGTTGCCAGTAGGGATGAAGAGGCTGGAGTCCATACAGTTTAGGGATGTGGATGTAGAGTTTGTTACCACGTTGTGTACTTTCCCCATTCATGTGGCCCAACGATGCCGCCACGAGTGCCGTAGATGGTTTCACCATATTTGTTCAGCCATTCACCGATAGCCTGAAGGCGGTTGAGGGCAAGTTCGGGAAGGGCTCCACCTGGCTCTGGACCGATGTTGAGGAGGAGGTTGGCATTCTTTCCTGCAGCACGAACAAGCATCTGAATCAGCTCCTTTGATGATTTGTAGAGAGTATCGGTGATGTTGTAACCCCAATGCTCGTTGATAGTCTGGCATGACTCCAATGGCAGACGGCTGATGCTCTGTCCAGATAGTCCAGCCTTGTTCTCACCCGGTAGGTCACGTTCAAAGATCTGAATATCCTCACCAGCGAAAGGAGTCTGGTGATGGTTGTTAGCGACGAGGCACTGTGGCTGTAGCTATGAATCATTGCATACTGCTCCTCCAGCTGCCAATCGAAAGGTTTTGCATCGCTGTCATGATCCCACCATCCATCAAACCAGATTGCCCCCACCTTTCCATAGTTGGTGAGTAATTCCGTCAACTGCGTGTTCATAAACTTATAGTAGCTTGCCCAGTCAGCCTTCTTTTGGTCTACCAGTCCCAGTTCCTGTTCTCCCCACTGGATAGTCTTCACGTCCCCAGTCAAGGTGAGAATAGTAAAGATGCAACTTGATACCATTACGTTGGCAAGCATCAGCCATTTCTTTTATGATGTCACGTTTGAAAAGGAGTACCATCAACGGAATTATACGAGCTGGTAGCCGTCTTAAAGAGTGAGAAACCATCATGGTGACGTGTCGTAATGGTGATATACTTTGCACCGGCAGCTTTGATAGCTTTTACCCAAGCATCCGCATCAAACTCTGAAGGATAGAACGTCTTTGCCAATTTAGGATATTCCTTATAGTTGATATCCCTGTTGGTCATAATCCATTCGGTAGTACCCATCATTGAGTAGAGCCCCCAATGCAGGAAGATACCAAACTTCTCGTCTTGAAACTGTTCGCGTGCTTTAAGATTCTCAGCCGTTGGATGATAAGTCTCTTGTGCCATGCCGACGTAACTCGTCAGTAGTGTTAGGATAAAAAGTAGCGTCTTCTTCATTTATGATTTTTGTTGTTTAGATTTCTAAGTGCAAAGATAATGAAAATTAAGCAGATAACACTCTTCTGCTTTCCTTAATATTCATGTGGGGGGATAGACATACGTCTTATTATTCTATCGACTGCTGTGAAGGAAGATTTAGGAACTCGCTGATATCTTCTTTTAGTTTTACGAAAGGAGCTGCATTAATATAGCCCACGTTACGACGGAGCATGGGGATAATCGCCTCCGTACTATGACCATAACTTGATAGTTCGTTGCGACGTTGCGTATCGTGTACTGCATTGCGATTAATCTCGTCTTCACGTTCACGCACAAGAAGGTCGCATACCCGCTTCAAGACTGGTACGATGATATTATCAAAGAGATGATGACCTTGTATATATAGATAGGTTGTTGAAGGTGTAACACCTAAGGAACGCAGTTCGTCTTTTAGTTTTAGATAGCTATCCTTTGCGTTCGGATTCTCTTTTTGTAGTTGTCGTACACGCATCTGTACTTTTATGGCGTAGCCGCTGAAGACTTTCTGCTGCTCCTTTTAAGGAGAAGTTACCAAGTTCCACAACTCGATTAAAGTCAGAGATAGTAAACTTTCGATGTATTCCTTGACGATAATGCCAGATACTCCAGACAAAGAGTGGGTGTATGCTTTCGCTGTAAAGTTTTCAGAAACTCTTCAAAGTTAAAAGATGGATGGTCGTTGAGCGTTACAGCTACTGTCACATCATGCAGACTCGGTGCGTAGCATTGTAGATTTTCAATAGCGTAAGCATAGGTGTGGAAAAACGTATGGATTGTTGTTGACCTCATCGGAAAGTTGGGTAACTCTTGCAATAGATAGTCATAATCAGCATCAACGCAAGCAATCATATTCTCGCCAATATTCTGTGAAACGAGGTTCATTAGTACTGACCGCTTTCCCTTGTTGAGGTTCAATCGCGAAGGTAACATCACTTCAAAATAGCGTTCCTCGTTCTCAAACCCACTTAACACAGTGCGCCAAAAGAAGATATCGTCATACGCCTCCACGTATGCGATAATCTTTCTCCGCGCTCCTTTACCATTCAGTCGGTTCGCAGCATCAATATATGCTGATGATAGGTTATCACTCAGTCTTTTTCCCATCGCTCCCTCCTTATGACAATCAGTTGTCGGTTATGTCCGTTACTTCTGTCACACGATCAATCCATCCGTTCATGATGACAGCTGGACTATGTGTCGTGAGGATAATCTGAACATTCGGATTTAGTTCTAAGATAAGGTCAATCAGTCGTTTCTGCCACTCAATATGCAGACTCACTTCTGGCTCATCCATGAAGAGAACGTAATGCTCATTGTCCTCTACCAATACGGTCAGCAGGATAACCAAAAATCTGCTTCTCACCACTTGACAACTGATAAGGAGCGAGGACTTCACCTAATGAAGAGAATTTTATCTCGTTCTCAGAGCGGATAATCTTCTTACCTGTTTCGGTAAAGAGGTCGTCCAAAATATCTTGAAAACGTTTCTTAGGTTGTGATATCTGTTGTGCTTTCTCTGCAGCATCCGCTTCACCACTTTGTAATGTCTCGATAATACGATTGCCAATGTTCACTTGATAGTCAAGATATTTGCGCTGAAGCTGAAAGAGCTGCCAGTCAAGTTCTGTAACAAGATCGACATTAATCTTGCTGATGCTATCCGAGTTCATCAGCGGTCGGTCGAACGAACGGATAATGTCATAACGTATCCATCGTGCATCATCAGGACTTACCTTTAGTCGGACGCCCTTTAAAGAATGGCTGGGAAACTCACCTCCTTGCGACAGACTACGCACCACCTTATTAAGAATGGTACTCTTGCCGACACCATTAATACCACTCAGGATATTCACCTGACGGTCTAATGTCCATCGGATATGTTTCTTTCCACTCCAAAGCGAGTCAATCTCAATCTCTTCTATGTAATCTGCGTATTTCTGCATAATCGTAGATTTTATGACAATAGTAATGCAAATATAATGTTTTTTGTGTGAATGGCAATAAGAAAGTCTTTATTTTAATGTAAATATCACGTTTATGGTATGCTAAATAACATAAAGAGTGTATTTCACATATCGGTAAATGTCCGTACCTTTGCATTCGTAAACGATAAGTAAGAAATTAAATTCCAAAGAATATGGCAAAAGATAGTAAAACAAACTCACAGAGCTTATAGGTAATACGCCACTGTTAGCACTTAATAAATTCTCTGCAGAAAGAGGACTCAATACTCCTGTTCTTGCAAAAAGTAGAGTATTTTAATCCTGGTGGTAGTGTGAAGGACCGTATAGCATTGGCTATGATAGAGGATGCTGAGGCTAAGGGACTCTTAAAGCCCGGAGCTACTATTATTGAGCCAACCAGTGGAAACACTGGCGTAGGCTTGGCATTGGTATCAGCAGTGAAGGGGTATAAACTTATTCTTACTATGCCTGAGACCATGAGTGTGGAGCGTCGCAATCTTGTGAAGGCATATGGTGCTACGGTGAAACTGACAAGTGGCAAAGACGGTATGAAGGGTGCTATCAAGGCTGCGGAGGAGTTGAGAGATTCTATTCCAGGTAGTGTTATCCTTCAGCAGTTTGAAAATCAGGCTAATCCAGAACGCCACTATCTTACTACTGGCCCAGAGATATGGCGTGATACAGATGGTAAGGTGGATATCTTTGTGTCTGGTGTGGGTACTGGCGGTACGGTTAGCGGTATTGGTCGCTACCTTAAGGAGCAAAATCCTGATGTGAAGATTATAGCAGTTGAGCCAACCTCATCTCCAGTTTTGAGTGGTGGAGAGAGTGGACCACATAAGATTCAGGGAATTGGTGCAGGCTTCGTTCCTAACACATATAATAATAAGTATGTTGATGAGATTTTCCAAGTAGAGAATGATCAGGCAATTCTTGCAGGTCGTCAGTTGGCACAACAAGAAGGTTTGTTGGTTGGTATCTCATCTGGTGCTGCAGCCTTTGCTGCTACCGAGATTGCTAAACGTCCAGAGAATGCAGGTAAGACTATCGTAACCTTGCTGCCAGATACAGGTGAGCGTTATCTTTCAACAGTGCTTTATGCTTTTGATGAATATCCTCTTTAGTATTTTTCCAAATTCTAAAATACTTTCCCAACAGACTGCTTTTGTCTTCAAGACAAGGCAGTCTGTTTTTGTTTTTAAGAAGAAAGACGTTTCTTCATAAACCGATAATGACTGTTTAGTAGTTTGAAAAATGCTTACATAAAGTCAATTAGTTATCATATTAAAAAGACAAATCAAAGCTTTTGTTTATGAGTTTGTAAATAGCAGATTATCAGTTGATTATAAAGTTGTGCAAGAAAAAGGTGCTTAACAAGGGTTCAAAAGGGCGTTAGTAAAGGGTCTTAAAGAGCATCTTTTGCAAGCTTAAAGGGCGTTAATTCGAATGTAAAGGCACTTGTTTAAAAATGAGGAGGGGGAAAAAGTTTATTACATTTAGACTAACTTCTTTTCCACACTCTCTTTTGGAAAGAGTGGGAAAAGAGTTTTTTATTCCTTTTGTAATAGGAAGATTTGCTTTCTGTCGTTCAATCTCTTTTTCGCAACTGTTCGTCTGTTGGTAAGAAAGTCTTGTATTTTGCTGCAAACAACTGTTCGTTACCTTTTAAGATAGAGTAGCGTGCGATGTCTTTACTTGTTTCAGAGCATAAGACAATGCCGATGGTTGGATTGTCGCCTTCCGTACGTTTTAACTCGTCATACACGTACATACATATCCATTTGTCCAACATCCTGATGTGTGATAGTTCCTAATTTTAGGTCAATAAGCACGTAGCATTTCAGAATGACATTATAGAATACTAAATCAATATGATAATCTTGTGTGTCGGTCCTGACCAGTTGTTGTCTCCCCATGAAGGCAAACCCACGTCCTAATTCCATCATAAAGTCTTGTAGATGGCTGATAATTGCTGTCTCAAGGTCGGTTTCAGAGTAGGTACTATCTTGTTTGAAACCAAGAAACTCTGCAACAATAGGACTTTTTAGAAGTTCAAATTTGTTAGGTTTTTGGGCTTTGTTTTGTGGTTTTGGTTGGACATAATGACGTTCATAGTACTGTGTTGAGATGTTTCTGTCAAGTGTTCGGACGCTCCACATCTCCTTTGATGCTGCTTCAAGGTACCATCGCATAGCAGTCTCATCATCTATGCGTAGGACCTTGAAAATATGTGTCCAAGTGAGATTTGGAAATCGCGATTTCCAAATCTCATAGTCATCAATAAGAAGATAAAACCTACGAAAGGAACGAAGGTACCTTGAACTAAAGCCTTTACCATAGGTATGGGTCAACTGTGTTGAGAGATTATTGATAATCTCTTCGCCATATTCAGCACGTTCTTTACCACTTTGTTCTTCTTCAACAATACGTTTCCCTATGTTCCAATAGGTTTCTATCATTGATTTGTTGACAGCGGCATAAGCCTGTCGACGTCCTTGCTCGATGATGCCACAGACATCACTGAATAAGTTTGGTGATGTTAATTTATTGTTCATGTTTAGTCATTTATTATGTTGTTCTTAATAGATTTCATAGGTTTTATTGGTTATAAGGAAAAGAAGCTAATTCGATTTCTTTTCCCAAATGTTGTATTTTTTTCTTTCAGAAAGTTGTCTTACCTTGTCAGACTAAACTTTAGGCTTGCATTAAAGTAGCGTTTGGTAGTGCGGATATGTATATAAGTCATATTTTGCAATCGTGATTGCAAAATTGTAATCTCTTA
>BNJU01003966.1_pt1 | contig 24506 bp, 37 predicted proteins | sample 8539281 | NCBI WGS metagenome assembly BNJU01 (sample SAMD00202456, study PRJDB9452) | human saliva metagenome | isolation source: human saliva | place: Japan
TACTTTCATTTTATACCTCCAAATTTATGTTACTTAAAAACAAAATTTTTTTATCTCTTCCTAAATTTTTTTACTTACAAAACTATTATACTATTATTTAATAACTCATTTTTCTTCTGTTTTAACTTCAAATCATTTTTTTATTCCCTAAATTTATTCTATTTTTTTCTATTCATTTTTTTCTTTGAGTATTTCAATTCCCAGTTTCTTATTAATTTAATAAAAAACTACATCTATTATCTTGGTTATAACCAAAATTTTTAAATGTAGTTTTAAAAAAAAATTTTTCATTAATGATATGATTATTATACAATAAATTTTTTTCTGATATTCTTATTGAATAATTTTTAACTTCTTTTGAGTATTCTATAAAATTTCCTACTTTTATACCTTTTTCTGACATTATTTCTTTTTATTTTTTTGGTTGATTTTTATCTATATTTTTTTCATTTTTCCATACATTGAATTAAAGTTTTTTTATCTTTTAGATTTTTTTAATGTCTTCTATTAATTTTTTTCAACATCTTTTTCAGTATTTACATTTTTGGTATTTTTTTATATTTAAATTCATCTTTATTTTTTTAATTCTTCAAATGTAATTTTTACCATTTTTATACTTCTCATATTCTCTTCTTATAGTTTGACTATTTTTCATTTGATTTATTCTTAAAAACTTTTCATTAATTTTTCTAAATCATTCTCAGTATTTACCCTGTATTTTTATAAAATTTAACAATTCAGATAATTTAATTTCGCCATTTTTTATATTCTTCATATTTTTTTCTTAAATTGAACTTTTTTTATTCCTTCTTCTCCTATTCCACTTACTAAATTTTCTTTAACTTCATTAGAGAAATACTGTAATCATTTTTTTCCATACCTTCCCAACAATTTAATTATAGGTATATCTCTTGTATTTGATTCTTTAATCATTTTACTTAAATCTATTTTTTTATTTTTATAATTTTTCCAATTCATAATTAGGAATTGTTAATACTCTATTTTTTTATATTTTTAATTTATATTCTTCGATTTCTTCCAATAATTCTTCTTCAATATTAAAATACAATATATCTTCTGCACTAACTTCTAACACTTCACCCTCATTTCTTAAACAATAATATTTATCATTTAAATATTGAAAATATTTTTCTTGATTTTTTTCATTAAAATCTTCAAAATTATAATCTTCAACTATTTCCAAAAAAATTTTAAGTCAAAATTATTTTTTTATGAAAAATTAATCCAATTTATTTCCTTTTTATCTTTACAATAATTATAATAATAAACTAATTTTTATAAAAAAATAACAGTACTTCTTATTTTTTTCTTTTGTTTTTCTAAATCATATTGTGAATAATTAAAAAAATATTTTTTTATTACTTCTTCTATTTTTTTCATAGAAACTTTCATACTTTTTTTCAAATAATGCAAATTTAACAAATTTATTTAATTCTTTATAAAAAAACGCCATATCATCAATTCCTATTATTTTTATAAAAAAATCTGAAACTACTTCGTAATTTCCCTTTTTTTATATTCACATTAATTCTAGAATAAATTCCTAATGATTCTTTTTATTGGTTCCCTCATTAAACTCAATTTTGCTGACAACGCTATTCTTGGTGTTGATCCCTTTTCATTTTCCTCAAATTCATTTTCACTTATTTGTGTATAACTACTTAAAAAAATTTTTTTCATTCCAATTTATAGCCTTTATTTGTCTTTCTACTGCAATTCTATAAAATGCAATAGAAATAGTTTTTCATTCCTAAAGTCATATCTAAAACTGTATTGTCTTTATTTACTTTTATTTTTTTAACACTAATTCTTTCAATTTTTTTATAAGTTTCATTAACTTCTCTTCCATCAATTTCTATACCTTCTATTTTTTTCTTTAAATTTACAATTTTTATATTCATTAAATTTATTCTCTGTTTCTTTTGTATAAAATAAATAAATTTTTTTCTACATTATCAAATATTCTTAAATCTTTTTTCAAATGGAAACTCTTCCAATAAACTGCTTTTTTTGATAAACTAAATGCTGAAACTATTTTTTTATTCTTTCTATATCTATCTCTTCTTTTATTTTCTCCCTTTCTTTCCTTTCCCAATTAAATCTACATAACTTTCCTCTAAAAATTTCTTCTCGTCATCAGTTACCATTTCTGACTTTAAAAAAATAATATTTTTATTACTGTATCAAGTAAGTTAACTGATACTTTCTCTCCCTCATCAAGCAATGTTCCCACTAATATTTTTTTCTCACTCTTTCTCTTAATTCACTTCTACTAATTTTCATTTTTATTTCTCCTTATTTTCTATGCTTTTACAAATTACAATATCAAATGAAATATTTTTTTGATTATCACTAATATTATTTTATTATATTAATCATAAAAAAATCAAAAATTTTTTTAATTTTATTTCTATTTCATAAAAACAAATAAAGAAAGATAGCAATCCTACTTTAAAGTAGGATCACCACCTCCATCCTAAAAACTACCACCACAAATTATCAAAAAAACTAGATACCTCACCACAAAAATCACTCACACTGTTACCAAAATCTTCTGCCATATTTCCCATTGTTGTAAACATTTCATCTGCTGTATTCACTGTTTCGTTCATCAATTTTTGCTGTTTCATTAATACGCTTCGGCTACTATTACTACTCCTGTTGTTACTACTACCGCTGCTCTACTACTTCTTCAATACCTGTCATAATAAATCACATCCTTTTCTTTATTTTTCAATTTATTATACATTTTTTATAACCTATTTTTTTATTGTTTCTATCCAATAAAATCTTATTTAAAAAGCTGTATTTAATCTTTTTGTGTTTCAATATTTTTTTAGAAATTACTCCAAAAAAACATGAAGTAATCTCTAATTACTTAAAAATTTCTTTATACATACTCAATAAACTTCACATGTTTAAAATAACTAATCTTCTTCACATTCTCCCCATCTTTTATTTCTTCAACATTTCTTTCAGTATAACTATACACAGAATCAAATTTCTTTTCTATCGACCATTTAACAATATTATATGTATATCCCCAATTTCCTTGAACCAACATCACATCATTTTCATTAAAAATTTTCTTCAATATATTTTTTTATTTTTTTCCAGATTCTCTTTATAATTTTTCCTTAATTGACACATTTGACCACATTTCTTGTAATTCACTTGACAAACTTACTATTTTTTTACCTTAAAATTTTTCTACCAATTCTTTTTCTTGATTTTTCCGTCAACTGATGTGAAAATAGTAAAAGTGCTTTTCTCTCCATAATATCATCTCCCTCAATTTTTTTCTACATTTCAAACTAAACTTTCAAACTTCTTTATTTTACATAACTATTTAAAACCACAAAAAAATTCCTATAACATAATTTTAAAATTTAATATTCATAAAATTCTACTTTAAGTAAAAAAATTATCAGTCACTTTCTCAACTCCATAAATTGCAATAATTCCTTTTTCTTTCGCCCAATTTACCAATTCAAAAGTTATCCCAACTTCTCCTTCTATCAATAAAATATCACCTGAATCAATATTTCTGTCTATTATATCTTTAAATCTTTTTATATTTTTTTCTTTGTTGCTATCATTTTTCAAGATTTTGCCATTCTTTTGCAATTTCACTACTCAATTTACTTATTCTTTTTTTATCTTATATTTTTTTATTACTTCACTTTTTCCTGCTCTCCAAATATTTCTTTAAATACTAAAATTTTTTTCTGTCTTCTTTATTTAAATTTATTTTTAGGTGCTATGTTTTTATTTGAGAACTTCCTTTATCATTTAAATTTACATTTTCAATAGCTTCCAAAAAAATGATTTTTTTCGTTAATATATTTTTGTAAGTGTCTTATCTTCTTAACTATTTCTTTTTCCTGTGATACTTCTGCTATTATTTTTTTAACTTCTAAAAACAATTTCATTAATTCAGACAACTGCTCTTTTTTCTAATTCTTTTTCAAAATTTCCTTTTTTTATTATCCAGCCAATTTTTTTACAGTATTTTTTTATTTTTCTCCTGACTTCTGTACTCCAAGTTTTTTTCAAACAAAAAAATCAAAAATTCCATTAGATGCAACTCTACCAATTTCTGCAAACTGACCATTTTCAGCTAATTTTTTTCTAAAAAAAGTATATGTCTGTTGCATTTTTCAAATCTTGTGACTTATGAATCTCACCTTTTTTTATATTCAGTTTTAAATATTTCTCTTAATTTTTTTATATTTTCTGGAATTTTTGAAATAATTTCTTGCATTTCTGCTCTACTTTCCAATGTATGCGAAATATTATTTCTAATAATCCTAGAACTTTCAAAAAAATTTCACTTAATTTTTATTCTATTACTTATTTCTTCTTCCGACAAATCTTTATATTTTATTTTTATTTTTCTTCAGTTATTCTATTTATCCATTCTCTTAATACTTCTTTACCTTTATTGATATCTTCAACTTCTAAAATTTTTTTCCTGTAAAAGTATAAATAGCTTCAATAATATTTACATAACTCATTGAATATCTTTTTTTGATTATAGTGCCATTCCGCTAAACCTAATAATATCTCAAATGTCTCCTGCTTCTCACCAAAAATTTTTGTGCAAATCTTTCTAAAATATCTGGTAATAATAGTTTGGCAGGTCCATCCAATTTTTTTATTGTTTTTTTCCATTTGATTAATTTTTTTCCGATATTTTTCTTTTTATATTCCCAATATAGTTCATATTCATTGAATTTGAAAATTCTTCTAATGTATTTTTTTCAACTTATTATCTTCAATCATATCTAAAAATTCATAAGTATTCCCATATTGCTTAAAAAGCGTTCGCTCCTTTTATCCATTTCATTAAATCATAAAAATGATTTCAAATTAATTATTGAGCTACTTTTTAAAGGATTCCCATTTAAATCTTTTTCTATTTCATCATCATCCATTTCTTCTAGCATTCCATATGTTATCATTTTTTTATTTTTTTATATTTTTTTATCAATAACTTCTGTAATATAGTTCATCACTAAAAAAATATCCACATTGCATTTGATCTGAAAAGAATGGGTTATATCCAAATAAATTTCATCTTCTTTATTTAAAAGAATTTACGATTTCTATAATTTTATTAAAGTTTTCAAATATTTCATTTTTTTATTCATTCCATATTTTGTCACTATTATTTGTACTTTTTTTCTCTGTATTCTCAAATATAGAATTAAATTTTTTTCACTGTTTATATTTAAAACATCTGTATTTTTTTATTCGCATTTTTAGTAACATTTCTCAATTCATCTCTATATTTTTTTCATATTCTTCACTTTCAGTCGAAAAATCCATTTTTTTCTTACAATAATGTGTATAAAGTTTATCCCACATCGACCCTGCTGTTCCAATATATATTGTTTTATCTATATCATAATGTTTTTTTCTAATACCGATGTTACAAAAATATTCATCTCTATAAATTTTATATTCTCCTGTTTCTTCAATTTTTTTATTTTTATAATCCGCTTTTTCTGTAATCTCTTTCTTCACTATTACGATCTATCATCCCTTTTTCCCAACCCTGCTATCAATATTTTTAGCCATCTTTTTCTCCTTCTAATTATAATTTTTATTAAAAATTAATCTTAATAGTATTATTTTACCGCATTTATTTTTAAAAATCAATATAACAATTAATTTGATTTTTGGTAATTCTACTTCAAATTCAGAATAATTCTTCCTCCAAAAATAGAACTACCATTTTCTCTAAAGATCTCCTCCTAAAATTACTAAACCTATTAAACACAACAACATATTTATCACCTTCCTTTCATTTTTTTATTCTATTTAATTAAATTCTAATAATCTAGCTTGTAGCAATCCCATTTTAGATTCAGAATAATTCCTCCTCTAAAATAGAATTACTACTTTTTACTAAAAATTACCAACAAAAACTATCAAAAAAACTAGATACCTCATCACAAAAGTCACTAACACTGTTTCCAAAATCTTGTGCCATATCTCCCATTGTTGTAAACATTTCATCTGCTGTATTCACTGTTTCATTCATTAATTTTTACTGTTTTGATTTATACCTTCTGCCACTGCTACCACTCCTGCTGTTACCACTACCGCTGTTCCTACTGCTTCTTCAATTCCTGTCATTTTTATCACCTCCTTTTTTATTTTAAATTCATTATATATTAATTTGATAACTTATCTATGTAATTCTTTCACCAATTTTTTATTCCCATCCACCCAAACCCTCTATTTATTTTTCTAAAATATTCCTCCAAAAAAATCAACAACTCCACTAATTATATTTGCTCCTACTCCAACTATTGCTCCACCTACTGTACCTATTACTCTTCCAACTGAACCTAATCCTACTAAACTTCCTATAGCTTGACCTATTGTTCCACCTATTGCTATTCCTCTTGTTACTGATTCCACAAATTTTTCTAAAACTCCCGCTCTGTAATCTTGTAAATCATCATTGTCTTTCCACATAGCTTCTTCTTTATTAATATTTTGTGCATAAACTAATCTTTTTTCTTCTGGCGTATGTTGTAATATGTAGTATAATAGTTTTGATAAATTGTACGGTTTTTGTTGCATATATCCTTCTTCTTTGTCTCCAGCACTATAATAAATCGGTTCGACATCTATTCCTGTAGCTTCTTTAATTCTTCTTCTCACTGATGCAACTTTATCTTCCAAAAAATCTTGTAGTTTTCTCTCAGGTTGGTTTTCTTGTGCATTCCAATATTTTCCCTTCATCGCTACATCTGCCTGATTAATCGCCACTAATATTCTATTTTTCTTATTTTCCCCCAAATTTGGTATAATCACACTATTTATTAATTCATACGATGTCCCTAAATCTCTACTGCTACCATCCAATATTACCAAAACCAAATCAATTAACAAATTCCCATTTCTATCTTTTTCATAAAGCTTATCAATTATTATTTTACTATGTCTGTTATCAGCTTCTCTTCCATCACCTAATCCTGGAGTGTCCCATATTACTAAATTATCCAACTCATATTTATCAATTCCCATTGTTTCTGGATTTACACTTGTTCCTACTTTTGCTACTTCTTCTCCAAACAACGCATTAATAGTACTACTTTTTCCCCACTCCTGTTGCACCTGTAATCATTAAATTAATTTTTTTGCTCCTTCATTCTCAATAAATTACCCAATAATTTTTTTGTCTCGTAGTTTCCTCCATTTGTTCATTCATTACACTTCTTTCAATTTCCTTAAATATTTTTTTGACATAACCAATACCTCTTTCTTTTTATTTATTTTTTTATTATAACTCTCTAACATAAACTATTTTTTTCAAAAAAATTTAACCTATCTTTTACTTGAATACATCAATTTATTTCCTAAAAATTTGTTTGTCTCTTTTTTTATTTTAACTCCGTAATATCTCATTTCATTTTCCTTAATCAATCTTCCCATATTTCATTCCTCCAAAAAAATCAAATTTTTATTATAACTTATGATAACATTTTTAAATAACTCATTTTTCTTTTTTTAATTAACTTACAAAAACAATTTTTTTATACCCAAGTTTCAGCATTCACCACTCCAAAGAAAAATTGAATATCTACATTATGCTCTAACTAACGGTCTTCTCTCTACAATCATATTATCTATTATGAAATCTAATAATTTTTTTCTATGTTATAACCATATTCTGCTGAATAGTATACTGGTTTTCTTATTGTTACTCCTGTTGCTTCTTTTACCCTATTTTGTATAGATAACGCTTGTCTTTCTAAAAAATCTACTAACACTTCATCCGGTCTATTTGTTTCCTTATTCCAATGTCTGCCTTTCATCGCCATATCTGCTTGATTAATCACTACCAATATTCTATCTGCCTGTATATTTGGAACTATTACCTCATTTAACAATGTATATGTACTTCCCATATCTCTATTTAAACCTTCTAAAACCACAATTGCCGAATCTATCCAACCATAAATATTTCCATCTAATGAATAAGTTTTATACAGCAAATCTACCAATTTTCTTTTATGAATCTCATCATTCGCAACACCATCTCCTAATCCAGGAGTATCCCACAATCTAAATACATCATTTAACGAATAAGAATCTAAATCCATTGTTTCAGGGTCCACACCGTTACCAACTGTTGCCACATTTTTTTTAAAAATTGTATTTAATGTTGTCGATTTACCTGCTCCTGTTACTCCTGTTACCATCACATCCAAAGGTCTAAATCTAGCTTTTTTTCTAATTTCTTTTTCTATATCATTTTTTTCTATAATATTTAAAACTCGTCATAATCAATCACACTCCATATTTTTTTATTCTCTTTCTCATTTACAAAATCATTATACCTTTTTCTCTCTAACCTATTTTTTTCCTAAAAAAATAACTCTTTTTATTTTTTTAAATTTCAAAAATTTTTTCTCTCATTCTTTACACAATAATTATATCTAATTCTTATAACTTATTTTTTTACTAATTAACTTATTTTCCATCACAGTTTTATAACTTAACTGTGATTAAATATTTTTTTAATTTCTTATCTTTATTTTTAATAGAATTATTATTTCAACTTGAGTGCCACAATGACACCCGATACAAAAATTTATGGTTTCAATCCTTGTTTTAATGGATAAACTACTTTTAACAATATTTATCGTATGCAGCATATAACGCTTTTTCTAAAGTGTTTCAATCCTTGTTTTAATGGATAAACTACTTTAACTTAACAACTTGGGAAATAAAAAGACATTTATACCACTTTGTTTCAATCCTTGTTTTTAATGGATAAACTACTTTAACCGCCAGATTAAATGGTAGATGGGTAAAAACACCCAGATAGTTTCAATCCTTGTTTTTAATGGATAAACTACTTTAACTTCTAATCTTTTCTTCTCTTTAGTATAATAGATTGCGGGTTTCAATCCTTGTTTTTAATGGATAAACTACTTTAACGCGAGTCCTAAGACGTATATAAACATCATTAACCCGTTTCAATCCTTGTTTTTAATGGATAAACTACTTTAACAAAATTGACAGGAGTTACAGAAGACTATGAAGCATACCAGTTTCAATCCTTGTTTTAATGGATAAACTACTTTTAACCTATGGGGTGATGTTGTTGACTTGCCTGCACCACAAGGGTTTCAATCCTTGTTTTTAATGGATAAACTACTTTAACTATCTTTAGTAGTTGGTCTACAGGAAGTGTCTATAATTGTTTCAATCCTTGTTTTAATGGATAAACTACTTTAACAGGATTTACATACTCACAACAACACTACTGAAACATGTTTCAATCCTTGTTTTAATGGATAAACTACTTTTAACTTCCTGATATTTGAGTCTGGCATAGACTCAAACGGATAGTTTCAATCCTTGTTTTAATGGATAAACTACTTTAACCTCAATTCTCCTTTTTATTGTATATTTCGATGTAGCTGTTTCAATCCTTGTTTTAATGGATAAACTACTTTAACCTATGTATAACGTTTTTTTAGAAAGAAAGCTAGCAGAAGAGGTTTCAATCCTTGTTTTTAATGGATAAACTACTTTTAACAATCCTCAATATTAACACGGTATCCTACATTCTTATAACGTTTCAATCCTTGTTTTTAATGGATAAACTACTTTTAACACGTACTTTCAAGAAAAACCCTTTATTCATCAATATTACAGAGATTTTTTTCAGACATTAAAATTGCTTTTTTTGCTTAATTTTTTTCAATTTTTTTGTTGTTTTTTTAGCATTTTTCCGTAACTCCTAATCCCCATTTTTTTACTGGCTTTGAATGGATTTTTCTTGACATTTTTTTATTTCTTGTAGTGGTAGGAACTTTTTCTACAAACTTATTTTTACCATATTTTTTTCTCTTTTTTTCAAAATTTTTTTATTAAATATTTTTAAAAAATGGAAGCTCTAATCAAAACTTCCATTTTCACTCATCTTTTAAATTTAAATCAATTCATCTGCATCTTCATCATCAAATTTAAAGTCATCATCATGCAAATGAACAACTTCCAACGCTTTTTTTCATAGTTTGTAGATTTTTTTAGAGAAAAAAATCATGCTGAGTTGTTTCCACATTTAATCCATTTAGCACAATTGGATTTACATTTTTCACTTCAAATTCTTCTTCAAATCCTAAGTTCATAAGGGCCTTATTTGCATTATAACGAATATACTCTTTTACATCTCCTGTAAGTCCAACATCTCCATACACTTCATCAGTATATCTGCTTTCATTTTCATATAATTCATAAAGCAACGTATTCAATTCACTTCTTATTCCTTCTTTAGTTTCCTCATCAAACGAATTATACAATTCTTGGAATAGCAATCCAACAAATACTCCATGAATCGATTCATCTGCAATAATTTTTTTAATTATATCACAACTTGCAACCATTTCTCCTTGTCCTGCAAGCCAAAGCGGTAAAAAGAACCCGCTATAGAATAAGTAAGTTTCCAAATAAACTGAAGCTGCTAAAGCCATTGCGATATCTCGTCTTGAAGCCTCAGGATTATTCATCTTTTGATAATATCCATCAATTTTTTTAGCTTTGTATTGTAAATGAGGATTTTCTTGAACCCATTTAAAAGTTTCGTTTATCTCTCTAGTCGATGCTACAGTTGTAAATATTGTCGAATAAGATTTTGCATGAATCGACTCCATCATACACATATAAGAAAGCACCGATCTATTTTGCAATGAATCAATATGGTCAATAATTTTAGGCATCCCAGTATGACTTTGCAACGTATCAAGCATTGTAAGCCCTCCAAGTGCATGTAAATAAGCCAATTTCATTTCAGGTTTCAACGCATTCCAACTATCAATATCCCTCGAAGGAACATACTCCGTATCAATCCAAAATTGTCTTATATTTTGCTCCCAAAAAGTTTCCACATAATCATTTTCAGGAGTATTCCAGTTTACTGCTTCGTATATTTTCTTTTCCATTTTTGTTTTCCTTTCTTGATAAGTTTGTTTTATCAATTTGCGTTCTCAATTAACCCTCATATTTTTATTTAAGATTTAAAATAATTCACTATGACTACCTGATGCTAATAAAATCAATATTAATTTATCTTCAACTATCTCATAGATTAATAACCAATCTGGAGTTATATGACATTCTCTTGCTCTATCATAATTATTGACTAATCTTTTTTTATCCTTCATAGTCTTCTCCCAAGACATCTTTAAATATTTCTTCTGGACTATTATAAGATTTATAATTTGAAAGGATTTTTTAATTTGTCTCGCTTCTTCAAATGCTTGAGCTAACTCTGAGTTTTTCAGGTAGAGAGTTTATGTAAAATGGTATTCCTTTTTTTCTCTTATAGCCTTTGCTGTACTAAGACTTAATCCTAAATCTTTAAATAGTTTTTGTGTTTCTTTTTTTAGTTTCTTCATTTATCTTTATACTTGTATTAACCATTGCCATAAAAATATCACTTCCTTTTTATGTTTTATTATAAGTACAAAGTATATTTTTTTGTCAATCAGTTAGTTTATTGTAATGTCTATTTATGCCAATCTTTTGGAAAATCCATTTTTATATAAAATATCATTTATATCTATAATATCTTTTAGTTTAAATTCAAGTAAACTTAATAATTCTCGTAACTTTTTTTGTTAGACTTTTATATTCTTCTTTTGATAAAAAAATAATTTAAGTCCCTCGTATATCGTAAATAATTTTTTTGTTTCTTATTATTTGTTATACCTATAATATTATTTATGTTTACAATATTTTTTTGATAAGAAATCATACATTCTTTCATTATGTGCTGCTATGTTTCTAAATAATGAACTTACACGTAAAAAAAGTTTTTTTATGAAATTATTGTTTAAATTAGGTAGAACATAGTATTCTTTTTTTATATAAATTTCTAAAATGACTTATTATTTTTATTTTTGTATTCTATGTTCCAAAATCAAATAAAATCTACTCATCTCTCAAATGTAAAAAAATTAATTACTATCCAAAATGGTATGTTGTCTTTTGTTGTACTATAATGCTTTATTATACTATTACTTTTTATTATTTCTTAAAAAAATTTAGTTTTTTTACTAAATGTGAAATAAGATGTATATTTTTCATTTCTAACTCCAACATAATAATTATTAAGTTCCAAATAACTTTCTTTATTTGCATAACATTCCGAATAATAATATGCAATTGCCGTTTTAAAAAGCTCTTTCCAATTGTGTCAAAACATCAAAAAAACAACATTCTCAAACTTTTATCAAAATCATACAATGCTTTCAAATGATTAAAATGAACTCCCGATTTATAAATATCATTTCCGTTTAAATCTTTTCCCTTTTTAAAAAGGTTCTTTATAAAAATTTATGATGGAATAATAATTATATCTCATTAAATAATAAATTGTTTCATCATCAGTTTTTACCCGTAATTTATCTCCATTTTCTCCATTTAAAATCTCAACTTGTTCCTTAAAAAGTTTTTAAATGGCTTATCCATTCTCTTTTCCCCCTTTTATCTCAAAAATGCAAAAAGCCCTATCAAAATTGAAAGAGCTTTTTCTACAGTCTACAACAACGCACAATTAAGTGGGTTATTCTTGTAGTACGATCACTAAAATTATTATACTCTATATTTTTGATATTTGTCAAATGTAAAAAAATTTTTCATTTTGCTTCGCTTTTTTTATAAAATAACATCTGCCTGTATTTAACTATTTATCCCAACCTCTTGGAAAGTCTCTCCCTGTTTCTGGATAATCCTCAAATCTCTTTTGATAAACTTCTTTTTGGATTAATTCCATTCTTTTTAAATATTCTTCAAACTTCATTTTTTGTATCTTCATCAAAATATTTATAATACATCCAAAAAGTATTTTTCAGCACTCTTTTCTATAAAACCAGCAAGCAGCTCGTAATTTGATTCAACTTGTGCTGTTTCCAAAGCAGTATAGTATTCATCTCTATCTTCATTTCGTATAACTGTAATCGGATAACCATTTTTCATAAGCTCCAAATTCAGAAGTAATCTCCCAGTCCGTCCATTACCATCAATAAATGGATGAATCTTTTCAAAATCAGCATGAAAACAAGCAACCTTCATTATCAAATCATTATTTTCACTACTATTGAATTTTTCAATTAATTCTGTCAGTTTTTCTTCAACAAGATAGTAAGGCGTCGTTTCAAATCCAGCACCCAAAATTTCATTATTACTTTTCTTAAACTTCCCTCTATTTTCAATATCATCATTCAACACAAGAGCATGAAACTCTCTTATCAACCTCAGTGATAAAGATTCATTTGTTTTTATAACTTCCTTCAGAAAATTAAGAGCATATTCTTGTCCCTTTACTTCCTCATGCTCCTTCAAACTTTTCCCTTTCACAGTAACCCCATATTGAAGAATAATATCCGTTTCTTTCAAAGTAAGAGCGCTACGCTTCAATTGCATTTGAATTATAAATAAAATTTGTTTTAAGATTATTTTCTAATTTTTTTCAAAAATTCTCTCGTTTAAGTAATTTTTCTTGTTCTAGGAAATTTTTTTAAGATTTTAAATTGAAATATTTTTATTCGATGTTTCTTACTAATATTAAAAAAACTTGATATTTTTTTCCTTTCCCTAGCAGTAAAAAAATATTTTTTTATATTCATAAATATTCTTTTCTTCTTGAAACGAAAAAAACATTGTAATCTTTTTAAATATTCCTCTTCTTTATTTCCTAATTTATTTTTTTAAATTCTTCAGTAAAAAAATCACATTATTTCCTAACATGGACAAATTAAAAAAATAACGTCTTTAATCTTATCTTCTGATGTTATTTCAGATAATAAGGATTTAAATTTTTTCATTTTCTTCAAAATATGATATTAAACACACAGTTTGATTATCATCAGAAAATAAAGAAAAGAATATAGAATTATTAGGATTTATTACAATATCGTTATTAATGTTTGTTCTAGATTCATATGGAAAAAAATAACACTATTTGAAAAAAATAGGTAATTTATCAGATAATTTATATACTTTTTGTTTTTAATTTAGAATAATTTTTATTATTACAAATTTTTTTCCATTTCCATAAGTAATTCATCTTCTATTTTTTTCATTTTTAATATAACTTTATATCCTACATTTGCTTTTTAGAATTCTCTTTATAGATTTTTTTATACAATGTTCTATCTGTACGATAAGATTCTTTTTAAGTCATAAAAAAATCTTGAAAAGTCTTCATCTGGTAATTTTGATAATTCTAGTTCATTTTCACTCATTAGTATTTTTTTCAGTTCATCAATAACATACCCACCAAAAATTTTTCATAATTTTTTTCATTTTTATTTAATTCTTCTTTTTCCTATACAATAAGTTTTTTTGTATTTCTCTTTCAAGTATATTTTTTTCTAAAGTTTTTTTCATTTTTGTAATAAATACACTATTAGTTTAATGTCTTTTTCTAAATTTCTAAGTAATTTTTTTCTTCATAGACATTTAAAAAAATTATCACAATAAGATTTTTGAATAATATAGTGCTTTTTAAACAAAAAAAGAAATTTTTTTGTTTATCTGTGCTATAACAATTAATATTTTTAGAATTTTTCAATATCTTTAAAAATTGCAGTATCATGTTTATTACACAAAAAAATTATAAAAATATTCCAGTATTATTAGGTGTTACTTTTTCGAAATAATGGATAATAATCATGAAGATTATTATGGTGTACTTGATATAAATTTTTTTCTTTTTCTTTTTTTAAAAAGATCTCGGTATTGAATGTGATTTTATTGTTATTGTTTCTTTGCAATTTTTTTAATATAACATTTCCTAGATATTTTTTTCAAAAGAACTGAATACTTCTTCTTCTAATGTTTTTTTGACATTTTAATCTCTTCCTTTCTTTTTATTTAATTAATTTTTTTATACTGAACACGAAATACACTCCTCAATAGTAGCCTTCCTAGTCCGTGTATAATAAAGCGACTTCAACCCCAATCTATGTGCATAAATATAAAGTCTAGCTAAATCCCTAGTGCTATCTGTACTCTTCGTATATAAAATAGTCGAGATTCCTTGATCTACGTGTCTTTGAATTACAGAAATCAGTTTCAAGATATTTTTTTGGTCCATATCGTATGCTGATTTATAGAAGAAGAAGTTGTCATTTGTTAAGTATGGCATTGGGTAGAAAGTTGTACTATCTCCATATTCTCTAACTTCTATTGTATCAACTACAGGCATTACTGAGGCTGTTGAGTTCATAATGTATGATGTTGATTGATTTGGAGCTATTGCCATTCGGTAGGCGTTGTAGACTCCATGTTTCATTACTTGCTCTTTTAGGTTTGCCCAATCTTCTTTTGTTGGGATGTAGATTCCTTCAAATAGTGATTTTTACTTTTTTTCTGTTTGAGGCATGTATTCTTTTGTTACATATTTATTGAAGTAGTTTCCGTTGGCGTATTCGGATTTTTCAAAATCTTTGAATGTTTCTCCTCTTTCTTTTGCGATTTCCATTGATCTTTCCAATGAATAGAAATTAACCATCATAAAGAATACATTACAGAAATCAAGTGCTTCTTTGCTTTCATACATAATGAAGTTTTTAGCTAAAAATCCATGTAAGTTCATTGCTCCAAGTCCTACAGAATGTAATTCCTCATTTGCTTTTTTAATTGTTGGAACAACATCAATGTTTGTTAAATCTGAAACCATTGTAAGTGAATCAATTGCAGCTTTTGTAGCTTCTTTTATTCTTTTATTCTCCATAACAGTTGCAATATTTAACGAACCTAAGTTACATGATATTCCTCTTCTTATCGTGTCTTCTTCATAATACGCATTAATGTCTGAAACTTCTGACAATTGCATTATTTCAGTACAGTTCCCAAGAAGCATACCATTAAACATTCCCATATGTCTTTTTTCTTCAGTAAAGCAATATGTATCGTAAACTCCGTCAATTTCTTCTACGGAAGTTATTTTTTTCAAAAAGCATAAGCATCTCTATTTGGAATATGTTCTAAATCAAATTTTAATCTAAATGTTTCAAATCCTAATTCTACAAGTTTTTTTGTAAATTTTTATGTGTTATAAGTAGTCTGTATAATGCCTTACATTCAAATTTTTCCACATTCGTCTGTTCCATTATTTAATGGTAATTCTCTGATTTCAGTATCTCGCATTTTATTTATTTTTGAATGAATACCAATTTCTTGAAGTAACAATCTAATGTTAGAAAGAAATTCTAAATTTGTTGAAGCTATTTGTAATGAATTATTTCCATTATTTTTTTGAAACAGTGCCATCTGCATCTGCCAATCCGCTTAACCATTTAACAATACTTGAAATTTCATAATTAAAAAGGTACAAAAAAATTTATCTTTCAGTCCCTTACAATAATTTAAAAATTATTCTGTCTTCATTTTCTGATTTACTATATTCTAAGTCATCAAATTTATCTAAAAGTTCTTTTTCTCCATATAAATAAATCATTTTTATTTGTAAGATTTTTTTCTATCTTTCACATCATATTCGCAGCCATCACCTGAATAAAAATCCATTTGCATAAGCATTTTTCAAGTATTTCACGGTTTTCATTTTTCATACTTTGGCAAATCAAATTTTATAAGTCTGTCTCCAACTTTAAGTTCGTGTGCTCTTTTTTTCAACAACTTTTTCATTTTTCATCTTTAATATAAAATTTGTGATATGGTGTTACATCTACAGTTTGAAAATTGTCTGTACTAACTTTTTAATAACTTTTGATCAGTTCCTGTTTTTAATAACTGTAGTTTTACTCCATTCTTCTCCATTCCAAACATGAACTTTTTCATTTTCATGCTGTCCAATTTCTGTATAACCATATTCTTTTTGTTAAAATTTTTTTGTATACGGAGCAACACACAAATTTGAGAATTTAACTGATCCAATCTCTTTCAAAGCATGTTCTTTATTTGCATTATCTTTAAAAAAACAAATAAGGGTATCCGCTTTCTTTTTTTGTGTTTGAGAAATTTTTACAAGAAGTTCTCTTGCATTTATTTTTTTCTTTTTTTAACATTTGGATTATCAACTAATTTTTTTCGTACATTTCGTTCATATCCATTTCGTCCAAGTATTGTCCGTATTCTAAAAAAATACTGTGTGTGGATTAAATGTATAGCAAACTTCATCTTCCATTGCTAACTGCATAAATTTGTCTGGAACGATAACTCCAATTGATAGTGATTTTATTCTAATTTTTTTCATCGACATTTATTTTTTTACTGTCTAAAAAAATTCGTTAATGTCTGAGTGAAAAAAACATTCAAAGTAAACTGCTCCCAGCTCCAGCTCTTTGTCCCAATTGATTTGCATAAGAAAAAAATATCTTCTAAAATTTTTCATAATTGGTAAAACTCCAGAGGCCCTACCTTCTACACCTTTTATAGCTTCACCTCTTGCTCTAATTTTAGACAAGTTAATCGCAACTCCTCCACCAATCGAAGACAATTTCATAGATGAGTCAAAAATATATCCAATTCCACTCAAATTATCTCCCATTTCATCTAGAAAGCACGAAACAAGTTCTCCTGATCTTTTTTTCCCAGAATTTAAAAAAGTAGGAGTAGCTGGTTGATATTCTTGATTTATTAACATCAAAGCATATTCTTTTGCCTTCTCAAAGTTCCCCTGTGCCAAATACAATGAAACAGCCGAAATTCTATCCTCATATCTCTCTAAAAATTTCTCTCCAGTATCATCCATCAACGCATAACTTTGATAAAATTTAGAAGCACTCATAAATGAAGCGAATCTAAATTTCTTATCATAAACCATTTTAAAAAGCTCTTTAATTTCATCATGACTATACATTTGATAAAAATCGATATAATAGTCATTTTTTTATTAAATATCTCATTTTTTTCTTCTAAATTATGAAAAAAATACTGTATTTTTTTATTTACATAATCTACAAAATATGAATAAACTGCTTCTTTATCCTTTTTCAAGCTGAAAATCTTCACCTTTTTTTTAACCATTATTTCATTATTTAAGTATATCCACTTTTTTTAGCTCTGTTATCAACCATTTTTTTCATCTCCTATTTATTATTTATAATTATTTTTCCAGATAATTTATATAATTTTTCCACTTCCGTATTAGTTCCCGACAATTCAAATTTCATTAAAACTGGAATTCCATATTTTTTTCCTGAATTTTATCAGCCGCCACTGCAAAAAAAATACTCCCCAGTTTCTATTTCCGCTGGAACTTACTGATTTTATCAATTTGCTATTATTTCCATTTTCTAAAAAAATTTATCTGTCGTTTCTGGAACTTCTCCAATTTTTTTGTTGTAAATGTCAAAAAAATGCCCTTCATTTTTCAATTTTAAGATTTGGATCTATTTTAATAAAATGCCAATCTGAACGTTGTCTTTCCATTTTTTTACAAATCTTTGGACATTTCCTGTTTTTTTGAATCGTAATATATATACATTAATTTCACCTTACTTTTTCATTTTTTTGATGAATTTCCTGATTTTTTTGTAGAAAAATATACTCAAAACTGAATATTTTTAATAAAAAAATTGTTTTTGAGTAGTATTATTGATTAATTTAAATTGTATTATTAACTCAGATTATTTTTTTAATTACATCATTGAAATAATTTCATTAATTTCTTCAGGCTTGAATCAATTGTTCTTTTCACTTCTTCATTTTCTTCAAATAAAAATTACTGTTGGAACACTTCTCACTCTATATTTTTACAGCCAATTCCGGATTATCAAAGGGATTTATTCTTTCATATTCTACACCTTTTTTTATCTAATAAGTCCGACACCATTGCACATGGATTACAGTCATTTTTTTCAAATTTCACTAATTTTTTTCATTCTCTTTTCTCCTTTAAATTTATATATTTTTTCATTTTATTATACAAAAACACAATATGTTGTGTTTCTTTTGATTTTTTTACCGTATATGTAGTGTATCTTATTTTTTTGAAAAATTTTTCAATAAGATTATTTTTTTAATTTTTTTGATTAAAGAGTTTTTCTAAGTTGATAAATAAAAGGGATTTATTAATTATATATTTTTATATATGGAAAAATGATTATTTATTATTATTTCTAAAGATATAGGAAAAAAATGACGATTGGAGATGAAATAATAAAAATATATAAATTTATGAAAAAAATAAAATTAATTTCTATATACACACAGATTTTTTTATGATAGAATAAAGTAATATAAATTTACTTACAGGAGTTGAGCAAATTATGAAAAATAAATATAAAAAAATTCATATAATTTATTACAAAATGATCTAAAAAAATAAAAATACTAATGCTGGATGGAGCAATGGGAACAATGATTCAGCGAGAAAATTTGACTGCTGATGACTTTGGCGGAGAAAAAAATATGAAGGATGTAATGATTATCTTGTGCTGAAAAGACCTGATATTATTAAGAATATTCATAAAAAATATCTGGAAGCTGGAAGTGATATTATTGAAACTAACAGTTTTGGAGCTTTAGAAATTGTATTAAAGGACTATGACTTGGAAGACAAAGTTTTTGAAATGAATAAAAGGGCTGCAGAACTTGTAAATGAAGCTATTGCAGAATATAGAAGTGAACATCCTGAAGTTACACGAAATCTTTATGTTGCAGGAGCTCTAGGGCCTTCTAACAAGTCAATCAGTGTTACTGGCGGAGTTACCTTTGAAGAACTTATTCACAATTATTATACCGCTGTTTCAGGGCTTCTGGCTGGTGGAGTTGACTTGATTCTATTTGAAACGATCCAAGATACAAGAAACTTGAAAGCAGCTTATTTGGGGCTTAAAAAGGCTATGGAAGAAAATTATACTGTTCCGTTAATGCTGTCATTTACGATTGAAAGTACAGGAACTACGCTTGCAGGGCAAACTGCAGATGCCTTTTATTATGCTGTAAATCACATGAATCCATTTTCTGTTGGACTAAATTGTGCGACTGGACCTGAATTTATGACTCAGTTTTTTAAAAAAATATTGAATAATATTTCAAATACTTATATTTCAGTTTATCCAAATGCAGGATTGCCTAATGAAGACGGGGAATATGAGGAAACTCCAGACACATTGTCAGCTAAAATTGAGCCGTTTTTCCAAAACCATTATTTAAATATTGTTGGTGGATGCTGCGGAACTACGCCTGAACACATTCAAAGAATTAAGGAAAAAAAAGTATAAATTATGAGCCAAGAGTTATTGATAAAAAAATAAAGATTTTAACGATGTTTCTGGATTAATAGCCTTGGAAACACCAAAAGATCGTCCAGTTTACGTGGGAGAACGTACAAATGTAATTGGTTCACGTATTTTCAAAAATTTAATTGCTGATGAAAAATTTGATGAGGCGACTGAAGTTGCCAGGCTTCAAATTAAAGGGCGAGCAGATGTAATTGATATTTGTCTTGCGAATCCTGATAGAGATGAGATTGCCGATATGAAGTCATTTTTTTGGATAAAGTGGCAAAAATTTGCAAAAATTCCGCTTATGATTGACTCGACAGATATAAATGTCGTTAAGGAAGGGCTTACTTACTTGCAGGGAAAAGGAATTATAAATTCGATTAACCTTGAGGATGGAGAAAAGAAATTTGCTGATATGGCAAAAATTATTAAGGATTTTGGGGCTTCTGTTGTTGTTGGACTAATTGATGAGGAAGGTATGGCTGTTTCTGTTGAGAAAAAAATTGAAAGTTGCCAGAAGAAGTTATGAACTGCTTTACAAAAAAATATGGGATTGATGAAAGGGATATAATTTTTTTGACACATTAGTCTTCCCAGTTGCAACAGGAGATCAGAAGTATATCGGTTCTGCTACAGCAACAATTGAGGCAATACGTCAAATTAAAACTGAAATGCCAAATGTAAAGACAATTTTGGGAGTGAGTAACATTTCATTCGGACTGCCGATTGCTGGAAGGGAAGTTTTAAATACTTATTATATGCAAAAGGCTTATGAGGCTGGACTTGATTATGCAATTATAAATACAGAAAAAGTTATTCCGATGAATGAAATTTCAGATGAAGAAAAAGAACTGTCAGAAAACATTTTTATTTCATACAAATGATGAAAATGTATCAAAATTTGCAAATTTCTATCGTGAAAAAAAAGGCTGTAAAAAAAGTTGCTGATACAAGTAACCTAACTACTGAAGAAAAAAAGTTGCAAACTTGGTTTGTAGAAGGAAGTAAAAAGGACTTGACAATTTTACTGGATGAATTATTGAAAAAAAATATTCGCCAATTGAGATTATAAACGGGCCTTTAATGACTGGAATGGATGAAGTTGGAAGATTATTTAACAACAATGACTTAATCGTTGCTGAAGTTCTGCAAAGTGCCGAAGTTATGAAGGCTTCTGTTTCACATCTGGAACAATTTATGAAAAAAAGATGAGTCATCTGTAAAAGGAAAAAGTAATTATGGCAACTGTAAAAGGGGATGTCCACGACATTGGAAAAAAATCTGGTTGGAATAATTATTGGAAATAACGGTTATGAAGTAATTGACCTTGGAATCAATGCTTCTGCAGAAAAAAATCCGTGAAGCAATTATCGAACATAAAGCTGATTTTTCTCGGGCTTTCTGGACTTCTTGTAAAATCTGCCACAGAAATGGTAAATACTATGGAAGTTCTGCGTGAAGCTGGAATTGATATTCCGATATTTGTGGGAGGTGCTGCACTTACAGAAAAAAATTTACTGTAAATAAAAATTGAGCCTGCCTATAAAAAAATAATATTGTAATTTACTCAAGAGATGCAATGACTGCACTTTCTGATTTGAAATAAAATGATTGATGAGAAAAAAAATTTGAAGAATTTAAGGAACACTTGCAAAAACGTAGAGAATTAGTAACAATTAAAGATGCGAAAAAAACTTGAACAGCTGAAGGTTAAACCGACAGTAAGTGATATTAAAGATGCTGATGGAACATTTGACTTTTCAAAAAGTTGAACTGCCAAAATATAACTTTGAAAAAAATTTACAAAGCCGCAAACTTTGAATAAGCAAATTTTAACAAATATAAAGGCAAAGGATGTATTTCCATTTGTAAACTTGCAAATGCTTATTGGAAAACATCTTGGAATGAAATGGATTGTAAATAATTTGATTGAAAAAAACAAGATCCTAGAACAATAAAAACTATACAATGAAATTTTTAGACATTGTCGAAAAATGGCGATGAATACTTTGATATAAAGGCTATTTATAAATTTTTCCCTGCACGTAGAAAAGCTGGAAAAAGAAAAGATGACTTTAAAATTGAAATTCTATCAGATGATTTGTCAACAGTTTTGGAAACTTTTGATTTTCCAAGACAAAAATATGGACAATATTTATCGCTAAATGATTATGTAAGTCCAGAAGGAATCGACTACATCGGATTTTTTGTCGCAACTGCAGGAGAAAAATCAAGACTTGTTTCCAATGAATTAAAGGAAAAAGGCGAATTTTACAAAGGACATATTGTAAATTCTATTGGACTGGAGCTTGCCGAAGCAACATCTGAATATATTCATAAAATGATGCGTCAAGATGTTGGAATCATTGACAAAAATATTTCTCTAAATGAGATTTTGAATGCCCAATATCAAGGAAACCGTTATTCTTTCGGCTATCCAGCTTGCCCAGACTTAAGCGACCAAAGAAAACTGTTTAATTTATTGAAACCAGAAAGATATGGAATTACATTGACGGAAGAATTTATGATGTACCCGGAAGCGACAGTAAGCGCAATTGTATTCTCGCAACCGTTCTGTAAATATTTTTAATATGTAAAAATTTTGTAAGTGAAGTGTATTACTCTAAAATTGTAATGCACTTTTTCTTATGAAATAGATTCCCATTAGAGCAATGGATTTATTATAACCTCTATTTAACAAGGGTCTTTGAACTCCTTGAAATAAAAAAATAAATTAAAAAAAATTAGGATGATAAAATCAATCATCCTAACAAAAATCCATCGTATTTTTTAAAAATAAGAGTGTGTAAAAATTTTTTTGTGTAAACCTCTAAATAATATATGGTAAAAATAACTATATAATATTTGGAGGTTTTTTTGTTATAGCTAAAAAGAAAATTGACAACGAAATTTTTTTAAAACACTGATTGAGGATTACAATATTAAAGATACTAATGATATTAAGGATATGCTTAAGGATTTGCTTTCGGGTACTATTCAAACTATGCTTGAAGCTGAAATTGAGCATGAACTGGGGTATGCTAAACATTCTATGAAAGATAAGACTACTTCTAATGCTAGAAATGGACATTCCAAGAAAACTGTTAGAAGTGAGTATGGCAATATTAACTTAGATATTCCTAGAGATAGAAATGCTGAGTTTGAACCTCAAATCATCCCTAAATATCAAAGAGAAATTACTGGTATTGAAGGACAGATTCTTTCTCTTTATGCTAAAGGAATGAGCAACAGAGATATCGAGGACCATCTTAATAATCTTTATGGAATTGATGTTTCGCCATCTATGATCAGTAAAATTACAGATAAAATTATACCTGAAATTAGGGAATGGCAGTCTAGACAGCTTGAGGATGTATATCCAATAGTTTTTATGGACGCTATCCATTACAGTGTAAGAAAAGATGGAGTTGTTGTTAAAAAGGCAGTATATTTAGCTATAGGAATAGATAAGGAAGGAAAAAAGGAGGTTTTAGGATTTTGGATAGGAGAAAATGAATCAAGCAAGTACTGGCTAAATGTTTTAAATGAATTGAAAAACAGAGGAGTTCAGGATATACTAATTATGTCTGTTGATAATTTAAAAGGGTTCAGCGAAGCAATATCTTCAGTGTTTCCAAAGACAGAAATTCAAAAATGTGTGGTTCATCAAATTAGAAACAGCATAAGATATATATCTTACAAAGATACAAGGGAATTTACATCAGACTTAAAAGAAATGTATAATGCACCAACACTGGAACAGGCAGAGTTTAAACTGGATGAATTAGAAGAAAAATGGGGTAAAAAGTATATGGCAGTAATTAATTCCTGGAGAAGTAACTGGAATGAGTTGACAACATACTTTAAATATGATACAAAGATAAGAAAGCTGATATATACGACAAATCCGATAGAAAGCTTAAACAGACAATTAAGAAAGTATACGAAGACAAAATCACTTTATCCGACAGATGAAGCATTAATGAAATCAGTATATCTAAGCTTAAAGGAAGCAACAAAGAAATGGACTGGAAGAATACCAGGCTGGGGAGAAATATATTCACAGTTAAATATTTATTTTGAAGGAAGAATTTAAAAACAGGATGATAAAACTACCATCCTGTACCATATATTATATTTTGAGTTTACACAAAATTCTGTACACTCTCTAAAAATAATTATCTTTTTATTATTTTTTTCTTTTTGCAGTATTGCTTTTTCTTTGCTTCTTTTTTTCTTTTTCTGAATCTTTCT
>BNJU01002781.1_pt1 | contig 24415 bp, 27 predicted proteins | sample 8539281 | NCBI WGS metagenome assembly BNJU01 (sample SAMD00202456, study PRJDB9452) | human saliva metagenome | isolation source: human saliva | place: Japan
TGCAACTATTGGATAGAGATAAAGTAAAGGATAGAAAGCCTTGTTGTGTATGGGTTTCTATCCTTTTACCTGACAGTTGAATACGTTTTGAATATCGCTAGCCCTAGAAATTGATACATAATTTGCGAATCTTTCGGTGCCAATCTCTCCGTTGTTTTTCAGTTACATGGGCATAGATATTCATTATTGTATGAACATCCCCATGGCCTAATCGAGAGACTGTGGACTTCTTGGATGCTTGCCCCTGACTCAAACAGTAAGAGCAATGAGTATGACGAAAACCATGAATTTTTGATTTGCTTGAAGTTGTTGCTCTTCCAAACTCTATTCATAATACGAGTCATATAATCAAGATTTAAGATGCGACTATGGGAGAGAGTCAAATGTCAAAATATGTAATAAGATTATATTAAATCGAATTATTACACCAGGATTTGAAATGGCTAGATAGACTTAATGAGATTTCAAAAGGAACTCGAAAGGTTTATACTTCGTTATTAGAAAACTTGCGTCTATCTATATGGTAGCGCTTGTTTTAGACTTTGATGTTTTTATTATATAATTAGAGCAGAAATAATATTCAGCAAAAGAAGTTATATAATGATACTTTTGTTTTACTAGTCTCTTTGATTGTTTCGCTCTCCAATGCATAAACGATATTTTGTTAAAATAGATAGAGAAAATATCAATGATTACCAGGATTAACTTAGAAGTGAGTTGATAGATTGAGAAAACTATTTTGAAGTTAAAAATCGTGTTCGTGTTATAGAGTAGCTTTTACTAGCACTAGATATCTCTTATAACAAGTTAAGAGGTTGGTCGCATTTTACATATGATTGATAGAGCGCTAAAAAGAGATAGCATATTGCGATTGAATGAGTAGGAAATAAGCACAACAAATCACCAATTTAACTATTTGGATTATAGGCTCCTAAACAATTTGTTAGAGAGAGTCTTAAAAGGATAAATCTACGTCTAAAAGTTTAGAGATAATCAAAAGTATAATGTAAAAGAAATATACTGGGTGATTGTTGAGTTGTTGTGAGAACTGATTTTGATTGGCGTATCAAGTAGAGTGGAGGAGTACGAACAACTAAGATGATAGGGAAAAATCTAATAGTGGAGGGCAATTTAGAAAGCAACAGTAGCGAAAGGCTACTACTGCGAAGTCATCATAACAAAAATTAATTGCGATAAATGGGTATAATATAATTATGGAGGCTGATAATCAAGAAATTGTGTCGAAGCAAAATGGATTAATCTCAGAGGACGAGGCGGATTCCATCAATTTGATACACTAGGAAGAGTTTCAAAAATTACACCTCCTTTTGCATACCTCTTTAAGATTATTTGTAGAAGCTAAAATACTATTCCAATAAAGTGGGAATCAATGAGTAAGAATGGGTGTTGGAATTTTGGAAAGATGTTATATACAAATTATTCAACTGTAGAAATGAATGCTGAGGAGTTATCATTAGAAAAGTATCAGTACACTATGCTATTTTTCGGCATCAGGGTTTCACTGAGGACGCGCAACGTTTTAGCAATTGCTCATAAAATTCATTTGATTGACTTAACAGGTGAAAGAGTATAGTGGCATGCTAGATTCAATTAATAGTATTACAGAGTTACTCGTTATGATTACTTCCAATGGGACGAAAGAGATAGATAAAAAGGAGTTCTCAATATTTAAAAAATATTTGATTAACGTCTTAATGAGCCTAAATAGAGTTAGCGAAGAGAATGGTGAGGTAGATTGGTTAGTAGATGTATCTCATGCTACTAGCAAAGAAGCGCACGAAAGACTATTAAGAAATCATGTATTTAGAGGCCTGGATGAGCGGCGTAATGATAGTAGAAATATTGTTGGTCGTCTAGTCGAGGAAATTTTAAAACTAAAATCTCTTATGCAAGGGAAATACATATATTTAGCAACAATTAATAGTCCATATATAATTCCTCTATACGGAACAGAAGAATTTCGTAATTTGCTGAGAAAGATAATCATCGGGAAGTTGCAATAACGTGGCTAAGAGATAACCCGACACGGTGGACTATTACTCTTAATGATAACAACGAAGAAGATATTAGTATACAATTTACTTTACCTAAAAATTCTGCATGAGTATATGCTCTCAGGCATAGTAGAAGATAATGCGATAGAAATAAAAAGACGGATGATAGGGACATTTGCTTTTATGTTCATATTTTGATGATGAAAAGACCAACTTTTTGTACATTGAAGTTTGATGAATATTTAACGGAAGAGTTGCTTCGATAAATCAAATCTCTTGTTAAAAAGTAGCTATTACATATATCTTTTTACAATCGGTATTTGTAATAATAAATAGAAGATAATGCATAACTAAGTGTAGGAAGTTAGCAAGATGGGAAATTCAGGTGATTAATTTGATTTTATAATCTATACTTGTTGAAAGACGCTGACACCATGCTTGAGTGTTACAAAAAATCACAAGATACAATGAGATATGAGAGGCATACGAGAGATTTTATACCTAAATAAGTTACCCTCTTACCTGAAGCCATATTACCCTTGTTATTTATGGATTAGCAATTTGTTGCGTATGTACAGGGTAAAGCATACCCTAGTGTAATCAGACAGTGATATTGAAAAATCGAGTGTAAATTCTGTGATGAAGACAAATGCTCTTTATAGAGGTAAGAAGAGAGTGCGCTACATGTTTTAAAAGAGCTCATTTTCTTGCGACAAGGCTTTGGAGATAAAGGTGATTTCATGATTAGGGATGCGAATATTATTAAGCGGTATGAGGAATTGAGTACAATTTATGCTAGGCCTCAGGATGCCTAGTACAGTAATATCTCTGATAGTATGTATGATTTCCTGAGAATCTAGTTGTTGGGCATAGTTCTAACTACTTGGTGAAAAATAAGCAATCTACTAACCAGTATTGCAATCATATTGAGAAGGAGGAAGATGGTTAGTTGTTTTTATGAGCTATATCTGCATTAAAAATACAGAAAGTATATATGATAACGCAATGTAAAAATAAATTGATTTTTATTTTTTAGGGGGATTGGAATGATATCCAGAATAGTTTTAAAAGAGGTAGCTAGCTATAAGAAAGAGGCTATTCTTGAAACGGACAAAAAAGTAAACTTGATATACGGACTAAATGGGACAGGGAAGAGTACGTTATCAGAGTTCTTGTATAATCGTAATGATCCACGTTTTGAGCAATGTAAGGTAGAAGGTCTCCAAGACAATGATACGGTGTTGGTTTATAATCAGAGATTCGTACAAGATATTTTTTATGAACCGCAAGGGATAAACGGTATATTCACTTTGTCGAAGGGGAACGCGGAAGCCCAGAAAGTAATTGATACTGCTTCCGCCGAAGTAGAAAAACTTCAAGCGAAAAAAAGAGAAATTGAGGAGAAAAAAAGTAAATATGAGCGTGAATACAGTGATACACTAGCGGAATATAAAAATCAAGTATGGAAAATTAAAACTGAGTACACTGGTGGAGAGAGAGTTTTAGAATTTTGTCTAGAGGGGCTAAAAGGGAATAAAGACACACTGTTTAGACATCTCATTTCTTTGAAAAATTCTGAAGAGAATCTAGACTTTTCTATAGATGATTTAAAGAAAGAAGCACAAGCGCTACAGGGGGAGGTGCAGAATAGGCCACTATTATCAGAGGTTCAAATTAATGTTTCAGATATTGAGCAGTCTAAGTTGCTAATAAGATTATAGTTGGGAATAGAGAATAGCTCGGTAGCCACTGTAATTGAAGAGCTTGGCAACTCGGACTGGGTTAGTGAAGGAATCATGTATGTTCATTTAGATGGAGAAAAAGGTGTGTGCCCATTCTGTCAACAGGAAACTATTACTCAGAATTTTCTTAATCAAATTCGTGCTTATTTTGATGAAAGTTACGATAGAGACAAACTTAAGATTGAACAAATGCTATCGGAATATGAAACAGAGCTAAAAAGCGAAGGAGTGTTTGTCAGGTATCAAAGACAATACTTTCCTGAAAAGCGAAAAGCAGATTTAGAGGCACTTATCGGCTATCTTATTACGGTATCAGAGCAAAATTTAAGCACTTTAAAAGAAAAGAAAATGAAGCCTAGTATCCAGGTTTCATTGCAAACCAATTACGGAAATAATTAGTGCTATAAATGATATTATTAAAGACGCAAACAAAGAAATATCTTTTCAATATAACTGATATAAAAGGGTACAGGAATAAAAATTAAAGAAAATTTTTGGAAAGCTTATGCGAAAAGAATATAACTCTGATTGAGTTATATTTAGATATGGAACAAAAATTATAATCAAAAATATAAGGAAAAATGAATAGTGATTTGTTAGGGAAAAGAAAAGGATATCGAAGCTATATATTTCGGTGATTAAAGAAAATCAAAAGAAGACAGTCAATATTGATGAAGCTATTGAAAATATAAAGAATGGCTTAATTGATATAGAATTTCGGACTTCACTATAGAGAAGTACCCCGAAGGAAAAAGCGTTTTATAGGCTTAAGCGTGGGAGTGTAATGAAAATGTATTTGAAACATTAAGTGAAGGCGAAAAATGGTGATTAGTTTTCTGTATTTTATTGAGCTATGCAAGGGGAAATAACTGAGGGAAGTTTTTCAGATAGAAAGATTGTCGTGATTGATGATCCTATATCAGCTTATCACACATATATATATATAATATTGGCAGGTTAATACATAATGAATTCTTAAGGACTGATAAATATGCTCAGACTTTCGTTTTGACTCATAGCTTATACTTCTTCTATGAACTAACTTATATAAATCACAATAAACGAAAGGAGGAACAGAAGCTTTTTAGGGTGTGTAAGAACGTCGAGAGTAGCTATTTTGAAAAAATGAAATACGAGGATATTCAAAATGATTATCAAGCATATTGGTATATTGTTAAAGATGATAAGCAAGCCCCAGCGTTAATAGCGAACTGTATGCGAAACATAATAGAGTATTTCTTTAATTTTGTTGAAAAGCAGGATTTTGCTCAGGTATTTCAAAGGTCTGAGCTACAAGAGACAAGCTATATGGCATTTAATAGGTATATGAACAGAGAATCGCATTCCAAGGGGCAAAATATTTTTGACATTAAGGAGTTCGATTATAATGGTTTTCGTGATGCCTTTAGAAAAGTGTTTGAAATCGAAGGCTATATAGATCACTACGATAAGATGATGAGGTTTTAAATGTTGCTAGTTAAACTGGCATTTGCATTTTATGGAGATAGAATTAGATAATTAATTATTATACATATAAGTTCGGAAATATAGCTAAATACACTTAGGGGATATTATGCTTGAAGAGAGGATTTATAAAAATAGGAAGTGGCCCAATGAAAAAACTGCTACTCGCCATATTCGTCCTCATGCTCATGGTGCCTAGTCTTGTCAGAGCGGAATCAGGGCCTCAAACAGCTGAGGAATACAAGGACTACTTTACGCAAGTAGAGGGCTTAATTACCGATGATGTGGAGAAATCTTATAATCAATATATGGACTTTATCAAGGCCACGGAGCGCTTCCCAGCTACTAAATCGACTTGGTCATCTCAGGTCGACTATTTGTTGTATCGAACAGGAGATAATAAGGATAATAAGGCTGCCTTTTTTGGTAGCACCACGGGGCAAACACTTGGTTATGCTTTTGATCAACTTCCTGCCGAGGCTATTAAAGGCTATTTAGCAGCTTTAGCTATTGAGCCAACCAGTGAGTTAGAGTCGATGCTGACAAGTCCTGACAAATTCCAGGGGCGGGTCCTAATTCTTAAGAATGACAAGGCAATCGTTGATGTACTTGCCTACGATGGGCAGTTTGCCATCCGGATTTATCGTGATTTAGCCTTTTTGTAAAAGTGAGTCAGCCAGCTGACCAAGAACAAGCAGATCAAGCCTTGGATTTGCTAGTTAACTTATATACTGACCACTTTACTAAGGTAGAGAGCTTGATTAACGGTGATGCGGAAGCTTCTTATAAGAACTATATGGACTTAATTAAGAACAAAAATCTCCAAGATGCCAAAGAGATTACCTTAGGAGACGGTACGGCTGTCAAGTACTATCAAATTAGTGAAGATCAGGAAGGTATTATTGCGAGTGCGGATGGCAAGACGCTAGGCCACAGCCTGACATTGGGGACTAAGGAAGCCTTACTTGCCTACCTAAAAGTGCTCAAGCTTGAAGAGACGAGCGAGCTTAAGAAACTGTTGGCTGATCCTCAAGTAGGAAAAGGCACCTTTGTTCTCATCCAGAATGATAAGGTCGGCGTGGCAATCAGAACTTTCGGTGACAAGGAGAGCAAGAATCTCCGCTTCAATATTCTGGTCATGAGAGATTCAGAATTCTACCAGAAATCTGTCAAAGAGTATAAGGAGAAGGAAAAAGATTAGCTCTAATTCGGTGGGAGGTTTTTGTGGAAATAGTGGGTAACAAACCTGAATTTGTGGAGGAGATAATATGATTGGCAAAGTTTTAAAAGTTAAAATAGATCGTCCACTAGGGAGTTCTCACCCTGATTATCCGGAACATATTTATCCAATCAATTATGGTTATGTTGAAGGAATAATCGCTCCTGATGGAGAAGAACAAGATGTGTATGTACTTGGCGTTGATAAAGCAGTAGATGAATATGAGGGAGAATTAATTGCAGTTATCAAAAGGGACGATGACGTTGAAGAGAAATGGGTTGTTGCTCCAATAGGGAACAAAATTTACAGTAGAAGAAATTGAAGAAGCTGTTAGATTTCAAGAGAAATATTTCAAGTCTCATATTGAGTGTGAATAATCGCAAGCAAAGTAATTTAACTGAATGATACAACAAGCCTTCTATCATTTTGATGGGAGGCTTTAGTGTCAAGTCATACATCATTTAGAATGGGGGAACTAGAAATGAGAGAGTACAGAATTAGGGAGACCGAATACACCATTCGTTACCATAATTTTTATGGCAAGGGGACACCAATCCTATTCATACATGGTTTAGGCTGCGCCAGTTCTTTCGACTATATTGAAGTAGCCGCTATGCTGGGGCATAGCCAGCGAATCATTCTGATTGATTTGTTGGGCGCGGGTTACAGCGATAAGCCCTTGGATTTTGAATATAGTGTTAGGGCTCATGCTCAATATTTAAGTGAGTTTGTGGAAGATTTGAAGCTAGATCAAGTGATTGTTTTCGGCCATAGTCTAGGCGGAGCGGTCGCTATCGAATTATGCAATTTGATTAGCGAGCGCGTCAAGAAGCTGATACTGACTGAATCGAATCTAGACCCAAGTTCGGATGGGGCAGCTAGCTTTGATATTGCGAGTCTGAATCAGACCAACTTGGAGCAGGAATTCGGCAAGAAGCTAGTCTACTACCAACAAGCAGGCTACACAACTTGGCTCGCAACTTTAAGAAATTGGCTGCCAAAGGCGGCATTCGAAATATCTCGAAATGCGGTTCAAGGGGGACAAGTTTCTTGGAGACAGCTCCTGTATCAATTTGACTTTCCTAAGTATTTTATTTTCGGTGAGCAAACACTGCCTGACCCTGATTTTGAGAAGTTGCAAGAGCAGGATGTGAAAATTGAAGTAGTGCCGAATGCAGGCCACTCAATGGCTTGGGAAAATCCTGAGGGTCTGGCGCAGGCTATTCGGAAGTGCCTATTAAAGTAGGTTGTTTGTCCCTGGTGCTTTCGTGCTATAATGGAAAAAGAAGCCTCATAAAGGAAGTGACCCAATGAAAAAACTACTACTCGCCATATTCGTCCTCGTGCTTATGGTGCCTAGCCTTGTCAGGGCGGAGTCTGGGCCTCAAACAGTTGAGGAATACAAGGACTACTTTACGCAAGTAGAGGGCTTAATTACCGATGATGTGGAGAAGTCTTATAATCAATACATGGACTTTATCAAGGCCACGGAGCGCATTCCGGCTAAAAAAGAAACCTGGTCATCTCAGGTTGACTATTTGTTATATCGAACAGGAGATAATAAGGATAATAAGGCTGCCTTTTTTGGTAGCACCACGGGGCAAACACTTGGTTATGCTTTTGATCAACTTCCTGCCGAGGCTATTAAAGGCTATTTAGCAGCTTTAGCTATTGAGCCAACCAGTGAGTTAGAGTCGATGCTGACAAGTCCTGACAAATTCCAGGGGCGGGTCCTAATTCTTAAGAATGACAAGGCAATTGTCCAAGTATTTGCCTTCGGAGGGCAGTTTGGTATCCGGATTTATCGTGATTTAGCCTTTTTTGTAAAGGTGAGTCAGCCAGCTGACCAAGAACAAGCAGATCAAGCCTTGGATTTGCTAGTTAACTTATATACTGACCACTTTGCTAAGGTAGAGAGCTTGATTAACGATGATGCGGAAGCTTCTTATAAGAACTATATGGACTTAATTAAGAACACAAATCTCCAAGATGCCCAAGAGATTACATTAGAAGACGGCAGGTCTGTCAAGTACTATAAGATTAGCGAAGATCAGGAAGGTATTATTGCGAGTCCGGATGGCAAGACGCTAGGCCACAGCCTGACATTGGGAACTAAGGAAGCTTTACTTGCCTATCTAAAAGTGCTCAACCTTGAAGAGACGAGCGAGCTTAAGAAACTATTGGCTGATCCTCAAGTAGGAAAAGGCACCTTTGTTCTCATCCAGAATGATAAGGTCGGCGTGGCAATCAGAACTTTCGGCGACAAGGAGAGCAAGAATCTCCGCTTCAATATTCTGGTCATGAGAGATTTAGAATTCTACCAGAAATCTGTCAAAGAGTATAAGGAGAAGGAAAAAGATTAGCTCTAAGCAAAGAGGGATATAATAACGATAATAAAGCCCAATCCACTATGGACTGGGCTTTCATATCTACCTATTCCCCCGCGCCATCAAGGGCCCGCCCGCCGCCATCGGCTGGTGGGGCTGGGTCAGGTGTTGGGTCTGGTTGGGGTTCGACCACTGGGTCCGCCGGTGTTGGCGGAGTGACTGGGTCTGGGTTTGGCGCCGGGGTAGCCGGTGTGGCTGGCGCTGTGTAGTCGTCATTTTGACGGGTATTTGGACTGGTTGGGGCGTCTTGGTCATCGTTGTCTTGGGTTCCTGGCCGGGATTCGGAGGATTGACTGGATGATGAAGACTCAGATGAGGACGAGCTAGATGAAGAGGATGAGCTTGAAGAGGAGCTTTCCGATTTGGATTCAGACGATTCCTTAGAGCTGTCGCTAGAGGAGGAGTCCTTAGACGACTCGCGGCTAGAGTCATTAGGCGCCGAGATGTGGTCAGGGGCGCCGACCCTACCCAGGAATCGAGATGGGTCAAGAGATCTAGCCACTGAAGTTGGCTAGGACATCTACTGTCCCGATAGCTAATAGAATAAGAATAATATGGGCGAAGAGTTTTGCCTTTTTCATGTTGTTGCTCCTTGTGCGCAAGTATACTATCATCATTATAGCAATTTTGCGTAAAAAGGCAACTAGCACGCATCAAAACAGGGGGAGATTATGAAGAAAACTACAAGTGGTTTTAAATTGGACAAAAGCTCGGTCTAGAGACTGATTTTTAGCTTTAGAGCAAAGTTTTCCTTGCCTCAGAAGCCTAAACTTTCTATACTAGATGTAGAGAAAGATATGATGCGAGGAGGGAGTAAGATGTTGAACTTCTTACTAGTGACTGTAAATATTATCTTAACGGGTGTAGCGGCCTATCTTTTGTTGCGCCGCAAATCACGTTTCACGCCTGAATGGCAGAAGGCAGTCTGGTATTTGCTTTTGATCCTAGCTCTTTATGCCGTCCAAGAAGTCTGGGGTTACTGGCAGCATGAGGTAGGAACAGGTGTACAAGTCCTCAATCTGGTCTATAGCCTCCTGATTTTCCTGGCTGCTTACATGGGGAGCGAGACCGTCATGTTGGCGGTGCGTGGTGATGACACATATTGGGACAGTCTATTAGGCCTCCTTGCTCACATTAAGAGCTTTGGTCGTAGCATGGTAGCGGGCGTTAAAGACAAACTTGAAGACAAAGGGGCCGGGCGGTAGCCAGGTCTCTTTTTGTATGGAGAAAACCACCAGCAATGCTGGTGGTTCCGGAGAGCTTATAGCGAGGGTAAGAAAAATAACCTCCCAAGTGGTAAACTTAGTGTAGGTTTCCCGACCACACAAAAAGAACCAGGGAGGTATCCTTATGAAAAAGGACAATGATAGTTTAGCACACACAAGTTGGAATTGTAAGTACCATATCGTGTTCGCGCCCAAATATCGACGCCAAATCATATATGGGAAGTACAAGGCAACAATCGGCCGAATTATCCGGGAATTGTGTGAGCGCAAGGGCGTTATCATCCATGAAGCAAATGCCTGCAAAGACCACATTCATATGTTAGTCAGTATCCCACCCAAATTAAGTGTTTCAAGCTTTATGGGGTATCTGAAAGGAAAAAGTAGTCTCATGATATTTGATCGATACGCCAATTTAAAGTATCGTTATGGGAACTGCAAGTTTTGGTGTCGGGGCTACTTCGTGGATACAGTAGGCCGAAACAAGGAGAAGATAGAAGAATACATTCGGAATCAAGTTCGGGAGGACCAGGTAGCAGAACAACTGAGTTTGTTCGAAGCGACAGATCCTTTCACAGGAGAAAAGTATAGGAGAAAGTAAGTGAAGCTCTTTGAGAGCTAGTGAGGAAAAGTGGTGCAGGAGGGAAACCGATTCAGTAGGCCTTTAGGCCGTGGCCGGTAGCAGAGGCTTCCAGCCGCAGAGCAAACCGCCCGTTGTCACGGGCGGTTTTGATTTGCGTTCGGACACGATTGAGAGCCGTGAGTGAAACTTCGCGACAAATCGGATTAAAGTCTATACAAATGTCTGTGATATATACAAATTTCGAATATTGAATGGTGAAAAGAGATTTTTCAATATTGTTAAGTATGTTAGCCTGACTAGAGCGGTGGTTCGAAAATATGATAATCTTTATTTTACAAGGAATATAGGTGGATTATATGACTGATAATTCTGTCCTAATTTGTTCCGAAAAAAATATCCAAAACTTTAGTGAAATCGTCGATTATCAAAAAAGTGCATAATTCTACAAAAAATGAGTCTATACTCTTTTCAAGCGACTTAAGACATGCTATAATGCCTTTGCAACCTGATAAAACTCCTCAACAAGGAAGTCGAGTATGGGGGTACTGATTCCTTGTCAAATATATAGTTTCATAGGATTTCCTTCTAAGTAAGAGGGATGACGAAGAGGCTTGCTCAAGTGCCTCAAGTCAAGGATTCGATGGCTGAATGGATTTTCACCCATCCATGGTCAGGTAGCTGCTATTTATGGATAGGGCTGCTAAGACGCTTAAGGCGTTTTTCAACGGATCGTCATATATATACAAGGAGATGCTAGATTTTTGTCATCAGTATCAGGTGCGCGTGCAGAGCGAGGGCTCTGCGCTTGAGGAGGCTTGGCTCGAGAGATTAGGGACTCTTGGGCTGGGGTAGGCTTATTTTTACAAATGAGGGAGAATAAGCTGCTGGACAAATTAAGCATTGACATGAACCGCACCTGCTTGCCGCGATGCAAGGGGTGCGGTTTTTGCATAGAGATAATGTTGGGGCAAGCTGTTTAATGCCCTTTATCGATAGGAGCTGTGCTATAATAGAACTATGAACTAGAGAGGAGTTTGAAGTATGAAAGTTTATCACGGTCGCACAGACATTGAGCGTTTTGAGCATTTGGTGGAAACGCCTAGCCAGACAGTCACCCACCTAGTCCTACCTGCCGGGCAAGCTATTGGTCAGCACCACGTCCCTTATACGGTGGTCGTCGTCCCAGTCAAAGGGCGGATTCTTTTCTCTGATGAGAAGGAGACAGCCGAAATTTATCCCGGCGTTATCATTCGCATGGCTCCTCACGAAGTACACTCCCTGGAAGCCATCGAAGATAGCGAACTCATGGTCATCAAATCCCACCTAGCGCCAGAAGCTTAGATGGCATCGCCCCTGTCCTGAGGACAGGGGCTTTTTGGTATGGGGGAAAGGTGACATACAAGGCAGAATCCCTGAGCCAGTGGTCCACTCTTTGGAGTGGACCACTGGCTGGGTGGGAAACTGGGGGAAAGGGTCGAAACCGAGGTGAAAGCTGCGAGCTAGTGGTCTACTTTGAAGAGTGGACCACTAGCTAGGTAGGAAACGGGGAAAAAGGGCAGAACTGAGGCGAAAGTCGCGAGCTAGTGGTCCACTCTGGAGAGTGGACCACTGGCTGGGCAGGAAATGGGGAAAAAGGGCCGAAACCGAGGTGAAAGTCGCGAGCTAGTGGACCACTTTGGAGAGTGGACCACTGGCTGGGCAGGTAACAGGTAAAAAGTACCCGAAATGTGGCGAAGGCATGAGCTAATAGTCTACTAGCTAGGTTAGAAATCTGACAGAAAGATTAAGTCCCTATAATTGTGTAAAAAGAAAAAGCCAGGTAATCTCTGGTACAATGTAGTTGTCCGAAAACATTGAAAGAGGAGATTACCATGACTTACCTTAATATTAACCTAAAACTTGAAGAATTAACAGAGGCAGTTTTAAACAGTGACATGAACACGCCTCATGAAGTCGCTGGCCATTACCGTCTTCAATGCCTACATGGAAGAAGAACGCCACCAGTTCATTCAAGCCGCTCCCCATGAACGCTCCGACCAGCGCCAAGACTATCGCAACGGCTACTATGAACGCCAATGGACCTTATCCATCGGTACCCTTAAATTACAAGTCCCACGTACGCGCTCTGGCGAGTTTAAAACCGAGCTCTTTGAACGTTACCAACGCAACGAACAGGCCTTCCTGCTCTCCATGATGGAAATGGTGGTCAATGGGGTCTCAACACGCAAAGTCACTAAAATTGTGCAAGAATTGTGTGGCGAGACGGTTTCCAAGTCCTTTGTGTCAGATGTCATGAAGCGACTGGATCCTGAGATTGAATCCTTCAAAAATCGGCCCCTGACCCATAGCCACTTCCGCTATCTCTACCTCGATGCCCTTTACATTAGGGTGCGCGAAGAGGGCCGTGTGGTGTCAAGGGCGGTCTACCTAGCCCAGGGCGTTAACGAGGCCAACAAGCGCGAAATCATTGGCTTTTGGGTGTCAGAAGAAGAAAGCAAAGAGGCTTGGCTGACCTTCCTTCAGTCTCTCCGTGCCCGTGGTTTGAGCCAGCCCACCCTGATTATTTCAGACGCTCACCCTGGACTTAGAGCTGCTATCCAGCACTGCTTTGTCGGGGTTCCTTGGCAACGTTGCGTCTTTCATTTCTTGTCCAACATTGTCGACACCATTCCTAGAAAAGGGAGTTTCGAGGCGCGCGCTAAGTTGAAGGCCATTTTCCAGGCGCCCACCGCCGAACATGCAAGGCGGCTTAAGGAAGATTTTGAGGCTTCTGTCGCCGACAACCCTCGCTATCAGAAGGCTTTAAAGGTTTTAGACGAGGGCTTCGAAGATGCCGTACAGTTTATGTTGGAGCCTGAGATTTACCATCCCAATTTGCGGACTACCAACTCTGTCGAACGTTTAAACCGTGAAATCAGACGGCGAGATAAGGTCATTGGCGTCTATCCTAATGTCGCTTCTGCTGAGCGATTAATTGGCGCCATCCTCATTGATTTAAACGATGCTTGGCAGGCTAACGCACGCCCCTTCCTTGTCAACTTCACCAAACGCAAATAAGCTATAGGACAGCCTACATATTTTTACACAGGATTTTGGACTTGACTGACAGAAAGGGCCAAGTCAGAGGGGAGTCATGAGCCAGTCCATTGATAGGAGGAACGATGGACTAGCTGCGAGCTTTTTCTGTCAAAAAGGGCGTTTAGGGGTGTTTTTTGTGAGGCCAGTCCATTGATAGGCAGAACAATGGACTGGCGGAGTCGTCTTTGACTGGAAGAAAGTTTGTTAGCGTTAACAAAATGACCTGGCTAGGAGCCAAGAAGGCTAGAGCATGCTATAATAAAATAATGAAAGCGCATTATAATATAGAAGAGATATCTGAACTATGAAAGATATGCAACCAACTCAAGTCCGACGCCAAGAGCGTTACGGCATTAAGAAACTCAGTGTGGGAGTGGCTTCTGTCCTAGTAGCAACTACCCTATACTTCCTGCCGGGCAGTGCCCAAGTCTTAGCGGCTAGTCAGGCTAATGAAGCGGCATCTAGCAGCCAGTTAGCGACTGACGCAGGCGACCAGGCGACACCAGCGCCAGCGGGTCAAGCAGACGCTGGGCAGGCTGACAACGTCAAGCCAGCTGACCAAGCTACTTCGGCGGGCCAAGCTGATGGCAAGAACCCGGCTGATGCCAGCCAAGCGGCGGAAGGTGCTCAAGCAAGTGAAGTTACTAAACCAGCGGACCGCACCAAGCCAACTGATGGCACTAACCCGGCCAACAGCACCAAGCCAACTGACAGCACCAGCCCAGCAGATACCGCCAAACCAGCCAACCCCGAGGCAGGCGCCAGCCCTACGGCTACTCCGGCAGTGATAGCGCAGGTGGCGCCAGCCGACCAGGCGCCGGAGATTCCGGCGGGGCATTTCCGTATGCATTTTGCTAAGTTGCCATGCGATAATATTAGCGAGATTGGCGCCTGGGTATGGGGTAACGGGGTCCAAGCGCCGTCCAACAATTGGCCGACTGGGGCTATGCGCTTCTCGGAAGACAAGAAGACGGCCTATGGTTACTACCTAGATGTGCCGGTGACACCGCAGGCGACCGCCATCAACTACTTGCTCAACAACGTCAACGATGGCAGCAAGAAGTTTACCGAGGACCTAAGTCTGGCCATCACCAACCCGCAAATGAAACAAGCCTGGTTGGACGAAAACTACCAAGCTAGCGTGGAGGAGCCAATTCCAGCCAACAAGAATCGCCTGCGCGTCCACTATCACCGGGCTGACGGCCAGTATGACAACTGGGGTCTCTGGGTCTGGGGTAAGGATGTGGAGCACCCATCTAGCGACTGGCCTAAGGGCGCCCTAGAATTCAATCAGAGCGGGCCTTTTGGTCGCTACTTAGACCTACCTATTACAGAACTTGGAAAGGACATTCATTTCTTACTCGTGAACAAAGCAACTTCAAAACAAACCAAAGACATGAGCTTCAGCGACCGCGCCAACCATGAGCAAGTTTACCTGCATGATGAGGAAGACACGGTCTACACGACGCCATTTAAGACCTTATCTGAACGTATTACCCGCGCCGAAGTGACGGCGCCGCACCAAGTCTTAGCCAACTTTACGGCAGTGGATCAGTTGGACCTAGCCAAAGTCCAGCAAGATTTGGCGGTTAGCACGAATACCGGTCAGCCGGTAAAAGTCACTAAGATTGAAGTCGACGCAGCTAACAAGCGCCTGATTCTGACAACTCAAGAGGATGTCAGCCGGACGCCGCTTAAGCTGACCTACCACGACGAGACCGTCAACAGCCAGACTGGTTGGAAGCTAACGGACTCTCTTTATAACTATCAGGGCGAGTTAGCTCCACCCTACAAGCAGATGGTTCCGCTCTTATGCGACTCTGGGCGCCAAGTGCGGACGCTGTGACGGCTATCCTCTATGACAAGGACAATCCGGACCAAGTGGTAGCGCGCGTGCCTTTGACTAAGGACGCTAGCACGGGCCTGTGGACGGTGACCTTGGATGGCAAAAACACGCCAGCCAAGAATCTGGACGGCTACTTCTACCACTACCAAGTGGAGCGTGGCGGTCAGTCGGTTCTGGTCTTAGACCCTTATGCTAAGTCCTTAGCCAAATGGGACCAAGCCACCGCCAAAGAAAAAGTAGCCAAGGCTGCCATCGTGGATCCAAATAAGATTGGACCAAAATTATCCTATGCCAACATTCCAGGCTTCAAGAAACGTGAAGATGCGGTCATCTATGAAGCCCATGTCCGCGACTTCACTTCTGATCCTAAGTTAGAAGGTCAGCTCAAGTCACCATTTGGGACCTTCTCAGCCTTTGCGGAACGTCTCGGCTACCTCAAACAACTGGGTGTGACCCATATCCAGCTCTTGCCAGTAATGAGTTACTACTTTGCTAATGAGAGCGCTCGTGCTCAGCGTGAGCTCCAACCAAGCACCCAAAACAATAACTACAACTGGGGTTATGACCCACAATCCTACTTCAGTCTCAGCGGTATGTATGCTAGCGACCCAAGCAAGCCACAAGCCCGTATTGAAGAATTCAAGCAATTAATCAAGGCGATCCATGACCAAGGCATGGGGGTTATCATGGACGTGGTCTACAACCACACGGCTAAGACCCATATCTTTGAAGACATTGAGCCAGGCTATTACCACTTCATGAATGCTGATGGTAGCCCACGCGAAAGCTTCGGGGGCGGTCGTCTAGGGACTACCCATAAGATGGCGCGTCGGGTCCTGGTGGATTCTATTAAATACTGGACCGACACCTTCAAGGTGGACGGCTTCCGCTTCGACATGATGGGGGACCATGATGCTGAAGCCATTGCCCAGGCTTACCGGGCAGCCAGCGCCCTCAACCCTAAGGTCTTCATGCTTGGGGAAGGTTGGCGGACCTTTGTCGGGGACGAAGGGGATCCTGTTCAAGCCGCCGACCAAGACTGGATGCGGTCGACTGACGGTGTAGCGGTCTTCTCCGATGAAATCCGTAACGAGCTCAAGTCCGGCTACCCATCTGAAGGGCAACCACGCTTCTTAACGGGTGCACCACGCAGTGTCTACCAAATCTTCAATAATATTATTGCCAACCCAAGTAACTTTATTGCAGATGCACCGGGAGATGTGATTCAATACATTGCTGCTCACGACAACTTAACTCTGCATGATATTATCGCCCAATCCATTAAGAAGGATCCTAAGACCCATGCGGCTGAGATTCATCAACGCATTCGTTTGGGTAACCTCATGATTCTGACCTCCCAAGGGACGCCATTTATCCATTCCGGTCAGGAAATGGGGCGGACCAAGCAATTGTTGGACCTGCCTACAAGAATAAGGTGGATGACGACAAGGCGCCTTATAAGACCCATCTCTTAGTCGATGAGCAGGGCAAACCATTCGACTATCCATACTTCGTTCACGATTCCTATGATTCTTCCGACATCATTAACCGCTTTGACTGGAGTAAGGTAGCGGAAGATGGCAAATATCCTCATAACCAAGCGACGCTGGCCTATACTCGCGGCTTGATTGCCTTACGTAAGTCTACTGATGCTTTCCGCAAAGGAACGGCTAAGGAAATCGCCGACCAAGTGACCATGATGACGTCGCCAGATATTGCGGATAGTGATAATGTCATTGCCTATCAGGCGGTGGACTCTAATGGCGACCGCTATGTGGTGGTAGTCAACGCAGATAATAAGGTTCGCAAGCTACGTTTCAACCCTGAGCGCTTCCCTGGTTTGGATAAGGCGGAAGCCTTGGTGGATGGGGCCCGTGCCGGGACCCAGGCCTTGACGGATCTAGTAGGGGTAGCCTATGATGCGGAATCTGTCACCTTGCAACCCTTAACGGCGACGATCTTGCGGATCAAGGCCAAGCCAGATCAAGCGCCTCAGCCTGAACCTGAGCAAGAAAACCAAGCGCCAGACCGTATTGATCCGCTGTCTGTGGCGCGTGCCGGTTTCGTTGGTTTTGGCGGCGATGTCGCCCAAGCGCCAGCAGGCCAACTGCCCGCAACCGGTGAGAGCCAAGCCCCACTCAGTCTCTGGGCGGCGGTCATGGCCGGCTTAGGTAGCCTCATGGTCGGCTTAGGCTTGAAGAAAGAACGCGAGGCACAATAGCATAAAGTAAACTTAAAAGGTAGGGGTCTATCCCCTGCCTTTTGCTTTGTTTGTGTGCTAGCTTAACAAGGGAACTTCCGGGAGCTAGAGTCGACTAGGTAATTTGTACGTTGACTGCTAGGCCTTAGTACAAGCAACTTAGTTAAGAGCGTGGTGGTGACACAAAAGTCGTCATCAGAATCTGATTATATAGAGGATTAATATCAGAGGAGACAAAAAAATTTAAAGCTAGCTTATAGAAGCTAGAAGAAGTTCTTATACGAATTGAAAGTGGCTGAATCGCTAATTTATCAACTCTTTTAGTAGAAGTATAAGGGAGAGCAATTAGCGGATTAACTTTCAGTTTTAACATAATTGAGCAAAATGTATAGAAGAAACCGATTAACTTTTACAGGTCTATATACTTTTAATAGCGGCTATGTTACAATAGGTTGGACAAATTTGGCGCCCTAGGGCGCTAGTGATATTGAGTGAGAGGATAAGGTGGCATAAGCATGATAGATATACATTCCCATGTGCTCTATGGCGTGGATGACGGGGCTCAGTCCTTGGATGAGACGCGTGCACTTTTGCGTCAAGCTTATGACCAAGGTATTAAGACCCTCATCGCGACACCTCACCAACGCAAAGGGCGCTTCGAGGCTAGTCGCTCCACTATTGACAAGCATTTCCAGGACCTTCAAACCATTGCCCGAGAAGTAGCGCCAGATCTGACTGTGCATTTAGGAACAGAAGTCTTCTATTCTAATAGTATGCTTGACCGGTTGGAGCAGGGACAAATCTTGACTCTAGCCGGCAGTGATTATGTCTTAGTGGAATTCGATTATGGGCTCCCCTACCGGGAAATTGTACGTGCCATTCGAGCCATCCAAGGCTTGGCTTATGATGTGGTCATTGCGCACATTGAGCGTTACGACGCCTTCCACAAGCATCCGGAACGCGTGCAAGAAATGAGAAGACTAGGCTGTCTAATCCAGGTTAATGCGGCTAGTCTCTTGCCAATGGGGCTCTTTGACCGTTACAAGGTGCTCAAGAAGCGAGCACGCCAACTCTTAGATGCCGACTTAATCGACATCATTGCCAGTGATGCTCATCACGTAGAAAGCCGTCCTTATCATATGGCTGAAGCCTATGCCTTTGTAGCCAAAAAATATGGAGACGACTATGCTCACCAACTCTTTGTCAGCAAGCCTGAAAAAAATAATAGGAAAAGGAAGTTCACACCCCCATGGAAACTAAAAACCAAGAATTTGTTGAAATTGATCCAATGGCCCTCTTGCGCAAGCTCTGGGCGGCTAAGTTTATTATTGTCTTTGTTACGGTTGTGCTAGCAGTTGCGACCTTATTAGTTAACCTAGTAGTCATTCGACCAACCTTCGAATCGACTACCCGCGTCTATGTGGTTAACCAGACCGAAGACAAGGCCGTCACCACTCAAGACTTGCAGTTAGGGAACTTCCTGGTTAAGGACTATAAGGAAATCATCCTATCTGACACCGTTATGTCAGAAGTCATCAACTCTGAGAACCTCAGCATGACACCTAGCCAACTCAAACGTGTGGTTAAGGTAGACTCTCCTCGTGATACGCGGATTCTATCCATCTCAGTCTCTGACCACTGACCCACAAAAAGGCCAGCAATCTGGCTAACCGTGTCCGTGAAGTGGCTTCTGAACAAATTAAACGCGTCACCAAGGTGAACGATGTGACTACCTTGGAAGAAGCCAAACCAACCAACATTAAATCTTCACCAAAAACTCGTCGTAACACCCTCTTAGCGGCAGCCCTCGGCTTCCTCTTATCAGCAGGATATATTGTTGTGCGAGAACTCTTAGACGACCGCGTGCGTTATGCGGAAGACGTGGAAGACGGCTTAGGCCTCGTGCTCTTGGGCGTTGTCCCTCAAGCCAACCACAAGTAGAAAGGCGTGCATCCTATGGAACAAGTTGAACCAAAATTAAATAAAAAACTCATTTCCCCAGAGACCGAAGAATATTACAACGCCATCCGGACTAACATCCTCTTCTCTGGTAAGGACCTCAAGGTCATCGCGGTAACCTCTACCAAGGACAACGAAGGTAAGTCCACGGTTGCTATGAACATTGCAGCTTCCCTGGCTGCGCTAGGCAAACGCACCCTCTTGATTGATGCGGATACCCGTAACTCTGTCTTCGTCGGCCGGATGAAAATCCGCTCCAAGGTGGTGGGCTTGACCCACTACTTGGCAGGAGATGCTACCGTTAAGGAAATTGTCTTCGGGACCACAGAGCTAACTTACATATGATTCTATCTGGCCCAGTGCCACCTAACCCAACGGCTCTCTTGCAAGGTGAGTCCTTCCAAGAGTTAATCGATGTCTGCCGTCATCACTATGACTATGTGATTGTTGATACGCCACCATTGGGCTTGGTAACCGACGCGTCGATTATTGCCCACCAATGTGACGCTAGCATCTTAGTTATCGAAGCCGGCGCCATCAAGCGTCGTGCCGTTAAGAAAATCCAAGAACGCCTGGAACAAACCGGAGCTAAATTCTTGGGTGTCGTCCTCAACAAGGTGGACGTCAAGGCAAGCCACTATGGTGCCTACGGTGCCTATGGTTCTTACGGGAACTATGGGAATTATGGTAAGAAGGCAGAGTAAGCCTAAACTTAACAGCAAGGAACCGGTAATGTCTAATTATCGGTTCATTTTGCGATAAGGGGGAGAAATAAATGAATATTGTCTATGCTACTAGCGATAATTTTGTGGATATTTTAGCTGTTTCATTGGCTTCCCTTTATGAGACCAATGCTCACCTAAAGCCGCGCGTTTGGATTTTAAGCTATGGCGTGACCCAGGCCAACAAGGCTAAATTAGATCAGTTAGCTAGCCAATACGGTCAAGCGCCAATTGAGTGGTTAGAGGATATGACCTTGCCGGCAGAATTGCAGTCAGACCGGGGCTCTTTGAGTCAATTTGGTCGCCTATTCTTGGGGACTATCCTACCGGAATCAGTCCACCAGGCTCTGCATTTAGATGGGGATACGGTCATCAAAGGCCCGCTAGATCAATTGGTGGAGACGCCTTTCGATGGGGCTATTGTCATGGGGGTATCGGATACCTTCAACAAGCAGTATAAGCAAGTCTTGGGCATTCCAGCTGACCGGCCTATGTTTAATCCGGGTGTGCTATGGATTGATTTGGATGCTTGGCGTCAGGACAAAATTGAAGACAAGTTCATCGCCGTTATTCAAAAATTCCAAGGCAAGGTCTTACAGGCTGACTTAGGGATTCTCAATGCGGCACTCTATGACCGCTACAAGCAAGTGCATCCGCGTTTTAATGCCATGACGATTTTCTATGACTTTGACTATCGGTCTATGTTGGCCTTTAAGCAGCCAGTCAATTATTATTCAGAAGCCATCTTAGAGGAAGCCAAAGCCCAACCAGTGGTGCGACACTTTACCACTTGCTTCGCCTCCAAGCGTCCTTGGGTGCAGGGCAGTCAGGTGGCTGGAGTCGAGGACTTTAAGCATTACTATCAAGGTCAATATATTCAGCAAGAGGATGGGCTGATGACGCGCCTCAATCGCCATTTGCCGCAAGGACTCTTCGTTCATGTCCTGGGTTTTATCCAGTCACAAATTCGTCCTCGTTTATACCGTTATCTCATAAAGGAGCCAAAATTACCAATGGTCACAATTAATGATATCGAAGCTAAGACCATGTCACCAGAAAAGCGGCAAGAAGCCAAGAAAGATTTATTCGCTTTTTATGTGGGACGACCAATCTCTTATTTATTAACCATTCCCTTCATTAATAGCTCGATCACGCCTAACCAGGTGTCTTATTTATCCTTACTGCCACTAGGCATAGGATTGCTGGTTACGCTGATAATTCCTACTTTAGCCGGTCAAGTCCTGGCTTGGTTATGCTTCTTCCTCTGGAATTTGTTGGATGGGGTTGATGGCAACCTAGCCCGTTACAAGAGGATTTCTTCGCCAATGGGTAGTGTAGTTGACGCCATGAGCGGCTATGCTGCCATGTTTATCACCTACTTAGCTATGGGGGTAGCGGCCAGCTATCGTTCAGCGCTCAGCATTTGGAAACCTGAATGGCTACTAGTTATGGGGGCTCTGTCAGGTGCCTTCGTCATCTTCCCGCGCTTGGTCATGCATAAGGCCATTAACACAGTGCAGACCCAAGAAAGCCAGCAACTCAAAGGCCGTCAAAACTTCGGCCTAGCTGAGGTCATTGCCTTGAACTTAACTTCGATTTCTGGCATGCCACAAGTTTTCATGTTGATTGCTATTCTTCTGGGGTGGAATGATCTCTTCACAGTAGGTTACTTCATCTTGAATGGTCTGGTTATGATTCTATCCTTACGCAAGGTCCTGCGCTAAGAGGCCGCCATGAAACGAATTGCAATTCTACGCTATAATCTCAGCCATGTCGGCGGCGCTGAGAAGGTAGCAGTCAATCTAGCCAATGCCTTGTCTGCCGACTATCAGTGCATCTCTTGTCCATGACTATGGATGGGGCGGGTCTGGCCTTCGACTTGGACCCGGCTGTTCATTTTCACAACTTCTTCCAGGGCAATCCGCGGGTACGCGAGCTAACCTGGAAAGCCAGTCGGACCCTACGGACCTATCTCAAGCAACATGGCATTCAACTGGTCTTTTTCCATTGCGCTCACACAATACACCATCATGCTCTTAGCCTGCATGGGGACTGGCATTAAGACGGTCTTCTGCGACCATCATAGCCTGGCCTTTGATGACGGCAGAGGGCGCCGCGTTCAGCGTTTTCTGGGCGCTAAGTTTGCGGATAAAGTAGTCACCTTAACCGATGAAGACCGTGAAATTACATTGAGAAAAGTATCATTTGAAAGCCGACAAGGTCAGCTTTATCTACAACTGGTTAGAAGCCTTAGAGGGCCAGCCTGAAATTGATATGACGGCTAAGAAAATTCTGACGGTGGGCCGGCTTAGTCAACAAAAGGGCTATGATTTGTTGGCTAAGGTTGCCAGTCAAATCCTGCCAGCCAATCCGGATTGGACTTGGGATATCTACGGGGAAGGTCAGGATAGCATCAAGGCTGACCTAGTAGCGAGTCTGGAGGCAGCGGGCTGTCTCCAACAAGTAGACTTCAAGGGCAATGTCAAAGGCATGGACCATATCTATCCAGGCCACAGCCTCTATGTCATGACTTCCTATCATGAAGGCCTGCCCTTGGTCTTGTTAGAAGCTAAGCAGTATGGTCTGCCCATTGTCAGCTTCGCTTGTCCAACTGGACCTTCTGAGATTGTCAGTGACGGCCGCAATGGCTATCTAGTGGCGCTCATGATGTGGCTCTCATGGTGACGCGCATCCAGACCCTGATTGATGATACCGACCTTAGACAATCCATGTCTGAACAGTCTATGAATGATACCGAAAAATTCGATAAAGCAAGAATCCTGGCTCAATGGCAAGGCCTGATTCATGAACTATTAGGAGAGTAAGATGGAAAAATTATTGACCGTAGTCATGCCGTCCTATAATGCAGCAGGCTACTTACCTGAGACGGTCCCAACTATTCTGGCTAGCCGCCACCTTGATCAGTGAATTGTTGATTGTCAACGATGGGTCCAAAGATGAGACCTCGACCATCGGCCATCAATTTGCAGGCTGACTACCCACAGGTAGTACGGGTTATCGACAAGGAAAATGGGGGGCATGGCTCTACCGTTAATGCCGGGATTGAAGCGGCCCGAGGTAAATACTTCAAGGTTGTAGATGCTGACGACTGGGTGGATACTCAGGCCTTTGACGCGCTCCTAGACTATCTAGCGGGTGTGGATGATGATTTGGTAGTGTCGCCTTATACTAAGGTCTATGTTGACAGCGATCAAGAAGAGTTGCACCACGAATTTTCAAGGTGACACCAGAACATCATTATACTTTGATGAACTATTAAATATTACGCAACATACCCTAGGTATGCATACCATGACCATTAAAAAGCTCTATTTTTGCGGAATAATGCGGTGCGCTTGGGTGAGAAGATGTTCTATGTCGATATGGAATATATCACTTACCCTATGCCTTATATTGAGACAGTCAGCTTGTTTGATGCCCCTATCTATCGCTATCGACTAGGTAGCGTAGGGCAGAGTGTCAGCCTTGAAAGTTATCTCAAGAATCGGGTCATGCACCAAAAATGTGATTTACCGGCTCGTGTCCTTTTTACCAAACAGGTAAGTTGAAAGGGATTCGCGCCCAAGTCGTCAAAAGCTCAAATTCAGCGTATGATTAATTTACAGGTTCGACTCTATTTGATGTTACCGGATACTGCCAAGGAAGAAAAGAACTATTGGCCTTCGAGGCTACCCCTAGCACCGGACTTTTAGCGGAAGCACCAAGCAAGTTAGTGTATGTCTTGCGACTCAGTCACTATCGTCTTTTTGGCTTATTACGCCACTATCTCAAGCGTTTTAAGAATACCCGAACTAACTAGAAGGAGATGTTTCCATGGGCAAAAATCAGACAGAAGTGGCGTGAATTATCGCGCTTACCGGCAAGTCTTTAATGGGAGTGATTATGTGGGTTCAGTTTCTGGATAAGCTGCTAACTAAGCTCGCCAAACTTCCTCTTCCCTGTCCGCCCCTTGGTTC
>BNJU01002654.1_pt1 | contig 24400 bp, 23 predicted proteins | sample 8539281 | NCBI WGS metagenome assembly BNJU01 (sample SAMD00202456, study PRJDB9452) | human saliva metagenome | isolation source: human saliva | place: Japan
CGTTGATCAATTGTGGACTCGAAACTCCCAAGTCATAACAAATGCCATCAATTTCTTCTACCTGCTTCCTGCAAACGTGCCTGCAAATGACGGAAGTTGTCCTTGATGAAGGTAACCATTCCTTTTTCTATATAAGGCGCCAGACGTTTTGGGCATTGTCAATGGCATTCTGGTCCTGATCAAAGGCATAGAGATGCTTTATCATAATTTGCTAATAAATACTCGCTATGTATATACTCCACCAAGGTCGCATCAACGTAAATACCGTCGGGTTTTACATCAAAACATATCAATGGTTTCATGGAGCATGACCGTTACATGATGAAATTCTTTAGTCATATCTTATCTATTTTACCATAATTCTGACTAGCTTGCACTCGCTAAAGCAAAAACCTTTCCTTGTTACTTTATCACTTGTATTCAGCAGGCGACTCTGCTACCTGAGCGAGTTCTACACGCTCTTGAGGATTCAAGTGTTGGTGAACAGACTCTGCTACTGATCTTGGTATCCCAACTTCCATAATTTCATCCACGCTGGCTTCCTTGATTTTTGTCAGAGATTTGAAATATTTCATCAAATTCTGCTTGCGTTTTGGACCCAGACCTTCAATTCCATCCAATTGAGAGGAGAAGGAATTTTTAGAGCGCAGTTGACGGTGGAAGGTAATGGCAAAGCGATGGACCTCATCTTGGATTCGTTGTAGGAGGAAAAATTCCTGAGAATTGCGAGACAGCTCTACCACCTCAAGTGGGTCTCCAAAGAGCAATTCATGGGTTTGGTGCTTGTCATTTTTTTGCAGACCTGCAATAGGAATATCTAACCCCAACTCTTCTTGAATAACCTGCTTAGCGATATTAACCTGACCTTGTCCCCCATCAATGACAATCAAATCTGGCGGTGTCAAGCCATCACGTTGGACTCGACCATAGCGTCTGCGAATAACCTCTCGCATACTGGCATAGTCATCTGGTCCAACAACTGTCTTAATCTTATACTTGCGGTAATCCTTCTTGCTCGGTTTCCCGTTAACAAAAACAACCATGGCAGAAACTGGACTAGTCCCCATGATATTGGAGTTATCAAAGGACTCGATACGGACTGGGGTTGGAATTTGTAAGAGTCGTCCCAAGTTTTCAATGGCACCTTGAGTCTTTTCAACTGATTTTTCTAGTAAGTTAAACTTCTGCTCCAAGCTTACACGCGCATTTTTAATGGCTAGATTGACCAATTGTTTTTTCTCCCCACGTTGGGGTTTGAGAACCTTGGTATCCACCAAGGCTTTGACTGCCTCTTCATCAATATCCTGAGGAATCAAAATTTCATTAGGAACCAGATGAGATTTTTCTTGATAAAACTGCCCAACATAGGTCAGGAAATCTTCATCTGGATCATTGTAGTATGGAAAAAGGTTGACATCACGCTCAATGAGCTTACCTTGGCGGACAAAGAATGCCTGAACACACATCAACCCTTATCCACGTAGTAACCAAAGACATCACGATTTTGGAGATCCTTAGCCATAACTCGTTGCTTGGTCCGAAGGGTCCCAATAGCCTGAATCAGATCTCGATATTCAGCTGCACGTTCAAATTCCATACTCTGAGCTGCCACATTCATCTTTTCCTTGAGGTCATCGATGATTTTGTCATCCTGACCCTTTAGAAAATCAGAGACTTCTTGAGCCATGGCTTTGAAATAAGCCTCGTCTTTCTTACAAATGGTGTGAGCCACGCACTGGCCGATATGGTAATAAAAACAGACCTTAGACGGTGGATTAGTACACTTACGAAAAGGAAAAATCCGATCCAGAAGTCGCTTGATTTCATTGGCTGCGCCCACATCCGGATAGGGTCCAAAATAGAGACCTCCGTCTTTTTTGACCTGACGGGTGATAATCAAGCGAGGATAGCGCTCATTGGTAATTTTGATGAAAGGATAGGACTTATCGTCCTTGAGCATAATATTGTACTTAGGCTTGTTTTCCTTAATCAGGTTGATTTCCAGAAGGAGGGCTTCAATATTAGACTCCGTAACAATAAACTCAAAGTCTACAACCTCAGATACCAATGCTTCTGTCTTGGTATCATGACTTCCACGGAAATAAGACCGTACACGATTGCGTAGATTTTTGGCCTTTCCTACATAGATAATCGTACCATTTTTATCTTTGTGAATGTAACAACCAGGGCTGGTCGGCAAGAGCTCTAGTTTTGATTTAATCAAGTTATTCATGGTTCCATTATAGCAAAAAGCCCCTTCATTGCTTACATCAAGGAGCTCTATTTTTCGTTGAAAATCACTTATTCCCCAGACTCATATAGTTCTTGAACCGCTTGAACATCTTGAGCCTGAATACCATAATAAGAACCTGCTGGCTGCATGACTGACACTTCATTAGTATGCTCCAGCCCAATGGCATGTCCTAACTCATGCTCTGCTGTATGCAAGATACGATCATAGGTATAGCCATAGTTTTGGATTAGATAGATAATAATGATTCAAACGAACTGTTACCAAGTAAATTGTTTAGTAAGGAGATTTGTCTGACTCTCCATGCTCACCAACAACAAGTGGAACCATCATTCATTTCAGTCGCAAAAAAATAGTTGCTTGGTCAGGTTCTGTCACAAGTACAAAATTAAAAGCACCAGTCTGATTCCAGTTGGCAATAGCTTCGGCATAAGCCTTTTGGAAGGTTGTATCCATTTGGGGATCAATATAAATTGTCGCTACTGTGCTTGGGGCCATTTTACTCCTGAATCTTGATGATGATCGGTCTGAGACAAGCCTTGTAACTTACCAGTTTCTTGCCATTGATGCCAGCCTGCTTGACCAACTTGAACAAGTTGCCCCGCTTGATTGAAGACACCAGATAAATCCCCTGTCATATACCAAAAAAGTCCCTAAAAGCAATGAGAATTAAGACTACAAGAGTCCACACAAGGCGCCAGAACATGCGCCAAATCCTAGTAACAATCGACATAGAACACGAATAATCCAGAACATGATTTCCGCCTTTCTAAAAATAAGAACCCATCTTTAAGCCATGGATTCCCATTCTAAAGATAGATTCCTTATTTTACTTGAGTAAGCTGAAAGAAAACTAAAACCACTTTGTTCACTTATCTTCCGATTATTTTTTTCAAAAATTGTAAACACTTAAACTTGATTGGATTTGGATAATATCGGAAAATTCCTGCCTTTCTCACAATATAACCATTAAAGTTCTGCTTAAATCGTAATACGCCATCACTTCCATCAAAAATCCCTTGTATACCTAGAAAGTTGTATTTGTCAATTTTTTTCTTTCCAGGTATACTTCATTGCATGATATTGAAGTAAAAACAGACAGAAAACTTCTGATACTCTGTAAATGGTATCCAAACAAATATGTTGCTTCCGTATTTGTGTAAATGATTAAAAGCACAAGCTAAAAGCAATGTTGTCAGATTCACTATCCAAGTTCCTCAAAAGATCTTTTTTTCTTTTGTAAAAGCTTGATATTGCTGTTTAAATTGCTTTTGACTTTTTCATCAAGACCAGCCTGCTTCACATCGAAAGCTTCGATTGATTGTTTAGGATTCACTTCAGCAATTAGAAAAGCCGCCTTGTCCTCAAAAGCATCATACAATTTACAGTAATAATCTAAATTCTTATCCTTAAACCCTTGTCTTTTACCTGTTTCTTCAATAATTTTTTTGAACGTTGGAATTTCTTCCCATTCTGCATTTCGAATAAGAATATTAAAATCAAAGGCTGACTGAATGTTGCGAATACTATTTTTATTAAAGGATTTCAATAAGGAAACAGCATCATAATCTTGCAAATCTTTGATGTAATGCCAGCTGACTTCTCCATTAGGATAACCTGTTGTCAATCCATCAAATTGATAACCTAAATTAGTCAAATCTTGAATAATACTTTTTTTCTCAGCATCTATTGGATCACCTTCACTATCAAAAGTTTGATAGGTCTCATAAGGTTTCACAAGCAACTCTAATGCACCATTTTTGTTTAGCATATTCTTTTAATCCCTCATAAAAAACTGGAAGGGCACCTTTTTGGGTATAAATAGGCCCAGAATTCAACTCCATATGAAGACCGCCTAACATAGGCAAGCTATAAACCAGGGATGCAACTTGAATCTCTCCTTCTTGTTTCAAAGCAAGATAAACAATTCGAGCCCCTCTTTTTTCTAACAAGTCCCCCATCTGGACCGATTGCATAAAGGAACGAGAAGAAACCTGATCAGAATAAGTACGAAACTCTTCTTTTGTGAGTGTAGTTAGTGCCATATACTTACTTTCTATGTTTTTTTCTTAATGTTTTACGGAAATCAAGAGCAAGTCTTAACAGAGGATAGAGAGGATGAGTGGGCATTGTAAATTCACCCAAATATTCTTCAATCGTTGGATTAAATTTTTCCTTAAAATGATAAAGTCCACCATTGAGAGATTTTTCAACACCACCTAAATTTTGCCACACCATACCTCGCTCAAAGGCATAGCGAGCCGTTTCATACCAAGTTAAAATCGGTGCATTATAACGTTTAAAATCATCATCCATACCAGCATATAGATTGACAGAGGTAGTACCAAATTCCAAACTCAAAGTAGCCGCTAAGGGAATGTTTGATTTTCCCATATTCATATATCCCTGCAAGAAATCTATTTCCTCTACCAAACGCTCTTTTTCCTTCTTCTGTGCCTCTACTTTTGAAGTTCGAGTCGACTCAGTAAACGCCTCTTCCAACGCTTTGTTTTTAGCTAACTGTTCTTCTAATTCTCTTAAACGCTTAGAAACATCCAAACTAGTTAGCGTGATATAGGAATCTTCTTTGAAATTATCCAATAATTTTTATAATAGACTTCGTTTCTTAAATGAATATCTTTTCGTTTCTCAGTTTTTTTCATCAACTCTGAGAACGAATCTAACAATTCCAGTCCACCATATTGAGTCTCAAGCCCTTTATTCCGTGCTGTTCGGATAGCTTGCTTCGTTGATTTAGGAAGTTTATCTTCTTCAAAATTTTCCTTATATATTTTCGCCTGAATACGAGGCTGAATGGTGTCATCCATCTCGGTTGTCTGCCCAGACCACTTCACTCCTAATTGCCCTAAAACCTCAACAATAGCAAGATTTTCAGGATATTCTCTTTTATCTTGATTGACCAAATGTTGAGATAGGCAAATACTTGGATCGAAAGTCACAAAAACCGCTCTCTTACTGCGAGCATAAGACTTAATAGACTGCAGGACAAACTTTAAAAGTTCTGTATCCCTATAATCCAATATAGGTCCTCTTGGGATGTAAAACATTTTATACCCCAAAGGGAGGGACTTTATGAGAATACTAGCCACAGCCAGTAAGTTCTCCCCTTCATAGACACCAAGTCTCTCATGATTCCAATCAGATTTCACTTTTTCCCAAGCACTGCTTTGTAATAGATTAACCATGGGATGTTCTTTTACAAAACCATCATACTCTGATAATGGTATCCCAAGCTGATAACGATACATATTTTTCTCTCTTTCAACTAGTATCTCTCTACTATTTTACTATTTTCGATTAAAAAGTCTAGCGAAAATAGACTTCCATCATTGTTTTTAAGCCAAGAATAACTATAAATAGTGGTTCATTTTATAAAAAGCTAACTCAATCTCTCTTCTAATTTGAAATCAATTGGCAAGGTAGCCAAAAACCGTTCCAATTGTTTTTCCCAATAATACCACTCATGGGTCCCTGCACTGTGGCTATAGGTCACATCAAAACCAAGTTTCTTGAGATTCTTCACTGCTAGATTATTGGCAGCATACAAGAAATCTCGTTCACCACACCAAACCCAGAGCTTGGTTTTCTTATCAGACTTTTTAGCAAGGGTTTCAAGTGAGTAAGGGCTAGTTTCCCAGTTATCAAGCTTGCCAAAAACACCTCGCCAGTAAGCAAGCGACCCAAGATTTTGACTTTCTGGAGAAAACTCTTCGAAACTGAGAGCACCAGAAAGACTAGCTGCATGTGAGAAACAGTTGGTTGATAGGGCCAATTTGAAGGAACCGTAGCCTCCCATTGAAAGGCCAGCGATAAAAGTCTTTTCACGCTTGCTAGACATATTAGGGAAGAAACGTTTGAGCACTTTAGGCAGTTCTTCTGCTAGAGCTGTATAGTAGTTATAGCCATACTGGGTATCTGTGTACCAGCCATTACTTGTATTTGGCATGACAACAATTAGATTAGTCCCTCGCACCAAGCGCTCTACAGTGGTCCGTTTGAGCCAGCTATTATGATTCCCTGACATCCCATGTAAGAGATAGAGGACAGGAATATCCGTAGAATCTGGCTCCTCAACCCGAGACGCATCTGGGTAGAGAACATTCACTCCCCACTCCATATCTAAAACTTCTGAGTAATACTCAATCTTCATTACTGCCATAACTTGCTCCTTATTCATTTAAGATAAGAAAAAGCCGAAACTCGACTTTCTCTTGCTATCTGATCCTATTTTGCTTCCATGACTACTGGTAAGATAGCTGGACGACGTTTGGTTTGGTCAAAGAGGAACTTGGCCAAATGATCACGGACCTTCCCTTTAAGATCAGCCCAGTCAAAATCTTCACCTTGTAGATAGTTTTCTACTGTTTGATTGACTAGCTCTGTACTTTCACGCAAGATATCACGGCTCTTCTTGAGATAGACAAATCCACGTGTGTGCACTCGAGCTCTAGCAATGATTTTTTTCTCACGACGGTTAACAGTGATAGCCACGATGAAAATACCATCTTCTGACAAGACCTTACGGTCACGAAGGACGACATTACCGACATCTCCGATGGCATTCCCATCAATCAAGACATCGCCTGCTGTAACTGCACCAGATGGAACAAAGTCCCCATGCTCGTAAGACATAGTTGTTCCCTTTTTGGGATAAAAATCCGTTCCGGCAACATACCAACTGCCATAGCAGCCTTGGCATGGGCATCCAACTCACGGTATTCTCCTTGGATTGGGAAGAGATATTTAGGTTGCAAGAGATTGATCATCAATTGCAAATCACGCGCATTCCCATGTCCTGAGACACGCAAGCTATGAGTAATTGGCTTGACAATTCCACCTGCTTGGTAGACCATATTTTCTACACGTGCCATAACCGCTTCCTTGGCGATTGATGGTGTTGTAACGATATAAACTAGGTCACCTTCTTTGATTTCAACATAACGGTGACGACCAATAGACATCTTGCGTGGTAGTTAATTGGTTCACCCATACGTCCAGTTTCAAGGATAATTAATTCGTGATCTTCAAAACGAGACATATCTTTTGGCTTAATCAAAAGATTTTCACTTGCTAGAGACAATTTTTTCAAGCGAATCGCTGTACGGACGATATTTTCAATGTCAAATCCTGTCAAGACAACACGGCGCCCTGTCTCCGCAGCTGCATCAAAAACTTGCTGGATACGAGAAAGGTTACTTGCAACTGCAGCAACGATGATACGTCCATCCCAATCAGAGATAGTTTGCGTGATTTCTACACCAACTTCATTTTCACTGGCTACTTGGATATTGCTATCTGCATTAGCCGAGTCACTAAGCAAAGCCAAGACACCTTCGCGACCAATCTCTGCTAAACGCCCAAAGTCAGTGGCGTAAGATTCACTAGCCGTTTGGTCAAACTTGAAATCCCCTGTGTAAACAACATTTCCTTCAGACGTTTTTAAGACCACACCCAAACTTTCTGGGATAGAGTGAGTTGTACGGAAGAAGGATACTACCGTTCCACCAAAATCAATCTCTGTATTTTCGTCAATAACATGGAAATCATCAAATTTCTTGACGCTGTCATTTCCCTTAACAAATAGTTTAGCCAGTTCGATAGTCAACTCTGAGCCAAATACAGGAACCTTAGCTTCTGCCAAAGAGATATGGAAGGGCTCCAATCGCATCCGCATGCCCGTGTGTTAAGAAAACCCCAGCAATACGATCACTATTTTCAAACAGATAGTCCATATTTGGAATAACGACATCGACACCCAACTGTTCATTTTCAGGATATTTCAAACCTGCATCTAATACAAAAAAATCGAGTCGTTAATTTCTGCGATGTACATGTTCTTACCATTTTCACGTACACCCCAAGTGTTGTTAATTTAATAGTATTCATTTTTCCTCCGAATAGTCACTTCAACTGTTTGTAGAGCTTTTAAAAGCTCTTTTTCTGAAAGTCCAATTCACTTTCAGCCGAATCTTTCCATTCATTATACCATTTTTTTACTAATTTTTCAAAATGAATCTTACAGATAATCGCACTTCAACTATCTCTTTCCGTTCAATAACGGACAAAGCAGCACTAATTATAGGATTAAATGGGACAATTGGTGCTTCCATCCTGTTTAATCTTCAAATAAGTCAGCAACATTATAAAGTACTTCGCAGCCACAGTAGGCTCCACTTGCCTCTAAAAATCCCAAAATCACTTCAACTTCTAAATCACGCCCTTTTAGAAAGGATCTAGTCAAGGTAAAATCAGCAGGACAAGTCAGCGACTCTAACTCCTGATCCAAAAAACCAAACAAATCTAAAAAGATCTCCCTTGTTATCGGTAAACTTGCTTCAAATTCTTTCTTCTGTTGCTGCTTATACTCTGCCAGTAATTTCTTTTTCTTCTCTTTTCCATTTTCTACTCCGACTAACTTCTCTGGTACTTTTGATACTAATACTCAATGAAAATCAAAGAGCAAACTAGGAAGCTAGTCACAGGTTGCTCAAAACACCGTTTTGAGGTTGTGGATATAACTGACGAAGTTAGCTCAAAACACTGTTTTGAGGTTGTAGATGGAACTGACGTAGTCAGTATCCTACATATACGGTAAGGCGACGCTGACGTGGTTTGAAGAGATTTTTCGAAGAGTATAAAATCAAACTAAAAGGACTCAGCCCTGTGCAAGACAGAACTAAATCCTTCGATTGAATTATTTGTGTAACTTTTTGAAATCGATATAAATCAATCCTAAACTTACAAGATTTATTTTCCAAGGTAGTATTCAGAAACTACGTTCAATTTTTCGTCAAATTCGAATACCAATGGTGGGAAGTTAGGGATTTCCACGTCCATGATTTCGTCATCTGACAAACCTTTGATGTGTTTTTACAAGGGCACGGATTGAGTTACCGTGAGCTCCTACGAATACGTTTTTTACCATCTTTAAGTGCTGGAGCGATTTTATCTTCCCAGAATGGAAGAGCACGTTCCAAAGTTACTTTCAAGTTTTCAGCATCTGGAATAACTGAGTCGTCAAGTGAAGCGTAACGACGGTCTGTGTGAGCTGAGTGCTCATCATCACGGTCCATGTTTGGAGGCAATACATCGTATGAACGACGCCAGATGTGAACTTGCTCATCACCAAATTGTTCAGCAGCTTCAGCTTTGTTTTTACCAGTCAAACCACCGTAGTGACGTTCGTTCAAACGCCATGATTTTTCAACTGGAACCCACAATTGGTCAGAAGCTTCAAGAGCCAAGTTAGTTGTTTTAATCGCACGTTTCAATACTGAAGTGTAAGCTTGGTCAAATTCGATACCAGCTTCTTTAATCAATTTACCAGCATCAATCGCTTGTTGTGTACCTTTTTCAGACAAATCAACATCAGCCCAACCAGTGAAAAGGTTAGCTTTGTTCCATTCAGACTCACCGTATCGAGCAAAAACCAATTTTACCATTTGATGGATACTCCTTTTTATTTTTCCGAGGTTTCCCTCGTTTATCTATTCTATTTTACACAATTTTTCACAAAAAAGCTAGTCAAAATCGACTAAAAAGAGAAGAGGTGACCTCCCCTTCTCTCAATAAACAACTATTCTTGAACTTGAAATTGTTTCAAACTTGTTAGGAATAGGGCGCCACCGATGACAATGACAATTCCACCAATCCAGCCTAAAAATGGAATCAGTCCTACTAGAACCAACGATTAACAAAACAGATGGCGCCATTGATATGCGCTTATCATCCTTATAGTAGATTAGAGAGAATTCCAAGAATGAGAGTTGCATTTTTACTAAGGTAAAAAAACAATGAAGATAATCGCTAAAACTACTCCTGCAAAATCTTCATTCGCAAAAAATAGATGCAACCATTAATATTACGACTGGCAAAATTGACAAGAGCGAGCCTGAGATAGTCCCAATAATTCCAGCAATTTGCGCTAGTGTTTTTGTCTTCATAAATGTCTCCTTCAAATTTTTAATAATTGTTATTCTACCATATTTTAGGTTAAATTCAAAGCTTTTCAAGTAGACCACAATATCATCAGTGGCACTTTTATTTTCCTTGATTCATATAGTAAATTGAAATAAGGTATGAACAATTCGATTAGGAAAGTCGGACTAATTTCTAGAAATATTTTTAGCAGTCGTAATGTACTATTCTAGATTCACTTTGCTATATAAAAGACTTTGATTATAAACAATGACATAAGAAAAACGAGCATCTCCAACTATGGAAATGCTCGTTTTTTTGATATTTAGAAGTGAGTTTTTACCCAGCTTCTTTTCTAGCAATCTCATAGAATCAAGATTCTAAGATTTGCTTTATCCGAGTAATGGTTTACTCTTCTTCCTTACGTTTTTTTAGAGATAAGGAGTCCTCCTGTCGCTGCTGCAAGAAGTGCTAGAGCAAGTGAAGCGCTAGATTGTTTTGTACCAGTGTTTGGCAATTCTTTCGCTCCCGCTTTCTTAGATGGTTCTTGAGCAGGTGACTCTTTAGTTGCTTCTTTAACGACTTTTTCAGATGCAAGTACTGCTACTGAACCGTCTGCAAATGTTACAACCACAGTTCCATCGTTGTTAACCTCAACATCTGTCGCTGTTGGGTTAGCTTTCTTAACTTCGTCAGCTACCTTAGCTTTTTCGGCATCTGTCAAGTTGTTAGGATCTACTACTGGAGTAAGAGCTGGTACTTTAACATTATCCGCATCCTTACCATCACCTTTACCAACTGTTTTCTCTGTTGGAGTTGATGTATTGCCTGATGCATCTTTTGCTACGGCAGTCACTTTATCACCAGCTTTCAAGCCAGATACTGGAATGCTGAAGGTTCCATCTTCACCTGCTGTTGCTGATTTCTTAGCTCCGCCTGGAAGAGTGACTTCGACAGTTGAACCTGGCTCAGCTTTACCTGTGATGGCTTCATCTCCAGCTTTAACTGGGTTCACAACTGGCGCATCTGGTGCTGTCTTATCATCTGCTTTCGCTACTGTTGCTGTAGTTGGAGTTGATGTGTTCTTAGCTGCGTCTGTTGCTGTAACAGAGACTGTTTGGCCTTCTTCCAAGCCACTTACTGGAACGCTGAAGTTACCATCTTGGTCGGCTGTTGCAGTTGCTTTAGTGCCATCTGGAAGGGTTACTTCGACTGTTGAACCGGCTTCAGCTGTACCTGTTACTGCTGTGTCACCAGCTTTAACTGGGTTCACAACTGGGGCATCTGGAGCTGTCTTATCATCTGCTTTCGCTACTGTTGCTGTAGTTGGAGTTGATGTGTTCTTAGCTGCGTCTGTTGCTGTAACAGAGACTGTTTGGCCTTCTTCCAAGCCACTTACTGGAACGCTGAAGTTACCATCTTGGTCGGCTGTTGCAGTTGCTTTAGTGCCATCTGGAAGGGTTACTTCGACTGTTGAACCTGGCTCAGCTTTACCTGTGATGGCTTCATCTCCAGCTTTAACTGGGTTCACAACTGGGGCATCTGGAGCTGTCTTATCATCTGCTTTCGCTACTGTTGCTGTAGTTGGAGTTGATGTGTTCTTAGCTGCGTCTGTTGCTGTAACAGAGACTGTTTGGCCTTCTTCCAAGCCACTTACTGGAACGCTGAAGTTACCATCTTGGTCGGCTGTTGCAGTTGCTTTAGTGCCATCTGGAAGGGTTACTTCGACTGTTGAACCGGCTTCAGCTGTACCTGTTACTGCTGTGTCACCAGCTTTAACTGGGTTCACAACTGGGGCATCTGGAGCTGTCTTATCATCTGCTTTCGCTACTGTTGCTGTAGTTGGAGTTGATGTGTTCTTAGCTGCGTCTGTTGCTGTAACAGAGACTGTTTGGCCTTCTTCCAAGCCACTTACTGGAACGCTGAAGTTACCATCTTGGTCGGCTGTTGCAGTTGCTTTAGTGCCATCTGGAAGGGTTACTTCGACTGTTGAACCGGCTTCAGCTGTACCTGTTACTGCTGTGTCACCAGCTTTAACTGGGTTCACAACTGGGGCATCTGGAGCTGTCTTATCATCTGCTTTCGCTACTGTTGCTGTAGTTGGAGTTGATGTGTTCTTAGCTGCGTCTGTTGCTGTAACAGAGACTGTTTGGCCTTCTTCCAAGCCACTTACTGGAACGCTGAAGTTACCATCTTGGTCGGCTGTTGCAGTTGCTTTAGTGCCATCTGGAAGGGTTACTTCGACTGTTGAACCTGCTTCAGCTGTACCTGTTACTGCTGTGTCACCAGCTTTAACTGGGTTCACAACTGGGGCATCTGGAGCTGTCTTATCATCGGCTTTCGCTACTGTTGCTGTAGTTGGAGTTGATGTGTTGTTTGAAGCATCTTTTGCTGTTACTGATACGGTTTGACCTTCTTCCAATCCGCTAACTGGAACACTGAAGTTACCATCTTGGTCGGCTGTTGCTGATTTCTTAGCTCCGCCTGGAAGAGTGACTTCGACTGTTGAACCTGGCTCAGCTTTACCTGTGATGGCTTCATCTCCAGCTTTAACTGGGTTCACAACTGGCGCATCTGGTGCTGTCTTATCATCTGCTTTCGCTACTGTTGCTGTAGTTGGAGTTGATGTGTTCTTAGCTGCGTCTGTTGCTGTTACAGAGACTTCGTCGTTTTCATTCAAGCCAGATACTGGAATGCTGAAGGTTCCATCTTCACCCTGCTGTTGCTGATTTCTTAGCTCCGCCTGGAAGAGTGACTTCGACTGTTGAACCTGGCTCAGCTTTTACCCTGTGATGGCTTCATCTCCAGCTTTAACTGGGTTCACAACTGGCGCATCTGGTGCTGTCTTATCATCTGCTTTCGCTACTGTTGCTGTAGTTGGAGTTGATGTGTTCTTAGCTGCGTCTGTTGCTGTTACAGAGACTTCGTCGTTTTCATTCAAGCCAGATACTGGAATGCTGAAGGTTCCATCTTCACCTGCTGTTGCTGATTTCTTAGCTCCGCCTGGAAGAGTGACTTCGACTGTTGAACCTGGCTCAGCTTTACCTGTGATGGCTTCATCTCCAGCTTTAACTGGGTTCACAACTGGCGCATCTGGTGCTGTCTTATCATCTGCTTTCGCTACTGTTGCTGTAGTTGGAGTTGATGTGTTCTTAGCTGCGTCTGTTGCTGTTACAGAGACTTCGTCGTTTTCATTCAAGCCAGATACTGGAATGCTGAAGGTTCCATCTTCACCTGCTGTGGCTGATTTCTTAGCTCCGCCTGGAAGAGTGACTTCGACTGTTGAACCTGGCTCAGCTTTACCTGTGATGGCTTCATCTCCAGCTTTAACTGGGTTCACAACTGGCGCATCTGGTGCTGTCTTATCATCTGCTTTCGCTACTGTTGCTGTAGTTGGAGTTGATGTGTTCTTAGCTGCGTCTGTTGCTGTAACAGAGACTGTTTGGCCTTCTTCCAAGCCACTTACTGGAACACTGAAGTTACCATCTTGGTCGGCTGTTGCAGTTGCTTTAGTGCCATCTGGAAGAGTTACTTCGACTGTTGAACCGGCTTCAGCTGTACCTGTTACTGCTGTGTCACCAGCTTTAACTGGGTTCACAACTGGGGCATCTGGAGCTGTCTTATCATCGGCTTTCGCTACTGTTGCTGTAGTTGGAGTTGATGTGTTCTTAGCTGCGTCTGTTGCTGTTACTGAGACTTCGTCGTTTTCATTCAAGCCAGATACTGGAATGCTGAAGGTTCCATCTTCACCTGCTGTGGCTGATTTCTTAGCTCCGCCTGGAAGAGTGACTTCGACTGTTGAACCTGGCTCAGCTTTACCTGTGATGGCTTCATCTCCAGCTTTAACTGGGTTCACAACTGGCGCATCTGGTGCTGTCTTATCATCTGCTTTCGCTACTGTTGCTGTAGTTGGAGTTGATGTGTTCTTAGCTGCGTCTGTTGCTGTTACAGAGACTTCGTCGTTTTCATTCAAGCCAGATACTGGAATGCTGAAGGTTCCATCTTCACCTGCTGTGGCTGATTTCTTAGCTCCGCCTGGAAGAGTGACTTCGACTGTTGAACCTGGCTCAGCTTTTACCTGTGATGGCTTCATCTCCAGCTTTAACTGGGTTCACAACTGGCGCATCTGGTGCTGTCTTATCATCTGCTTTCGCTACTGTTGCTGTAGTTGGAGTTGATGTGTTCTTAGCTGCGTCTGTTGCTGTTACAGAGACTTCGTCGTTTTCATTCAAGCCAGATACTGGAATGCTGAAGGTTCCATCTTCACCTGCTGTTGCTGATTTCTTAGCTCCGCCTGGAAGAGTGACTTCGACAGTTGAACCTGGCTCAGCTTTACCTGTGATGGCTTCATCTCCAGCTTTAACTGGGTTCACAACTGGCGCATCTGGTGCTGTCTTATCATCGGCTTTCGCTACTGTTGCTGTAGTTGGAGTTGATGTGTTCTTAGCTGCGTCTGTTGCTGTAACAGAGACTGTTTGGCCTTCTTCCAAGCCACTTACTGGAACGCTGAAGTTACCATCTTGGTCGGCTGTTGCAGTTGCTTTAGTGCCATCTGGAAGGGTTACTTCGACTGTTGAACCGGCTTCAGCTGTACCTGTTACTGCTGTGTCACCAGCTTTAACTGGGTTCACAACTGGGGCATCTGGAGCTGTCTTATCATCGGCTTTTCGCTACTGTTGCTGTAGTTGGAGTTGATGTGTTCTTAGCTGCGTCTGTTGCTGTAACAGAGACTGTTTGGCCTTCTTCCAAGCCACTTACTGGAACACTGAAGTTACCATCTTGGTCGGCTGTTGCAGTTGCTTTAGTGCCATCTGGAAGAGTTACTTCGACTGTTGAACCGGCTTCAGCTGTACCTGTTACTGCTGTGTCACCAGCTTTTAACTGGGTTCACAACTGAGGGCATCTGGAGCTGTCTTATCATCGGCTTTCGCTACTGTTGCTGTAGTTGGAGTTGATGTGTTCTTAGCTGCGTCTGTTGCTGTTACTGAGACTTCGTCGTTTTCATTCAAGCCAGATACTGGAATGCTGAAGGTTCCATCTTCACCTGCTGTGGCTGATTTCTTAGCTCCGCCTGGAAGAGTGACTTCGACTGTTGAACCTGGCTCAGCTTTACCTGTGATGGCTTCATCTCCAGCTTTAACTGGGTTCACAACTGGCGCATCTGGTGCTGTCTTATCATCTGCTTTCGCTACTGTTGCTGTAGTTGGAGTTGATGTGTTCTTAGCTGCGTCTGTTGCTGTTACAGAGACTTCGTCGTTTTCATTCAAGCCAGATACTGGAATGCTGAAGGTTCCATCTTCACCTGCTGTTGCTGATTTCTTAGCTCCGCCTGGAAGAGTGACTTCGACTGTTGAACCTGGCTCAGCTTTACCTGTGATGGCTTCATCTCCAGCTTTAACTGGGTTCACAACTGGCGCATCTGGTGCTGTCTTATCATCTGCTTTCGCTACTGTTGCTGTAGTTGGAGTTGATGTGTTCTTAGCTGCGTCTGTTGCTGTTACTGAGACTTCGTCGTTTTCATTCAAAGCCAGATACTGGAATGCTGAAGGTTCCATCTTCACCTGCTGTGGCTGATTTCTTAGCTCCGCCTGGAAGAGTGACTTCGACTGTTGAACCCTGGCTCAGCTTTACCTGTGATGGCTTCATCTCCAGCTTTAACTGGGTTCACAACTGGCGCATCTGGTGCTGTCTTATCATCTGCTTTCGCTACTGTTGCTGTAGTTGGAGTTGATGTGTTCTTAGCTGCGTCTGTTGCTGTTACAGAGACTTCGTCGTTTTTCATTCAAGCCAGATACTGGAATGCTGAAGGTTCCATCTTCACCTGCTGTGGCTGATTTCTTAGCTCCGCCTGGAAGAGTGACTTCGACTGTTGAACCTGGCTCAGCTTTTACCTGTGATGGCTTCATCTCCAGCTTTAACTGGGTTCACAACTGGCGCATCTGGTGCTGTCTTATCATCTGCTTTCGCTACTGTTGCTGTAGTTGGAGTTGATGTGTTCTTAGCTGCGTCTGTTGCTGTTACTGAGACTTCGTCGTTTTCATTCAAGCCAGATACTGGAATGCTGAAGGTTCCATCTTCACCTGCTGTTGCTGATTTCTTAGCTCCGCCTGGAAGAGTGACTTCGACAGTTGAACCTGGCTCAGCTTTACCTGTGATGGCTTCATCTCCAGCTTTAACTGGGTTCACAACTGGCGCATCTGGTGCTGTCTTATCATCTGCTTTCGCTACTGTTGCTGTAGTTGGAGTTGATGTGTTCTTAGCTGCGTCTGTTGCTGTAACAGAGACTGTTTGGCCTTCTTCCAAGCCACTTACTGGAACGCTGAAGTTACCATCTTGATCTGCTGTTGCAGTTGCTTAGTGCCATCTGGAAGAGTTACTTCGACTGTTGAACCTGGCTTCAGCTGTACCTGTTACTGCTGTGTCACCAGCTTTAACTGGGTTCACAACTGGGGCATCTGGAGCTGTCTTATCATCGGCTTTTCGCTACTGTTGCTGTAGTTGGAGTTGATGTGTTCTTAGCTGCGTCTGTTGCTGTAACAGAGACTGTTGTTACTTTCTTCAAGCCACTTACTGGAACGCTGAAGTTACCATCTTGGTCGGCTGTTGCAGTTGCTTTAGTGCCATCTGGAAGGGTTACTTCGACTGTTGAACCGGCTTCAGCTGTACCTGTTACTGCTGTGTCACCAGCTTTAACTGGGTTCACAACTGGGGCATCTGGAGCTGTCTTATCATCGGCTTTCGCTACTGTTGCTGTAGTTGGAGTTGATGTGTTCTTAGCTGCGTCTGTTGCTGTTACAGAGACTTCGTCGTTTTCATTCAAGCCAGATACTGGAATGCTGAAGGTTCCATCTTCACCTGCTGTGGCTGATTTCTTAGCTCCGCCTGGAAGAGTGACTTCGACTGTTGAACCTGGCTCAGCTTTACCTGTGATGGCTTCATCTCCAGCTTTAACTGGGTTCACAACTGGCGCATCTGGTGCTGTCTTATCATCTGCTTTCGCTACTGTTGCTGTAGTTGGAGTTGATGTGTTCTTAGCTGCGTCTGTTGCTGTTACTGAGACTTCGTCGTTTTCATTCAAGCCAGATACTGGAATGCTGAAGGTTCCATCTTCACCTGCTGTGGCTGATTTCTTAGCTCCGCCTGGAAGAGTGACTTCGACTGTTGAACCTGGCTCAGCTTTACCTGTGATGGCTTCATCTCCAGCTTTAACTGGGTTCACAACTGGCGCATCTGGTGCTGTCTTATCATCTGCTTTCGCTACTGTTGCTGTAGTTGGAGTTGATGTGTTCTTAGCTGCGTCTGTTGCTGTTACAGAGACTTCGTCGTTTTTCATTCAAGCCAGATACTGGAATGCTGAAGGTTCCATCTTCACCTGCTGTTGCTGATTTCTTAGCTCCGCCTGGAAGAGTGACTTCGACAGTTGAACCTGGCTCAGCTTTACCTGTGATGGCTTCATCTCCAGCTTTAACTGGGTTTCACAACTGGCGCATCTGGTGCTGTCTTATCATCTGCTTTCGCTACTGTTGCTGTAGTTGGAGTTGATGTGTTCTTAGCTGCGTCTGTTGCTGTAACAGAGACTGTTTGTCGTCTTCATTTCCAAGCCACTATACTGGAACGCTGAAGGTTCCATCTTGGTCGGCTGTTGCAGATTTGCTTTAGTGCCATCTGGAAGGGTTACTTCGACTGTTGAACCTGGCTTCAGCTGTACCTGTTACTGCTGTCATCACCAGCTTTAACTGGGTTCACAACTGGGGCATCTGGAGCTGTCTTATCATCGGCTTTCGCTACTGTTGCTGTAGTTGGAGTTGATGTGTTCTTAGCTGCGTCTGTTGCTGTTACAGAGACTTCGTCGTTTTCATTCAAGCCAGATACTGGAATGCTGAAGGTTCCATCTTCACCTGCTGTTGCTGATTTCTTAGCTCCGCCTGGAAGAGTGACTTCGACTGTTGAACCTGGCTCAGCTTTACCTGTGATGAGCTTCATCTCCAGCTTTAACTGGGTTCACAACTGGCGCATCTGGTGCTGTCTTATCATCTGCTTTCGCTACTGTTGCTGTAGTTGGAGTTGATGTGTTCTTAGCTGCGTCTGTTGCTGTTACAGAGACTTCGTCGTTTTCATTCAAGCCAGATACTGGAATGCTGAAGGTTCCATCTTCACCTGCTGTGGCTGATTTCTTAGCTCCGCCTGGAAGAGTGACTTCGACTGTTGAACCTGGCTCAGCTTTACCTGTGATGGCTTCATCTCCAGCTTTAACTGGGTTCACAACTGGCGCATCTGGTGCTGTCTTATCATCTGCTTTCGCTACTGTTGCTGTAGTTGGAGTTGATGTGTTCTTAGCTGCGTCTGTTGCTGTTACAGAGACTTCGTCGTTTTCATTCAAGCCAGATACTGGAATGCTGAAGGTTCCATCTTCACCTGCTGTTGCTGATTTCTTAGCTCCGCCTGGAAGAGTGACTTCGACTGTTGAACCTGGCTCAGCTTTACCTGTGATGGCTTCATCTCCAGCTTTAACTGGGTTCACAACTGGCGCATCTGGTGCTGTTACGTCTGCTTGACTGACAGTTTGTGCTGGTTTCAATGTTGCTGTTGAACCATTTGAGTAAGTTAATGTAGTTGTACCGTCTGTACCAACTTCAACCTTAGTTGCACTTGGATTCGCTGTTTCTACAGCTTTCTTAACGGCATCTTTTTCTGCTTTTTCCAAGCTTGATGGATTTTTAACTGGTGTTACTGTAGGTGCAGTTGGTTCAATTGTGAATACTGAGTTTGCTGGAATAAGATCTGTACTTCCATCCTTATAAGTCACCTTAACATTCGTACCATCTACAGAAACACTTTCAATCTTATCGCTGAAAGTTGGGTTCGCATCTTTAACAGCTTTTTCAATAGCACTTGCTTCTGGAACAGTGTTTGATGTAATCGGTGTTGATGGAGCTACTGCATTATATTTAAACGTTTGCGGTTTCCAAACAAAACGGATACGGCTAGGTGCGCCTGTATCTCCTGCAGCCCCTACGTTATCATAGTTTGTATTTCCTGCTAAATCTTCAGCATAAATATAACGAGTCATTCCTGTGCCATCAGAGTAAGATCCATTTGGAATATTTGCTGTTAATTTAATAATAGCTGGATTTGCTTCTGTAGCTGTTGTTTCTGAACCAAATCTATTTGCTTTTAAATATAAAGCACTTTTTCGTTTTACCATTTAAATATCCAGTATCTTCTGTTCCTAAACCTGTACGATTATCTTGAGCAAATACTAAATACGCTTTTAGAAATTTTTCCCTGAGTTATCAGTAATTTTTGAGTTCTATATTATTTTTCTTCACCAGAATACACATAAATTACTTGATTCTCAGCATCATCGTAAGGAATGTTGAGAACTGGACGAACTGTTTCTTTTACAGTAACTTTAGTTGGAGTTGATGTATTATTTGCAGCATCTGTTGCTGTAACACTAATTTGATCATCAGCATTCAAAGCTGGAACTGTGATTGAAAACACACCATTGTCACCTGCTTTTGCAGAGGCTTTTTGTCCATTTGGAAGCGTCACTTCTACGGTTGAGCCTTCTTCAGCTGTACCAGTAATACTAGTAGCACCTGCCTTAACTGCATTTACAGTTGGTGCTACTGGAGGTGTAACGTCTGCCTGACTGACAGTTTGTGCTGGGGTCAATTTAGCTGTCGAACCATTTGAGTAGGTTAGTGTTGTTGTACCATCTGTACCTACTTCAACCTTAGTTGCACTTGGATTCGCTGTTTCTACAGCTTTCTTAACGGCATCTTTTTCTGGTTGTTCCAGGCTTGATGGATTTTTAACTGGTGTTACTGTAGGTGCAGTTGGTTCAATTGTGAATACTGAGTTTGCTGGAATAACATCTGTACTTCCATCTTTGTAGGTCACTTTAACATTAGTACCATCTAAGGTAACACTTCCAATCTTGTCACTGAACGTTGGATTGGCATCTTTAACAGCTTTTTCAATAGCACTCGCTTCTGGAACAGTGTTTGATGTAATTGGTGTTGATGGAGCTACTGCGTTATATTTGAACGTTTGCGGTTTCCAAACAAAACGGATACGGCTAGGTGCGCCTGTATCTCCTGCAGCCCCTACGTTATCATAGTTTGTATTTCCTGCTAAATCTTCAGCATAAATATAACGAGTCATTCCTGTGCCATCAGAGTAAGATCCATTTGGAATATTTGCTGTTAATTTAATAATAGCTGGATTTGCTTCTGTAGCTGTTGTTTCTGAACCAAATCTATTTGCTTTTAAATATAAAGCACTTTTCGTTTTACCATTTAAATATCCAGTATCTTCTGTTCCTAAACCTGTACGATTGTCTTGAGCAAATACTAAATACGCTTTAGAAATTTTACCTGAGTTATCAGTAATTTTTTTAGTTCTATATTATTTTTCTTCACCAGAATACACATAAATACTTGATTCTCTAGCATCATCGTAAGGAATGTTGAGAACTGGACGAACTGTTTCTTTTTACAGTAACTTTAGTTGGAGCATCTGATGTATTATTTGCAGCATCTGTTGCTGTAACACTAATTTGATCATCAGCATTCAAAAGCTGGAACTGTGATTGAAAACACCATTGTCACCTGCTTTTTGCAGAGGCTTTTTGTCCATTTGGAAGCGTTACTTCTGCAGTTGAGCCTGCTTCTGCTGTACCTGTAATGGCAGTAGCGCCTGCCTTAACTGGGTTTACAGTTGGAGCTGCTGGTGGTGTTGTATCTGCTGGTTTTGCTTCTACATTAATTTCTTTCCAACCAACAGGACTTGTGTATTTATCTTCTTTAATGTTTGAAACTACCTTAGCCTTACCTGGTTGGATTTGCTCTTTCATTTCAAGGACAATAGTATCAAAGAAACCATCAGTAGAGTATGACTTAACAACTGCTTTTGATTCGTCTTTTGAAGTCCATGCCCCTGGAATTGAATCGCGTTTAATAGCGACTTCACTTCTAGCGTTACCAGCTTTAGGATAATCAAAGTAAGTAATTCCCGCATCATGTGGTACTTTCAAAGTTACTGTTGTAGTTTCTGCAACAAGACTTTGTTTATCAGAAGAAGATTCAGATGGTTGAACAACTGATTCACCAAGTCCAACTTTAACCTCTGTTTCAGCACTTTCTTCACCATTGATCGTTTGGGTAACTGTCAATGTATCTCTTGGAACCAACTGATCTTGCTCAGTGATATTACTGTTTACACCACTTGGAAGAGTTGCAGACCAAGAACCATCCTCAGCAACAGTCACATTATCAACAATTGTTTTACCAGCAGCAGCAATTTTGATTGTTGCGCCTTTTTTACCAATTCCTGAGATGGTATTGTCTGTTGACTTGATACCTGGCTCAGTCATAACACCGCCAACTTGTAATGTTGGAGTGACAGTAGGTCCAGCTGGTGCAAATACATAAGTCAACAACTGCCCACCTGGAGTTAGGGTAACGGTATTGTTTCCTTCGTTATATGAAGGTGCTTTGCTTGCATCGATTCTCTTTAATTTATAACCTTTAGCTTCGACTGCTGCAATTTTGCTGTCTTGGGTGCTAAGGTTAATAACCTCATTTTCATCACCTGGAATCGCACTACTTGCTTCGATTTCATTACCTTTTGCATCAACAAATTTCATGTGGACGATTTGTGGCGCTGTAAACTCAAATTTTTCAATCTGAACGCGTTGCAAGTTAGTACCAGAACCTGTACTTCCTAAGAACGAAAGGGCAAAGGTTGGATTACCAGTAGTCAAGGCACGCTTAGCATCAAATGTCATGATGCTAGTGTTAGCGTTTTTTAAGTTTGTTGTCCAAGTTTGTGAGCCATAAGTTACTGTAAAGTTTTTTTCTTTATCGTATTCAATTTTAAAGTCTACCCATTGGCTACTAGGAGCTGGATTTAGAGCTTTTGCTGCTGAGCTACTTGTCGTTACCTTACCAGCATTATTTGATGAGTAGAATGAACCGAAGGCATTACTTTCCCATGCTCTACCACCATATTTTGGATCGGCTGATGCATTTTGGTTAGCATTTGGATTAGAGGTGTTGTGCCATGAGTCTAGTTTGAAACCAAAGGCATTTTTGATAGTTCCCATACCAACAGACGCACCTGATTGACCAATAGTATCTACCTTACCTGTATGGAAGACGAAACCAACTCCATCACCACCTGGACGACCATCTACTTTATGACCTTCGTATTTATTACCGATATCGACCTTACCAGTGAAGGTAAAAGCTTCCCCAGAGTTAATTTTAAAGCGAAGGTAAGCACTACCAACTTGACCGGATACGTCATCTGTCAACTTAATAGTACCTGTTGATTTATCATAGGATGCAGTTCCACCTTCTTGGAAGAAACTTTCAAAGTTATCTTTGGTTACGATAGCACGAGCAAGGTTAGTTTCATCAATTGAACGTGTTGTACCTTCAGCAACAGCACGTTTGCTTCTGACTTTAGGAGTTGCTGAAGATTCTGTAGTTGCTTCAGATGTTGTTTCAACTGTTGTCTCAGCTGCTTCAGTAACTTCCTTCACACTTGCCACAGCATGAGTCAAACGTTCAACACTTTGGTTGATTTGATCTTGGCTTGCTGAACCGTTCGCAACTAATGCTTCTGCTTCTGCAATTGCAGCTGCTACTTCAGCTTTAACTGAAGCTTCTTGACCATCCAAGTTTTTAGCTTTAGCTTGTGTCAAAACAGCTTCTAGTTGAGATTTGTCAGCTGAAACGACAGTTGTTGCTGAATTTGCTTCTACTGCTTCAGTCGCAACTGGGCTAGTTGCAGCTGGTGCCGCATAGGTCGTCGCCTCTGCAGTAGGTTCATTTTGTGTTGCTGAATTTGTAGCTTCTGTCTTAGCTTCTACACTGTCAGCGTGAACCGTTGGAGTAGCTAGTGTAGCTCCAACCGCAAAGACTAGCGAACAACCAAACAAGAAATGTTTTCCTTTTTTGATCATACGCCAATTCTTTTGTTCTGCATTTTTACGATTAAAACACATATTTATTTCTCCTTTTGTGTTTATGTAGTATTATAAATACAATTTTATTATAATCTTTTACTTAAATAAATCAAATTTATTCTTTAGATTTCTTTCAGTTTATTACATTCCAAATATATACATATAAGTTTTTATAATATCTAAATACAGTTTTTCTCTATTTTGTTAGTTTTCTTAAAAACTTGATGTTCTTTAAAATCAAAAAGAGCAGAAATTTTAACTACACTAAACATATATATTTTATGTTTTGTTAGAAACTCTTCCTTATCCTCCTAGAATACGTTGATTAGCTGCTAGAATTCCAAATTTACACACGGACTTAGATATTTCTTAAGCAGCCTGCTAACAAAAAGTGCAATTTTATTTTATAGTGTAATGAAATCAAATCTGAACAAATTGACTAGATAAATCAGATCGATTTTATCCATGTTTTAGAAAGCAACAGTGTACTATTCAATATTCAATCTACTATAACGGAGTATGAAAATATAGTGGATTGAAATAAGATATGAACAAATCGATTAGGAAAGTCAAAATAATTTTTAAAAATGTTTTTGAATTCATGGCGTACTATTCTAAGTTCAATCTACTATAGAATCCATAGCCTACTATTCTGGATTCAATCCACTGTACAAAAGATACTTGGTAAAAAAATAGTATTACAGAAAAACGCATAATACCAGACTTGCAAAAGTCTTGATAGTATGCGTTTAATGTGGAGAAGTGCTATTGGTTTCTATTCAAATTAACTTTTGGGCTACCCTCACCAGTAATTATGTTATTGTTACTTCATTAGTATCTCTAGTAACCAGTCACAGCATTATTTGGCTTCAAATCCTTCTACGACTGCGTCCGCAAAGTTTTCTTCTACGATACTTGCACAGTGGTCACAGATGGTTGCGTGGTAGCTACGTTCTGCTGTACTTAGATCGATACGACGGCAACGGTCACAAACTTCACCTGCAGCGCGTTCTACTGTGAAGGCTACATCTTCGAAGCTAACAGCAGTTTCTGGAGCTGGTCCTCTGCGATGGTCAATTCTGAGACGATCAAGAGTTGAGCAACATTGCTAGTTACTGCTGCCAGTAGCGTTTTCACCACTTCATTTGGATAAACTGTCAAGTGAGCTTCAAGTGATTTACCAATCACTTTTTCATTACGATCTTCTTCCAAGGCTTTTTGAGCTTGTCACG
>BNJU01002743.1_pt1 | contig 24389 bp, 35 predicted proteins | sample 8539281 | NCBI WGS metagenome assembly BNJU01 (sample SAMD00202456, study PRJDB9452) | human saliva metagenome | isolation source: human saliva | place: Japan
GATTTACTCTTCACAACATACTTTAACTTCTCTATCTCATCATTTGTATATTGAGGGTAAGCCATCTTAATACTCTCTACATTATTACTAATTTTCTTATCAATGAGTTCAGCAATAAATCCTGAGACACGATAGTCTCTATACCTCATCTCATCAATCGTTGGTGTAGCTCCTGGAATATTAACATCAAGCCCATAACACTGACCTGCACCTAACATAACACCAAGAAAACCTAATGTAATTATTTGTTTCAATTCATAGATACTCTCCTCTATTTTTTTCTATCTCTTAAGCTAACAATTATTATATCCAAATACTAAATATCTATCAATTTTCTTTAAACTTTCACTGCATGTAAATTTGAAGTAGTCTTGACGTATAGAATTTTTAAGGAAACAACTATTTTTTTATGCATTATGTTTTTACTCTACAAAAAAATATCTGCTATATACTAATAAATAGCATTAACAGAAGTGTATAGGATTGAGTCTATATGTTAGGCCCCATCCTTTTGTATGGTATTAAGATTGACCTATTTGTAGATGCTACAAAAACAAAATATTCTAAATAAGAGGGTTATAGAATCACAATACATAATAATTTATTTTTTTCTTATTCATTTGTTCCGATATATTTCGTTCAATTAAGAACTTTGGCATGCCAAACCCCAATTTAAATCTACCATAATCCTCTTTATTATGCTTATAATCTACATATTGAACAATATCACGTAATTTAAAAGTTACTTACATGTACATCATGTGGTTTGACCATATAATGAGTATAAAGATGTGTATCATCAAATACAGTCATCACAAACAAAGTATCCTTTTCACCCTTAACTTCATAATAAGCACCTGGTAGAGCATCATTCCATACAGTAGCAAATTGAATGGGCTTACCTTCATTTAATTGATCTGTCCCAATAAATCCAATTAAAGAATGGTACATTATATTCTGCTTCTTTTGGATCATCTCGTTTAAAAAGAGGTCTAACAGAAATAGACTCTTTAATTTTACCAGACTTAAAATACTCGACTTGGCTACCATTTTTAGTGAGTTTTGTACCTAAAGATTTACTATTTTTCAAAATCCTAAATGTAAAAGGTCCTCTATGTACTTCAGAGGTATATTCTAGTATATCACTAGCTGGTTTTACCGATGGCAATACGATGTTCGCCAAACGATTCATAGTTGCTTTGACTAGTGCATCATCACCTTTAGAACTTATCTTTTTAACTACTCCTTTTGGAAGCACATACCCAATATGATAGGAAATCGTCGGCTGTTTTGGCATAGTAAAATTAATTGTTCCTTCTACCAAATCATTCTTATATACGATTGAATCCCAGGTAGCCTTTTCAATGGTTGGGTATGTAAAAGTATTAGCACCTAACACCTTTTCACTAATTTTTTTATTACCTGCTATGGGATTATATTTTTTATAAAATACTTCTTTCATAGCATCAGAATTTAACTTACTATATGGTATGTTCGTATCTTCCCAATTATCACCCTTAGGCTGTGGTCTTAACTCGTAATACCATTCCCCATTAGGTGTTACTACTCCACCAGCACTGATTAGTTCTTTATGCTTACCCATACTTCCCTTAGCCTGAGCCACAATGCTTGGTTGAGGTATAGTAAATTTTATATTCGCTCCGTTTTTCTTTTTAAGATAAACACAGTACTAGAGTATCTAACACCATGATTTAATTCTCTTGTATGATATATATCCATTGGTGTTTTCGACATATCATAATTAGGAATCGATTTATTATCTCTTGTAACCTTTTCTACAATTCTTTGATCCATTTGTCTAGATTGTGAGGTATTCTTTCGATAATTTTGATATTCATCAGCAGGTATAGATGCATCGGCGCCAGGAATATTTACACCGATTGCATAGGATTGCCCCATGCCAAACGTTAATCCAAGTAAACCTAATGCTATTACACGTTTCCAGTTCATACATTCTCTCCCTAAATTTATACTCTACATTCTAAGACTCATTATACCTAATTATTAATTTTTATCAATTTTCTATAAATTCATTTTAGAATCATCCAGTATTAGCTATATTTACACAAACGCAATTCCTACTTGCATAATATGTTATAGTATATTATAGGAAAATGAATTATAATTATATTGTACTTGATGTACAGTATTTTACACATTGAGGTGATAGTATGAAAAAACCATTAATCGGAATTTCCGGCAATACGCTACGCGATAACAGCGGCGCTTATGTCGATTTAATCCGTTCTTATGTGAATCAGGATTATGTCCGCTCCATCGAAGAAGCCGGCGGCATTCCTATTATTATTCCTTTTACAGAAAATTTAGAGCAAGCAAAGGAAACCATCGATATCGTTGATGGCCTCCTTCTTACAGGTGGGCATGATGTGTATCCGCTCAATTATGGCGAAGAGCCATTACGAGGCATTGGTGATGTATTCCCTGAGCGCGATCAATTTGATTTCGCGTTGCTTGCAGCAGCAGAAGCACGAAATATTCCTGTATTCGCCATCTGCCGCGGTTGCCAAATCGTGAATGTTTATCGTGGTGGTTCCTTGTACCAAGATTTGCCATATGATGAAAATTGCACAATTAAGCACAGCCAAAATCAAACGCCTGCATTACCTACGCATACGGTAGAAATTGAACCTGATTCTAAATTAGCTCAAATCATCGGCACAACTACATGGATTACAAATTCCCATCATCATCAAACGTGCCGGAATATTGGTGAAAGCCTAGTTGTTACAGGCCGTGCCAAGGACGGTACAGTAGAGGCATTAGAAGATACGAGTCGTCCATGGTTCGTAGCAACTCAATTCCATCCAGAAATGATGCATGTGAAAGATATTCATGCTAAAGCATTATTTAAATCCTTCGTAGATGCGACTAAGGAGGCCAACTAATGGATAAGAAAAGTAAATTTGGATTTTGGAGTATTGTACTCCTCGGTATCAATGGTATCGTTGGCACAGGGATTTTCCTATTACCGAATAAGGCCTATGCCATCATTGGGTCAGCCAGTTTAGGTGTCCTTCTTTTTGATGCACTCATTGCAGGATGTATTGCCTTGTGCTTTGCAGAGGCGGCTAGCCTTTTCACACGTAATGGTGGTCCTTATCTATATGCTAAACATGCATTAGGTGACTTTTGGGGATTTGAGGTAGGCGTTCTTAAATGGATTGTAACGGTTATCGCTTGGGCCGCTATGGCCGTCGGCTTTGCCACAGCATTAGGTGCAGCAGTGCCAGCCTTAAGTGGCGATTTAGCAAAGGATGTCATTTCTTTCATATTAATCGTAGGCTTAACAATCGTAAACATATTTGGTGTTAACGTATCTAAGTTTGTTAATAACTTGATTACAATCTCTAAATTAGTACCTCTCGCCCTATTTATCGCTATTGGTATATTCTTTATTAACGGCGCTAACTTTACACCTGTATTCCCACACGATACCTATGTAGAAGGATCTTTTGCGCAAGCAGCTGTTCTTCTCTTCTTTGCTTATACAGGGTTTGAGGTTATCGCTATTGCCGCAGAGGATATGAAGAATCCTAAAAAGAATTTACCGCATGCCATTATCATGTGTATGCTACTCGTATCAGTCCTATATGTAGCCATACTTTCCGTATCTATTGGTGTTCTAGGATCTGACCTTGCTAACACAAAAGCACCGGTACAAGATGCTTTCAACGTAATCGTAGGCCCAATTGGCATGTATATTGTATTAGCAGGCACATTAATTTCCATGGGCGGTATTAACTTTGCCGAAGCTTATTACGCCCCTCGTATCGCAACATCCATGGCCGAAGACGGCATGCTTCCAAGTGCCTTAGCTAAACGCAATCGCTACAATGCACCATATGTAGCAGCGATCGTCACCGCTATTGCCAGCGTACTACTCGCCTGGTCCGGTTCGTTTACAACCCTTGCTGCTATTAGTGCGGTATCCCGTTTCACACAGTACCTACCAACATGTTTAGCAGTCATTATATTCCGTCGTAAATGGGCAGATAAAGAACGGTCCTACACAATCCCTGGTGGTTACACCGTTCCAATCATCGCCATTGCTACATCCCTTTGGATGCTAGGCCAAGCCCAAACAAACCAATTACTTTGGGGTCTAGGTGGCTGTATCGTCATTCTTCCGCTCTACATTTGGTACTGGCGCAAGAAAAAAGCTGGCCTAATCCGCGAAAAAGAAGATATTTAATTGCATATTTGCACGAAAAATAGGCAGGAGCTCGCTCCTGCCTATTATTATTTCTAAGTCGCCTATATGGGGCCTCTATAAAATTAGTACAGGCCTGTTCTATCTCTGAACACGACCTATATAAGACGTCTATAAAATTAGTACAGGCCTGTTCTATCTCTGAACACATCTATATAAGACCTCTGCAAAATTAGTACAGGCCTGTTCTATTTCTGAACACATCTATATAAGACCTCTGCAAAATTAGTACAGGCCTGTTCTATTTCTAAACGCACCTATATACACCTTCTATAAAATTAGTACAGGCCTGTTCTATTTCCGAGCACACCTATATACAGCCTCTATAAAATTAGTACAGGCCTGTTCTATTTCTAGACACACCTATATACAGCCTCTGTAAAATTAGTACAGGCCTGTTCTTTTTCTGAACACGACCTATATAAGACCACTAAAAGAGATAGAACAGCTCTGTTCTATCTCTTTCAGATTAATAGTCTGTAAAAGGTTCATCCTCAACTGGTTCTGTTAAATCTTCTTCGATATAACCGTATTCATCAACGGATTCTTCCTCGTCGCGCGTATCAATGTATATGCTAATTACAGCTAAGCCCCCTTGTTCGTTAAGGCTCACGATAAGGCTCATAGGACCATATACCAAAATAAGATTATCATCTTCATCACGAATGATGTGTGGCACAGCATCAAAGTGTTGATTCATGAGTTGATCAAAGTAGTCCTCTACATCGAGGCCATTTTCTAGTGTAATAGATTCTGCATCGCCTTTTTGGAACACTACCTTCGTATCTTCATCAATGAATTGGTAGAAATCATCGATATCAAGTTATCGGTTTCAAGCCATATGCTGAGGGCTGCAATCCAGTCTTTCACAGTGTGCGGCACAATTTGAAAACGGTATGGTGTTTCATCTAAGGATAAACGAAGGTCGTCGTATTCGAACTCATAATTTTCTTGGCTAGAAACGATGCGGTCAATACGGCCATCCTCATTGATATCAACAAACAACATATACGCATATTGGTCGCCTTCTTCATAAGCAACGGTCAAACCGTGACGGCCCTCATGAAATAAGGCGCCTTCTTCGTATACCTCTGTAATATGCATAACACGACAGATAACAGGTACATGGTCAGATTGGATGGAATCAACCATGGCCGTTAAGAATTCTAAGCTTTCACGTTTATTACGAGCAATAATGCCTCGGCCCGTAGAAACATATTCGCAATCATCGTCGAGCATGGCTTCAACACCATGAAGATTTGCAGATTCTAACGTAGCTTTCATCAATAATAAAGATTGTATTTCAGTCATACTAATCCTCCAAATATTTTCAACTAGTATACTAATTGTATCATAGACTAATTTAAAATTCTCGGCTCATGTCATATAATGGAATAAGATTATACAGATTTGGAGGTCCCCATGAAATATACAACTATCGTATTCGATTGTGACGGAACATTGCTAGATACGTTAACAGATTTACGCAATGCGGTGAATTATGTATTGCGTACTCATGATTTGCCAGAACGGTCGATTCCTGAGGTGAAAGCAGCCCTTGGCAACGGCGTTGCACATTTGATGCGTCAATCACTGCCAGATTCCATTTCGGAGGCTCAGTTTAACACCTATCTCGACGAATTTAAAGCATACTACGGCGAACATTTACAGGATTACACCGCACCATATCCTGGCATGCTTGATGTATTAGACACATTACGTGCTAAAGGATATAAACTCGCCATTGTTTCTAATAAAATCCAAGAAGGTATTACTCCATTAAATAAGGAATACTTTGGTGATCGTTTACCAGTAGCTATTGGTGAACGCCCTGGATTACAGCGTAAACCAGCACCAGATATGGTACTACAAGCATTAAAAGAATTAGATTCGACCCAAGACGAATCCATCTATATCGGCGACTCTGAAGTAGATGTTGCTACGGCAAAAAATTCTGACCTACTATGTATCGGTGTTACATGGGGCTTTAGAGACGAACAATTACATAAAGATTTAGGCGTCAAACACATTGCTCGAAAGGCAGAAGATATTGTAACGATTATCGAAGCGCTTAATGCATAAGATATCATAATGATTATCGAATAGTTTAATGCGTAAAAAACGACTAGCACCATATACGTATGTATATAATGCTAGTCGTTTTATATTATATAGATTTACATTCCTATACCAAATATCGTTAATATTTCCATAATAACGGGTATAACGAATACGAACAATACGGAGCTAATGGTTACGAGTCCCGTTGCAAATGGCAAATCAGAACCTGCTTCATTCGCTACGATTGGCAATACGGCAATAACCGGTCCTGCAGATTGAACGATGAATGTGACGACCGCAACAGGATCCAATGTAATGCCCATGAGGTATTTTGTAGCATAGATGACACAAAACATGATAAATGGGGCTACGGCAAAACGACCAATGATGCCACCGATGGAGTCTTTATTTAATCGCATGCTTTTAAGGCCCGCATCATGTAATACGATACCAATATATAGCAAGGATAATGGTGTTACCATATTCCCTATATAGTTTAACGTATTATGTAATACCGTCGGCAATGGAATTTGAGCATATAGGAATACTAATGCCAAGAAAAAGCCCAATAATGGCGGTGGCAATAATTTTTTCCAAGAAAACTTGCGTACCAAGGTGCGGAAGCTTTCACCATGGCTAGCACCATTCGTAGGCAAGGGATCAGCCTCAATAAGGAATACACCAAACATCCATACAGATATGGTATTACCAATATAATACAGCAAGAAAAACGGTAATGCATCAGGCCCAAACAATGCAATCTGTACAGGTAGTCCAATAAATAAACAATTATCGTTAACTACCATATTGATAAAAATACCGCGCCGTCCCCGTGGGACATGTACAATTTTCATCATAATAAACGCAATGATGTATGACACTACATAGGTCATCATCACGACGAGTAATCCATACCGCAAGTCCCACAAATCCGATGTTTGCACATTGTGAAGCACGGACATAAATACGCCGACCGGCAAAATGACGGACATGATGAGCCTCGATAGATTTGAGCTAAATGTATCATTAAACATGCCCCGCCCTTTTAAGAAATATCCAAGAGATATGAGCAAGACGATAGGCATGATACTTTGTAATGAAGTAAGAAAAACCATATAACCTCCTACATACTTTATATGTAGTATATCACAAAAGAAGACCCCCGAGTTTCGTAACTGAACCAAAATCTACTGTGCGCATACATTTCTCCAATGGTCAAGAATTATGTTAAATCCATATGCAATACCCAATTTTTAGAGGAATTAAACTAATAAAATCGGCTACGATTTATAACTATCCTTGTAAATACTCACTTATTTAATTATGCATTTTAAGCATTGTTACTATTACCTATAGTATTGATTCAAAAGTGTGATGTATGTTACATTTATGAGGCAGTGCTTTCAGAGCACCTATAGTTGTAGTTAGTTGATTGAGAAATGAGGAACAACATCTGTTATTGTCCCTTGGGCTGTTTTATTAGGCTCTTTAGCACAATTAATAGCTAGTTATTTTGATTTCAAGAAAAATAATCCTTTCGGATCCGTTGTATTCGGTGCTTACGGTTTATTCTGGTCCGCCATGGCTGGCGTTTGGTTAATCCAAATGGGCTCCTTCGGTCCTGAAATCCAAAAAGGTTTCGATGTAACACAATTAGCATTCGCCTTTGTGGGCTTCTTAATCTTCTCTATCTTTGGCACCATCGCATCTTTGAAAACCAACAAGGTTGTATTCGCTATTATGCTATTAATCTGCTTCCTATTTTTCGGTCTTGCAACAGACCTATTCTTAGGTGGCAAAACAGGCTTCTTCGCCCTTGCAGCATGGTCCGAATTATTCATCTCCCTCTTGGGCTTCTACGGTTCTGGTGCCGTACTTGTAAACAAGGTATTTGGCAAAACTATATTCCCTATGGGTAAAAGCATCTTATAATTGATTGAAAACTAGATAATACAATTAAAGGTCTATATATTACTGAGTTGTAATATATAGACCTTTTTCATTACATATGTACCTTTAATTTATTTATAGCTAAATTGCGCATCCATAATCATTTGTCGCAGTTGCTCAATGCGTACACCATTTGGCAATCTATCTCTATAGAACTGCAATTTATAATAGTATCTAGTTCCTTCATAATCAGAAACTAATACCATGTCCGTCCTATTCTTTAATGGCCAACCATACATAAATTCAGCTAGTAAACTGCGCACACCATCATTATTAACCTCTATTACACTATCCTTAATGGGCAATACCATCTTAACAGTAGGTTCAGGAATCGTTCTCTCTTTAACAAGATTTTTAATCTCATTATCTAAGGACATACTATTACCATCAATAGATCTTGCCTTAACATGCATAAATACCCCATCAGAGGTTCTAAACACCCTACCATCAATATCTTTTGTTTCGCCTTTTGTTTCAATAGCATCCTTTAATACGCGGAATTGATATGGTCCGAAGAAATTTGTTTCTGTAAAAGTATCTAACGATTCATCATATTGACCATTATGCTCATTCGTAACACGTATCATTGGTGTTGTATCAATTGCTTGTGAAAGCACTGGTGTCGCTAGCAATACCCCAAGGCTGATAGCATATATAATTCGTTTCATCTCTACGCCCTCCACGATTATCGATGATACGGATAATCCTGTTCAATATCCTCTCTATAATCATCTTTATACCGGATTTCATCAATCTCTGCTGGAGTCAACACACGACCTTCAGCATCAACATATTCACGAAACTCATTAAAATATATCCCTTCTATATCTGAAGGTTCTAATTGTGGTTCATACGATTCAATATTTCCGTATGTACGATTAACTTCATCTAATATGCGATTCTGTTTCTCTATATCCGCATCACTATCTGTTTGATTATTCGATGATCTAGATTTTGCAATAAATGCAATGACGATGACGGCAATAACTAAGTACAACATAGGCATCTCCTACAATATGACTACTATATTATTAATTGTAACATATTGGGTTATATAAATTTAAAAGTCAAGTAAAAAAGGTTCCTATTGGTCACCTAGGTGACTATTAGGAACCTCTAATCTATTTACTTTTACACTTGACATCGTTATATTGAACTTGAGGCCTCTAAATGGGTCCAGTCTTTGCTAATCTTCTAGAGATTGGCGGTGATCAATATGAGTACATACAAAGTGCTATCATTAATGATTTCCTTTGGCATACTTGTAGCGACCATTATCATGGCTGCAAAGTGATTGACCTCTAGGTAAAAGCTAGCTTTCTAATCGTGGCATGAAAAAAGGCCCGACAGAGAAGTCAGACCGTTTCTTCAATTAAATCAATATAGAAGCGAAGTCTGGCGACCAAACCATTTATGCCTCACTTTGATATAAATTATATCATATCTAAGCACGGAAGGGAATTGAACAATTTCCTTCCGTGCTTTCATTTATAAACCTTCATGGTGCACACGAATAGCATAAAACTCTTGAAATACAGGTGGTTGATCCTCCATAAAATTTCTCATAGAAATGAGTCTACGTTTTCCTACACGTCTATCTAAAACTGCAAAGATACGTACAATTAGATTATCACTAACCAAGCTCTTATCTATGTTTTGATTCTCAAATTCATCAAAAGCCTGATAAAAGCACCGCTGATCAAATACGCCTAATTCTAGTGCTGTATTGTCTATGAACGGAAAACCTTCATGCATTCTTCGTTCATAGGTATCATCTTTAGGAAACAGATGGGCCTTCACATATTGATTCCAATAATTGCCTTTTATAATTTCCTTACCATTATATCGTATAGCAGCCCGCCCCTCATGATCAGGCGATTTACTATAAGTGGTAACAAAATATTGAATATGCCCTCGCAAGCTGATAGCAAGATATTCTGTTTCTAACTTATGCCGTATTCCAGACCACGTAGCCATAGGATTCACACCTCAACACACGAAACAAATATACACATTACTTAAAAGGATAATCCTGCTCATAGTCCTCTTGATAATCTAGTTTATGACGAACCGCATCAACTTCATTGGGACTTAGTACATTTCATATTACTATTATTGTATCATAGCAAATCTACTTCACCCTTATAGGTATCTCCTAAGTTTGCAATCTTAACATCTGAAATAATACTATGCAATAATCCCTCGTTCACCATCTTCTCTAACCAATAACGTAATTACATATTGTGTATTAGGCTCATTCGGCAAAGCAAAAGAAATATCATTGGCCACAAAACTTGGTTTTTCCTTTGTTTTCATAGTACTCCAACGACCATTTATAATATTCGCTCTTTTGAAAGCTGTAAATGGCAATGTATAAGACAGCCCACCTTCTGGAGTATGCATATGTATCTCTGTTACAGCATTATATTGGGCTCTAGATATAGAATAGTTTAAATTTCTACGTTTGACATCGCTATATTGAACTTAAGACCTATAAATGGGTCCAGTCTTAGCTAACTTTATAGAAATTGGCAGTAAGATTTCCATCAATTGAATCATTAGTATGATATAATATTAGATTATTAAGTTATGTATTTGAAAGGAGAATTATATAATGCAACAATCATGGAAAATTGCATTTGCCTACATAGGTGTTATTGTAGGTGCAGGACTCTCGAGTGGACAAGATCTTCTACAATATTTTATAAGTTTTGGCCAAATAGGTCTTATTGGTGTTCTATTACTAGGTCTATTAAATGCCGCATTTGGTAAAATCATGCTTTTCTTTTGGGGAGCTACTATCGTGCAGACAATCATGAAGAAGTTTTTTTACACAGATTTCCCATCCTATTATTACAAGAATACTTGATTTTGTACTAATCTCTGGTAGCTTTATTATGGGATTTGTTATGATTGCTGGCGCAGGCTCAAACTTAGAACAACAATTTGGATTCCCTTTTTGGCTTGGTGGATTAATTTGCTCACTTTTAATCATAACCGTATCATTTATGAACTTTGACAAAATAACCAATGTTTTAGGTGTTTTTACTCCTATCATGATTGTTATGATATTCATCATTACAGGCTACTCTTTTATTGGTAAAAGTCATGATTGGACTACATTAGAGGCTATAGCTCACACAATCAAACCAGACCACAAGCAATGTATGGTTTTCTGTCATTAATTATTATTCTCTATGTGCTATGACAGCTGTTTCTATGGCCTTTATTTTAGGTGGTTCTGTTGTTCGTATTGGTATTGCTGAAAAAGGTGGCACTCGTGGTGGCCTATTAGTCGGATTAGTTGTTTTTATAGCTGCTATCTCTATTTTTGCAAATCTAGATACAGTAAAAGATGCAGATTTGCCGATTCTTGCTATTGCCAATCAAATTCATCCTTGGCTAGCATATATATATGCAATCACAGTCTTTTCACTTATTTTTAATACAGCATTCTCTTTTTTTATTCTATTGCTAGACGTTTTTGCCAACGGCAGCACAAAAAGAATGAGAATTGTTATTATTTCTGTAGTAATCATAGGATATATATGTAGTTTCTTTGGTTTTAAAGATTTGATTAGTATCCTCTACCCAATTCTCGGTTATATGGGACTATTACTCCTAATTATTCTTATTTATGGCTGGCTCCGTGATCGTAAAGATATCATTATGGAAAAACTCTTCCGAAGAAAGATGCTCCATTTATCATTAAAAAAACATAGTCCTCACAAAAAAATCTTTCAGAAAAAGAACGCGAACTATTCCATACATTAGGTGATATTAGTCAAGCAGATACAAAATCTCTTAAAGAAGATATTCATAATGAAGCAAAAGAAATACTTTCAAATACGGAAACAGTTCAAGAGCTAAAAGACTATGTAGAAGAGCATCTCTCAATAGACGAAGAAGTTATACATCAAAATATCAATATTCTACAAGAACAACAGGAAGAATCAAAATCAACTGAATCTTCTAAAGATAGACCTATCAAAAAGTCCAATATAAATAACAATGAAGTAAAATGAATAACGAGGAAATAATGACAGGTGTGGAATTAGAAATTATACTAAAAGCTGGAAAAATACTACTTAGCAGTGGCGCCGAAATCAGTCGTACAGAGGATACTATGAACTACATAGCACGAGCTATGAATTTTAAAGATTTAGAAGCCTACGTATCCAATAGAGGTATTTTTGCAACTGCTAAGAAAGCTGATGGAACTGAAATTACTCGTATTTGTAACGTTCCTGAAGTCGATATTAACCTCAGCAAAATTGAATCTGTTAATGCTCTCTCCCGACGTATCACACAAAAAAATATTACTATTGAGGAGATTGAAAGTGAACTTAATCAAATTGATACCATGTCAGACTATTCTTTTTTTTGGAGATTAGTAGCTTATACGTTAGGAGCTTCGGGCTTTAGCTATGCAATTGGTAGTTCTATAACAGACTCTATAATTGCAGGTATTATAGGCTTAATATTAGGCGTCTATATGTGTACGATTAAACGCATACTTAGCTCTGATGTATTGATTACCATTTTAGGTAGTATTCTAATAGCCTTATTGGGTAATCTCTTTATCCACTTTGAATTAGGCTCCAACCTATCAGTTATATTACTAGGAGCCATGATTGACATTGTTCCCGGAGTTCCTTTCGTCAATGCTATTAGAGAGTATAGCCAGAATAACTATAATACAGGAATAACCCTTATGATGGGCGCGTTACTTACCTGTATTTCAATGGCTGTAGGGGTCGCAGTAGTACAATCACTACTCTTCAACACACAAATGATTCCTCTTTATACCTCTAATTTAGATACTAATTCCTTAACCTCTATGTTTATGCGTAGTATAATGGCTGGTATTGGTACTACAGCATTTGCAATCTTATTCCGTGTAGCTAAAACAACATTTTTATCGATTGTACAATATTAGGATTCATCTCATGGTTCTTGTTCTTAACATTATCTTCACTACAGTCTAATGTTATGCTCTCCATATTCATCAGTGGTTTTTATCATCGCCATAGCATCAAGAATATTGGCTGTTAAACGGAAATGCCCTGCTATAGTTTTTCCTAATGACTAGCTTATTCCCTTTACTACCAGGGCTCAGCTTTTATCGATCCATTTATTATATGCTAATGGGACAAGAAACTATTGCCATTAGCTTCGCAAAAAGAATCCTTTTTGATAGCTTTTTACAATTGCTATATCTATCGCAATTGTAAAACATATAAAAACCACCACTAATCCCCAAAAAAACACTTATAAATAATATAACCTTATAACAAATTCATGTAAATTAAAGCATTCTGTAATAGTTTAGTAACATAGTGACTTATATCACCGACAAAATATATTGTCAATTGGTATATTTATTTCATCTTCCTACTGGGCTGACGGATACGTAGAATTGACTACATGCACAGTAGCACACATCGTGTGATAGCCGACCGTCTGGGCAAGCTTTTGTTCAGATGGTCTTTTTTTTATTGCCATCTCATAGCAAATGCTTCTTTATCAATTTTTGATAATCTCACGTATATGAAAGGAGTTTTTTTATGAGAAATCGTTGGCTTATCGCACTTGCAGCTATTGGACTGCACATATCCATCGGTAGCGTGTATGCATGGAGCGTGCTCACGCGCCCTATCATGGTAGATACGGGATTTACCTTATCACAAACGACATGGACATTTTCACTAGCCATTCTAATGCTTGGTCTATCTGCAGGTTTTCTTGGATCCTTTGCAGAGAAGATTGGTCCTAAAAAAAGCGGCCTCCTCGCCATGTTGTTTTGGGTAGCAGGTCTATTCGGTACAGCCTATGCACTTAGCATCCATAGCCTTACCTTACTCTATCTATTCTACGGTATCATAGGCGGTATTGGACTAGGCATCGGCTACATAACACCAGTTTCTACGCTCGTAAAATACTTTCCAAATCGTCCTGGATTTGCTACCGGATTAGCTATAATGGGATTCGGATTTGCCTCCCTTATTGCAGGTCCTCTTATGCAGTACCTTGTGGCTCATGTGGGCTTAGTAAATAATTTCATTATCCTTGGTATCACCTATCTTATAGTTATGAGTGCTTCTTCCCTTTATTTGAAAGCACCTACTCCAAAAGAACCGACACGCTCTAATCAAGATAAATCTACCATGTACGTACATAATCACGGTATGCTAGCTAATGATGCTATGAAAACATGGCAATTCAGTGCTCTATGGTGGGTCTTCTTTGTTAATATTACCTGCGGTATTGGGCTCCTATCTCTAGCATCCCCAATGGCACAAGAAACCATTGGTATGACACTCGAGCAGCTGCGGCCTCTCTAGTCGGTATTATTGGCATTTTTTCAATGGTGGTGGTCGCATTGTATGGTCTACTATCTCTGATTTCCTTAGGGCGAGCACAAACTTATATATTATTCTTTATCATGGAAATCATTGCCTTCTATTTACTGTCCCAAACCAATAGTGCATTAACATTCCAGATTTTAATACTCCTCATTATCACCTGTTACGGTGGAGGCTTCTCTTGTATGCGAGCATATCTTGCAGACCTTTATGGTATACGCCAACTCTCTACCATTCACGGCCGTATCCTAACAGCTTGGGGCTTAGCAGGCATTGTCGGTCCCATGATTGTATCGTACTTTCACGAAGCCGGATATGGGTATACCATGGCTTTAGTGTGCTTTGCAGGTTTATTTGTATTAAATACAATAATTGCTATAGTCTTACAAATGTATGGCAAGAGGGACCTTCACAGCTGACATCTACATGTAAACATGAAAAAAGGCCCGACTGTGAAGTCAGACCGTTTCTTCAATATTAAAAATCAGAAGCGAAGTCTGGCGTCCAAACCATTTATACCTCACTTTGAAATCAATTATATCATAAAAAATCTACTTCGCCCTTATAGGTATCACCTAAATTTGAAATCTTCGCATCAGAGGCGATTTCTGCTAGTGGTGGCAAACTCTTTCGATTCGCATCATATTTATAATGGATTGTATGTATATAAAGATTATGTGCATCTTGCGTACTAAATCGCCATTCACTAGTACCATCTTCATATTCAAATCTTACCAGCACGCCAGGAACGCCATCATTCCATATATATGTATGGCTACCACTACGCATATTCTTTCTAGCTTTTAACTGTGCTTCAGAGATTGTGACAATGTCAACAAGATTAGCCCAGATTCCTCCCTTATGCTCAACAGGATATACTTCTATCATCTGCGAAATACCTGTAGGATCCTTTATATATTTTAATATGCTCATTACCGGATGCTTCCTCAACGGCATCCTTTAATACCCGATAATTATAGTTATTAAAGCTTTCAAAATGACTATCCTTATTTAACCGTTCTAATGATGTAATATTAGGCACAATATAATTAGCAATAATATCCTCTATGCCCCGTTTACCAATACCTCGTTCGCCATCTTCTCTAACCATCAAGGTAAGTACATATTGCGTATCAGGCTCATTATTTAAGGCAAAAGAAATATCATTTGCCACAAAGGTAGATCGCCTTTAGTTTTCATGGTACTCCAACGGCCATTGATAATCCTTTCCCCTTTGAAAGTACTACCATCAATACTGGATATATCAAACTGATCTTGATTCATATGTGACCATTGTTCCTGCAATGCAGAACGTACATAGTCTTTCTTTAATTCATTATAGGGTTTGCCCAAATACTGAGCACTTTGCTCATACGGATGATTATCCACAACTAAACTAGTATAAATAAAAGGATGGTTAAATGTATACACAAGTGTATTCGTATCTTTCATGTTCGGAATAGGGGCAGATTGTGTGCCACCTTTGAAAGCTGGAAAAGGCAGTGTATAGGAAAGCCCGCCCTTATCAGTATGCATATGGACTTCGGTTACAGCATTATATTGGGCACGCCACATAGAATAGTTTAAATTTCTACGCTGCTCAGCATTCATTTCTTCAACACGATATAGCAATCTAGCCGCATCACTAACATCCTCAGTACTAGTAGCATTATAGATTTTTTCATTAAGAATACTATCCATCAAATCATTCTTATACATATCAGCACTAGAATACCTAGCTTTTTCATTATACCCAGGCAACTCATTAGCATTACTGCAACCACTCAAACACAGCACAGCAATCAAGCCAGCAAATAACAAAGATTTTCTAAACATAAGCTCTCCTCAATACACACTAACTAAATCTTGTATATTGTAACGTACTTATATAGTAATAAAATGATAACAAAAGAGGTTCCTACTAATCACTTGGGTGACTAGTAGAACCTTTAATCATTAAAAAGCGAAGTCTGACGTCAAAACCATTTAGGCCGCACTCTGATATAAATTATATCATACTTAAACTTTGAAAAAGAGTCGTATAATTTCTTTTCACATTTTTGCTTTTGCGAACTATATTTAACATTTATAAGTTTATTTGTTTATAAAAACACTGTATTTAATGGTAAACGATTATTCGATAATACAAAATTAAAATTATCATTTAATGTACGCCATTTTTATCATCACCAATAATATATATCTGATCCTTAGCACGCGTAAATGCAACATTAACATTATTAGTGTTCACCCACCTAATAGCGCCATCATCTATACCATTACTTACACAACCTAGCATATAAATAACAACTCTAGCTTCTTTACCTTGGAATGTATGAACCGTACCAATATTATTATCTAACCAAGACTTCCTACGTTCTTCTTCTAACTCATCTAATTGATGCTTCATATAGGAGTGAAACCCTTCAACAACAGTCTTAAATGGTGTAATAACAAAAATATCCTCAAACTCTACTTGATGTGCTAGCAAGTGCTTGATTAGTGTGAAAGCAATTTCACCTTGTTTTTTTACATAATGATTTTTCTTATCTAATGGCATAATATTAGTAGCATCATATGTAATCCAACAACTAGGCAAGCAAGAGTTCTTCTTACTAATAGTTTCATTAATCATAAAACCACCATAAGACAAATCGTTTGAAATATTGAACATGATATCACCACATCGACGGTGAACCACTAAAGGACATCCTATCCAAGAAATAGAGTCATCTTGTTCACGAATCGTTCCAGCATAAGGATTTAGTGCATCGGCTAAACGTTGTACAGATAATGATTTATGACGATATTGATCAATATCATGATTTCCTACATACTTAACAAATAAATCTTGAACTGGTTGTACTGGTTCAATTTGCTTTGGGTCTCCTACAATAATAGCTTGTTGTGCACGATACAAGGCCCCTACTACCATATGTGGAGCTGCCTGGCCTGCCTCATCTACAATAATAGTTCCAAGAGAACCTTCTCCTCTACAATTCCGTAACATTGTTTCCACAGAAGCAAATGTTGAAGATATAACGGGAACGGCTAAGAATAAGGTGTTAAAAAGCAAAGGAAAAACTTGATCTAGTCCAAATGCAGAATCTAATTCTTGGCGCTTTTTAAATGAGCCCCAATAGTCAGATAATAGTTTCATGTTATCTCTAAATGGCTTACTGATAGCGACCGCCTTCTGCACCTGCAACGCATCAAAGAATAATTGTTCTCTACACTCATTTAAATAATCACATATATATAAATAAGATGTATGTACGGGATTTATATAATTCTTCATCCTCTTCACGAGATATACCATATATACTCTCTATCGTATCAAAACAAGAAATTGAATTGCCTTTAGCTATATTTAATATAGAATTAATAGATTCCTGCTCCTTTAATATATACTCTACTTCATTTACTAGCTGATCACTTTTCTTCCTTCATATGCCCACGTTCCATTATCAGGTTTTTCTTGATAGCTAATTCTTCAACTACTTTCGTTAACTCTGCATGTATATCTTCCAATGCTTTTTGTTTTTTTCTACAATACGAAAAAAAGCAAGGAAGGCTTACTAAAAAGCTCTTTAAAATTGGTAACTCTATACTACCTAATACTTTTCCAAAGAACGATTGCTTTTGGTTTAATTCAATCAGTTCATCCTCAATACTAGATTTTTCTTTCATCAATGCTTGTATTGATTCATTCATAGAGTCCACATTACTAATTTTAAGTTCTAGTTTTTTTAAGATCTACTTCTAATAGTGAAACTTTATTATCCAATTCAGTTAATCGTTTTTAAATTAGCTTCATAGGTTTCTACATATTTGAATAACTGAGTTACTAGTGCATATTGTTTCTTAAATTTCTTCTTGGCATCTGCAAATAAATCTTGTGCTGATTCTACCTGAAATATTGGTTCTAATCTTTTAGTGAAAGCCTCTAATACAGGTTTAAAGTCTGAAATATTACTAGAATTACCTAGGCGTGTAGAAATAAGACCCCATTGATTATTTGATTGACTTAAAAGGTTTGCTAAAAATGTAAAATAAATTTCATTAGTCGATAATGGTTCATCATCATTTTGTTTCAGTGAACTCACATCAACATGAAGCTCTGAATATTGAGGATCAAACAAATGAGATTCATTAGCCCCTACTTTCACAGATGATATATTGGGTAACTCTAAAGTAATATTTTCAACAGCCTTATTATTCGCTGATAAAACTAACATACCATATTTACTAATAGCACTAGGAATTTCATAACAACATTGAGTACCATCTGTGCTTTCCACCTTAGAAAACAAATCCTCAACATGGTCATACTCACAAATTTTAACAGCACGTTCAACTATATTATTTGCGACTATATCCTTTAGTAAAGTCGTTTTACCCGTGCCCGGAGGGCCATTAACAGAAAAATCTCCTTAGGATTTTTCTTTGGCAATATTTACAGCTACTTGTTGCATCAAGGATAGATTAAACTGAGAAGGCCAACGCCCCAAGGGTAAGGCACTAGGCTGACACCAAGCTTTCAATTGCTTAGTATCTCGTAGTAAATCATACTGCTCAATAGTAGTATTTAAACTATTAATATAAGTCATTAACTTATTATCTTCGTCCATATCATTTAGCTCTTTTAGTAAATAATATAAATCAAACAAGAAATGACTCGCCTTTAACTGGTGTCTAAACCGTTTATTATTTCCAGTCTTCGCTTTTACAAGATCTGGTGTCAAACCACAATACGTATATACATCACCCGGACGCTTTATCTCAACACCTATAGTGCTTAGTATCTGTTCACATAAATACTTATTTATAACATTCACCGCAGCATCAATTGAGAGTGATCTACCTGCCTCTTGTAATTTACGCTCTATATCCTTCTCTACTTCACTCCATTGGTGTAAATGTAAATTCTGTAATGGCGTATCAGGATGTAAAATTAATTCACGTACAGCCCATATAAACGGTGAAAGCCTCACACTATCAGCTTCATAATATCCATCATTATCTGTCGTAAAAGATGCACAATATAGGTTTGCCAGCGTTGGTGTTTCAGGTACATCATCTATGTGTAATTTATCTATAAATCGTTCTAATACTGTTGTACCATCAACTACACAAGTAAATACAGCACACGATAAATCCACAGTATAAGTATTCACACAATTTGCATAGTATTTCTTATAATATCCTTCAAAAATATTTTTAAATAATTAACGAGACTTTGACTATACGGCTTATTTGGTATTGGCATCACCAATTCCGATACAGTTTTATAATAAGATTCACTACCAACTAACGAAAAAAATCAATAGCCGTTTGTTGATATAAACATATATTATCCTTTTTAATATAAAAAGTTTTCGGCTTATTCTTTTCTGGTTTATCATAATCAGAAACTAACCTAGGATTTAGTGCATCTAAAGAATACCAATAGCTTATAATCTGTTTTTGCTGTTTCTTGCATCTATCTCTCCTCTCAATAAATTAATAAAAGTATTATACAAGCTGAATAAAGAAATATCATGAAAACTAAGTAAAAAAACGGCCGGACATATCACTGTCCGACCGTTTCTTCAATATCAAAAATTTAAAACTAAAGTTTGTCATAGATACTATCTATACCTTGTTATAATCTATCCTATACCACACCGAAATAGCAAATGAACCTTTTAATGTCTTTGTTTATCGTATCTAATCGATATTCATAAGATTTATATTATCTATTCAATCAATAAAAACTCATTTGCAAAAATCCGTCAATACTGAGTTATTAATATGCTTTATCAATGTATTAACGGTTGAAACAATAGTAGGAATCATATTTATTTTTTTACAAAGTTAAACTGACTTAATTTAGCAAAATCAAAAAAATAGTGCCAATGCTTTTATCGAACATCATATTATCAACTAATGTTTGATGTAACTCAGCTAATAAACTATCAACAGTAAATCCTGTAGATTCTAAAAGCTGCATTAACTTCATCTAGAGTTAATATATTATAATCTAGAGTATTTTTGAATCGTTTTTAACCATGTTTACCAAGCATTCTATACTACGATTAATATCACCTACTCTTTGATTGATTAACAACGATTCATGTTGATAACGAAATTGTAAAAATAATTTTGTTAATGTAGTATTAGATCGAATTTCATCTTTTCCAAAAATTTTCGCCAACAAGTCTATGCTAATATCATTAATATTCCCTAATGAAGCAGCAATCTTGTCACAAACATCATCAAGTTCTGTTTCAGCATATTCATTATCTTGCATTAAATTATATGCTTTCACGTACAGTTGTAACGATTCCAAAAATATCAGAGTCAATATGACTTAATATAATAGAATCAGCTCTATTAAAAAGTTTTTTTCAGCTGTTATGTATCTCGAAAACTGATCTTCTCCTTCATATGAGAATATATCATTAGCTTTTTCCATCCATCTCTTCATATTCAGCCGTATGTATTTTTATCTATTACTACTGTATACGAGTCTCCTCTAAATGATTAGCAAATATTTTGGCCTCGATCATATTCACCATACTTTAAATAATTATTAATCCCTATGTTAGCATATGATTCCACATCAATAAGTTTCATAAAAGGCTTTATTCACTGAACAATACTTTTAGAAATTAATCTTGTTGCAAGAATACTAGTGTCTAAATATTCAATTTGTCTTTTTAAAGAATTGACAATTAATCTTGCGAGTTCATCATTTGGTCTTTCAATATAATACTCATACCAAAGCAAATATATTTTTTTCATAGTGAGTATAATTACTTATAGTTCGGTTTGAGTTCATCGAAATATCAAATAAATGTTGAATATAATCCATTTGAATATATTCAGACCAATCTACCAATAAATAACGCAAAATTTCATCTCGTTCAGATATTTTCTTACCGGATTTGAGAGCATTAGTAAACCACGAAACAATTGATTGAATATTAATATATGGTTCATAAGACTTGAGTATTTCTTCAGCTTGTCCTTTTAAATCTTTTTACACGTTGTTCATACATATTCTTAGGATAATCATCTTTGCTATATCGTGAAATATCAATATTTTCTTTGAGACGTGAAAAAGACTTTAACCACCCTAACATACGCAATATATTCAAAAATTGATTGAGATATAAACTTATCATCAATATTTTTTTAATTTCCTTTAATAAAACAGGAAGCAATAAATTGCAAGCATTAAATCGACATTGGCATTCTCTTCTTACTTTAAAAATTGTATTGCAACTCCCGTTCTTCCCCTAATAGATTAACTTGACTCACCTCATCTCTAGGAATTTTTATATGAGTCAAAGGTAGAAAACACATTTCCTAAATAATGTTCTCCAATAATATCTGAATGGGATAAGTGAATCTGTTTTATTAATGCCTTTGCTTCTTTTAACTTATTATGATCTAAATAGAATTTCAATTCTAAAAATTGAGAAACTATAGCTATTTTTAGAATCTAGCATAACTGCAATATCAGTTACTCTAGAGATATATTTAGCCTGTAAAACTGAATCCACACTAATAAGGGCTAATATTTTTATCGATTATTACATCACACTCAGTTTTTCCCAATCTAGAGCATTTTTCATTAATATAATCTAACAAATCACCTATAACTCTTAAAGAATTTGCATGATTTCCACTATTAATATAAATTTCAGCAACAGCAAGCATTAATTCAGCATCATCTATTTCTGATGCAGTAAATCTAGTTAACATTAGTGCAGTATTCAAATATTCACCGACTTTTAGTATACTGTTTAAAACAAGCATAGAACTCCGCATAACTTTTTTAAAGCTCGTATTTTTAATTGTTGAATTAACTCATTATGATTATTCTTAGCCAATATTAATTCATCTATTACATGATCAAATAATTTATCATACAGCACTATTTGTGATTCAATTGTTTTTACGTAATCCATCTAATTCTAATGGTGAAGGCATTTGCTTTTTCGTAGTTTTATATCGTTCCACTAGACGTTCTACACCATATAATCCATGATTTATTGCTTTTTAACGAATTTTTTTCCCTTCATATAATGAAATGATGCCATTTTATGATAAAAAAATCTCGTACTTTATGAATTTTTAAGATACTTATCAGAAATGACAACTTTAGAGACAATGTCTGAAGACTCTAACTGATAAACAGCCTCTTCCATATAATCTACTGCATTAATTTTTCTTCGCATAATAGTCACCTAATGATTCTTCATAATAAGTGACTTGATGAATAGGCATATCATGTCTTAAAAGCCTCTATAAGTCCTTTAGATTTAATATGATATCTATTCTGTAATTCTAAACCATTATCGAATTCACCTAGTTCGCTTATAAAACCCCATTTTAACCAATCGATTTATTGGCCAATATAAATCTGATTCAATAATTTTGCATACATGAGCTAAGCTTTCAATAGTAAAATATTCTTTAAAAATAGAAGCCACATAAAGTATTTTTAACTCTAAATCATTTAAATTGCGAAGAGCTTCAAGTGCTACTACTGATTTATTTTTAAACGCACCCTGTTTTTTCAAGTCTCAACATACGACCTTTAAGCATAGGTTTTAAATTTGTATAACTAACTTCATTAAAATCTATCCATCCCGAATTGCTACATTCAACTGCACCATATTCACGCAATACATCAATGAGATTAGATAACAATAAAGGATTACCATTACTACAATCATATAACCAACGTTTTAAACCTTTTGATAAATGCTCATCATTGTCAAAATTATAAGTAATGAGGATTGTATATGGATATTACCCAACTCCATAACTTCATGCTGAACCATTAACTTATGAGCTTTCCCTACATTGTAACGATCCATAAAGTTAAACATTTCGTTAATACCATTATGTAGAGAATCCGCTTTGGCTTCAGCATCACGCAATGAACCAATCAATAATAGATTAAACTTCTTATCTATTCCCCCCTTACGTGTTTCTAACATGATTTGAAAAATATGTTTTATAACATTAATTGTTCCTCTATCAGCCCAGTGCAAATCATCAAAAACTACAATTAATGGTTTTTCCATACTTAAACCTAATATAATTTCTGAATATAATTTAACTTTATCATTCTTATATGACTCAGCTAAGACTTCTGGATTCATATCACCTGCATAAGCAGAAACAGCAAGATCAATAAGCGCACTCGGTAATTCAAGCCCTGGTATAAACCCCTAATATTTTTTTCCACCTACATCAAATACCTTCTCTAGGTTAAAAGTACTAAATAGCTTTTTTACCTTTGATTCATCTTGCCATTTAATAGATTCAATACTATTTAATAGATCTGAACAGGGTTTATATAAATCATCAGCATCTGTAAGAGCAGAGCATTGAACATATAAACTCTGAACTTCTGGATGCATAGAAATAAATTTATTAATAATCGCAGTCTTACCAATCCCAAAGATCACCATATAACAAGTCGATACATCCTTTTTCCTGTCATAGCTGTATCAAAACGTTTAGATAAATAATTTAAGATTTTATCTCTACCAAATAGCTCCCTGTATAACCACTACTCATGCTATAACCCCTTTTAGCAAAAATTGTAATTTCTCGATTAGATAACTTATACTATTATTATACTGTTTTTCTACAAAAAAATGAAAATAAAATGAAACGATTGCACAAATAAAAAAAGGTTCCTAATTATCATTAAATTGAAAATTAGAAACCTTTAATTTTTTAATATTTATTACAAG
>BNJU01002099.1_pt1 | contig 24329 bp, 30 predicted proteins | sample 8539281 | NCBI WGS metagenome assembly BNJU01 (sample SAMD00202456, study PRJDB9452) | human saliva metagenome | isolation source: human saliva | place: Japan
ACGTCGGCAGAACGGACAACGGCGGTACTCGGTCTGGCGGCATCCATCTACATCAGACTGGAGAGCTGAACCGGGAAGAAACGCCGATCGCTTCCAGCGGACCCAGATGATGCGGCGGCGCCTTGATGTGGTGGCGGCGTGCGGTGTCGGCGAGGGCGACGTGCCTCAAGGCGTCTTTCGTGCACAAATCATTCTGATCGACAGTGATGACGACACCGCCCACTGCGCAGCCGGTTTCTGGGCCGGCGATGACCTCCCTCAACCGCCAACTCCTCGTGTCCCGGCAGGTTCCGCAACCCTCAACCCGTCTGTCTGTCAGCCAGCTCGGCGCCACCCACGGAACTCCTCGCCGACGCCGCAATCATCCGCACTCACTCTGCCGAGGAGGTCGCCCCCGCTGACCACCTCCTGGTGCCGGGACGAGGTCCTGCGCGCCATCGAGAAGGCGCTATCGCGACGTCGACATCCACGTGCGCGGCGCCTCCGCTGTCACCGTCTCCGGCCCCGCAGCCCGCGCGTCGACACGCCGGTCGTCCTCCTGTCTCGAGTTTCCTCATCGACGTCGCCCGCGCTGGCACGCACTCTGACCGCGGACGCCGTCGAGACGCGCCATCGGCCTGCTGCGGACCGAGAGACCGCCGCTCGCCCGTCCCACCGAGGTCCCTCACCGACGACATCCTCTACACGGCCGCGCATCCGCCCCAAGTCGCTGGGCCAGAAGGCCTACACCGACGCCATCGAGGACTCCACCATCACCTTCAGCGTCTCGGCCCGCCGGCACCAGCCGGGTAAGACCCACCTGGCAGCGTGCTGAGGGGCAAACGTCGACGCCTGGCCCGCAAGCGCGTCTGCGCGCATCATCCTCACCACGTGCTGCCGTCGAGGCCAGCGAGAACCTCGGCTTCCCGCCTCGGCAGCTCACCTGACAAGATCGACCTCACCTGCGCTCACGACACGCCGCCACGACATGCGCTCGAAAGTGCCTCGAGGCCCCTGTCCCGCCTTACAGGCCGCAGCACCATCGAGGTCGCGCCTCTGGCCCACATGCGCGGATTTCGTTCACCCTCAACGACGCCTTTCAGTCAGTCCTCGACGAGGCCCAGAACACCAGTCCAGGAGCAGATGAGGTGTTCCTCACCCGCCTCTGGCTTCGGCCTCGCTGGTGCACGTCACCCGGAGACATCTCCCAGGTCGACCTGCTGGCTGACGGAGTCCGGGTCTCATCACCGCTGTGGCGCAGAGATCCTCGCCGTCGAGGGCACCGGGGTCAGTGAGCCTCGATCGGCCGACGTCAGCGCCACCGCCTCGTGGGCCGCATCATCGAGGCTCACGCCCGCCACGACGCCGGAGCTCTGCTCAGGCTGTCGCGCACCGTGACCTGCGACGCGCCTGGGCTGCGGCGGCCGCAAACAGCCAGTACCGTCGGGGCAGCAACCAGTCGCCCGGCCTCAGCGAGAGGAACCCGCATGACCACTGAGGTCATCAACGGACCAACACGCGTCATCTGACGCCGCCGAGTTCGCGGAGCTGGCCGATCACGTCCTGACCGCCTGCACGTCAGCCCCGCCGCCGACTCAACATCATGTTCATCGACCCCGAGCCCATGGAAGAGCTCCACGTGCGCTGGCTCGACTGCCCGGCCCCACTGACGTCATGAGCTTCCCCATGGACGAGCTGCGCCCCGGCTCGGCCGACTCGCCCACCCGCCGGGACCCTGGGCGATATCGTCCTGTACAGGTCGCCGCCAAGAGCCCTGGCCGCCGCCACTCCGCGGTCGAGGAGATGCTCCTGCTCACCGTCCACGGCATCCTCCACCTCCTGGGCTACGACCACGCCGAGCCCAGGAGAAGAAGGAGATGTTCGACCTCCAGCGCCGCCTCCTGCTGACCTTCCTGGCCGAGCGCGGCAAGTCGAGACCGCGTGACCGGGCACTCGCACCGCCGCTCATCGCCTGCGCGGTGATCGTCCTGGCCCTGGGCGCCCTGCTCGGCCGGCGGAGTCCGCCCTGCTGGGCTTCACCCGGGCCGCCGCCGGACGACCTCGTCCCGGAGGAGGGCCGCCGCGTGACCGCGTGGTCCGCCACCTCGCCGGCACCGCAGCGGTCCTGGGCTCTCAGCGTCGCCCGCGTCGCTGTCGACATGCTCGCCGCCGTCCTCATCACCCTGGCCGCCTCCGGGCTCGTGCGCCCTGGTGGCAGGTCCTGGCCCTGGCCCTCTGGCCAACATCATCCTGCTGGGCGTCGTCGTCGGCTTCTCCCCGCGCACCTACGGCCGGGCGGCAACCCCGCCGGCACTCTCCTGGCCCTGCCGCCTGCTCACCTGGGTGGATGTCCTGGGCGCCCTGCAGCGCGCCTCCTCTCGCGCACCCGCCGCTCCGCATCGCCCCCACCGACGCCGAGACCCGCGAGGGCCGTCAACGAGAGACCTGCGAGATGATCGACGGATCGGCGGAGACCGACACCATCGAGGACGAGGTCCGCGAGATGATGCGCTCGGTCGTCGAGCTCGGCCAGACCCTCGTGCGCGGTCATGGTCCCGCACCGACATGGTCACCATCGACGCCCTGAGCCCGCCTCCGCCGCCATGCGCCTGTTCATCCGCTCCGGCTACCTCGCGTGCCCGTCATCGGGGAGGACGCCGACGACGTCGCGGCATCCTCTCTCACGACGTCCTGCGCCGCCTGGCCGCCCACCCCGAGCACGAGGAGCTCGCCGTGGCCCGGTTCGTTCGAGGCCGAGTACGTCCCGAGATGAAACCCCGCCGACGACCTCCTGCGCGAGATGCAGACCGGGTCCGCCCATGGCCCTGGCCGTCGACGAGTGACAGCGGCACCGCGGCTCGTCGCCATGAGGACCTCCTGAGGAGGTCGTCGGCGAGCTCACCGACGAGCGCGACCCTGAGCTGCCCGAGGTCGTCGAGGTCGCCCCGGCACCTACGCGTCCCGCCCGGCTCGCCCTGGACGAGCTCGAGAGCTCTTCGACCTCGAGATCGACGACGACGACGTCGACACCGCCGGCGGTCTGCTCACCAAGGCCATCGGCCGTGCGCTCGCCGGGCGCCGCCGGAGACATCCAGGGCGTCCACCTCGCTGGCCGAGGCCGCCGCCGCACGCCAGGTCTCCGCCCATTCTCGCCTCCCGCACACCCGCACCCGAAGAGGACACCGATGACTGACACCGCCGACCACACGACCCTGCAGCCGCGCGACGACCAGCCGCAGCCCACTGACGCCTTCAAGGAGGTCTCAACCGAGCCCTCGAGATGCCCGAGCTCGGCCGCCCCCTGGCCGGCTTCCGCTTCCTCACGGATGCCGAGCTCATGGACGGCCCCAACCCGCTGGACCGATCCTGATGAGAGGAGGGCCGACGACGAGGCGGAGACTGAGAACGATGAGGCCGATGACGAGCCCGACGGCTCCGATGTTGTGTCTCCTGCTGGACGCCGACGGCTTCCCGATCCTGAACGAGGACGGCGACGCAGACGAGACTGCCGGCACCGCCGACACTGCCGACTCGACCCGCGTCGAGATCACCGTCCCCGACTTCCCCGAGGACTTCCGCGCCGGCTTCGCCTGCATCGTGGGCCGCCCCAACGCCGGCAAGTCCACCCTCACCAACGCCCTGGTCGGCGCCAAGATCGCCATCACCTCGGACGTCCCCACAGACCACCCGCCACAACGTGCGCGGCGTCATCCACAGACAAGGCGCAGATCGTCCTGGTCGACACGGTCTCCACCGCCCCGCACCCTGCTGGGCAAGCGCCTCAACGACCTGGTGCGCGAGACCTCACCGACGTCGACGTCGTCGTCTTCTGCATCCCCGCCAACGAGAAGATCGGCCCGGGCGACCGCTTCATCACCCGCGACCTCGCGAGCTGCGCACCCCCGTGGTCGCCGTGGTCACTAGGCCGACACCGTCACCCGCGAGGCCCTGGCCGCCCAGCTCCTGGCCGTCAGCGAGCTGGGAGTGGGCCGACATCGTCCCGGTCTCAGCCCAGCGCAACGAGCAGATCGGACGTCCTCGAGGAGGTCCTCCTCAGAAATCGTGCCTCTCGTCCCCGCCGCTGTACCCCACCGGCGAGATCACCGACGAGCCCCCAGCAGGTCATGATCGCCGAGCTCGTGCGCGGGAGGCCGCCCTGGAGGGCGTGCGCGACGAGCTGCCCCACTCCCTGGCCGTCGTCGTCGACGAGATCGCCGACCCCGACGACGAGCGCGGGTCGGCCGCATCAAGGTGGGCGGGCGCCTCAGGTACGCGTGAGCCTCGTCGTCGAGCGCGACTCCCAGAAGGCCATCATCATCGGCAGGGGCGGCGGCGACTCAAGGAGGTGGGCGTCAACGCCCGCAAGGGCATCGAGGAGCTGCTGGGCCGCAAGGTCTACCTCGACCTGCACGTGCGCACGGCCAAGGACTGGCAGTCCGACCCTCAGGCCCTGGCCCGGCTCGGGTTTCTGGAACTCGGTCTCCCAGGCGTGAGACCCGCCGACCCGCTTCTGCAGGAGCATCGTGGGCGGAGAGCGACCGGCATAGGACCGTCAGCGCTTGCCGAGGACCCTGGTATCTTGCGGAAACGCCGACGGCTCGGGCTGCGAATCGGTCGCGAGCAGGGGTGTTGCACCGCACACTATGTGTGTCTGATGCCGACTCTAGCCTGAGGCCCACGCATGACGAACACCGCGTTCCCAGCCCGCCCAACCCGAGCGCAGGCACCGCAAGACGCCGCTGCCCGATGACCTGTGGGTGCTGGGAGCTGGCCGTCGCTCGAGCGCGCCGGTGGGACTGACGAGTCGGCCTCCGAGCCGGTACCGCGCTCGGCCAAGCTCTCTCCGGATCCTGGCCGACCCCGACGGCCTGACCTTCACCACGCGCTTCGTCGACGACGTCGTGCGCCCCACGGACCTCGACGTCGCCGGTGACGCCCTGCAAGCGCCTGTCCTCGGCCGCACCGACTTTCCTGCCACCCGCACTGGCCGGGGCCAGCGGTTTGGGCTCAGACCCTGCCTCCCGCCTCGCCCCGCGCAGCGTGACAGCCGTGGCCCGGCGGGTCTTCCGCGAGATCGTCGGCGACCTCGTCGTCGACGCTACCGACAGAGGCCTCGGCCCGGCGCTGGCCCGCCTGCGCAGGGCAGGAACCGCCTCAACGTCAACCTCCCCGGGCGAGGCCGTCCTGGGGAGAGGGAGGCCGCTCGGCGCCATGGCTGAGGTCTCCCGCCTCGTGACCCACGACGACGTCGACTACGTCTCGTGAAGGTCTCCGCCGTCACCGGACCGCACAACCCCTGGGGCTTCGAGGAGGTCGTCGCCCACGGCGTCCGGCTCTCCTACCGTTGTATCGCCTGGCGCGTGACAACGGCACCTTCCTCAACCTGGACATGAGGACTACATGGGACCTGGACCTGACGATCGCCGTCTTCACGCGATCCTGGGACCAGGAGGACATGTGCAGCTACGAGGCCGGCATCGTCCTGCAGGCCTACCTGCCCGGACTCCTGGGCGCCATGCAGCGCCTCCAGGAATGGGCCTCGGCGGGTGGCCGAGGCGGATCCCGCATCAAGGTCCGCGTCGTCAAGGGCGCCAACCTGTCCATGGAGACAGGTCGATGCGGAGATCCACGGCTGAGAGCTGACCACCTGGCCCTCCAAGCAGGCCACCGACACCAACTACAAGCGCATGCTCTCCTGGGCGATGACGCTGAGCGCACCGTGCGATCCGCCTGGGGGTGGCGGGCCAGAACCTGTTCGACATCGCCTTCGCCTACGAGCTGCGCGCCGCTCGGTGTCGAGGACAGCGTCGAGTTCGAGATGCTCCGGGATGGCCACCGGTCTGCAGGAGGTCGTGCGCCGCGACACCGGCCACCCTGCTCTACGTGCCTGTCGTCGACTCCCACGAGGTTCGACGTCGCCATCTCCCACCCTGGTGCGCCGCCTGAGAGAACGCGGCGCCCCGAGAACTTCATGTCGACGTCTTCGACCTGGCTGCCGACGAGGCGGTCTTCGACCGCGAGCGGACCGCTTCCTGCCGCCCTGGCCGACTCGACCCGGACGCCCCGGTGCCGAGCCCTAACCGCCGCCAGGACCGCGTGGCCGAGAGGCGGGCCAGCGTCCCGGAGGAGACCACGGGACCCTGGAGGAGCGGGCCGCGGCCCTTCGTCTCCGAGCCCGGACTCCGACCCCTGCCCCTGGCCGCCAACCGCCAGTGGGCCCCGGGACATCGCCGCCGCCATCCCGGACTCCACGCGGGCGTGGCTGAGGTTCGAGGCCAGGGGCCGCCCGCCTGACCACGAACGCCGAGGTCGACGCCCTCGTGCCGCCACCGCCGAGGCAGCCGGGGTCTGGCGGTCCCTGGATCCGGACGAGCGGGCCGCCGCCCTGCACCGGGTCGGCGACGTCTGGCCGCCCCGGCGCGCCGAGGCTCACTCGAGGTCGCCGGCTCCGGGGTCGACAAGACCATCGACCAGTCCGACCCGGAGGTCAGCGAGGCCATCGACTTCTGCCACCACTACGCCGAGTCCTCCCTGCTCCTGCAACGAGCGAGCACATGGTCGGGGCCCGCTTCACGCCCGTGGACGTGACCGTGGTCGCCTCGCCCTGGAACTTCCCGCTGGCGATCCCCACGGGGCGTGGCGCGGCCCGCGCTGGCAGGCAGCGCCGTCGTTCTCAAACCCGGCCCACCGCCGAGCGCTGCGCCGCCGAGCTCGTGCGCCTTCCACGACGCCGGATCCCCGAGGACCTCGTGGTGCTCGCCCCGCTGGAGGATCGGTGACGTCTCCGCCACCTGGTGACCCCAGGGAGTCGATCGGTGGTCCTCACCGGTTCCTACGACACCGCCGCCTCTTCCCGCTCCTGGAAGCCGGACATGCACCTGCTGGGGAGACCAGCAGCAAGAACGCCATCATCGTCACCCCTTCTGCCGATCCCCGACATCGCCGTGCGCGACGCGTCTGCTCGGCCTTCGCCCACGCCGGCCGAAGTGCTCGGCCATCCTCGCTGCTGGTCCTGGTCTCCTCGGCCGGCACCTCCGGAACGCATCGCCCGCCAGCTCGTGGATGCCACCGCCTCCTGCAGGGTGCGCCTGCCGGTCCCTGGACTCGCAGATGGGCCGTCGTCGTGCCCGACGATGAGAAGGCCGTGCAGCCTGACCACCCTGGGACCCGGCGAGCATCTAGAGTCCTCAAGCCCCGCTACCTGGGTGACGGGTTGTGGACACCCGGCATCCGGGCCGGGTCGTGCCCGGCAGCGAGTTCCACCTCACCGAGTACTTCGCCCCCGTCATCGGGCGATGCGGGTGGACACGCTTCAGGAGGCCATCGAGGCGGTCAACGCCGTCGACTACGGCTCACCTCGCTCCAGACCCTGGACGCCACCGATCTGGCGATCTGGCCTCGAGTCAGGCCGGAAACCTCTACGTCAACCGCGGCATCACGCGGGGCGATCGTGCGTCGTCAGCCCTTCGGTGGCTGGAAGCGCTCGGCCATCGGCTCCACCACCAAGGCGGGCGGCCTCCACCTGCTGGGGCTGGGGAGGTCGAGCCCGCCCGCCACCAGGGCGGGGAGCCCGATGGCCTGGGCGAGCGAGGAACCGTCGCCCTCGACCCGCGCATGGCCAGCCTCTGCGACGCCGTCAGCGGCAGCTCGACGGCGCCGACCTGGCCGAGCTCGCGCCGCGCCCTGGTGGCCGACGCCCGCCTGGCGGACCGGCTACGGCGCTAACCGCGACGTGACGGGTCTGGCCTGCGAGCGCAACATCCTGCGCTCACCGGGCGGTCGACGTTGTCGTGCGCGCGCGGGCGAGGGAACCGCCCTGGCCGACGTCGTGCGCGTCATGGCGGCCGGGGTGCGCGCCGGCGGATTCATCAGCCTGTCGGTGGCCGACCGTCTGCCCCAGCCGCTGTGGAACGCGCCGCTGGCCGCCGGGCGTCCAGGTGGTGGTCGAGGACCAGGGGACCTGGGACGTCCGCCTGGCCGAGCTGGCCGCCTCCGGAGGCCTGGGACACGCGTGCGCGTCATCGGCCCACGTGAGGAGGCCTCGGCTGCCCGCTGGAGCCACGCCAGCCGGGTGACCAGTGGAAGCCCCGACATCGCCCCTGTACACGGGCGCCGTGACGGCCTGCCCGCACTCCGAGCTGCTGCCCTTCCTGCGCGAGCAGGCGGTCGCCATCACCAACCACCGTTTCGGCACCCCGCTGGACCTGGCCGAAGGCCTCCTGTAGGCCGGGCGGCGCATCAGCGCAGGATCGGAACCGAGTGGTAGAGCCAGTCACCGTACGGCGCCCTCTGCGGAACGGAAGGCGCCCATCGGCTTCGCTGGACACGTTGCTCTCCGCGCGCGGTGGACTCGCGCCAGCAGACCCTGGCGATGCCATCACCATCACGTAGCCAGGACACTCGTCTCAATAACGGATCAGGTGGACGAGATGAGTACAGGGACTCATGCGTCCTGCGGTAACGCCTTGGTGCGATCGGGCATGGTCACTGAGGCGAGCCGGCGAGTCCGTATGCCACGATAGGCACCCACAGGGCGGTTGTGACGGCGTCGCGAGCATCGGCCGTGTCCTGAAGGATGCCGAAGAACATTGTCCCGGCAAGAGCGACTCCGAGCACCATGCCGACCTGACCGAAGGTGGTCAGGGTGCCGGATGCCGCTCCGGCGTCCTGGGGTGAGCACCGACTCGAGCGTGATGCTCGTGAGCGGCATGATGGTCATCAGCCCGGCACCTGTCGCGTCCAGCGGGCGGTGAGGTCCCAACCCGTCGGGGACGCTCCGGCTGTCCAGATGGTCCACAAGACCCAGGTCAGCGCAGCCGCCTGCATCATCTCGCCGAGCAGCACGGCCCACTTGCCGATCCCCTGCCTCGTCGCGAGGATCGCCAGCGGCGTGGCCGCCATGGAGCCCAGCGCGAAAGGCGAAGCGTGAGCCCTGCCGCCAATGCGGTGAAGCCGAGTGCGCTCTGAACGTAGTACAGCAGGATGAGCACGTACCCGCCGTTGCCGATCGACGAGAGCACCTGCACAGCCGCCCGCCCGCAAAAGCCTCGATCGCGAAAACAGTGAGTGGCAGCAGCGGGATCCGTGAGCCTGAGCATGCGCCTCTGCTGCCATATGAAGGCGGCGATGATGAGGGCGCTGTCGTCAGCATGGCCCAGATCCACCATGCCCACCCGCGGCACGGCCGTCGGTGAGCGGAAGACGACCAGGGAAGACGCCGAGACCACACGCAGCACCCTGACCAGATCGGGCCTGAGCGGATGTCGAACGACTCCTCGGTACGAACAGGAGCGCCGCAGCGCGCAAGCACGACTCCGACCGGCACGTTCACAACGAAGATGCTGCGCCAGCCCATGTCGAGAAGGTCGGCCGTGACGAGCCAGCCGCCGAGGACCAGTCCCCGATGGCTCAGCAGCTCGAAGCGCTCAATGATGCCCAGGACAGGGCGCGCTCCTCCGGCGCGAACATCACCTGCACGCTGGAGAGCACCTGGGGCACCATGATTCCGGCGAACCCGCCGCAGACACGCGGGCGCGACGAGCAGGTCGCCTGTCTGCGACAGCGCTGCCCGAGGGAGGCGAGGGTGAACCCACGATCCCGATCACGAAGATGCGCCGGTGCCCGAAGACGTCGCCCAGTCTCCGCCCGTGATGAGTGGCGTCGCGAAGCGCGATGACGTAACCGGCGAGAGTCCACCAGCTGCTCCGGCGTCGCATTGAGGTTCCTGCCGATCGTGGGCAGTGCGATCGTTGGTGATCGTTGAGTCCATCGAGTTCGCGAGACGTCGCCACCATGAGCACGGTGGTGGCGACAGTGCGTGACCTTGCGGCGCCTCGGTCCTGGGATCGTTCCTCGTTTCTTCGTGCTCTGCCCTCTCATGACTCCAAGATGTACGCCGTACACGTCGATCGTGAGTACACTGTACGCATGTCGTGTAGTCGATGCAATCCGGTCCCCCGGCGCAACGGCGAGAGAGAGAGAAAGTGATGCACACCGATCCGGACGCCCCGCCCGAAGTGGGTGCGGTGGCTGTGGGAAAGTCGATGCCTGGGAGGCCGAGGACTGGGAGGGGTAAAGGACTGGGCGTCTGGCAAGATCGTCCGCGCGGGTATCGCGCCTCGCAGATGACGAGGGACTGGAAGGCGTGCCGGTGCGCAAGCTCGCCCAGCGTCTGAATGCGTGAGCACGATGGCGGCGTATCGGCACATCAGCTCCGCGGACGAGGTCATCGCCGCCATGGTCGATGTCGCTCAGGCCGCCGCCGGTCCTATCGGATCCTTCGAGACTGGGCGGGCGGACTGCGAGTGCTGGGCGCTCGCCGTCCGTTCCCGGTATGACGCGCATCCCTGGCTCCTGGACGCCCCGGTCCACGGCATGCCAACCGCCGCATCGTCTGCGATGGTATGGAGGCAGTCTGCAGGTGCTGGCCTGCGCGGGACTTGATCTCCAGAGGGCGACTCAATGCGGCGCTGCTCGCTCGACGGACACGTGCGCACCGTCGCCGCGCTGAAGCGCTCCTGTCAGTCGAGGCGCAGATGCGCGCCGCTACCCCGCCGCGAACTGGCTCTGACCCGCCTCGAAGCCGACGGTCTGACATCCATGACGCGGTGCTCCAGGCCGGGGCGCTCGATGACGGACAAGGTACGAGCTGACTACGGCCTCGATCGGATCATCGCCGGGATCGAGGCCGACAGCACCAGGTGACGGCCCTGTCCATGGAGCGTGCGAGGGTGGGGGCGGCGCTCTCACTCGCGGGGGAACTCCTCGAGGAGAAGACCGACTCCACGGGCACGTCGAAGTAGCGGGCGATGCGCAGGGCCAGATGGAGCGAGGGCGCGTACTCCCCGCGCTCGAGGTAGCCCACCGTCTGGTAGTGGACGCCGAGCGCCTCGGCGAGCTCTCGGCGGCTCACCCTGCGGTCGGCGCGCAGGACCGCGATCCCGGTTGTCGGACGACGTCGTCGGACAGTGGTCATGAACCGGACTGGGAGCGAATGGTGGACTGCATGCGCCAGACTGCCGATCGTCTCCTTGCGGAAGCTGCGCTGCACGACGAACGAGGCCCCCGCGAAGCCGAGGACTGTCCAGGCCGCCAGGACCCCGACGGCGAGCACCGGGAAGAAGGCCCTGTCCACCTCCCACGAGGGATCGCCCACCAGCGCCCAGCGGGTCAGGTGCCCCGTCCAGTAGGTGGGCAGTGCCAGCTGAACCGCCTGCACCCAGGACGGGAGGCGGTCCATGGCATGAAGAAACCACTCGTCCCCGATGAGTGCGAAGATGGGGTAGGGAGACCATGAAGCTGTGGAGCGCCTCGGACACAGGCGCCCAGGAGGAAAGCCCAGCGGGGCCGTTGCGACGGCCGACAGCACCATGAGCGGCGCAGGCAGGCCAGCACCTGGGGACGTGCGCAGGGCAAGAGCGTCCACGAAGAACGCTGCCCCGAGAAGGATGGCGCCCTGGAACACGAGGGTCTGAGTGATCGGGACATCGTCTTTCCCGATCGCCCACGTCAGCGGGCCTGGCAGGACGCGCACCGCACGCAGGGCGCCGCCGATGCGGTCGGTGTAGTCCTCGCCGGCGATCTGGTAGGGTGATGAAGCAGCTGATGGTGCCGATGCTGCTGGCGAGGAAACATGGGGCCGAAGGCCGTGTGGCTTCGGTGGCGGCCTGGAGTGCTCCTGCCGGCCAGCACGATGGCGCTCACGGAAGCCAGCAGCGCGACGCTCGATCCGACAATGCCCGCACGCAGATCCAGCGGCCGCCTGGGCGATAGGCTGCGCGCAGAACTGCCAGGAAGGTGCGAATGCTCATGAACGGGACTCCGCTGCTGACGAGGGAGAGGTAGGTCTCCTCAGGTGGGACGGGTGATGGTGAGCCCGGAGACGGCATCGAGGTCGAGCCTGACTGAAGCGCTCGGGGCGGTGGGTGGTGTGGACGTGGCGGGCGCCGTCCCGGACCCAGGTGATCTCAGCGCCGCGGTCGAGGCGCTCGCGCAGCCGCCGTGACCGTGCCGTCGGCGATGATCCTTCCTCGTTCGTGATGAGCACGCGGAGGCCAGGGTGCTCGGCCTCGGCCAGGTCGTGGGTGGTCATGACGATGGTGGCGTCGTCATCGACCCGGGCCAGATGAGATCGTGCAGGCGCGCCTTCGAGGCCGGGTCCAGGCCCGTGGTGGGCTCATCGAGGACGAGGAGCTCGGGCGCGGCCATGAGGGCGGCCGCGAAGTCGATGTGCGTCGCGCTGCCCGCCGGAGAGTCTCGAGCAGCCGGGAGTCGGCCTTCGCTCGAGCCCGACGGCGTCGAGCACCTCTTCGGGTGCCGCTCACCCGGCTCGCCGCCGTCAGCTGGACCGAGCGGATCCACTCCAGCTGGTCCCTCACCCGCCACTTGGCGGGTCGGTCCAGCTCTGCTGCACCAGCCCGACGTGCCCAGAAGTCGGCGCCCGCCCGGCGCGGATCGGTACCAGTCACTGCGGACCCTGCCGCTCGTCGGCGTGAGGGACCCCAGCAGGTCTCTCCACCAGGGTCGTCTTGCCCACGCCGTTGGGGCCGAGCAGGCAGACGACCTCGGCCTCGACCGACAGGTCAATGCCGTGCAGGATCGGGAGTGTCCCCGTAGGAGAACTCAGAGGCTCTCCGTGGTGATGACTGGAGGCATCACACAAACCTTCCTCGAGTAGAAGCACAACTGAATAGTAGCAGTCATGCTACAGCATGGTGTTGATGTTCGGTCGGACTCGAGGGAGTGCTGCTGTGGGTGAGTCCTGCGCGGTCGTGTCTCACACTGCGGTCCCGGCGGCTCGCCTTGACCTGACGACGGGTCGTCATCGGGTAGGGTCTACGGCCCGGCGAGCGACTCCACGGCCTCAGGCCTGGCGGCGGGCAAAGCCTCCTGCTTGAGTCGCCGCGGCGGGGCCTGACAGGCCGGCACCCGACCGCAGCTGACTCGTCCTGCTCGGCCACGTTCCCGACCGCGCCTCTCTGCTTCCCAGCGTTCCCCGGAGCCTCCGGCTCCGCCCGGAACCGCCGTCGGAACCACGAGCACCTGATCCCAGGAGAACCCCGATGCGCAACGCCCGCCGCCCCCCAGCAGCCCTCCGGCATGCCGTTTGCCAAGTACCGTCGCTTCGCTCGACGTCGTCGCCATCGACCTGCCCGACCGCACCTGGCCGGACAAGCGCATCACCACCGCCCCCGCTGGCTGAGCACGGACCTGCGCGACGGCAACCAGTCCCTCATCGAGCCCATGGGCCCCAGGCCAAGCGCGCCAGTCTTTCTGACCTCCTGGTGTCCATGGGCTTCAAGGAGATCGAGATCGGCTTCCCGCCGCCTCCCAGACCGACTACGACTTCGTGCGATCCTGGTGGACGACGGTGCGATCCCTCGAGGACGTCACCATCTCGGTAGCTCACGCAGTCGCGCGGCGAGCTCATCGACCGCACCCTGACGCCTGCGTCGGCATCCCCAGCCACCGTCCACCTCACAACGCCCTGTCGCCGCTGTTCCGCAACGTCGTCTTCCGCATGGACCGCGACCAGATCCGCGAGCTCGCGTCGACGGCACCCGCCAGATCATGGCCCGTGCTGAGAAGGTCCTGGACGAGGCACGATCTTCGGCTCGAGTACTCCCGGAGATCTTCGTGGACACCGAGACTCGAGTACAGCCTCGAGGTCTGCGGGCCGTCATGGACGTGTGGGAGCCCGAGGGATGACCGCGAGATCATCCTCAACCTTCCGCCACCGTCGAGCAGGCCACCCCCAACGTCTACGCCGACCAGATCGAGTGGATGAGCCGCAACCTGTCCCCGCCGTGACGCCGTGTGCCCTGTCCCTGCACAACCACAACGACCGCGGCTCGGGCGTGGCCGCCGCCGAGCTCGGCCTCATGGCCGGCGCCGACCGCGTCGAGGGCTGCCTGTTTCGCCACGGCGAGCGCACCGGCAACGTGGACCTGGTGACCCTGGCCTCAACCTCTTCAGCCAGGGCGTCGACCCCATGCTCGACCTGTCCGACATCGACGAGGTCCGCCGGATCGTCGAGCGGGCCACCGGCATGGACGTGCCCCCCGCGCACCCCTACGCCGGCGAGCTCGTCTACACCTCCTTCTCCGGCTCCCACCAGGACGCCATCAAGAAGGGATCGCCGCGCGCGCGCAGCAGGTCGACGCCAAGAAGGCCGAGGGGCTGACCGAGGCCGACGCCGAGATCGCCGTGCCCCTGGTCCATGCCCCTACCTGCCCATCGACCCCACGACGTGGGCCGATCCCTACGAGGCGGTCGTGCGCGTCAACTCCCAGTCCGGCAAGGGCGGGGTCGCCTACCTGCTGGGCACCACCCGCAAGCTCGAGCTGCCGCGCCGCCTCCAGATCGAGTTCTCCCGCATCGTCCAGCGCCACACCGACACCCTACGGCGGCGAGGTCGACAGCGCCCGCCCTGTGGTCGATCTTCGCTGACGAGTACTCTGCCCGCAGCGGCTGCCCCGAGGCCGAGCTCAGCCGCTGGGGCCGCTTCGAGCTGCGGGGCGCCACCTGGACCTCCACCGGTGACGACGAGGACTCCACCACCGTCACCCTGGTCGACGGCGGGCGGAGAACGCCTGACCGCCGTCGGCAGCGGCCCCTGGACGCCTTCGTCACCGCTCTGGAGGGCACGGGCCTGAGCGTGCGGATCCTGGACTACGCCGAGCACGCCTGAGCGAGGGGCACGACGCGAGGCCGCCAGCACGTCGAGTGCGAGGTGGACGTCAGGGTCCTGTGGGGGCTGGGCATCGACCCCTCCATCACGACCTCCTCCTTCAAGGCCGTCATCTCCGCCCTCAATCGTGCCCTGCGCTGACGGGCGTGAGACTGCGCCCGTGACGAGCAGGCTGTACCGGGACGAGGCGATCGTCCTGCGCACCACAAGCTGGGCGAGGCCGACCGCATCATCGATGCTGCTCACCCGTCACCACGGGCAGGTGCGCGCGTGCATGGGGCGTGCGCCGCACCAGCTCCCGCTTCGGGGCGCGCCTGGAGCCTTCTCCGCATGATCGACGTTCCAGCTTCACGCCGGGCGCAGCCTCGACGTCGTCACCCAGGCCGAGATCATCGATCTTCGGCCGGGACCATCTGCGCCGACTACGCCATGTTCACCTGCGCCTCGACCATGGTGGAGACCGCCGAGCGCCTCAGCGCCGACGACGGCGACCTGGGCACGAGGCCAGCCCCAGCAGTACCTGCTGCTGGCGGTGCCCTGGCCGCGATGTCCCACCGGCGCCACGCGCCCGGACTCATCCTGGACTCCTACCTGCTGCGACGCCCTGGCCCTGGGGGCTGGGCGCCGTCATGCTCGACTGCGCCCTGTGCGGTGCGCCCGGACCCCACCGGGCCTTCCATGTACAGGTCGGCGGCGCGGTGTGCGAGTCCTGCCGCTCGGCCGGCGCCGTCGAGGTCGAGCCGGACACGATGGTGCTCCTGGGCGCCCTGCTCTCCGGCGGCTGGGCCGTGGCCGACGCCTCCGGCCAACGCGAGCGCTCGCAGGCCTCCGGCCTCGTCTCGGCCTACACGACCTGGTATCTGGAGCGGCGCCTGCGCTCCCTCGCACTGGTGGAAAGGGCATGACCATGACAGACGCCTCGATAGACACGGCGCCGGGCACGACCCGGGACATGACGATCAACGAGGCCCCACCCCTGCACCGGCCCGGCCTGACGCCCCCGTCGCTGCCGGCCGCCTCCCCTGCCCCAGCACGTCGCCGTCGTCATGGACGGCAACGGGCGCTGGGCCAACGCCCGCGGCCTGCCCCGCACCGAGGGGCACCGGGTGGGGGAGTGCCAACCTGCTCGACGTCGTGCCGCCGGCGCCGTCGAGATCGGCGTCAAACGAGCTGAGCGCTCTACGCCTTCTCTACCGAGAACTGGCGGCGCTCACCCGGCGAGGTCCGCTTCATCATGGGCTTCGCCCGCAAGGTCCTAGCGCGCCCAGCGCGATCATCCTCACCCTGGAACGTCAGGCTGCGCTGGGATCGGGCGCACCGCGCCTGTGGAAGTCCGTGCTGCACGAGCTGCGCGAGGCCGAGCGCCCTCACCGCCCACAACACGGGCCTGGTCCTCAACCTGTGCATCAACTACGGCGGGCGCGCCGAGATCGCCGACGCCACCCGCGCCATCGCCGAGGACGTCGCCGCCGGCCGCCTCAAGGCCTCCTCCATCGAGCGAAGACCATCCAGCGCTATCTGCTACTCACCCACCATGCGCGAGGTGGACCTGTTCATCCGCACCGGGTGACGAGCAGCGCACCTCCAACTTCCTCATGTGGTCCTCCTACGCCGCCGAGCTCTACTCTCGCCCCCTGCCCTGGCCCGACTTCAGCCGGACCGAGCTGTGGAGGGCCTGCGAGGTCTACGCCGGGCGCGAGCGCGCTACGGCGGCGCCGTCGACAAGGTGCTGCGCGAGGATCCCGGCGAGGCCGGTGACCCGCAGGACGACGAGACAGTGACGGACACGAGCGGAGCGGTCCGCTGGCTCAGGCGTCGGTCTCCAGTCTGGGAGAGGCGTCTCAGGCGGTTTCTGGACTGATTCCTGAGTGAGCAGCCGGCGCACAGGCCGAAGAACTCGCGGTGTGCTCCATCTGGGTGAAACCCTGCTGGGCCGAGACCCGCTGAATCCACTCCTCCAGCTCTCCGCCGGCGACCTCCACGGTGTATCCGCAGTGGCGGCACACGATGTGGTGGTGGTGCTCCTGCCTTCTCGCAGGCCCGGTAGAGGATCTCGCCCTCGGCACTGCGCACCTGGTCCACCGCGCCGGCCTCCGCCAGGGTCTGCAGGTTGCGGTAGACGGTGGCCAGCCCTGCTGGTGCCCCTCGGCCTCCAGGGCCGCGTGGATCTGCTGGGCCGAGCGGAACTCGTCGGTGCGCGCCAGGATGTCGGCGACGGCGGCGCGCTGGCGCGTGGCACGGGGCGCTGCGTCGGTACTGCTTGCGCTCGCGAACTACCTCCTGAGGTGATGCGGTGCCGTCGGGAGCGGCTGACGAGCTGCCACAGGCCGGACAGGAGGGCGACGACGGCGTAGCCTACCAGGAGTACCACGATCATGGCACCGGGGGAGGCCGCAACCAGGTATGTGATCGTCAACCCGGACACGCAGGCCACCACTCCCAGCCCCATCGCCAGGTACATGGTGCGCGAGAACGAGTGCGAGACGAGCTGCGGGCGATAGGGCCTGCGCGATCGCGACGCCGGAGACCGGCAGGGGCGCCCACCACCCGCATGCGGGACACCGAGACCGTCGGTGCCGCCACCACCGCCACCAGGACGTGGAGGGCGCTGGTCGGCGTCCCGCAGGCGCGGGCGAACTCCTCGTCGTGGCACAGGGCGAACAACGGTCCCGCGCAGCCCCAGACCCCACCAGGAGCACCAGGGTCGCCAGGGCGATGGTGAACCAGGCATCGGAGACCGAGACCGTGGAGATGCGAGCCGAGACAGGTAGGGAGTTGAGATTCGTTGTCGTGCCGCCGGCCAGGCGGATGAGGATGACGCCCCGGCAATGCCCCTCCGTAGAACAGGATCGCCAGGGCGCACGTCTCCGCGCGTGCGGCCGTTAGCGCGGATCACCTCGATCGTCACGGGCTCCTGGCACGCTGACGACGATGGCTCCGGGCACGGCCCAGGCGTCGTGAGGTGTGACGTTGGCGGCTGCTCCGGCCAGCCAGCCCAGGGCGATGCCGGTCAGGGCGATGTGTCCGATCCCGTCGCCCAGCAGCGCCAGGCCCCGTTGAACCAGGTGGTGCCACCACCGCGCCGCCAGCCACGAGCACCGCGACGATGAAGGCCCGCTGCATGAGGGGACTGGCGAGCATGTCGGAGATGAACTCGATCATGGACGGATGCTCCTGCCGGTACTGGGCCGCCCCCCGGACAGCCGATGGTCGAGGACGGGGGCGTGGTGCGCCGGAGGTCCGCTGACGTCCGGGTGGTGGTGGTCATGGTCCCAGTGGCCGTCACTCACCGTGACGCGGCGCGCGTCCGACCCCGCCGTCACGTAGGCGGGCCACCTCAGCGGCCCGGTTCGTCGGCGACGAGGCGCCCGTCCTGCAAGCAGGATCGCCCGCTCGACGACGTCGGCCAGCTCCCCCCATCTCGTGCAGAACCGTCACCAGGGTCGGCCCCGCGCAGCCGCTGCAGGATCCGTGGCCAGGGACTCGCGGCTGGCACGGTCAGATCCCGGCCAGGGGCTCATCGAGGATGAGCAACTCGGGGGAGCGCACCAGGGCACGAGCGATGAGGACCCGCTGGGCCTGCCCGCCGGAGAAGACCTGGACGTGGTCGCCGGCTCGGTGAGCCAGCCCGACGGCGTCGAGCGCGGCCATCGCCTTCCGCTTGGCCGTCCGGCCTCGGTCCGCCCAGGGGCGGCGCGGCCCCAGGAGCCCGGAGCGCACCACCTCCAGGGCCGTGGCCGGAACGCCTGAGCCGGCACCGATCCGCTGCGGGACGTAGCCGATGCGCTCCCAGGTGACCCTGCGGCGTCGAGTGATGGGGGTGCCCAGCACCTCGATGCTGCCGCCAGCCATGGGCACCAGTCCCAGGACGGTCTTGACCAGGGTGGACTTGCCCGAGCCGTTGGCACCCAGAAGCGCCACGGACTCGCCGTCGCCCACCGCGAGGCTCACGTCGTCCAGAACGAGGCAGGCCCCCAGGACGACCCTGAGGTCCTCGGACCCTGATGGCGAGCAGGACGACGCCGCCCGGGTGATCGGACGGCGTCGTCGGTGACGATGATGATGAAGATGGTGATGTCATACCGGTGTGATCATGGCGATCTGGTTGGATGTCGGTTGGATGGGTCGCCGGGGCAGCCGCCCTGGACCGCTGCTACTGGCACGCCAGGGCGATCTTGAGCCGATCCAGGTTGGTGGTCATGGCGTCGGTGTAGTCGTCCCCGCTCGGGCTTGGACTCCAGGGGACTGGAGGACATTGGTCTCCGCCCGGTCTCCGTGGCGATCGCCTGGGCCGTGGTGGGGAGACAGACTCTCAGTGAAGATCATTGTCGTCCCTGTGCTCTGGACCACCGACTTGATGTTGGCCAGCCTCGGCGGGGCTGGGCTCGGTCTCCGGGTCGATGCCGGAGATGGAGGCCTGGGTCAGCTTGTAGCGGTCGGCCATGTAGCCGAAGGCGGCGTGGGAGGTGACGAAGGTGGTGCGCTGGCAGGTGGACAGGCCCGTGCTGTACTGCGTGTCCAGGTTGGTCAGCGCCGTCTTGCAGCTTGTCCAGTCCCGCCTTGTAGTCGTTGGCGTTGGTCGGGTCGACCTTGGAGAAGGAGGCTCCAGGGTCTCGGCCACCGCGATCATGCGCTGCGGGTCGAGCCAGAAGTGCGGGTCGAGGTCGCTTCCATGCTCCTCCCCCTCGGCGTGGCTGTGCTCATCGTGCCCGTGATCGTCGTCCGGCCTCGCTGGACTCCGTGGTGGCGGCGTCGGTCGCCGCACTGGTCGCGCCGTCGGTTGCGGCATCGGTGGCTCCGCTCGCGGCCGCGTCACCGTGCTCGTGCTCCTCCTCGACCCCCTCGTGGTGGACGAGGTTGGCCGGCTTGCTCAGGTCCACCACCGTGGGGCCGGAGCCGACCTCCTTGACGGCCTTGTCCAGGGACGGCTGGAAGCCGGGGACGTAGGCGATGAGGTCGGCCTTGCCCAGCTCGGCGGTCTCCTTGCCGGAGAGCTCGAAGTCGTGCGGCTCGACGTTGGACGGGGTCACGGTACTGACCTTGACGAGCGGGCCGCCGATGGCCTCTGCCAGGTACTGGATCGGGTAGAAGGACGTCGAGACCGTCAGGGTCTTACCCGGTGCAATCGTGTGGGCGGAGGAGCCCGACGAGCTCTCACTTTTCAGGGCGCTGCATGCGCTCATGCCGGCAGCCAGGATCAGGGCGGCTCCGAGCGCCACGATGCGACGGAGATGAAGGGAACGAGTCCGTGAAACACTCATGCGAATCATTCTCATACTGTCGGCGCGATGCGTCAAACCGCGGTGAGTCGCCCGTGCGCTGCTGAGGTTTGCAGGCGGCCCGTCCCTGCGGCCTTGGAGGGGCTGCCGCCGGTGCGGGTGCGACGGGCCCCTCACCGACATATGACGGCCCTCCGCCTAGACTGTCCCCCTCGTCCCCACCAAACCAGGCGGGACCCGACCACTCCTGAAGGAGCACTCCGTTGGCATCCACCTTCACGCCTTGACGCCGTCATCAACCTCGCCAAGCGTCGCGGGTTCGTCTTCCCCTGCGGCGAGATCTGACGGTGCCCGCTCGGCGTGGGACTACGGGCCGCTGGGCGTCGAGCTCGAGGAGACATCAAGCGCCAGTGGTGGCAGTACATGGTTCCGCTCGCGCGACGACGTCGTCGGGACTGGACTCCTCGGTCATCCTGCCGCGCGGTGTGGGTCGCCTCCGGGCACGTCAGGCCTTCACCGACCGCTCATCGGTGCAGTCCCTGCTCACAAGCGCTTACCGCGCGGACGAGCTCACGAGACCTACGCCGCCACGCACGGCTATCGGACCCAGGCCGTGAGCCTGGACATGGTCGCCTGCCCGGCTGCGGCAGCCGTGGCCCGTTCTCGGACCGAGCGCGCGAGTTCTCCGGCCTGCTCAAGACCTACCTGGGGCCGGTCGACGACGAGTCCGGGCTGCACTACCTGCGCCCCGAGACGGCCCAGGGCATCTTCATCCAACTTCGCCGCCGTCATGAGCGCGGCCCGCAGAAACCGCCCTTCGGCATCGGCCAGGTGGGCAAGTCCTTCCGCAACGAGATCCGCTCGGGAAGCTTCATCTTCCCGCACCGCGAGTTCGAGGCAGATGGAGCTGGAGTTCTTCTGCGAGGCCCGGGAACGGACGAGCAGTGGCACCAGTACTGGATCGACTACCGCAAGGCCTGGTACACGGACCTGGGCATCGAGCGCCAACCTGCGCCTCTACGAGGCACCCCAGCCGAAGCTCTCCCACTACTCCAGCGCACCGTGGACCTGGAGTACCCGCTTCGGCTTCGCCGGCTCAGGTGGGGCGAGCTCGAGGGCATCCTAACCGTACCGACTTCGACCTGTCCACCCACGCCGAGCACTCCGGCAAGGACCTGTCCTACTTCGACCAGACCCGCTCCGAGCGCTGGATCCCCTCGTCATCGAGCCCGTCAGCGGGCCTGACCCGCTCGCTCATGGCCTTCCTCGTGAGGCCTACACCGAGACGAGGCCCCAACACCAAGGGCGGGTGGACAAGCGCATCGTCCTCAGGCTCGACCCGCGCATCGCCCCGGTCAAGGCGGCGCGTCCTGCCGCTGAGCCGCGAGGAGGAGCTGACCGGGCCCGGCCAAGGGCGGCCGCCCGCCTGCGCCGCTCCTGGAACGTGGAGCGACGACGACGCCGGCGCGGTGGGCCGCCGCTACCGCCGCCAGGACGAGGTCGGGCACGCCCTTCTGCCTCACCTACGACTTCGACTCGCCCGAGGGCGGCGCGGTCACCGTGCGCGAGCGCGACACGCATGACCCAGGAGCGCATCCCGCTCGAGGGCGTGGGCGCTACCTGGCTGGAGCGCCTCGTCGGCTCGCTGAGGTCCGTCTGCTGCCGCCGTCCGGATCCTGATCCGGCAGCGGGCCATCCTCCTGTTTCCGTCAAATCCGCAGGCCTCTGCAGTGTGGGTCACTCTGCACAGCTGTCTGGTGCCGGGCCTTCGCCATCGGACCGGCGGTGGCGAGCAGTACCGTCAGCGTCGAAGCCAGAGACGGGCATGGTCGCCACCCCTGCGGCAGTCAATGCCGCCAGACCGCCTGTCACTGGTGGGGGCAGAGCGGGACGCGTCTCCTCCAGTTCCGCTACGGCGGTGCTGGGCGCACCAGGCGAGGCGCCGGTGACCAGGAACCCGGTGGTGGCGCTGCGCTCCGCCGGCGCGGCCCAGACACCCACGAGGCCTTCGGCGACCCCTGCCTTGATGACGTCCCAGCCGGTGACCAGGTCGAGTCACCTGTGGAGAACCGCCACGGCTGCCAAGGACCATGCGACAGGCGGATGGTCTGTGCTCATGCCAGGGCGTATTCGGACGGGTCTGTCGGAGGGCGCAGCAGCGTTCGCCGGGGTGGACGATGCTGCGAAACACTGGTACATGGCATGGGCTGATGACGCATGAGACTCGCCTGTGCGAGATTCTGCCAATGGTTGTAGCAGCGCTGGGACGATCCCGTGCGCGCCGCCAGGTTCTGGGTCGTAGCGATTCAGCACCTCACCGTCTTGCTCATCGGCGAGGCTCCTGATGGGCACTGCATCGAGGCCCTGCGGCTACGGATGGTCACGCCATGCGTCCCGGACAGCCGGTCTCACGCTGCCCTGGTTCCCATTCGTGATCGCGCGGTTGACTTTGGGGGCGCAGGGGCGGGTATGATGGGACGGTGAGCACCAACTCGACCTCTCGAGCCACGAGACCTTCCCTCCCGAGGACCTTCCCGAGCACCGGCCGGAGGGGCCGGGACAGCAAGAACCCAGCCGTCACTTAGCCGCAGCGGGCACAGCCTCCCACTCCGGTCCTCTCGACCTGGATGCCAGGGGAGGCCCGCAGGTGCAGATCCGTGCTCAGGGTCATCGGTGCCCTGGTGCTGGCCACCGTCGTCAGGCTGTTCGATACTCTGGCTGTGAGCTCGCTGATCGATTCGCGCTCCTTCACCGCCGAGGGGATCGGTGGGCAAGTACCATCGCCAAGTGGACCTGTGTCGGGCTGTCAGAGCGCTGTGACCCTGACGGTCAACGGCGTCAAGCAGGAGGACTTCTCCAAGGGCACGTGTGCCCGCATCACCGAGGGGAGGGGCCGAGGGCTGATCATGCGGTCAACTGGTGGCGACCCGCAAGCTGGCCATGCCGGTGACCGGCTCGTGGTGCTCTCGCCCCAGGCCATCCTGTCCGGCTCGCGTACTCTCGTACAGCGACTACCGCGCCGAGCTCCGGTCAGTGCCCCTGGCGATCGTCTACCTCGTGCTCGTCCGTCGCCGTGGCCCGGACGCAAAGGGCGTCCTGGGCATCTATGGGCCTGCTGAGTGGCCACGTGTGCTCTGCGCCTTCTTCATGATCGGCGCTCCTGTCCGGCTCCCACCACGCTGGCGGTGACGCTGGTCAGGTCGATGGCCGCCAATGCTGGCGGCCGTTGCATTACGCTTCCACGGCGTGTCCATCACGCACCGGCGACTGCGCAGGGAACGGTGGCCCGGCGCATCGTGCTGACCGTCACTGCTCGCCCTGTGGGACCGACGCCGCCCACCTGACCGGCGACGTCGACGAGACCGCCGCCTGCTGGCCTCCCGCACGCATGATCTGCATGCCTGCGCTGCTGACCTGCGGCATGGTCATCGCCGGTCTCCGTGTACTCAACGACGTCACCATCACCAGGCCTCCTCGGTGTGCTGCACGCCGCCAACCCGCTGCTGTCGCGCACGCGCCTGTTCACCGGTGGAGATGAGGATCCGGCGGGACCATGTCGCCTCGACCGTCTACCACTGGCCTTCGCCCTACGCCGGCGCGGCCTGCCGCTCATCTGGCCGCCTCCCTCATGGACCGGGCGGTGCTCCGGCACTGTGCTCTCCGAAGGCGAGATCGCCGAGGTCGATGCGCACCCTCCTCCATCGGCCTGGTCCTGTAGCGGTCCAGCGACGACGGCGATCGCGGGCATCATGCCGCGTCGCGGTCTTGGACGATTAACTGACGGCTGATCAGGACGACTGACCGGAGGGCGAGTCGGACTCGCTCAGCCGCCGGAGCACGTCCGGACTCGGCCTGTGCGAGCATCTCGCGGTGCGCCTCGTCCAGGACAGTCCAGCCACCCGTCGTGTTGGGCGCGGTCCGCAGGACTGCCGGCCCGGCCCCAGCCACCTCGACGATGTCACCGTGAGTCGGCGACCTCCCGGCGAGACGCGAGGCGCATCCGCTCCAGGCCGCGTCGGTAGCTCGCCAGCGTCCTGATCCCATGAGGTCGGCGCGCGCGGCACCGCCGAGGCAGAGGTAGCCCAGTAGACAGCCCACGTGCTTGCGCCGGGTCGCGGTCGCGGTCACCCATCTCACTCGGCCTGCATGCCCGTGGCGGTCACCTCGATTGACTGCGTCCAGGTCCGGGCAGTGCGCGCCCGGCTGAGGCCGTCGCGGGCCCGCCACGATGTCGGCGAGACAGCCAGGGCCGCCCTGGCAGCCGCGCACTGACGCAGCGCCCGTCGCAGCCGGTGCGCCCTCCATCATGCGCACCCGCGTCGTCCGCCGACCATGACGTCCCCGTTGCCGAGCTCGGCGCTGGTGGCCTCCTGAGCGGGCGATCTCCTCCCAGCCAGGCCTGGCCCGAGTGGTGCTGGCGAGCGCTGCGGGAGCAATACGCA